>ERZ1673734.563-NODE-563-length-30275-cov-6.632727_pt1 | contig 30275 bp, 31 predicted proteins | sample MGYA00580199_ERZ1673734 | MGnify/ENA primary metagenome ERZ1673734 (study PRJEB41218, sample SAMN15661742) | gut metagenome | host: Homo sapiens | place: Canada: London | collected 2015-08-20/2019-03-30 | study: EMG produced TPA metagenomics assembly of...
CAGGGCATCTATTCGGAGTCCGTCAACGACTTCACTCGCGACGAGTCGCCGATGGTCTATAAACCGGCAGAGGAAATCATTGCCAACATCGGTGAAACAGTCAGCATAGACACCATCATTCGTCCAATCTTTAATTTCAAGGCATCAAAATGAAAACCATACAATCTCCGGAAGGAGTTTCGCTCCTTATGGAAAACCTTTGGCTTCGTCATAAGGCCGGAATGAAGCAGCGTCCGAGCAATGTCTATATGGTAGAGTTGCCTCTGCCTACTGAAGAAGAACTGGCAGAGGCTCGTCAAAAGACGCAGGAGAATCCTAGATTGGATGATGAACCCGAAGACCTCTATGGCGCATGGATTTGACCGACATGACATTTGAAGAAAGATATGCCATGATGCGAAAGCGTCATGCGTTTCTTCACGAGATCGCTACGCAATACTCCTCTCTCGAAGCATTTGCAAATGAGAGGGATGAATGGTTTGCTGTCCGCGGCATCGAATTGACACTCTGTGAGAAGTATATATCGCTATATATTCAGCTTGACTATACCGAATATGAGGAATATTATGTCATCCCTGGCAAAGACGGTCACTTGACTATAAGCGAGGTGATTATGTGGCAGGATGAATGCTGCGCCAATACCTATCTAAATATATTTGATCTCAGTTATCCCGATGAAGAGGATATTTTGACCTCAATCCACGATTGAAATAACTGACGCAAAAACCGCCATTTCTATTCTATTCTTAAAATGACGAGATTGTAATAAATTTTTATTCAGTATCGTTAAATGATACAAGGAATGATTACCTTTGCGTTATAGATAATAAACAAATCCCAAAACATGGATTCAATCATCACAAAACTTGAAAATAAAGCACTTCAATGTTATCAGAAACTGCTAACTCTTGGAGTGGAATGCGATGTGATTGAAAAAGATTTTCTCAGTCGCAAGAAATTTCATGTAAATGTAATTTCTGCAGCTGCACGTGGAAAACTGAAAGAGACAGCTCACAGTATCATACTTCATGACCTTTTACACCATAAGGTGATACTATGGTCTTTTCTTAAAGAAATTGTAGGAATCAACCCGGAATCATTCTCGATTGATGATATTGATTATCCTGACCACAATAGAATTGACTTGAGTCTCCGTTCTCAAAGTCAATTTCTAATAATCGAAAATAAGGTCAATTCAGCAGAAGAACAGCCCGGTCAGATTTGTCGATACTATGAATTGGCAAGAAGTAAGGGCTATAAAGATGATAGCATTATTGTGTTGTATTTGAATCCGATTGGTTATACGATGCCCTCATTATATTCCCGTAGTTGGGAAGGAAACGGAGACGAACAAGATTATAGGACAGTATTGTGTGATAAGATATTAGTCAAAGATTTTAGACATGATATTATCCGATGGATAAAAGATTTGTCAGCAAACAACGCGGAAATATTTAGTAAGGAGCCTTACCTTGAAAGCGCAGTATGCCAATATCTTGACTATCTTGAAGAAAGATTCCGGACAAAAAATGAATACAAAGAATTACATGATATGACAGAAAAAGAAATAAAACAGGAATTGGGTCTAACTGATTCTATGACACCCGATGACCAAATCGCTATCCTTGAAGATCGCCTGGCCATGTTGGAGAGACTTACTACTCCGATGCAAAAAATGATAATGGATCTCAAAACAGACCAGTGGAGAGACTACATCTCAGAAGTTGCGGAAGCACTTCATGCACGTTTTCTTGGTAAAGCATCTATCCGCATAATGGATCTCAAAGTACCGGAGGTCGGTTTCGACGTGAAGCACAAAGATTATCGCTTCCACGTATCTCTTCTCTATTGGACTAATAGCATACCATATTGGCGAATATTCAGTGATGCTGAATTCCCAGAATCGGTGAAGAACGCATTAACCGAACTACTCAAGAATACCTTTTCTTTTACTCTCGGGAAAGGTCCCGACTGGGCTTTCTATAACACAACATCCATGCAGAATGGACAGCTAAGACTGACTCAATTGGCGGAACTATTTATCGGTTCAACTGATTTTGAGGTCGTGAAGTAGAACTCAAAAAATAATTCAAGAGATATGAATCAACTGCAAAAATACACCTGGCTGATCGAAACAATCCGCCGTGCCGGGAAGATTTCACATAAAGATCTTTCCGACAAGTGGGAGCGCTGCAAGGATCTGAGCGATTGTAAGCCGCTCCATCGTGCCACATTTAACCGCTGGCGCGACGCTATATTTGAACAGTTCGGCATTATGATAGATTGTCAGAAAGTTGGCGGTTACCTCTACTATATAGCCAACCCCGAAGACATAGACGAAGACAAACTGAAAAAATGGATGCTCGATTCCTTTGCAGTGGGCAATCTTATCGGGGAGAACCTCTCGCTGAAAGGGCGAATCATTGTTGATGAGATACCGTCAGGGCACGACCATCTGACAACAATACTTGAAGCGATGAAAGAGAATCGAGTTGTCAATATCACGTATCGTCCGTTCAAGAAATCTCATGGATATACGTTCCCGATTGAGCCGTATTGCGTCAAGTTGTTTGAGAACCGCTGGTATATGCTCGCTCACAACAATCGCGATGAGGTCAAGATTTATGGGCTCGACCGTCTGGAGGATGTTGAAGTGACCGATGAGACCTATAAACTGCCGAAAAACTTCGATGCCGATGATTATTTCTCGACGGCCTATGGCATTGTAATCGGTTACGATGTCAAGCCCGAAAGGATTGTAATACGAGCAAACGAGGACCATAAGTATTACCTAATGTCTTTGCCGCTCCATCACAGTCAGCGACTTATTGAGGATTGCGGTGAATATGCTGATTTCGAGCTGTACCTGTCGCCGACCTACGATTTCGTCATGAAACTTCTCCAAGTGGGTGCGATGATTGAAGTGATAAGTCCAGTCTCGCTCCGTAAGCAAATGAAAGGCTGGATTTCGGAAATGTACGAACTCTATAAAAACGACTGACCATGCAGGATTTTGTTGCAATAGATTTTGAAACAGCCAATGGACGCCGGTCAAGTGTATGCAGCGTCGGTATTGTGATTGTCCGAGGTGGCGAGATTGTTGACAAATTTTATAGCCTTATTCAACCTGCCCCTAATTACTATACATATTGGACTACTGAGGTGCATGGTCTTACACGTCGTGACACCGACGGGCAACCGACATTCCCGGAAGTATGGGCTCAGGTGGCAGACAAAATCAAAGGTTTGCCTCTTGTAGCGCATAATCGCCCATTTGACGAGAGCTGCTTAAAAGCGGTATTTGAGGAATATGACATGGAATATCCGGGTTACGAATTTCATTGCACCCTTGCTGCCTCCCGTCGCTGTCTTGACATACCGAGCCATCAGCTCCACTTGTCGGCAGCCGCCTGTGGTTATGATATGGAAAACCACCATCATGCGCTTTGTGATGCTGAGGCTTGTGCCGCCATCGCATTGAAATTACTCTAATCATTCGTTTGAATATATCAGATAAAATATGAGACAGAACGAATCTTTTACAATTAGACTGAAAGCTATACTTTCTCGTCTTGACGAAATACAAGAAAACTACGCATCTGACGAGGATAATGCTTTATCCGATCTGGATGAAATAAAAGAGGAACTCGAAGAAATAAATGAACATTTGTTTCACTTCGAGGATCATCTATACACCGGCGATAAAGACCCGAATTATTTTGTCAAGAAAGCCGAAGAATGTCATCATGCACGGGAACTAAGTAATCGTGTTGAGAAGAAAATTGTCAATTTACGCAGGGAGATAACCGGTTATGACGAGCGCGAAATTATGCAGATGATGTATCCAGATGAGGATATTGATTCTGAAGATTTTGAAGATGGTTTTGATTTAGAGGACTTTTACGACGAAGACTGAAAAAATATTTGAGGTGTCACCAAATCTGATACGCCGGTGTTATACTTTTGCGGAGTAACCATTAAAATATCAGATATGGCACTCTTCAAAGTAACAACAAAACGACTCCTTCTTAGCGGAGGCAAGAGACTCGAAGCCGGCATGACAGCCGAGGTCTCCTTCAACGGAAGCACTCTTCCTTTCTCAAATTCAACAGTAAAGGCAGAGATTCAGCGTCAGTTCAAGATGAAATACAACGTGGACTTTCCCGTTGGGTACATGAACGGCAACGAACTCAAAGTAGAGAAACTCTAACTTTGCGAACAAATCTATGCAGTGATAGTCAGCCATCTGCTATCACTGCATATTAAATGTCAGATTATGACTGTAAAAGAATTATTCACAACTGTCGGTTTTGACGCCATAGTAAAAGCCCTGCAAAACACTCATCGCAACGATAGGTCCATCAGATGTCTCGCCGGTTATAAGGAGGCATTTGATATTATCTGCAATACAGAATTTGAAGGGACCAGTGACGAAGTTACTTTCGACATTCCCCCTAAAGAACATTGGTTTGACCCCGGAAACTTACCCCTTCTTGCCAATAATGTCGAGGGGGACCATTGGAAAAACATTGTGGGTAAGACGGTAATCAGACCTGAAAATAATCCTTTTACAGATGAAGAACTTGCCGGAGCGATTCTTTGGGGTATGACGTTTTATGGCTTTACCAAACATAGTGCCTGGTCTCCTCGTGAAGAGCATTATACCAAGTATGGCGAAATGGCGGAGAGGTTTGAACGCAAACTTTACTTGCCTTACATCAGGGATAAGCGCGTGATACGCGAACTCAAAGGTAAGTCAGAAATGCCTTATGGTATTGCCTTTACACAAGAGGTATGGGATAGAATCCATTTAGGCGAAACGCATCAAAACCGTAGCAAACGTAAACGTTTCTACCGATTGGAACGCCGCATCGCGAAATTAAAACGCCTCGATAAACGTCAGCATCTCATTGACGATCTCATCGCCACGACTGGTGTTCCCAAGGAATTCATAGAAACCTTGATAATGAATGCTGGTAGTGTTCGTGAAGAGTGGCGTGAGAGCCATGTCTGTGGCAAAACCTCCCGTGTAGATTATGTCATTGATTTACTCTCAAACTATTACCCGACACTTGATGACCTCTGTCAGGACTGTCATGACGTAATTATTGTGGTTTATACCGACGAACACGAGCCAATGACTGAAGAGGAACATAACAAACTCTATAAAGCAACGTCTCCCGTTATGGTAAAAAGTGGTATAAAATCTCATTTGATTTGTGGACACACAGATGATGTACAAGGAGAAATTGCTTTACGCATTATCGGAATATCAAACTTAAACCCGAATGAAGATGAATGAAGAATCTTTATTAGAACAATCTGCTTTAACGAGCCTTCCTACCAGTTTCCGCGTAATTGGTATTGGGGAGGCAACTAAAGAAGTAATAGAGACTGTAAAGTCATACAGATATGATTGCGTGTCCGCCACAGTATTAACCGAACCTTTTGAGTGTATCCCAACCGATGAGGATAAGATGGTAATCATTGTGGCGAAAGACAACGAAGATCATGCGAACAGTATTGCAAATACATTCCATGAAGCCGGAGTCCTGACCATTGGTTTGCTTGACAATGCCGATTTGGAATGTTATGACGGAGTTATGGTAGAAACTTCTTGCACTGAGTACCCTGACTTAATAAAAGCCTTCCTACAGCCCATTGCGACACAAGGCCTGATTGCCTATGACTTCAATGATTTGCAGACAACTCTTACCGACGCAAAGCATTTCTTTATAAAGTCAGAGACTGGGCATGGTAATGAGCGAGTCGCAGAATCTATAGGGTTCATTAAAAGCACATTGACCTCATCCCTGCTAAATAAAATCGAACGACTTTCTATTTTTCTGTATTTCAACAAAGAAGATAAACAGCCTTTGGTGATGCAAGAAATGACGGCACTAACCGATTTTGTTAGTGAACTACCAGAAAGCATTTATGTCATTTGGGCTGTATATCCCGATGAGAGTATAAAAGATGAAGAGATAAAAGTCACGATACTTGCCGCCGGAAAGGAACTGGAGAATGGATAAAGTAATTCAGAAGCAGTTGGCACTACTTAAATTTGCCATACTCCCCGGAATATTAGGGGGCATTGCCTGCTTTATCGGGCCACCTCATTCAGCCTTGATAAAAGCAAATATCGGAGTCGTAATAGGCTTTGCTCTTCAGCACAAGTATATGCTTCCTGTGCTGAAAGAGTTAAAGAAAGCATCCGATGATTTTTTTGATCAAAATATAAGAAAAGGATAACCTGTATCTAAATCTGCGACATGACGGAGCTAATTTTGCGGTGAGTCCGAGTGGCGATGCCACCGCGCACCGGCTTCGCCGACATGCGCTCTCGGCTCACTCGCGAGGGCTTCGCCGTTGCGATGAGCATTATTGGCCCCGTTTTTTTATTATGGCAAAGAAAATCAGAACTAAATCACTATTCCCATCAACTCCGAAAGAGCACATTCGTCAGCTTGTCGAATGGATGTCACAGGGAGTCTATGGAAAGGAACAGATTATTGCCGTGGCTCTGCTGTGTGCTGTGGCTGGAGAAAATATGTTTCTTCTCGGTCCTCCCGGAACAGCCAAAAGTATGGTAGCGAGTCGTTTGAAAATGGTATTCAAAGACGGCAAATCATTTGATTACCTGATGTCTCGATTCAGCACCCCCGATGAAATATTTGGTCCCATTTCAATATCCCGATTAAAGAATGATGACCGTTATGAACGACTGACCGCAGGATATTTGCCGGAGGTAGATGTTGTGTTCCTCGATGAGATATGGAAAGCTGGCCCGTCTATCCAGAACACGCTTCTGACTGTAATAAACGAACATATCTTCCATAATGGAGGACAGATAATGCACACCCCAATGAAAGTGCTTATTGCTGCCTCTAACGAACTTCCGGCTAAAGATGAGGGTCTCGAAGCGTTGTGGGACCGCTTCCTTGTGCGGATGGTTTCAAACTGCATAGAGAGTGACACCTCCTTCTTCAAAATGATAAAGGGCGCCGGTGTCGATATGTCGGAATTGTCGGAATCGTTATACATCACCGATGCAACATATTCCGCATGGCAGAACGAAGCAAAGACCGTCGGCATTCAGGATTCGGTTGTCAGTGCCATAAAAAACATTCGTAAGAGTCTTGCTGCTCTGGAGAAAGAAGACGGCAACCAATTACGATATTATATCTCTGATCGACGTTGGCGAAAAGCGTACAGGCTGATGCAGACTTCGGCCTTTCTAAATGGGCGCATGGAGATAAATCTTTCAGACTATCTATTGCTTATACATAGTTTCTGGAATGATGTGGAGTGTATTCCCAATGTGCTTAATGCTTTTACATCAAGTATCTCAGATACGGCGCTGAAAGGGTTGGCGAAGATTGATAAATCCATTCGCCAGCTTATGACGCCGCAGCAACAGACCGCACAGCAATCGACCCCGTCACGATTAAACACAGACGGGAATGATTTTGCCGAGTACGATTATTTCTACTACCTCGTCGAGAATTATCCGGCTGGAGACACCTATTTCTCAAAATGGGATTACGCCGCATTGTCCAATCAGACGCGCGATGGAGTAAGATATTATGACAGTAAGCGCAAGAAAATTATCATTCACACCATTGTCCCGGGAAGACCATTTGATGCCAAATCACAGAACGCCTCAAATCTCATAAAGGTAAAGATTCAGAGGTGTCAGAACGGAGCGATAATAGATGGTACGCCATACGCTTTCCGCAGGAAGGCTGCTCAATCAGCAACAAGTTCTGAGTCTTTACAGACATTGCCTGTATATCAGCGTGTCTATTTGATTCAGGACCTATTCAGGACTTGTGTTGAAGAATGGGAGAAGTCGGTATCATCAAACTGGACCGATTGTGATAACATCTTCCTTTCGCCCAATGATCTTGCACTGGTCAACAAGATGCTGAAGGATGTCAGTGAACAGATCAAGACCATTGAGGTCAAACTCAATAACGTAGTTATGTTGATAAAATGATTGACTATACCGACGTTGACGCCAAGCTGGAGGAATACAGCGAGGCTTTTGACTTCTACATGGAATGTGGAGAAATGCCTCCATCCATGCCGCCAGATGATTGTCTCGCCGGTTATATGCAGGAGATCATTGACAATAATCCTCAGATTGACGGCTCCGATGAAACATGGGTCGAGGTCCTGAAAGAAGACATGATTTCATTCTTCACTGCATTACTGGAACAGTTCCGTGTAATGCAGATTGAGGCAATGAAAGAACTCGCCATGATCGCTAAGTTCAACGAAGCATCTATTGAAAAGAAGCGTATGATGTGGACGGAGGTTTGCAGCATCATTGAAGCAGGATACTCTAAATACGATGTTAATCTGGCAGGATACACTGCGCAGTTCAAGACTGATGACAAGGGCGCTGTATTTTCGGCATTGACCAGTGATTGGGAGAATGCTTGTAAGGCAAAGCTCGACCGGAAAGAACGTCAGATATTGAACCGTGCTAAAATGCATTTTGAACAACTCAGTCGAGAGGCCGGCACAAGGGATTATGAAGACAAAAAGAAGGTGGAGAACTATATCCATCGTTATCCGCAGTTGAAAGAAATTGTCGATATGATTGGGCGCGACAAGGATTCTTCGAAAGAAGAAAAGGATACTGTGGTGTATCGTTTCCTGCCCACCACTGTGGCTAAAAACAGTTCAGTTGAAGAGATTGACAGAGTTGAGTCAGGCGACAATCTGGAGCGAGTCCTACCAGTGGAATTATCCATGCCGGAGGATCTTTTCTTTAAGAGATATGCTACCAAGGAACTCCAGCAGTTTTCAAGTCCCGGTAAAGACAAACCGAAAAAGATAGAGGAACATCGCAAAGACCCACGACTAACTAAAGGACCGATTATCGTAAGCATTGATACCAGCAGCTCGATGTCGGGACAACCACAAAGGATTGCTTTCTCGTTGCTCAAACAGTTGCTACGGATGGCAAAGAAACAGAAAAGACCTTGCTATCTAATCAGTTTCTCTGTCAGGTCAAAGTCTATTGACCTTGCCAAACCGCGAAATTGGCGTATGATTGACAACTTTTTGGAGCATAGTTACAGTGGGGGCACTGATGGTGAACAAATGCTTGCCGAGGCTATTCACGTTCTTCAGAAAGGAACATACGAGATGGCAGATGTCCTTATTGTCTCAGACTTTGAGTTTCCTGTTCCCAACCCCTCCACAATGGAGAAAATAGACAAAGAGAAGACTCTTGGCACACGATTCTATGGGTTGAAGATAGGTCATTACGGAGTAAAAGGCTATAGACTTATAATGGATAAAATATGGGAGGTATAAAAGAACCAACATTTAAGATAAACCCACGATTCCGACTTACGACAAAGCATCTGTCAGTAGTATGGTATTGTGTCGATAAATTCACGTTAGAGTGCGAAGCCGCTTTGAAGATACCCGACCGTTTCGTGTATCAAGATAAGAGCAGTGTCGAGTTGCTGGTTCAATATCACGATGGAATCTTGGATATGATTTACCATGACTCTACTGACTTTGAGACTCGAAAGATACAGAAGTGGCTGCGCGAAATTATGCGCGACACCATACTCCGGATTGCTAAAGTTGTACTGCCAGCCAGAGTAAAGTATTGGGAGGACATGAAGGGGTTGCATGGTACAGGTGTTACAGTTAAACGCCTCCGAAAAAATGTTCTCGGCTATTGCACGTTCAACAATCATATTGCCCTGCAACCGTTCCTCGTAATATTCAAGCAGGAATGGACAGACGGTGTAATACTGCATGAAATGGCGCATTACAAGTACAAACATCATCGTAAATCATTCTGGAACTTTCTTTCCACACTCATCGGCGAGGACTCAAAGATAGTCAAGGCAAAAGATGACATAGCGATGTCGCCTTACTATAATTATTACCTCTATCTCACGAAAAATTAGTAACTTTGCTATTATAAAACAGACAATGACATGAAGAATTTTCAATCTCATTATGACGAGCTTAAGAGCCTGCTCAGAAACGAATCCAGGCTGGACAAGGACGCTCTTAGAGAAAACTTCGAAATCGCGATGGAAAATGCCGAGAAGGATATTAACCTCCTCGACTTCGATGATGAGGACAGGGATGTCGTATCCGCGCTGATGCACCGTATCCAAAGGATGCACAGTCTTGGACATCATGATTATGTCCGGGATGACATTTCTCAACTTTCGTTTTATCCGGAGGGGCATGTGTCTGTTACTTTCAATTCTCATTGGAACCGGAAATCTGAGAAAGAGTTGTATCAGCCCATCCATAATTACTTCAGGGATATGCTTAATAAGGGAGGCAACCTTGGACCTCAGGATGAGCCATTCTATTCAGGTGAAATATTTCATAGGGTAGCTGAGGAGCAAATGCAGGAGTTTGTGCAGACTCTGACAAATTCAACTCATCAGGTAGCAGACCACATAGTAGAGAATGTTTCTAATAACTGGGCGTGGAAACCAGATATTTATGCGTATTCATTCTATACTTTTGAGAAGTTCTTTGACATCGCTTACCACATGGTGATAGACGAAGAATGTGAACTGGATTTTGAACCTGATGCTCTATACGAATGTCCTGTTCTTAATCTACCTCTTAACGTGGAGCGAAGAATGTATGTCAAGGAGGATAAACTCCATGACATCGTAAAGGACTTGTTGGATTTCATTGAAGAGACCGACATATGTAATAGCAATAATGTTATATGGGTACGAACCATCCTGTTTAATATCGGGTTGGCAGCATTCCAAACTGTTTGCCGAACAAAAGAACTAAAGTAAAGACCAATGTCGGTTGAATTTATTTCAGGCAAAGACCATTACGATAAGGTCGTGGCAAAAGTGGCTTCCGTGAGGAAGTCGCTTTGGATTGGTACAGCCGACATTAAAGACCTTCACGTCAAAGCCGGCAATTCATCGGAACCATTTCTTGCTGTCCTTGCCAAACTACTCAAAAGAGGAGTAGAAGTGCGCCTTATCCATGCAAAAGAACCGGGTCCGGCTTTCCGTGAGGATTTTGACCGATACACGATTCTAAAAACCGGACTGGAGCGGATGCTATGCCCGCGAGTCCATTTCAAGATACTTATATTCGATTTCGAGACAGCCTACATCGGCTCAGCCAATCTGACAGGTGCCGGCATAGGCATGAAGAGTAGTAACCGCCGCAACTTCGAGGCCGGCATCCTTACCGACGATCCAGCTCTCGTTGAAGCCGCCTCAGAGCAATTCCACAGTGTATGGCGCGGCGAGCACTGCACCCGCTGCGGTCGCCGCCAATACTGCTCCGACCCTATCAAATAAGGTGCTGTTTAGAAAGTCGGCTGGTGTGTTTATAACTAATTCCGTATTCATCAACATACCGGAATTTTCGTGTAAGGACCTCTCTCAAATCTTTACCTCAAACCGTCTTGGTTCAAGGTCTTCAAAATGGAGTCGATTGGTTGTGACGCTTGGATTGGGCATGGTCTTATATTTTACCGGACATTTCAAGTTCAGTGATAGAATGAGCTGTGATGTAAAGATAAAGTGTCGTGACGATACGTGACGACGCCATAATCTCTTCCTCGGAAGCATCCGGAGTGACATGGCTCTCGTCATTACGCAGATTGCGCATGGTGTCAAGGTATCCATACATTCGCTTGTATTTCTCACGCTGCTTGAATTTGAGGGATTTCAGTTCCTCAAATGCAAAGATACAATCTGCCAATGCAGGTGTTTTCTGCGGGTCGCGTGTGTTGCGTAGTTCTTCGCCATGAATCAACCAATAGAGTTTCTTTAGGTAAGTCTCAAATTTGGTGAGTATGGTATTGAAATGCCTGCGACGGTCAACGAGTGTCAATTTCTTGTCGCCAAACAAGCGGTTGAACGAGTCTATCAGCAAGTCATTCGCTCCGTCAAGACTGGGAAGCGAAGATGCCTGAAGGACTTTCACAAAGACCTCAATAACCTCATTGAGAGGACGAAGTCCGGGGAAGTCGGCAAATTCATCGCTAAATGCCATGTAGAGCGATTTGCGGAATGCCTCAGGGTCAAATACCAATGGAGCATCGCGGAAATGGTCGTAAAGGGCGGCTGCCATCTGCGACATTATCTGACGGTACTTCTCGCCGTTGTCAAAGAGCGACTTGAATGCCTCGGTCTGTTCTTCATAAAGCGTTGTCGCAATATCATCGAACACATTGGGGAAGACCGCCTCCATAAACTGCTGCTTACCGTTGTTATTGGCTTTCTTTGAAAGTTTCTTTGCCTCTTTGGTTGTGGTAAGTCTGTTGACGATAGCCTCGACAATAACCCTGTCGGCTTCGGAGAAATCCCCTTTATACAGGATGTTTATCTTGTCTATGATATTGCCGAGCAGGTCACGTTTTGTTTCCGGCTTGGCTCCACCATTGCCGGATTCGCCCTTGACGGACTGATTCCCTTCAAGGCTGATTGCTACGGTGTCGCCTTGTTTGAACTGAGAGTTGACCAGCATTATTTTCTTAGACAGGTCAGGTCTTTCATGCGGAGTCTTCGGCAGAAGCTTATAAAGTGTGTCGGCAAAGATATAAGCCTTGTATAGCGACTTGTCGAAAGTGCGGGCAATCTGAGCCATATAGGAATAGAAGCGGACAAAGTTCTTTACTTTTGACCTGAGTTCAAATCTCTTTTCTTCATCCAGCGCATCGAATCGGCTCATTATCGGTTTGAAGAATCCTGACAGAGCTGCCAAAGCATTCTTTTTGCCTCGATATTTCTTGTAGATTTCGTAGAAGGCTTCCTCCTCGTTCTCGCTCTAGATATGATATTGCGCTATATCTTTTCTGAATCGGTAAACGTAATTGACATCTACCGGTTCCACAAGATCGGTAGCTGTATAAAACGGTTCAAATGCCTTTTTAATCTCATCGGCAGTATTTGAAAAATCAAATACAAACGTATCTTTCTTCAACTTCTGCCAGCGGTTGAGTCGTGACAATGTCTGCACGGCTTTTACATTCTTCAACCGCTTATCCACAAACATAGTATGCAGTTTCGGCTCATCAAAGCCTGTCTGATATTTATCGGCTACAATAAGGACATTGTAAAGGTCGCTGGCGAAATACAGAGGCAACCGTTCCTCGCTGATTTTACGCGCAGGGGTGGAGTTGAGCTGCGACTCGGTGTAGTTCTCGCCTCGGAATTCCAGTTTTCCTGAGAAAGCCACGAGTGGATTGACATCTTTATATCCTTTCCGCTTGCAGTATTCCTTCATTGCCATATAATAGCGCAGAGCATGAGCACGGCTGGCGCATACAATCATAGTCTTTGCCTGACCTTCCATGCGCTGGAGAGTCACCTCACGTATTTTTTCGACCATAATCTCAATCTTTTGGTCAATCACGTGCTGATGATTGTCATGGAATGCCTTTATTGCCCTTGTTGCCGGAGTTTCTTCGTAATCCGGATTTTCAGCAATGTTCTTGGCGATCTCATAAGCTGTTGCGATCGGAGTGAAATTCAACAAAACATCTTTGATGAAACCCTCTTCAATTGCCTGTTGCATCGAATAGATGTGATACGGCTTGTGCTTCATCTTCCCCGGATTTTCGGGGTCGGGATAGGCTACGCCGAAAGTCTGCAAAGTCTTGGGTTTAGGAGTGGCGGTAAAAGCGTAGAACGAGAGGTTGCCGTGCTGACCTTGGGTCAGCAGGTCTTCCATCAAGGCATCTTTTTCTTTTTCAAGCTGCTCAACCTCTTTTTCTTCGATTTCAGCGAGTTCTTTAAGAGCTTCGTCAGTATCGGCGAGAGCTGCTTTAGTCTTTTCCGCATTCTTTCCGCTCTGGCTGCTGTGGGCTTCATCAACGACTATGGCATAGCGTTTGCCGCTCTGACTTCCTACTTTGTCATAGATATAAGGGAAACGATGAAGTGTGCATATCACGATTCGTGCATTGCTGTCACGGATTATGTCGCCGAGCTTCGATGATGGGTCGCCATCGCGGATTATCTCTACCTGTCCAAGTTTGTGGTCAAATCCGAGCACGGTGTTCTGTAACTGCTGGTTGAGTACACGACGGTCGGTTATTACGAACACGGTATCGAAGACGTCTTTCTGATTTGCATCATGCAGCGAGGCAAGTCTGTATGTCAGCCATGCGATTGAATTACTTTTGCCGGAGCCTGCCGAATGTTGGATAAGGTAGTTCTTACCGGCACCGTTGGCTGCGGTGTCTGCTGTAAGCTTCTCAACCACGTCGAGCTGATGGAAACGGGGGAAGATTATCTTTGTCGTTTCCTCTTTAACCTCTTTCTCTTTGCCGGATTTGTTGATAACAATCTTTATCTTTTCCTCTTTCTGAACGGATATATAACGTTGGAGAATTGAAAGCAACGCATCACGTTGAAGCACCCGTTCCCAGAAATATCCGGTCACATATTCACCTTCGGGCACTGCCGGGTTGCCTGCTCCTCCCACATTTCCGGCACCGTTGCTGCCTTGATTGAACGGGATGAAAAAAGTCTTCTCCTTCTGAATCTGGGTGGTCATTGCCACTTCATAGAGATCAACGCCGAAATAAGCCAGTATTCGATTGTTGAAGTGGAAAAGGAATTCCGCCGGGTCGCGGTCTTCCATCCATTGCCGCTTGCTGTCCTCCACGCTTTGACCTGTCAACTGGTTCTTTAATTCCAAAGCGACAACCGGGATACCGTTAAGCATCAGCACCATGTCAATGGTGTTGCGGTTTTTGGATGAGTAGGCGAACTGACGGATTACGTGAAGACGGTTGGCGCGATACTTTCGCATCAGTTCCTCATTCAGTTCAGAAGCCGGAGCAAAGTAAGCGATACGGATTTTCACGCCGTGGTCGTCAATGCCGTTGCGAAGAACATATATCAGGCCATAACGCGATATATCGTCTTGCAGCACCTTATAGAACTGGTCAGTAGCGTTCTCTGCACCATAGATTTTCTGATAACGCGCCCATTCCTTCGGCTGAGTCTCTGAGATAAAATCTTGGAGAACAGTCAAGTCAATGGCTGCGTCTTTGTGGTATGTCATTTGGAAGCCTCGCTCATAGCCGCCTTTTTCAAGTAGCCATTGCTCAATGTCTTCCTCAAAGTTCCTTTCTTTCAAATTACTGTTGTCCATCTTCGTGTTGTAGCATGCTTTCTTCAAGCAACTTATAGATGTTTCTTTCATGTGTCTGCATAGAGCCATTCTCTCCCTGCTTCCAACCGCCATCCTTCTTGGCTTGTAGATACATGAAGTACAGTTTAAGACTCTGCAAACTCTTATTATCAACCTGAGGCTTTATATTTTCCAGCTTGGAATCAACGAGCCAGTTTCTCTGTTCAGAGTTAAAACTTGAAGAAATCATCGCCAGATTACCGAATCGGTTAATCTCATCCCACTCCCATTTATCAGGTTGTTTTGTCTCATCTTGGGGATGCAGATGCTCAATGGATCGGTTCTCCCTAAATTCATATTCAAGAATTGCCTGTTTGTCAACAGCCTTTTCTCCAAATCCAAATTCAGCAAAAACATCTTCTTCTTCCTTGGCAAGCAGTTGTTTCTCCCAAATAGCGTAATCAAGTCGCCAGAACCAATATCTGGAACGGTTGCGATTACTGAATACCAGTTCATCCAGACCGGGACAGGTCTGATGAGAATTTTTCTTATCCGTTTCGATAAGATTACGTAGAATTTCAGACTGAGTAAGGTTTTTCTCTGCAAGTGATTTCAGCAACGGGAGCAGCCATATATGCAGTTCAGTTGAAACATCGAGCATTGCCTGATACTGTCTTACTCTTTCATTAGCTTTCTTCTTTAGATCTTCATTGTCTTCGTTTCGTGCTATCAGAGTGTGGACACCGCCGCCAGCAGTGTTCTCGATTCTGACAACATACATATCCAGAATAAGACGATATTGCAGAAGCTGATGGTAGAATTTTTCCAGATCTTTAGGCGGATTCTCCCTGAACGTCTGTAGAAGCTTTGATGTATTTTGTCGGGCTATGGCATCATCACCGTTATGAATAGCCAATACTATCAGTAGGAACTTGGCAAAAGACAGGATTGCATCCTCTTTATCAAAACGGTCGGCATTGTTATCTTCTTTCTTTTCAATACCGATGCTTGCAATGGATTGAGCCGCTTCATTTTCCGCTGAGACACAAAGTTCGTCGATAAGCCAGTCATAATTTTCGTTACGACATGCTTCGATATACTCCTTGTATAGCTTGTTTTGTCTTTCAACGCCAATGTTTTGACTTGGATCCTTACGACCTTCAACTTTGGGTCGCAATGGCATACTGAAGTTAGATATTCTATTCCAGAGCTTTGTAAAAGCAATCTTCTTTGAATCCGGTTGGTCTTGCAACAAGGCTACTTTAAGAATCTCATGCTGCTCCAATGCTTTGCCACTGGAGTTCATTGCCTCAAAATATTCGTTCAGAGACGACGGATTCTCCACATAATGTTCAGGCAATTCCGTGATAAAATATGCCATGCGGTCATATACCTGATTGGCAAATTTAATCAGTTGTTTCGTATCATCTTTGAAATTTTCTGTAAGAAAATCGGAGATTGTTTCAAGGCCATCACTCATCTTCTGATTGACGTATGTGGTTTTCTCGCCATTGGATAATGCCTGTAGATATGCATAGTCATCACTGCGACCATTGAAGAAAAGTCGTGGCTTTCCGGATTCATCGCAAAGAACTTTCTTCCACTTGTCTGACACCGCTTTATCAACGTGTTCAAGAGCACGCATGAAGCCAATTGACAACAGCGAAAGTACAGTCATGCGCTGCTGTCCGTCTATCAAATCAAGTCTGCCGTCTTGTTTGACAACAGTAAGCATACCGAGGTAATACTTTTTGGAGTCCTTTTCATGCTTCTTGAAATGATTTTTCAAGTCCTCCATAAGTTGATTTACCTCATATGGTGACCAAGCAAACAGACGCTGATACAGCGGGATGCGAAAGAGCATGTGCTTCTCTTCATTCGCAACGTCAGCAGGAACTATGCAGTATGATTTATTTTCTTCCATATTCCTCAAAGATTTTATGAAGGATGTACGAGTCTGTTATTTCCAGTTTGGGGTCTCTGAAAATATTTCTCAGTGCAGTATATATTCCCCAACGGACACCGCTGGCTTCATCAAGATCAAGACCTGTGCGTATGGGATAATCTCCATTTGTGTAACTATCGAATTTGCCCAGAATTTCCGCCAAGAAGAATGTGGGTGAAGTAGCCTGATCAATCATAAGAATAATCTCACTGTTATTGGCAAATTCTCTGACACCAACGCCACTTGATGCCACTGCATAGGAGTTATAGCGATACAGAGCCATTAGACGGGCAATACAGAACAGTGCTTCTGCGATGTATTGATTGCCAAATTTCAGATAATAGCCAAACAGAAGTGTCTCGATTGAATCCGCAAAGGTTTCGTAGCGACTTTCAGATAGATTTTTCCTTAGAAGTTTGACCGGTTCCAATTTACAGAACTGTTCATATCTTTGAATAAAAGTCTCTACATATACGAAGAAGTGCGTGCCGCCTTGTATCTTTTCATAAAAGCGGAACTGTTCGCCGAATGGCGGTATGTCCGGAATTATCGGGGCTGCTTGAAATTCGTGCTGAATATATCGGTAGGAGTTCTCATCAGAGTCTTTTCTTCTCATCCATTTGCGAAGACGATATAAGTGTGTGCCCAAAACTCGTGCCAGAGAGTTGGCTTCTCCGTATGAGGGAGGCAAAGAGGAAACGGTATTCCACTTCTTTGCCATGTGTTCAGCCTGTCCACCTTCTTTTCCCGGAATGAACCGTAAATGGTGGGCTTTCAAAAGGTCGAAATCCGACAAAGGGACACCTTTTGAGTTTTGGTTATTGAAAAATGTGTAAGCCAAGTCAAGATTGGATTCATTCACAACAAGAACAGCGAATGACACTTCCTTCAATATGTTGTCAAGTAAATCTTCCCTGTTTTCTGACCTCTCAATCAAAGACTTGATGATAAATTTACTGTTACCAATATTTCGTATTGACTCGGGTAATGTATATTCTGCACTCAAAAGAGGCAGATTGCCATCGTAACCAAGTCCCCAGAGAATCAGGGAAAGTGTTACAAGGCGTTGTTGACCATCGATAATGTCATAGACACCTTTCTCAGTGTTTGCATGAAGGATTAGAGTCCCAAGATGAAACGGCTTATCCTTTTGAATTTTCAAAAGGTTTTTCCAAAGGTCTGTGATGTTCCTTTCTTCCCAGCAATAATCTCTCTGGTAGTCTGGCAACCATAATCTCAGCCCCATGACCTTTTTGAGAGGCATAATTTCGGAAGTTACTTCCTGATTATTATCTATTGGACCTTTCAGAGATTCTTCGCTTTGTGGTGGGTTACCTTGAAGAGTTACCTCTACTACCTTTTTGTCGATGGCGTTAAGGTTAGGGGTAATGATATTGTATAACTCTTTGAATCGGTCAACAAAATCTTTCATAGACCTTATTCCACCATAGGAGAAGTAGAAGTTGCCAAATGGCAATCTACCACGCTGTTCACAAGTCACGGGCGTATTCTCCAAAGCATGAGTAAGCCTTATGCCAATCTTTTTCAGACGCTTGAAATTTTCATCATCAGGCTCTGCCTCAAGATGAAATTCAAAATAGCCTTGCCACCCATCAGTAACATATACATAATGAGCGCCTTTGGGTAAATCTTTAGCCGTGATTTGAATAAAGTATTGACCATTAAAATAGCCGGAACCATAATAGTCAACATCACCGACTGTAACATCTGAAAATTCAGCCGACAATCTTTCACGAATTTCGGCTACTAACGAAGGATCTTTGTATGATGTCTTTAGCCATGTTAAACTCATAAGTTTTCAATTATATGGGTTTTACCGGTGACGGCCTCAAAAATGAGGCTCTGGCGGTATTGTTTAAGGGTTTCTATTTTCTCTTGTTTAACCTTGATAAGCCCATCAATCTCAGAACATTTACTATCAAGGAAATTAGCAATGGTTTTCTGCTCATCAACAGGAGGAAGAGGTATTCTAACTGATTTGAGATTTTCCTGTGTAAGATGAGGAACACCCATGCCATTTTTTAGGAAAAGTACGTTGTCCTGAAAAGGGGTACTAAGGAAAAAATAGTATAGATAGGAATAATACAGTGTCTCCGATACTGTAATTACCCCGAGAGAGGAGTTTACCGTTGATTCGCCCAACGGCATATTCTCTACTCTTGCACATTTTCCTATACCTGCTCCATCCTTGACGATAAGAATGTCATGCAATGAGAGCTTTATTTCAGGAGACTCGTCATAACGCAGCTGATTGATGAAGTTTAGATTCTCCCATACAAGCTGATTGTTGACTATATTAAACGCTGAAAGAAAAGGATAGCCCTCATCAACATATTCTTCTGCTTTTAAGCCTCTCCATCCTAATCTGGCACGAAGATAAATTACTTTCAATAGGTTTACTTCATTCCAATTAGAAGGTATATCTTTTATGCCTTGAATTGTGGATTGTTTATTTTGCACATCAGGATTGAGGCCATGAGTAACAGTCTCGGTAATGACAGCTTGGCGATATGACTCAAGGTCAGAAATCATCTGCTGCTCGGCATCAATCAGCTCATCAATCTCGCCACACTTCCCATCCAGATATGCGGCTATCCGCTCCTGTTCCGCAATAGGAGGGACAGGAATTGCTATATTTTTCATTTCTTGCCATCGAGTTGTCCATAAGTCTGCGACAATTCCATGTCCCCAACTATAAAACTCATCGGCAAAAAGTGTTGTATGAAAAAGCCAATTATAATAATCGGCGTTCATGGAAGTACGCGGTGCCAAAATCAAATTGATAAGTGACACAGAACCATCCTGTGGAGAAATTCCACAAGAGCCACGACGGTCAGATCGGCTGTTAATTGCAAAATCGCCTTTTCTGACAAGTTTCCGATTATCGCCATCATCTGTTTTAGCCGCAGTTTCTAACTGAGGCAGAATGCCCTGCATTGTCACAGATAAGGGTTCAAAGTCCTTGTCACTTACTCTAACGTAGCGGTTGTCATATAACTGACCTATCTTGGACGCCTCCCAGTGTTCGGGTATAATCCCAATCCAAGTGATGCCGCTGTCTTTCATCTTATATTCCATCACCTGCCCAAGATTTTAGTCATCAATTCCTGTTCACGTTCACCAAGTGAGCGGAAATGCTCGAAGATTTCAGCGGCCGGGCGCGGGGCTGTGTAGCGATAGAACTCGCGGGTAAAGGGTATCTCATATCCGATTTTGGTTTCGGATTCATCATACCAGAAGTCCGGTGCATAGGGACGCACATTGTCTTCAAGGAACTCATCGCAGTCGGTCTTCCACGGGATTATCTCACTGTCTTTCAGCTCTGAGTCCGGAGCGTAACCGCTTGATTTGTCCGTCGGCTTGACGTAAGCCTCTGGCATCGCTGGATTTCGCTTGCCATAGAAGTTGCGAATCATGGCAACTTTACCCTGTGCGGTCTTCACTTTCTGCTTTTTCAAGTGTGAGAAGAACTCATAATCGTTCATCGGTTCATTGCAGTCCGAGCAAGCGGAGGCAATCTCTCTGAGAAGAGCGATGTCGGGGCCTTTCATCCCGGCTGCCCTCTGTTCATCAAACTGTATGTCAGTAAATTCAAGTCGAAGCGGACGGTATGTGAACACTTTACGATACTTGAAGTCTTCCACATCCTTGACACGGCTCTCCACCCTGACCTTAATTTCTTTGTCCTCATACTCCCGATTGGCAAAATCTTTGTATGCCCTCACGATAAGTTCACGGCAGCGGTCGGTGATTTCAACTCGTTTGTTGCCCAAACTCTTGCGCCTTTTCTCTGAACACTGGCTTGCGTCGATGAGCTGTACTTTACCTCTGCGTTCAGCTGACTTCTCTTTCGACACAATCCAAATATATGTGGCGATTCCGGTGTTGTAGAAAAGGTCGTTGGGCAACTGGATGATTGCATCGAGCCAGTCGTGTTCCAGCAGGAAGCCACGGATATTGCTCTCACCACCTCCGGCATCACCCTTGAAGAGTGGCGAACCGTTCTGGATAATCGCCATTCGACCGTTGTCTTTCAGCTTCGATATGCCATTGAGCGTGAAAAGCATCTGCCCGTCGCCAATGGCGGGGAGTCCTGCGGCGAATCGCTCGCCCTCACCGGTCTCTTTCTCCACCTGACTCTTGGAGGTTTTCCACTCGATGCCAAACGGAGGATTGGAGATTATGTAGTCAAACTCGTAGCCTCGGAACTGGTCATTGCCGAGAGTGTCGCCCTGACGCATATTGTCGGCGTTACCACCTTTGATAAGGGTGTCGGCTTTGGCAATGGCAAAGGTCTGGTTGTTGAGTTCCTGGCCGTATGACGTAACATCGGCTTCGGGGTCGAGTTTGGTAAGACGCTCTGTGAGGCAACCGAGCATCTGCGAGGTGCCCATTGCCATGTCGTATATAGCAACGCTCACGCCTTCTTCGCTGAGTCGTTCCTCATCGCCTGCCACAAGAATATCGGACATCACATATATTATGTCGCGGGCCGTGAAGTGCGCTCCAGCCTGTTCATCATAACTCTCCGAGAATTTGCGCACCAGTTCCTCAAAGATATAACCCATATCCACCGACGATATTCTGTCGGCACCGAGATATGCCTTGTCGCTGTTAAACTCCTTTATAATAAGATACAGTAGTCCGTTATCTTCAAGTTTACTAACCTCCTTGTCAAATTCAAAACGGCGTATAATATCGATTACATATCGGAAAAATGCTGGAGATAGTCATCGAAATTATCTGCTATATTATCCGGATCTGCTAAAAGATTCTGAAAAGTGAACTTACTCGTATTATAAAATTGTTGACCTGCCTCTCTCCTTAAGAATCGTCCTTTTAGCACGTCGTCCATTGAGCCTAATTCCTCATTTTTCCTCCATACCGCTTCGCGTGTTGGGGCAAGTGTATCCTCAAAGCGTTTGATGACACACATTGGCAGAATTACATTGCCATATTCATGAGGCTTATATACCCCCACAAGTTTATCGGCAATCGCCCAAATAAGCGCTGCTTTCTCTTGACAGTTTATAGTAGTAAGCCTTTCGGCTGATTGAATGGTCATGATCTTATTTGGTATTAACGAGCAATTCTCGTATGTTCACATTAAGTAATTCAGCTATTTCAGCAAGCGTTTTCAAATCAGGCTGAATGGTATTGGTACACCATTTGGAGACCGTTGTCGGGCCTTTGCCAAGTTGTTGAGCCAACCATTTTCCCTGCTTGTCTGTCTCGGCAAGCACAGCCTTGATTCTATTTAGTTTAACAACTTCCATTTTCAATAAATTGGTATATGGTGCAAATTTACTAATAATTTTTGAGGCATCCAAAATAACCGTCTTTTTATCGGTGCGAAAAATTTTTTGAAGATTTTTCTTGCTACGCAGATAGGCTGCATCAGGGCTATCTAACTTTGCAGTGTCAAACAAAAGGAAGTATGGGTGAGCGGTCGTAATCGGCTTGCCGCTTTCGAAGAAAGAAACCAGCCCTCTGCTAAGGGGCCGAGCCTCCCAAAAGGCTCCGAAAGTCGAATTGCAAATCGGCGAAGACCGCTGAAAATAGACTCAATCTGAGCCAATCTTTCTGCTTCCGCAAATACTGGGGTGTCGCATAGCGGCTATTGCAGGAGACTGGAGCTCCTTGAGCCGGATGGCGAAAAAATCTCCCGTCTTCGGACATCGTAGGTTCGAGTCCTACCGCCCCAACAGATATGCTTCCGTAGCTCAGTGGATTAGAGCGTCACGCTACGAACGTGAGGGTCGCAGGTTCGACTCCTGCCGGAAGTACAATATATGTTTCCGTAGCTCAGTGGATTAGAGCGTCTCACTACGAATGAGAGGGTCGCAGGTTCGACTCCTGCCGGAAATACCAATCAATGCTTCCGTAGCTCAGCGGATTAGAGCATCTCACTTCTAATGGGAGGGCCGCAAGTTGGCTTCGCCCATTCTCCTTGCTCCTCGGCATAGCTCAAGCGAGCTTGGCTCTGCGCTCAGAGCTGCGTCGAGTCGAGTCTTGCCGGAAGTACAGACAGGATAAAGGCTTTGACAGACTGCGCATGGGCGAGATTGTCAAAGCCTTCGTTATTATGCCTCCTCCAAGAGATGTTCAAGGTTATGCTTTACTTTGGTTAGGACATCCCCAAGTTCATTGACCGGCATGATGGTCTCGAACTGCCTCAGTTTGTCGAGGGCGTCGGAAATGAGATCACACATATCTGTATCCAGAGGTGAATTTGAGATGGAGTAGTCTTCATCGGCGTATCTGTAGAACTTCCCGTCGTAAACCTCAATAGGGGCTTCGTATCCGAGTTTATCCGACCTCATCACTTGAATGTCGGCTTGGACTGTCCTGACCGATATGCCCCGGGTGATACCTTCCATCTCGTATAAAGCATCGGAACAGGCTTCCACAAGGTCATCCAGAGTCCACCGCCTGTATTTGTTCCTCAGGCACCGGTCTATTGTTTTGTATCTTATAAGTGCGTTCTTGTTTACTGGCATGGCTGCGATAATAATCTTCTTTGTTCATGATTAAAATTTGAGTTGAGGCCATTCTGTGACATAAGGATTAGCCGCAACAGGGCGCAAAAAAAGTCGGAAAGCGTTGTGGACTTCCCGACTTCATAATCCTTATAGTCTGTGAGTATTGTTTTAACTTTCACAGGCTCTGCATGAATATCGTCCGGGTAAGTCACCGCGCACACTTCGGTAACTTCTATAGCTATAGCGATAGAAGTCGAAGCTCTGATAGCATCGGAGAACCCGTGTTGACGATATGTTATGGTGCAGTGTCTGCATTGTTAATGTCGTGTTATCTGTATTATTACGATCACAAAGGTAGTTGATTTTAAGCAAATAGCCAAATGGCTCTTGAAATTCGGGTGCAAAGGTAAGACACCGCTACGCAATGTATTTGCGTAGCGGGTCAATTTGGATTATTTGCTCATCACATAATCGAGATAGCCACTTGTAAGGCTTTGTGCCTTCTTCATGTCCACTCCATATTTGGTCATGAATGCGGCGGCAATCTGATCACGTCCCTGAGGATTGTTGAGAGGGTTGGAGGTCGTAGGAGTAACGACTTCTACTGTCATTCCTTTTTCGATGAAGACACCATTGCAGTTGCGCTTCATCTTGGTGGTGAATTTCCAGATGGGCATAGTTTTATTGTGTTGAAGGTTTAATATTCAGTGCAAAGTTAGCGCCCGGGTGTCTCAATTTTTATGACAGGTTTGATTTTTCAGCAGATACCGACGGCCTCCTGCATGATTCGTTTGGCCCGGGCCTCTACCATCGAGTTCCAGAGACGGGAATCCTGAAGTTTTGCCATCGGGATGTACTGCTGGAAGCGGACGAAAAACTCCAACGGCTTTTCGATATTCCAGTTTGTGATGACCTCGCTCCAGTCTGCCTTGTCTGCGAACTTTTCAAGGAGTGCCCAGTCGTTGTAGAAGCAGTCTCGATTTGAGATTGCCTTCCAGTCCCAGCGGTTGGCGAACTTCTGAAGGGTAACTTCGTTGATGATGTGGTCGGGACAATTCTCAGAGAAGTTGCTCCAGTTTAGTCGGTTGGTGAACTTGTTGATGCCGTCTAGAGTCCAGATGACGTTACGGTTCTCGCTGATTTCATCCCAATCCAGCTTGTCGGCATACTTGTCAAGTATGTCCATACTGAGGGATTCATTGTCGGAAATTTCTTTCCAAGCCTCGGCTTCGAGGACTGAGTTCAGAAACTCATTGTTTGTGATAGGTTCCATATCTTGTTGTTTTTTATGTTTACATTGCAAAATTAACCCCGTGGTGTATCAAACAGCGATACAGGATGAAAAATATTTTCAATCCCACCATTTTTTGTTCGCTATTTCATAAAAGAAATGCATAGGAAGTAATTCGGCATTGTGTCGGCTGCGGCGACTTTCTTCACAGAAATAGGTCGTTACCGTGCTTTATTCCCTTTGAGGGGGATTTTACCAACTGAACTCTGAACCATTCGCTCCATCGACTCGTTCCGGGGCGATTCCCTTTTTCTGTGCTTCCTCAGCCGGGCTTCCCATTGTTGATGTTCCGCTTTGACCGTTGGTGATTACACAGAGTTGATGCGTATTTGCGCCTACGGTTGGCGTTCACCGCCAAATATGCCATGCAGGTTACGTGGATCAGGATTTTGCCGGGACGTTTCGCGAGGAACTTTCCTGATTCTACGCTCGGAACACGCCTGATATTTCACTTCACAAAGTTAGATCGCCACTCACCTCTCTCTAAATACAGGTGTTCACTCCGTGTTCCCTCGGTTTTCGCTACGTTGCAAACACGAGATGAATATTTGTTCGGGTTCAAACAGCTTCACACTTGATTGTTCGTAAAAATCAAACGCGCCCCGGCGCACAGTAAAAACCCTCTTAAACTTTAAAATCATGACCCACGTAATGAACATATTCGACAGCTCTCTCATCTCCAACCGCAAGCTCAAATACTTCTCGGTAGAAGTAATCACTTTCGACGGCGAAAGCTACACTGAAGAAGTAGAAGCCCGCGACGCCGAGGAAGCACAGGAAATCGCAGCCTCCCTGCACGAAGACGTCGATTACACAATGGTTCAGGGCTGGTTCTTGGCTTAGGCCAAGCGCTTCGCGATAACGTAGGTTGGTAAAATCCACCTCCTTCAAAGAGCAGGCTGTCCGCCGGGGCAGCCTTTTGCTCTGTTCATCTGTCGCCGTTGCCTTCTCTCATTTGTTCATCGGCTCTCCAGCACCGCCTCTAAGCCGACACCGTGGCGGCAAGTTGACTTCCGGCAGGTCGGCCTCCAGTCGGTCCTCTCGCGAGGCATCCGAGAACTTGCCGAAAAAAAATAAGGCGAGTAGAATGCCCTCTCGCCTTGTGTCACTGGAACGTAGCAGACTAAAGACATTATCGCGCTCTGTAACTCCTGACAATGCAAAGTTACCACATATTATTCGTTCTTGCAACTTCTCTTATTCGGTTAACGTAGCCGATTTATTCTTTCGGTAGGGTGAACGCTACGGTGGTGGTCTGCGATACACAGCGGGTTCGGCGCCTGTTCTCCACACGGGGTATTGCTGTCGCACCAACGAAAATTCGGTATTGGCCTTGCCGTCGGTCGGCACAGCCATTGGCCGTCGGGATGTTGATATGGTGTTGCACGGTCGTTCATCGGGTCTGACTTCCGGGCGCAACGGACACAGCCGTTGCTTCCCCGAACAGGGGTGTTCTCCGAGGTTCGGGGTCGTTCCGTAGCGGGCGCAGGTAATATGTAACGGTGCTCTTGGCTGCGTCCGCATCTCGACAGTCTTTGCCCCGTCCTTGTAGCCGTACCGCTGAACTTGCTGCCGTGACGAGTGCGGAGTGACTTGTCGGGTCTCTCCGGCGGGGCGGGTTGGCTATGTTCCTTGCGGTTAGTTTTCTGTTTGCCTTTTCCGTATTTGGGGACGTGACCCACGGCTTATTTTTCCTGTCGCAAAGGTAGGACTGACCGCACTTCTGCGCCTGTGGCTTGACCCTCCGGGCTTGCAATCAACATTCCATAAATTCTTCACCCTCCAGGACCCAAGAATTTACCGCCGATGGCTTGTAATAACGTTTGCAATCGCACTTTCTCAGTTCTCCCAATTATTGCAACGTAAAAATTAAGAGCCTCGGCTCACATATCAAACCCCAAATACTTCAAAATCATGGCAAAGAAAACTAAAAAATCCGCAGAAAACATCGCAGCTCAAACCGCAGCTCCCTCCGTCGAGACTACTCCGACCGTCACTCCCAAGCTCATCGTGGCTCAGCGCAAGTTCGACCGCTGGTACGTCTACTTCAAGGGCGTGGCCCCCAAAGACAACGTCGGCTGCGGCTGCAAGACCGCCAAGAGCGCTATCCGTTACATGCACCTGCTCAAAGCCCGCTACGGAGCGACGATTTCCCAAACCATCTACGAACGCCTCCAGTTCGAGGCCGCAAGGGAGGCGTAAGCCTCTCTTGCTTTCACCCGAAAGTCAAACCCTCAAACTTCACGACCATGCAACGAGAATATACCTGCATCACAACAAACGGCAAATGGAACTTCTATGCCGACAACGACTTCGAGGCCATACGGCTCAGTCTTTTTTATTGTTGGCGAGACGGCGATAACTTTGTCCGCGTGGAACGCCGTCAGGGCGCCGAACACTACACGCTGCGCATCTCCCACATCGACCACAATACTCAGGAAACATTCACCCTTTAATACCTAAAGCAATGCAAGTCAACTACAACCGTTTCACACTCCAGGAACTCGAAAGAATCCTCGATGCAGCTCACACCATCAGCTTCGCTTTTGGCATCCAGTTCCCGACCCGCGAAGAATAGAGCAAACTGCTCCGTGAAGACGAGCAGTTCCGCGCCATCACTCAAATCATCATTCAGTCGTTCAACACGATTCGGAAGAAGTACATCGAACTCGGCATCAATCCCGACGCTCCCGACTTCGACCCCGATGCCGATGAAGCGGCCCGCTGCCCCGTCGAGAAAATCATTCTCGAATACTAACATCTACAAAAGCTGTCAACGGCGGCTCCCTCCGGGGAGTCGCCTAAATTTTTTGCAATAGCGGCATTTTGCCCTGCGGTTACAACGACCTCCGGGCGGTTCGCTCCCGCGACATCCGAGAAAATGCCGAGCGACAATGGCCGTTGCAGGGCAAGCCCTTTAGCCGTGTGGGCTGTCGGGCAGGTTCGGTCCCGCGACATCCGAGTTGCCCTGAATACAATTATAGTCCGATTCACCAAAGTCCAGATTGTTAGCTACCTCAAATCGGGGTCGTTCAACTCCCGTAGGCTCGCGGATATTGTGAACTATATACGACTCAATGAGGAATCTTTCAAGGAGTGGCATCGGTCGGAAACCGCGAAGCTGTTTGCGCCCCTGTATTCCGCAATGAAAAGAAAGCGAAAGGATATTGGTTTTAGCGCCCGGGGGCAATCGGCAGTCTGTGACGCTCCGTCGCATGGGCCGCTTGTCGGTCATATCTGATTGGAGTTACGGCACGAGGCACTGATTTTCCTTCACAAAGGTAGTACAGCCATTCACCGCAGCAAGGGCTGGTGTGCACTCCATGTTCCTCCGTTTTTCGATACTCTGCAAAACGGCAATCACCCTTGCTTTTCGGCTCATTACAGGCTGCACTTATACCTGTTCGTAAAATCTAAAGTGCTTCGGCACATAACTCTTAAATCAATCAGATATGATACTTCCCGACAAACGACCCGTTCAGAGCGACTTCGCAAACCTCACAGACTACTCGCTCGAATGCCCCAAGGGCGCAAGAAAGTTCTTCGCTTTCATTCATTTCACAGATGACTCCACGTGTCTCTGGTCTAACATCTTCACGTTCAACCGCACATTCGCGCTGATGCTCGCCATCGAAAAATTCGGCGACTGCCTCGAATACGTCAGCAGCATCAATATCCACGAGCAGGATTATTGAACGCTCCTCACTTCCTCTCCGCAAAGCTCCGATGAACAATCGGGGCTTTTGCCATTTTCGCATATTCATTATTCAACGGTGTTACCATTTATTAATAGCGTTCATCTTTTCAGACCCGCCCGGCTGGTGGCGTCCGTCGGCCATACTGACCTCCCTGCGTCCTCCGTTTGATACCTACATCCTTCCAAGTCCGAGCATCGTTGGTCGAGGTTCCGCTTCTCTCCACTTCGACTAACGACCGCTACGGTTTTCGGGTCGAGAGATTGCCGCCTCCGTCTCCATTATCGCTTTCCTCGACGCCGCTCCTGCGTCACGGTGTCGGGCCGCTGTCATTGCGCCTACGACAACAAACTCTCTTCGCATCTCCATTGCCGCTTCCTCATCGACACCTTCGTTTCACTTCGGTGTCGATGCGCTCCAATTCCAATGCGCCCCGAAACCTCCGCTTGCTATTCCGACTTGTATGGACAGGCATTTGCACTTTGGCCTCCGGTCGGCGCACTGCCGCAGGCCGCCCCCATTCTCCCACCCGTAAGAGGACTGATGAACGCACGGTGTTTAGCCCGTGGCATTCGCTTCATTTGTCGCCGAGGGCAGGAAAGTTGTCGGCTTCGATTATCTTCCCCACCCGGAATGTGTCTGTCGCAATGGCTTTTGACCGCTCATTCCCTCAGTCGCTTGCCTCCCCAACATCGCCGCCTCCGAGCATCGTTGGTCGAGGTTCCGCTTCTCTCCACTTCGACTAACGACCGCTTCGGCTTTCGGGTCGAGAGATTGTTCCTTCCGGCTCGCCTATGCTTACCCGACACCGCTCCTGCGTCACGGTGTCGGTCGCTCCAGCTTAACCTGCACTCGCAAACTCTCTTTGACGGCTCCGCTTCTCTCCGCTGTCAACCCGAAACCTCCGCTTGCTTTTCCGATCCGTCGATGACGGGATGCTTCACTCCATCCTGCATTTCGCACGGAAGCCATACTGACGGACACATTCCCTCCACCTATAGAGGAAGAAGCCGACAACATTCCACGCCCTCGGCAGTTTTCTATTATTCGTCTGCGACGCTGACACGCTGACGCTCATACCTCCAGTAGTGCTACGCTCGTTCCTCGCTATACCTGCGGTGCCAACACGCTGTCGCTCATACCTCCGGTGGTGCCACGCTCGTTCCTCGCTATACCTGCGGTGCTTCATTTGTCGCCGAAGGCGGAATGTTGTCGGCTTCGATTATCTTCCCACCCGGAATGTGTCTGTCGCAATGGCTTTTGACCGCTCATTCCCTCAGTCGCTTGCCTCCCCAACATCGCCGCCTCCGAGCATCGCTGTTCACGGGTCGTGCCTCCCTGTGAATAGCGACCGCTACGGACTTCGGGTCGAGAGATTGTTCCTTCCGGCTCGCCTATGCTTTCCCGACACCGTGACGCAGGAGCGGTGTCGGTCGCTCCGGCTTCACCTGCACTCGCAAACTCTCTTTGACGACTCCGCTTCTCTCCTCTGTCAACCCGAAACCTCCGCTTGCTTTTCCGAGCCGTCGATGCCGGGATGCTTCACTCCCTCCTACATTTCACGCAGTGCATTTTCGGCTGCACTCGGCATAGTCAATCAAGCTTGCCTCTGCTCTCGTTGGCACGAAAATTCGCACGGGAGCCATACTAACGGACACATTCTTCCCACCCAGAGAGGAAGAAGCCGGCAACATTCCACGCCCTCGGCAGTTTTCTATTAT
>ERZ1673734.572-NODE-572-length-30015-cov-40.232377_pt1 | contig 30015 bp, 23 predicted proteins | sample MGYA00580199_ERZ1673734 | MGnify/ENA primary metagenome ERZ1673734 (study PRJEB41218, sample SAMN15661742) | gut metagenome | host: Homo sapiens | place: Canada: London | collected 2015-08-20/2019-03-30 | study: EMG produced TPA metagenomics assembly of...
CAACAAAAAGCCCGGCATGCCGGGCTTTTTTGCAACGCGCGATTATTGGTCGCGGGTGTCCAGCGGTGTAGGCGTCGGGACGGGCACTGTTTTAACGCCGTCGACGTCTTTCTGGATTTGATCAAGCAACGAGCCCGGCTTGGCCGGCACTTCGCTCTTCTCGGCAGGTTCTGGTGCCGGATCCGTTGGTGAGATCACCTCGGTCGACCCTTCTTTGCCCAGAATCGCTTCGTCGCGGCTCACGCCCGGCTTGAAATCGCCTGACAGGCTGACGAGCTGATCGTTCTGGTTGAAGAACACACTGATGCGTTCTTGTTGGCGTTCACCGCCGCCGGGCTGCAGGCTATACAAATAATCCCAGCGATCAGGGTGGAATGTATCGGTCAGCAGGGCGTTACCCATAATAAACTTCACTTGCCGACGGGTCATTCCCGGGCGCAACTGGTTTATCATGTCCTGCGTGACGACATTGCCCTGTTGGATGTCGATTTTGTAAACCCCGGGGAATGAACAACCGGCGAGTGCGAGCAGTCCCACAAAGGTGAAACTGGTTAGCAAGAGCTTGGTGTTTTGCATCGGTGGGCGACTTCCACTATCTTGGCTGGGACAACGTAAACGCCGATCATACCCGTATTAAGAGAAGCTGCGAAGCCGCTTCCGCGAGAAAGCTAACCATGGTTGAAAATAGCGAACTACGTAAGGCCGGACTTAAGGTGACTCTGCCACGAGTCAAAATTCTACAAATGCTGGACTCTGCTGATCAGCGTCACATGAGCGCCGAGGATGTTTACAAGGCACTGATGAACGCGGGCGAGGACGTCGGTCTGGCCACGGTTTACCGTGTGTTGACCCAGTTTGAGTCAGCAGGGCTGGTGATCCGCCACAATTTTGATGGTGGTCATGCGGTCTTTGAACTGGCTGATGCCGACGGTGGCCACCACGACCATATGGTCAACGTGGACACCAGTGAAGTGATTGAGTTTTTCGACGAAGAGATCGAAAAGCTGCAGCACGCCATTGCCACTAAACATGGCTTTGAGTTGGTGGATCACAACCTGGTGCTGTACGTACGCAAGTCAGGTAAATAAGCATGTCGCGCGAATTTCGGTTCGCGAAACGATCGAAGGCGACCTCTGAGTCGCCTTCGTGCTATCTGAAATGTAATTTTTTGTGACCGTTCGTCGCTAAGCGGCCAAATTCTTCGCAGTGACGACCATTTTCTTGGCGTGAGCTAACGATTCTTTGGTCAGGTCGATGCCGCCGAGCATGCGCGCCACTTCTTCTACGCGCTCTTTTTTGCTCAATTTGGAGACGGCGGTACGGGTTGTCTCGCTTTCGCGCACCTTGTGCACAAATAGATGTTGATGGCACTGCGCTGCCACTTGCGGCAGGTGAGTGACTGTCAGCACTTGGCCGCGCTCGCCCAAGCGGCGCAATAGCTGGCCCACGATCTCGGCGGTCGGGCCGCCAATGCCCACGTCCACTTCGTCGAATACCAGGGTCGGGACGCGTGAGGTCTGTGCGGTGATGACCTGGATGGCCAGGCTGATACGCGACAGTTCGCCGCCCGACGCCACTTTGGCCAGCGCCTTGAGGGGTTGCCCCGGGTTGGCGCTGACCAGCAGCTCTACGTGTTCAAGGCCGTGAGGCATGGGGTCGCTGCTGCTCATTGGGCGCAGTTCGATCACAAAGCGCCCGCCCGGCATACCCAAGCGCTGGATTTCTTCTTCTACCGCGCTGCCCAAGCGGGTGGCGGCATGGCTGCGCAGGTCGCTCAGTTCACGTGCGCACTCTTGATAGTGGCGTGCGTAAGACGCTAGCTCATGGGTCAAGCGCTCGATGTTTTCATCGTTGGCGTTCAGGGTTTCGAGTTCATCGAGCAGGCGCTGTTGCAGTGCGGCGACCTCGGTTGGCTGCACGCGGTGTTTGCGCGCCAGCGAGTAAATGGTGTCGAGCCGTTCTTCGAGGTACTGCAGGCGACCGGGGTCGGCATCAAAGTGATCAATGAAGCGATTGAGTTCGCCCACGGCTTCTTCAACCTGGATTTGCGCGCTGGCCAGCAGGTCGGTGGCTTCGTTCAATGAGCCGGTATTGTTATGAATGCTCGCCAGACGGTTCAGGCTGACGGTCAGGGCGTTGAGCACGTTGCCGGAGTCGTTTTCGCTGCACTGCTCAACAACCTGCCGGCAAATGGTCAGCAAGGTTTCGGCGTTGGTCAGGTTTTTGTGTTCCTGCTCCAGCTCTTCCAGCTCGTGTTCACCGAGCGACAAGGTTTCGAGTTCTTCGATCTGGTAGCTCAGTAGTTGATGGCGTGCGCGCTGTTCATCACCCGAGTTGGACAGGTGTTCCAGCTCCTGGCGGGTCTGGCGCCAGCGTTGTGCGGCAAGTTGCACCTGACGGGCGAGGTCGGTGGCGCCTGCGTATTCGTCGAGCAGGCGGCGGTGGGTGTCGGGCTTGAGCAGCGACTGGTGTTCATGCTGGCTGTGGATGTCGATCAGCAGCTCGCCCAGAGCCTTGAGGTCGCCTTGGGGGCATGGCGTGCCATTGATGTAGCCGCGCGAGCGACCTTCGGCGGTGATGACGCGGCGCAAGATGCACGGGCCATCACACTCAAGGTCGCGCTCGGCCAGCCAGGCACGTGCTTCGGGAATGTCCTGCAGGTCGAAGGTGGCCAGAATGTCGGCTTTTTCAGCGCCGGGGCGAACCACCCCGTTGTCTGCGCGGTCACCTAATGTCAGGCCCAGTGCATCGAGCATGATCGATTTACCTGCGCCGGTCTCACCAGTGATTACACTCATACCGCGATCCAGCTCTAGATCGAGATGTTCAACGATGGCGTAGTTATGTACGGACAGGTGCACCAGCATGGGAGCGGCTCCAAAACGTAATGTCTGGTTATTTATACAGTGTTTTGTTTCGTGCTGACAATGGCTGTGCTTAGTTCTATTTGCTTGGCATTGAGGCTTTTTTAGGCTGTTTTGTATGGGCGGGTGGGGTGCGCCGAGGCGTTAAAAGGCAATTGTTAGTGCTTTTTGGCTCTTGAACCTGAAAATTGCGACCCCATATACCGAGGCAGAAGCGCGAGTCGAGCTCGCGGACGAAGTTTGAAAGGAGAAATCTATGGCAGACGAACAGACTATGGATACGCAGAACCAAGACGCTAATCAGGCTGCTGATGTTGCAGGCGTAGATCTGGTGGCACGTGTGCAGGAGCTCGAAGAGCAACTGGCGGCAGCTAACGATCAAGCTTTGCGAGTGGCTGCTGATGTGCAGAACGTTCGCCGTCGTGCCGAACAGGACGTTGAAAAAGCACACAAATTTGCATTGGAAAAATTTGCTGGCGACCTGTTGCCGGTGATCGACAGTCTGGAGCGCGGCCTTGAGCTGTCCAGTCCGGATGACGAAAGCATTCGCCCAATGCGTGAAGGGATCGAGCTGACGCTGAAAATGTTCCAGGACACCCTGAAGCGTTATCACCTGGAAGCGATCGATCCGCACGGCGAACCCTTCAATGCCGAGCACCATCAGGCAATGGCCATGCAGGAAAGCGCTGACCTGGAGCCAAACAGTGTGCTCAAGGTGTTTCAAAAAGGGTATCAGCTCAATGGTCGCTTACTGCGCCCGGCTATGGTCGTAGTCAGCAAGGCGCCAGCGCCGGTTTCGCCATCGATTGACGAGCAGGCTTGAAATCGGCCGCAAGGCCCCCATTTAGATGTCATGCGTTTAGAAATGCCGTAGTTGGTCATTACTGCTACGGCAAAAAAATTCAAATTTAGGGAGAGTGAAGATGGGCAAAATTATTGGTATCGACCTCGGGACCACCAACTCGTGCGTGTCGGTTCTGGAAAACGGTAAAGCAAAAGTTATCGAAAACGCTGAAGGCGCGCGTACTACGCCGTCGATCATTGCGTACGCCAACGATGGCGAAATTCTGGTTGGCCAGTCGGCCAAGCGTCAGGCAGTGACCAATCCGCATAACACCCTGTACGCGGTGAAGCGTCTGATCGGTCGTCGTTTTGACGAAGAAGTTGTACAGAAAGACATTCAGATGGTCCCTTACAAAATCGTCAAGGCAGACAATGGCGATGCGTGGGTTGAAGTGAACGGCCAGAAAATGGCTCCGCCACAAATCTCGGCTGAAATTCTGAAGAAAATGAAGAAAACCGCCGAAGACTACCTCGGCGAAGCAGTGACTGAAGCGGTTATCACCGTGCCTGCTTACTTCAACGACAGCCAGCGTCAGGCGACTAAAGACGCCGGCCGTATCGCGGGTCTGGACGTAAAACGCATCATCAACGAACCAACCGCAGCTGCTCTGGCTTACGGTATGGACAAAGCGAAAGGCGACCACACTGTCATCGTTTATGACTTGGGTGGCGGTACTTTCGACGTGTCGGTGATCGAAATTGCTGAAGTTGATGGCGAGCACCAGTTTGAAGTGTTGGCGACCAACGGTGACACGTTCCTGGGTGGTGAAGACTTTGACATTCGTCTGATCGACTACCTGGTTGACGAGTTCAAGAAAGAAACCGGCATGAACCTTAAAGGTGACCCGCTGGCGATGCAGCGTCTGAAAGAAGCTGCAGAAAAAGCAAAAATCGAGCTGTCTTCGAGCCAGTCGACTGACGTGAACCTGCCGTACATCACTGCAGACGCGACCGGTCCTAAGCACTTGAACGTGAAAATCTCGCGCGCCAAGCTGGAATCGCTGGTTGAAGACCTGGTTCAACGCACCATCGAACCTTGCCGCATTGCTCTGAAAGACGCAGGTATCGACGTTGGCGCGATCAACGACGTGATCCTGGTCGGTGGTCAGACCCGTATGCCGCTGGTTCAGAAGCTGGTAACTGAGTTCTTCGGTAAAGAAGCACGTAAAGACGTGAACCCGGACGAAGCAGTTGCCATGGGTGCTGCTATCCAGGGCGCGGTATTGGCCGGTGACGTTAAAGACGTTCTGCTGCTGGACGTAAGCCCGCTGACTCTGGGTATCGAAACCATGGGCGGCGTGATGACTGCTCTGATCGAGAAAAACACCACGATTCCTACCAAGAAATCGCAAGTGTTCTCGACGGCTGACGACAACCAGGGCGCTGTGACCATTCACGTGCTGCAAGGTGAGCGTAAGCAAGCGGCTCAGAACAAGTCGTTGGGCAAGTTCGACCTGGCGGACATTCCACCCGCTCCACGTGGCGTGCCTCAGATCGAAGTAACCTTCGACATCGACGCTAACGGTATCTTGAACGTCAGCGCGAAAGACAAGGCGACTGGCAAGTCCCAGTCCATCGTGATCAAGGCGAACTCGGGTCTGTCCGAGGACGAAATTGCTCAGATGGTCCGTGACGCTGAAGTCAACGCTGAAGAAGACCGTAAGTTCGAAGAGCTGGCAGCTGCACGTAACCAGGGCGACGCACTGGTTCACTCGACTCGTAAAATGATCGTCGATGCTGGCGATAAAGTGACCGAGGAAGAGAAAACTGCAATCGAAGCTGCAGTAGTCGCATTGGAAGCCGCTGTTAAAGGCGACGACAAAGCCGCTATCGAAGCCAAGGTTGAAGAGCTGTCCAAGGTGTCTGCTCCAGTCGCACAGAAAATGTACGCTGAGCAAGCGAACCCGGCAGACGCAGCGGCCAAGCCAGCTGATTCGGCTGAAAAAGCGGACGACGTTGTCGACGCTGAGTTCGAAGAAGTTAAAGACAACAAGTAATAAGCTTGTTGGTCGGCCGGTTAACCGTGCATAAGCGGTGACTGGTAGGATGTCGCCGCGCGGGAGCTTGCTCCCGCGTTGGCGTGTCTGGAGCAAGGGAATTTTTACAGCATGCGACAAGCTCGGATGCTGGCGGTTGAGGCAGGGACTTCTTTGTGTTTCTGCCCGAGGTGACCGCTCCTGTCGGCCAATGCATTGGCTGTTAATCAGAAACCAATATCGTTGAAAAGACGTGAGTTGAGCCTTGTACGTTCAGGCTCAGCGGGTTTGGTGAGGCTCGGGAGGGTTCTTCCAAACGTCCTTGAGAGTGCAAAGAATTATGGCAAAGCGCGACTATTACGAAGTATTGGGTGTCGAACGGACCACCACTGTGGTCGAGCTGAAAAAAGCTTATCGTCGTCTCGCAATGAAACACCACCCGGACCGTAACCCGGGCGACAAAGCCTCTGAAGAGCTGTTTAAAGAGGCTAACGAAGCGTATGAAGTGCTGTCTGATACCAGCAAGCGTGCTGCTTATGACCAATACGGTCATGCGGGTGTTGACCCGCAAATGGGCGGCGGCGGTGCAGGTTTTGGTGGCCAGAACTTCTCCGATATTTTCGGCGATGTATTCAGTGATTTCTTTGGCGGTGGCCGTGGCGGCTCCCGGGGCGGCGCGCAGCGCGGTAGCGATTTGCGCTATACGCTGGAGCTGAACCTGGAAGAAGCGGTGCGCGGGACTACGGTCAATATTCGTGTGCCGACGCTGGTCAACTGCAAGCCGTGTGACGGTTCGGGCGCGAAGAAGGGGTCTTCGCCTGTGACCTGTACCACCTGTGGCGGTATTGGCCAGGTGCGCATGCAGCAGGGTTTCTTCTCTGTGCAGCAGACCTGCCCGCGTTGCCATGGTCAGGGCAAGATCATTTCCGACCCGTGCGAAAGCTGCAACGGCGACGGTCGCGTAGAAGAATACAAAACCCTGTCCGTGAAAGTGCCTGCGGGTGTTGATACGGGCGACCGTATCCGTCTGTCGGGTGAAGGCGAGGCGGGTGTGCAGGGTGGCCCGGCGGGTGACCTGTACGTGGTGATCGAGGTGCGTGAGCACGCGATTTTCCAGCGCGATGGCAAGCATCTGTTCTGCGAAGTGCCTATCAGCTTTGCTGATGCGGCGCTGGGTGCAGAGCTGGAAGTGCCGACGCTGGATGGTCGGGTCAAGCTCAAAGTGCCTGAAGGTACACAAACCGGTAAGCAATTCCGTCTGCGTGGCAAGGGTGTATCCCCGGTGCGTGGCGGTGGCGTTGGCGACTTGATGTGCCGCGTCGTGGTCGAGACTCCGGTGAAGTTGAGCCGTCGTCAGCGCGAGCTGATGGAAGAGTTCCGCTCGACACTGGAAGGCGATAGCTGCCATTCGCCAAACGCGACCGGTTGGTTCGAAGGCGTGAAGCGCTTCTTCGGCGACTTATAAGGAGCGGGGCATGCGACGTATAGCTGTGATGGGCGCTGCCGGGCGCATGGGCAAAACCCTGATTGACGCGGTTCAACAGCGCTCGCCGGTGTGCGGGCTGACGGCGGCGGTTGTCCGTCCGGGCAGTTCGCTGGTGGGCGCTGATGCCGGTGAGTTGGTGTCGCTCGGGCGAATTGGCGTGCCGTTGTCTGCAAGCCTTGAAGACGTGGCAGATGAGTTCGATGTGTTGATCGATTTTACCCTGCCTGAGGTGATGCTCGGCAATCTGGCGTTCTGCCGTCAGGCGGGCAAGGCCATGGTTATTGGCACCACGGGCTTGAATGCTGCGCAAAAGCAGTTGTTGGTTGACGCTGCCAAAGACATCCCGGTGGTCTTTGCTTCGAATTTCAGTGTTGGCGTTAACCTGTCGTTCAAGCTGCTGGATATCGCGGCGCGGGTGATGGGTGATGATGCCGACATTGAAATCATCGAAGCGCACCATCGTCACAAAGTCGACGCGCCGTCGGGCACGGCCATGCGCATGGGTGAAGTGATTGCCGATGCGTTGGGGCGTGATCTGCAAAAGGTTGCCGTTTATGGTCGTGAGGGCCATACCGGTGCGCGTGAGCACGAGACGATCGGTTTTGCGACCGTTCGTGGCGGTGATGTGGTGGGTGACCATACGGTGCTGTTTGCGGCCGAGGGTGAGCGTTTGGAGATCACCCACAAGGCATCCAGCCGTATGACCTTCGCCAAGGGCGCTGTTCGCGCTGCCCAGTGGCTCGACGGGCGCGAGCCCGGCCTGTACGACATGCAGGATGTGCTCGACCTGCGTTGAGTCATCTTTGTAAAATCGGGCTGTTGCAGGCGCAACAGTCCGATTTTCAACCGCTAAGCGATGATCTGTCGCATTCCTCTGCCTTTTGGGCTCTTTTAGCGGTAGACCAAAAAAGCCTTTTTCTGTAAGCTACAGCTTTAGTGTGTCCACTAAAAGCGCGCAGATAATTCGATGAAGAAGCGGGGTGACGTGTCCATACGTCACTCCGCTTTTTTACAACCTGCGATCGCCCTTTCAGGCTTTATTTACGGGAGGTCTTCTTGACTAAGCAAGCCATACTCGCCCTCGCTGATGGCAGCATTTTTCGCGGCGAAGCCATTGGGGCCGACGGTCAGACCGTTGGTGAGGTGGTGTTTAACACCGCAATGACTGGCTACCAGGAGATCCTGACGGATCCTTCCTACGCTCAGCAAATCGTGACCCTGACTTACCCGCATGTTGGCAATACCGGCACTACACCGGAAGATGCCGAGTCTGATCGTGTTTGGTCCGCAGGTTTGGTAATCCGTGATCTGCCGCTGGTTGCCAGCAACTGGCGTAACACAATGTCGCTGTCTGACTACCTGAAAGCCAACAATGTTGTGGCAATCGCCGGTATCGACACGCGCCGTCTGACCCGTATTTTGCGTGAGAAAGGCGCGCAAAACGGCTGCATCATGGCCGGTGACAACATTTCTGACGAAGCTGCGATTGCAGCGGCGCGCGGTTTCCCTGGCCTGAAAGGCATGGACCTGGCGAAAGTTGTCAGCACCGACAAAACTTACGAATGGCGTTCGAGCGTCTGGAACCTGGCAACTGACAGTCACCCGACTATCGAAGCCAGCGATCTGCCTTACCACGTAGTGGCTTATGACTACGGCGTAAAGTGGAACATCCTGCGCATGTTGGTTGAGCGTGGCTGCCGCGTCACTGTTGTACCGGCGCAAACCCCTGCCAGCGATGTGTTGGCGCTCAACCCGGATGGCGTGTTCCTGTCCAACGGCCCGGGTGACCCTGAGCCTTGCGACTACGCAATCACGGCTATTCAAGAAGTGCTGAAGACAGAGATTCCGGTATTCGGTATCTGCCTGGGCCACCAACTGCTGGCACTGGCCTCCGGCGCCAAGACCGTGAAAATGGGTCATGGCCACCACGGCGCGAACCACCCGGTTCAAGACCTGGACACCGGTGTTGTGATGATCACCAGCCAAAACCACGGTTTTGCGGTTGATGAGGCGACCCTGCCTGCCAACGTGCGTGCCATCCACAAGTCGCTGTTCGACGGTACCCTGCAAGGTATCGAGCGTACCGACAAGAGCGCTTTCAGCTTCCAGGGTCACCCTGAAGCAAGCCCTGGCCCGAACGACGTTGCGCCGCTGTTCGATCGCTTCATCAATGAGATGGCCAAGCGCCGCTGATCAGTCCTTTGTAATGAGTAGCCCAAGGCGGCCCCGAAATCGGCGGCCCCTTGTGCCGCTCAGGAACCTGATTGACGGCTTGCCGACTGACCTGCGGATTTGAGTGACAAACCCATGCCAAAACGTACAGACATTAAAAGCATCCTGATTCTCGGCGCTGGCCCGATTGTTATCGGCCAGGCGTGCGAATTCGACTACTCCGGCGCCCAGGCCTGTAAGGCTCTGCGTGAGGAGGGCTACCGCGTCATCCTGGTGAACTCTAACCCGGCCACCATCATGACCGACCCGGACATGGCCGATGCAACCTACATCGAGCCGATCAAGTGGCAAACGGTTGCCAAGATCATCGAAAAAGAGCGTCCAGACGCTCTGCTGCCAACCATGGGCGGCCAAACTGCCCTGAACTGCGCACTGGACTTGGAGCGCGAAGGCGTTCTGGAGAAGTTCGGCGTAGAAATGATCGGTGCCAACGCTGACACCATCGACAAGGCTGAAGACCGTTCGCGTTTCGACAAGGCCATGAAGTCCATCGGCCTGGATTGCCCGCGCTCCGGTATCGCTCACAGCATGGAAGAGGCCAACGCGGTTCTCGAAAAGCTGGGCTTCCCGTGCATCATTCGTCCGTCCTTCACCATGGGCGGCACCGGTGGCGGTATCGCTTACAACCGTGAAGAGTTCGAAGAGATCTGCTCTCGCGGTCTGGACCTGTCGCCAACCAAAGAACTGCTGATCGACGAATCGCTGATCGGCTGGAAAGAGTACGAAATGGAGGTTGTCCGCGATAAGAAGGACAACTGCATCATCGTTTGCTCGATCGAAAACTTTGACCCGATGGGCGTGCACACCGGTGACTCGATCACCGTGGCTCCGGCACAAACCCTGACCGACAAAGAATACCAAATCATGCGTAACGCCTCGTTGGCGGTACTGCGTGAGATCGGCGTTGAAACCGGCGGTTCCAACGTTCAGTTCGGTATTTGCCCGAACACTGGCCGTATGGTCGTGATCGAGATGAACCCGCGTGTATCCCGCTCCTCGGCGCTGGCTTCCAAAGCTACTGGCTTCCCGATTGCGCGTATCGCCGCCAAGCTGGCGATTGGCTACACCCTGGACGAACTGCAAAACGAAATCACCGGCGGCGCGACCCCGGCGTCCTTCGAGCCGTCCATCGACTACGTTGTGACCAAGCTGCCACGCTTTGCTTTCGAGAAGTTTGCTAAAGCCGATGCGCGCCTGACCACGCAAATGAAGTCCGTGGGTGAAGTAATGGCCATCGGCCGTACTTTCCAGGAATCGTTGCAAAAAGCCCTTCGCGGTCTGGAAGTGGGCGTTAGCGGTCTTGATCCAAAGCTGGACCTGAGCAACCCGGAAAGCATGGCTGTGCTCAAGCGCGAGCTGACTGTGCCGGGCGCCGAGCGTATCTGGTACGTGGCTGACGCGTTCCGTGCTGGCATGACAGTCGAAGACATTTTCGGCATGAACATGATCGACCCTTGGTTCCTGGTACAGATCGAAGATCTGATCAAGGACGAAGAAAAGATCAAGACCATGGGCCTGTCTGCGATCGATCGCGACACCATGTACCGCCTCAAGCGCAAAGGCTTCTCTGACGCACGTCTGGCTGTATTGCTGGGTGTGACCGAGAAGAACCTGCGTCGCCACCGTCACAAGCTGGAAGTGTTCCCGGTTTACAAGCGCGTTGACACCTGCGCGGCCGAGTTCGCCACTGACACCGCTTACATGTACTCGACCTATGAGGAAGAGTGCGAAGCCAACCCGTCGGACCGTGACAAGATCATGATCCTGGGTGGCGGCCCTAACCGTATCGGTCAAGGTATCGAGTTCGACTACTGCTGCGTTCACGCGGCGCTGGCGTTGCGTGCCGATGGTTACGAAACCATCATGGTTAACTGCAACCCGGAAACAGTTTCGACCGACTACGACACCTCGGATCGTCTGTACTTCGAATCTGTGACCCTCGAAGACGTGCTGGAAATCGTGCGTGTCGAGAAGCCTAAGGGCGTGATCGTTCAGTACGGCGGCCAAACCCCGCTGAAACTGGCACGTGCGCTGGAAGAAGCCGGCGTGCCGATCATCGGTACCAGCCCTGACGCCATCGACCGTGCAGAAGACCGTGAGCGCTTCCAGCAAATGGTTGAGCGTCTGAACCTGCGTCAGCCGCCAAACGCCACTGTGCGCAGCGAAGACGAAGCAATTCGTGCGGCTGGCAAGATCGGTTACCCGCTGGTTGTTCGTCCGTCCTACGTGTTGGGCGGTCGTGCGATGGAAATCGTTTACGAAGAAGAAGAACTCAAGCGTTACCTGCGCGATGCGGTGAAAGTGTCCAACGACAGCCCGGTGCTGCTGGACCACTTCCTCAACTGCGCAATCGAAATGGACGTTGATGCTGTCTGCGACGGCACTGACGTTGTGATCGGCGCGATCATGCAGCACATCGAACAGGCCGGCGTTCACTCCGGTGACTCTGCTTGCTCGCTGCCGCCGTACTCGCTGCCGCTGCACATCCAGGACGAGATGCGTGAGCAGGTCAAGAAAATGGCACTGGAACTGGGCGTAGTTGGCCTGATGAACGTGCAATTGGCCCTGCAAGGCGAAGACATCTACGTGATCGAAGTGAACCCGCGTGCATCGCGTACCGTTCCTTTCGTGTCCAAGTGCATCGGTGTCTCCCTGGCAATGATCGCTGCACGCGTGATGGCCGGTAAGACCCTGAAAGAAATCGGCTTCACTAAAGAAATCATTCCTGACTTCTACAGTGTGAAAGAGGCGGTCTTCCCGTTCGCCAAGTTCCCTGGGGTTGACCCGATCCTCGGCCCAGAGATGAAGTCCACCGGTGAAGTGATGGGCGTGGGCGACACCTTCGGTGAGGCCTTTGCCAAGGCGCAAATGGGCGCGAGCGAAGTGCTGCCGACTGGCGGTACTGCGTTTATCAGCGTGCGTGACGACGACAAGCCGCTGGTGGCTGCTGTTGCGCGTGATCTGATCGACCTCGGCTTTGAAATCGTGTCGACGGTGGGTACTGCCAAGTTCATCGAAGCCGCCGGCTTGAAAGTGCGTCGCGTGAACAAGGTGACTGAAGGCCGCCCTCACGTTGTCGACATGATCAAAAACGACGAAGTGACGTTGATCATCAACACCACTGAAGGTCGTCAGTCGATTGCTGACTCTTACTCCATCCGCCGCAACGCTCTGCAGCACAAGATTTACTGCACCACGACTATTGCTGCTGGCGCGGCGATCTGTGAAGCGCTTAAATTCGGTCCTGAAAAAACCGTACGTCGCTTGCAGGATCTACACGCAGGATTGAAGGCATGATCAAATACCCAATGACGGTCCAGGGCGCGAAAGCCCTGGAAGAAGAGCACACTCATCTGACCAAGGTTGTTCGGCCCAAGCTGAGCCAGGATATCGGCACGGCGCGTGAGCTGGGTGACCTCAAGGAAAACGCTGAATACCATGCTGCCCGTGAGCAGCAAGGTATGGTTGAGGCGCGTATTCGTGATATCGAAGGCCGCATGCAGAACGCGGTCATCATTGATGTCACGACTATCCCGCACACCGGCAAAGTGATTTTCGGTACCACGGTTGAAATCGCGAACGTTGAAACTGACGAATCCGTGACGTATCAGATCGTGGGTGAGGATGAGGCTGACATTAAGCTCGGAAAAATCTCTGTGGGTTCGCCCATTGCTCGCGCCTTGATTGCCAAGGAAGAGGGTGACGTGGTCGCGGTGAAAACACCGAGTGGCGTCATTGAGTACGAGATTGTTGAAGTGCGTCATATCTAAGTAACAGCGCCCGCTTCGTGCGGGCGTTCTGCTTTGGCCGTCAGCCCGGATGTTGCGGGTTGGCAGCTGGCAGGTGCAGTACAACGAATTTGTACGATGCTGGTCACAACCGATTGGCATCGCTGATGTACAAGGCGCCCGTCAGTACGCGTTATAGCGTTTTGAGGGTGGCTGTCGGCGGGAAGTGTTGCGTTGGGCGGATCTGATTGCCTGATGCATTGCGCGGGCAGTTTTGCTATTGCTAAGCAAGAGTGTCAGGGCGCGCCAGGCGCACCCTTGACTCCTGTCGGCATCACTTGAAGCGATGGATGTTCGACAGGTTCTTGTTAACATTGACGTTCTTGCGGTACAGAAGCGCCATTTTGCCGATAATCTGTACCAGTTCCGCTTTGCCGGCCTTGCAGAGTTCTGCAATGGCTTCCAGGCGAGACTCGCGGTCCAGGATGTTGACTTTGATTTTAATCAACTCGTGATCGCCCAATGCGCGTTCGAGTTCGGCTAAAACACCTTCAGTCAAACCATTATCAGCCACAGTCAATACTGGTTTCAGATGGTGGCCAATGGATTTGTACTGTTTCTTCTGCTCTTGAGTGAGCGGCATAATCTGACCCCTGTGTCTGATCTTGTAAAAGCGGCGGCCAGTTTACCCGAGCGAGTCCGGGACCGCCCAGTTAATCACGACCCGTTTATATTTTTGAGGTGCCCCGTGGCCCGTTCCAAGACTAGCCTTAACTGGCTGAAAGAGCATTTCAACGACCCATACGTCAAAATGGCGCAAAAGGATGGGTACCGCTCGCGTGCAAGTTACAAGCTGCTGGAGATCCAGGAGCGTGACCGTTTGATCCGTCCGGGCATGACCGTAATTGACCTGGGCGCGGCCCCGGGTGGCTGGTCGCAGGTGACCAGTCGTCTGATTGGTGGCCAAGGGCGTTTGATCGCTTCCGACATTCTGGACATGGACAGCATCCCGGACGTGACCTTCATTAAAGGTGACTTTACTGAGGACGCCGTTCTGGCCCAGATTCTCGAAGCCGTCGGAAATACACAGGTAGACCTTGTGATTTCAGATATGGCCCCCAATATGAGTGGATTGGCCGCCGTAGATATGCCGCGTGCAATGTTCCTTTGCGAATTGGCACTGGATCTTGCCGGGCGTGTACTGCGTCCAGGTGGTGATTTCTTGATCAAGGTCTTCCAGGGTGAGGGCTTCGACCAATACCACAAAGACATCCGCAAACTTTTTGATAAAGTGCAGATGCGCAAGCCGACGTCGTCACGAGACCGGTCTCGCGAGCAGTATTTATTGGGGCGCGGCTTCCGCGGCATCGAAGGTTCGGCCAGCGATGAGCGTCTCTAACTGAAGTGATAGCTTTTTTTGTATCGCTTTACAGAACTGACATAACGAATATTGTGTAGGCAAGTTTCACAAAGGGTTACAGACGGAGCCTGCAAGGGTTGTAGGCAATGTAGTAAGTTATGCCGGTGAATATCATGCGAAGCACGCTTCAATAGCGGGGCTTGCTTCAGAGGGTAGCTAATTGAACGATATGGCAAAGAATCTGATCCTGTGGTTGATCATCGCAGCTGTCCTGGTGACGGTGATGAACAACTTCTCCAGTCCAAACGAGCCACAAACCCTCAACTATTCCGACTTCATCCAGCAAGTTAAGGATGGCAAAGTCGAGCGCGTTGCCGTGGATGGCTACGTGATCACCGGCAAACGCAGTGATGGCGATACCTTCAAAACCATTCGTCCTGCTATTCAGGACAACGGTTTGATCGGCGATCTGGTTGATAACCATGTGACCGTAGAAGGCAAACTGCCTGAGCAGCAAAGCATCTGGACTCAATTGCTGGTAGCGAGCTTCCCGATTCTGGTGATCATCGCGGTCTTCATGTTCTTCATGCGTCAAATGCAGGGCGGTGCCGGCGGTAAAGGCGGCCCGATGAGCTTTGGCAAGAGCAAGGCGCGTCTGTTATCAGAGGACCAGGTCAAAACGACTCTGGCTGACGTAGCAGGTTGCGACGAAGCGAAAGAAGAAGTGGGCGAGCTGGTTGAGTTCCTCCGTGATCCGGGCAAGTTCCAACGCCTGGGTGGCAAAATTCCTCGCGGCGTGCTGATGGTTGGCCCGCCAGGTACCGGTAAAACCTTGCTCGCCAAGGCGATTGCTGGCGAAGCCAAAGTACCGTTCTTCACGATTTCTGGTTCTGACTTCGTTGAAATGTTCGTGGGTGTCGGTGCAAGCCGTGTTCGCGACATGTTTGAACAAGCTAAAAAGCACGCACCTTGCATCATCTTCATCGACGAAATCGACGCTGTCGGTCGTCACCGTGGCGCCGGTATGGGCGGCGGTCATGATGAGCGTGAGCAGACCCTCAACCAGTTGCTGGTTGAGATGGACGGCTTTGAAATGAATGACGGCATCATTGTGATTGCCGCAACCAACCGCCCTGACGTACTCGACCCTGCGCTGCTGCGTCCAGGCCGTTTTGACCGTCAGGTGGTGGTGGGCTTGCCGGACATCCGTGGTCGTGAGCAGATCCTCAAAGTGCACATGCGTAAAGTGCCGGTGGGTGATGACGTTCAGCCGGGTGTGATTGCACGGGGTACGCCAGGGTTCTCGGGTGCAGACCTCGCGAACCTGGTGAACGAGGCTTCCTTGTTCGCTGCGCGTACCGGTAAACGCATTGTTGAAATGAAAGAGTTTGAGCTGGCCAAAGACAAAATCATGATGGGCGCCGAGCGCAAATCGATGGTGATGTCGGATAAAGAGAAGCGCAACACGGCTTATCACGAAGCGGGCCACGCTATCGTCGGTCGTGTGGTGCCAGAGCATGACCCGGTGTACAAAGTGTCGATCATTCCGCGTGGTCGTGCGCTGGGCGTGACGATGTTCCTGCCGGAAGAGGATCGTTACAGCCTCTCCAAGCGTGCTTTGATCAGCCAGATCTGCTCGCTTTACGGCGGTCGTATTGCTGAAGAAATGACCTTGGGCTTTGACGGTGTTACCACCGGCGCCTCCAACGACATCATGCGTGCGAGCCAGATTGCGCGGAACATGGTGACCAAGTGGGGCTTGTCCGAGAAGCTGGGCCCGTTGATGTACGCCGAGGATGACGAGTCTTACCTGGGGCGTGGCGGTGGTGGTCAGGGTGCGAACGTTTCGGGCGAGACAGCCAAGCTGATCGACTCTGAAGTGCGCAGCATCATTGATGAGTGCTACGGCACGGCCAAGCAGATCCTTACGGACAACCGTGACAAGCTGGAAGCCATGGCTGATGCACTGATGAAGTACGAGACGATTGATGCTGATCAGATCGACGACATCATGGCAGGACGTACTCCACGCGAGCCGCGTGATTGGGATGACAGCGGCAAGGGCACTCCGACGCCTCCGCCGACCCTGGACAAGACCGATCGTCCAGAAGCGCCTATCGGCGGTCCTGCAGCTGATCACTAAGGCTTGAAATGACTTCTGTTCAGTCCCTGACCCGGTTGCCTTGCGGCAACCGGGTTCTTGATTTGGCCCATACGCATGTTATGGGTATTCTCAACGTTACCCCTGATTCCTTTTCTGACGGTGGGCGCTTTGCGCCGGCGGATTCGGCTGTGCGCCATGCAGAGTCGATGGTGCTGGCGGGCGCAACCCTCATTGATGTCGGGGGGGAGTCGACGCGCCCGGGTGCCCGTGTAGTCCTGGCACAGGAAGAGCTTGATCGGGTCGCCCCTGTGGTTGAGCGCATCAGTCGTGAACTAGATGTGATTATCTCGGTCGATACCTCCACGCCAATCGTCATGACGGAAGTTGCGCGCCTCGGTGCGGGGCTTATCAATGATGTTCGCTCATTACGTCGTGAAGGTGCCTTGCAGGCTGCTGCAGCTACAGGTTTGCCGGTGTGCTTGATGCACATGTTGGGCGAGCCGGGCGATATGCAGGATAATCCGCATTACACGGATCTGGTGGGTGAGGTCTCGGCGTTTCTGCTGGAGCGTACCCGGCAATGCGTTGCGGCCGGTATTGCGCCAGAGCGTATTGTGCTGGACCCAGGGTTTGGCTTTGCAAAAACACTGCAACATAACCTCAGCTTGTTCAAGCATATGGAGGCCCTGCATGCGTTGGGGCGGCCTTTGCTGGTGGGTGTGTCGCGTAAAAGTATGATTGGTCAGGCGTTGAATCGGCCTGTCACTGAGCGCTTGTCTGGCAGCCTTGCGCTGGCGGCACTTGCCGTGACCAAGGGCGCGCGTATTTTGCGTGTCCATGATGTGGCCGAAACGGTTGATGTGGTACGGATGATCGCAGCGGTAGAGTCCGCCGACTAAGAATGATGGAGCACTTATGACGAAGAAGTATTTTGGCACCGACGGTATTCGCGGTCGCGTCGGCGTTTATCCGATTACCCCGGATTTCATGCTCAAGTTGGGTTGGGCGGCGGGTATGGCGTTTCGTAGCATGGGTGCTTGTCGGATTCTGGTGGGCAAGGACACGCGTATTTCCGGTTACATGTTTGAATCGGCGCTGGAAGCGGGCCTGTCGGCTGCGGGTGCAGATGTCATGCTTCTGGGGCCAATGCCGACACCGGCCATTGCGTACCTCACGCGAACTTTTCATGCCGAAGCCGGCATCGTGATCAGTGCCTCGCACAATCCTCATGACGACAACGGCATCAAGTTTTTCTCGGGTGAGGGTACCAAGCTCCCCGATGAAGTTGAGCTGATGATCGAAGAGTTGCTCGACGCGCAGATGACCGTTGTGGACTCGGACAAGCTTGGCAAAGTGTCGCGTATCAATGATGCGTCCGGTCGCTATATCGAGTTCTGCAAAAGCAGTGTGCCGACCAGTACCAACTTTAGCGGCCTGAAAGTGGTTCTCGACTGCGCCCACGGCGCGACCTACAAGGTTGCCCCTAGCGTGTTCAAAGAGCTGGGCGCCAACGTTACGGTGTTGTCGGCCCAGCCCAATGGTTTGAACATCAACGACAACTGCGGCTCGACGCATATGGAGTCGTTGCAGGCGGCTGTGCTGGCTGAAAAAGCAGACCTGGGTATCGCCTTCGACGGTGACGGTGACCGCGTGCTGATGGTGGATCACACGGGCGCCATTGTTGATGGTGACGAGTTGCTGTTCATCATTGCGCGAGACCTGCATGAGCGCGGCAAGCTGCAGGGTGGTGTGGTGGGCACGCTGATGAGCAACCTGGGGCTTGAGCTGGCCTTGGCTGACCTGGGTATTCCATTTGTGCGTGCCGGTGTCGGTGACCGTTATGTGATTGCTGCACTGCAAGAGCGTGACTGGCAGATCGGTGGTGAAAACTCCGGGCATATCGTTTGCTTCCAGCACACCACAACCGGCGATGCGATTATTGCGGCGCTGCAAGTGTTGTTGGCGCTGCGCCGTCGTGGTGAAAGCCTCGCTCAAGCGCGTCAAGCGCTGCGCAAATGCCCGCAAGTACTGTTGAACGTGCGTTTTAGCGGGGGCGTCAATCCAGTTGAGCACCCGGCTGTAAAAGAAGCGTGTGCACGTGTTACCGATGAAATGAAAGGCCGTGGCCGCGTGTTGCTGCGCAAGTCTGGCACTGAGCCTTTGGTGCGTGTCATGGTCGAAGGTGACGACGAAAACATGGTTCGCGGCTACGCAGAAGAGCTGACAAAGCTAGTAAGTGAAGTTTGTGCCTGATTTCGGCTTGCAAGCGTTGATTTGGTTGGGTAACATCTGCGCCCACTTTGACCGACGAGGTAAAGCATGCGTCGCACTATGGTAGCTGGTAACTGGAAGATGCACGGTACCCGCGCCAGCGTCGCTGAGCTGATCGATGGTCTGCGTAATCTGGACTTGCCGAGTGATGTTGAAATCGCGGTATTCCCGTCTGACTTGTTTATTGATCGTGTAATCAATGGCTTGGAAGATACGCCAATCTCGGTTGGCGCTCAGGATGCTGCGATAGACTCCAAGCAAGGTGCGCTGACTGGGGAGATATCTCCAAGCCAGTTGGTGGATGCGGGTTGTGAGCTGGTGTTGATAGGGCACTCTGAGCGACGCCTGATTTTAGGTGAGTCGGACGAGACGCTGAATCGCAAGTTTGCAGCTGCTCAAGCTTCTGGCTTAACGCCGGTGTTGTGCATAGGGGAGACCCTGGCGCAGCGCGAAGCGGGGCAAACGCTTGAGGTTGTAGAGCGTCAACTGAACGCTGTCATTGATGAGTTCGGTATTGATGTCTTTGCAAGCGCAGTGATTGCATACGAGCCGGTCTGGGCTATTGGTACCGGGCTGACTGCAACACCGCAGCAAGCGCAAGATGTGCATGCGGCCATTCGCGCACAGCTGGCGCAGAAGAATCCTGAGGTGGCACAAGGTGTGCGGCTTCTATACGGCGGCAGCGTGAAGGCGGCCAATGCGGTCGAACTGTTCAGCATGCCGGATATCGATGGGGGGCTCATTGGTGGGGCTTCCCTGAATGCAGATGAGTTCGGTGCGATTTGTCGCGCCGCGGGAAACTGAGAAAATGCTGGAAACAGTCGTAGTGGTTTTTCATCTGTTGGCTGCATTGGGTGTAATTACCCTGGTATTGCTGCAACAGGGTAAAGGTGCGGATGCTGGAGCATCTTTCGGAGCAGGTGCATCAAATACTGTGTTCGGAAGCCAAGGTTCCTCTACCTTTCTTAGTAAGTTTACTGCTATACTTGCCGCAGGTTTTTTCATAACCAGCTTAGGGTTAGGTTACTTTGCTAAAGAGAAAGCTCATGAGCTGACTCAAGTAGGTTTGCCAGATCCAGCAGTGTTGGAAGCACCAAAGCAAAAACCGGCTTCAGATGATGTGCCGGTGCTTAATGAGCAAAAGTCGGCTACTCCAGCGACTGACGTACCTCCAGCTCAAGAGCAAAAGTAAAACGGGTTTCATGATGTAACTGTAGTATTGCCGAGGTGGTGGAATTGGTAGACACGCAACCTTGAGGTGGTTGTGCCCATAGGGTGTAGGGGTTCGAGTCCCCTTCTCGGTACCAATTATCAAGAATGCCCGCAGTTGCGGGCTTTCTTGTATGTGGAAGGCTGGAATTGACCCTGCAAAGGATCAGCCGTATACTTCCGCTCCAGCTTTGTCGCGGGATGGAGCAGTCTGGTAGCTCGTCGGGCTCATAACCCGAAGGTCGTCGGTTCAAATCCGGCTCCCGCAACCAGTTTTAGCGGAGCCCCTTTTTCAGGGGCTTTTTGTTAACTGGACACTTTATAGCGTCGATATTCAGCGACGTTTCAGAGATGGGCGATTCGCCCATTTTTTTATTTTGCACAGCATGCACAAACATGCACTAGGGGGTTCAGGTGTCGAGCAAGCTAGAAGAGTTGCAGGCCTTGTTGGCCCCGGTGGTCGTGGCCCTTGGCTATGAATGCTGGGGTATTGAATTTTCGGCTCAGGGCCGCCATTCAATGTTGCGTGTGTATATCGACAAAGAAGGCGGCGTATTGGTGGATGACTGCGCAATTGTCAGTCGTCAAATCAGTGGCGTTCTGGATGTCGAAGATCCTATCGCTGTTGAATACACCCTTGAAGTTTCCTCTCCTGGCATGGAACGCCCTCTGTTCACACTTGAACAGTTTGCCCAGTTTGTCGGTGAGCAAGTAAAGATCAAGCTGCGCTCACCCTTTGAAGGGCGACGCAACTTTCAGGGCCTTCTACGCGGCGTAGAGGAGCAGGACGTTGTGGTGCAAGTGGATGACCACGAGTTCTTGTTGCCGATCGATATGATCGACAAGGCCAACATTATTCCCAGTTTTGACTGAGACGCGGATCCCGCGGATCCAATGGCTTGCGAAAGGCGAGGCGTACGATGAGCAAAGAAGTACTGCTGGTTGTTGAGTCGGTGTCCAATGAAAAGGGCGTACCGGCAAACGTAATTTTTGAAGCGCTGGAGCTGGCTCTGGCCACCGCTACCAAAAAGCGTTTTGAGGACGAAGTCGATCTGCGTGTGGAAATCAACCGCCACACCGGTAACTATGAGACTTTCCGTCGCTGGACTGTGGTCGAAGACGAAGATCTGGATGATCCAGCAATCGAGTTGGCGGTAGACCAGGCCCAGGCAAAACGGCCAGGCGCTGTAGCCGGCGATATTATCGAAGAGAAAATCGATTCTATCGAATTCGGTCGGATTGCTGCTCAAACGGCCAAACAGGTCATTGTGCAGAAGGTCCGCGAAGCTGAGCGTGCTCAAGTAGTCGATGCTTATCGCGAGCGTTTGGGCGAGATCATTTCTGGCACCGTTAAAAAAGTGACACGTGACAACGTGATCGTCGATCTGGGTAACAACGCTGAAGCGTTGCTGGCCCGTGAAGACATCATCTCGCGTGAAACTTTCCGTGTTGGCGTACGCCTTCGCGCATTGCTGAAAGAAATTCGCACCGAGAACCGCGGTCCTCAACTGATTCTGTCGCGTACTGCGCCAGAGATGTTGATCGAGCTGTTCCGTATCGAAGTTCCAGAGATCTCCGAGGGCCTGATCGAAGTGATGGCGGCCTCCCGCGATCCTGGATCACGCGCTAAAATTGCCGTTCGCTCCAAAGACAAACGCATCGATCCGCAAGGTGCCTGCATTGGTATGCGTGGTTCACGCGTTCAGGCAGTGTCCGGCGAATTGGGCGGAGAGCGAGTGGATATCGTCCTTTGGGATGACAACCCGGCGCAGTTCGTGATCAACGCGATGTCGCCAGCAGAAGTAGCGGCAATTATTGTCGACGAAGATGCCCATGCAATGGACATCGCCGTTGGCGCAGACAATCTGGCCCAGGCGATTGGTCGCGGCGGTCAGAACGTACGTTTGGCTAGCCAGTTGACTGGCTGGACCCTGAACGTGATGACCGAATCGGACATCCAGGCTAAGCAGCAAGCAGAAACCGGCGACATCCTGCGCAACTTCATCGAAGAGTTGGAAGTTGATGAAGAGTTGGCGCAGGTGCTGGTTGATGAAGGCTTCACCAGCCTGGAAGAGATTGCCTACGTACCGGTGGAAGAAATGCTCAACATCGACGGCTTTGACGAAGATATCGTCAACGAGCTTCGCGCTCGGGCCAAGGATCGTTTGTTGACTAAAGCCATCGCTACTGAGGAAAAGCTGGCAGACGCCCATCCGGCCGAAGACCTGCTCTCGCTTGAGGGTATGGACAAGGATTTGGCGATGGAACTGGCGGTGCGCGGCGTAATTACCCGCGAAGACCTGGCCGAGCAGTCTATTGACGACCTGCTCGACATCGACGGCATTGACGATGATCGTGCCGGCAAGTTGATCATGGCCGCCCGAGCCCATTGGTTCGAGTAATTAGGCGCGGCCTGAGGAGAGAAATGCATGACGCAAGTCACGGTGAAACAACTGGCCGATGAGGTCAAAACACCGGTTGAGCGCCTGTTGCAGCAGATGCGTGAGGCAGGTCTGCCGCACACCGCCGCCGAGCAGAATGTGACCGACAGTGAGAAGCAAGCTCTGCTGACTCACCTGAAAAGCAGCCACAAGGCGAAAGTGGAAGAACCGCGCAAAATCACTTTGCAGCGTAAAACCACCAGTACCCTGCGTGTTGCTGGAAGCAAAAGCATCAGCGTTGAAGTACGCAAGAAGAAAGTCTTCGTACAGCAAAGCCCGGAAGAAATCGAAGCCGAGCGCAAGCGCGAGCTGGATGAACGCCGCGCAGTAGAAAATGCTGCACGTCAAAAGGCTGAAGAAGAGTCCAAGCGTCGCGCCGAAGAAGAAGCGCGTCGTCAGCCTGCGGCTGTTTCGGCTCCTGCACCTGCTCCTGCTGCCGCCCCTGCACCTGTGCAAGCTGCACCGGCAGCAGCGCCTGCGCCAGCTCCTGCAGCCGATGCACGCAAGCGTGATGAACAGCGCCGTCCGGACAAACCACGTGCTGACGACAACAATCGTCGCGGTGGCGGCGGTGATGGCGAGCGCAAAAACGCTCCGCATCGTGCTTCTGTTAAAGAAAAAGCGCCTACTCCACGCGTCGCTCCTCGCACTTCCGAAGAAGAAAGCGATGGCTTCCGTCGCGGTGGTCGTGGCAAGAGCAAGCTGAAGAAGCGCAACGCTCACGGTTTCCAGAGCCCAACCGGCCCTGTGGTTCGTGACGTACAGATTGGCGAAACCATCACTGTCGGCGATTTGGCTGCACAGATGTCGGTCAAAGCTGCCGAAGTGATCAAGTTCATGTTCAAGCTGGGTACACCAGCCACCATCAACCAGGTACTGGATCAGGAAACTGCCCAACTGGTTGCTGAAGAACTGGGCCACAAAGTCACTCTGGTCAGCGACAACGCCCTGGAAGATTCCCTGGCCGAGTCCCTGAAGTTTGAAGGCGAGTCGTTCTCCCGTGCTCCGGTTGTGACCGTAATGGGTCACGTTGACCACGGTAAAACGTCCCTGCTTGACTACATCCGTCGTGCCAAGGTTGCTGCTGGCGAAGCCGGTGGTATTACTCAGCACATCGGTGCATACCACGTTGAAACCGAACGCGGCATGGTCACGTTCCTCGACACCCCGGGTCACGCCGCGTTTACCGCAATGCGTGCACGTGGTGCCAAGGCCACTGACATCGTGATTCTGGTTGTGGCTGCAGACGACGGCGTGATGCCGCAAACCATCGAAGCTGTTCAGCACGCGAAAGCGGCTGGCGTGCCGCTGGTGGTTGCAGTGAACAAAATCGACAAGCCAGGTTCTGACCTCGATCGCATCCGTAGCGAACTGTCCGTTCACGGCGTGACCTCGGAAGAGTGGGGTGGTGACACTCCGTTTGTTCCGGTCTCGGCGAAAATGGGTACCGGCGTTGACGAGTTGCTCGAAGCTGTCTTGCTGCAAGCTGAAGTTCTGGAACTCAAGGCCACTCCATCGGCTCCTGGCCGTGGCGTCGTGGTTGAGTCCCGTCTGGACAAAGGCCGTGGTCCTGTTGCGACTGTTCTGGTTCAAGACGGTACCCTGCGCCAAGGCGACATGGTACTGGTCGGTTCCAACTACGGCCGCATCCGCGCCATGCTCGATGAGAACGGCAAGGCCATCAAGGAAGCCGGTCCATCCATCCCTGTCGAGATCCTCGGCCTGGACGGTACGCCAGACGCTGGCGACGAGATGAGCGTAATGACTGACGAGAAGAAGGCACGTGAAGTGGCCCTGTTCCGTCAAGGCAAGTTCCGCGAAGTGAAACTGGCGCGTGCTCACGCAGGCAAGCTGGAAAACATCTTCGAGAACATGGGCCAGGAAGAGAAGAAGACGCTTAACATCGTCCTCAAATCTGACGTCCGTGGTTCGTTGGAAGCTCTGCAGGGCGCTCTGAGCGGCCTGGGTAACGATGAAGTGCAAGTGCGCGTAGTGGGCGGCGGTGTCGGTGGTATCACCGAGAGCGACGCTAACCTGGCACTGGCCTCCAACGCTGTATTGTTCGGCTTCAACGTGCGTGCCGATGCCGGCGCTCGCAAGATCGTCGAGCAAGAAGGCCTGGACATGCGTTACTACAACGTCATCTACGACATCATCGAAGACGTCAAGAAAGCCCTTACCGGCATGCTTGGCAGCGACGTTCGGGAGAACATCCTGGGTATTGCTGAAGTCCGCGACGTGTTCCGTTCGCCTAAGTTCGGTGCAATCGCCGGTTGTATGGTTGTGGAAGGTGTTGTTCACCGTAACCGTCCAATCCGTGTACTGCGCGACGACATCGTTATCTTCGAAGGCGAGCTGGAATCCCTGCGCCGCTTCAAGGATGACGCGTCTGAAGTACGTGCCGGCATGGAATGCGGTATCGGCGTCAAGAGCTACAATGACGTCAAAGTCGGTGACAAGATCGAAGTGTTCGAGAAGGTCCAGGTTGCTCGCAGCCTCTAAATCGCGAGCTTCAAGAGCAAGGACGAGCCATCGCATGCCCATGCGCTGTGCTCGGTCCGGACTCTAAACGCAACGCCCGGTCCGGCTTCTGTCTGGCCGGGCGTTTGCCGCTTTCAGAACGCATGGGTTTCCCATGGGTGAGTAACAGGTAACAAGACATGGCAAAAGAATACAGCCGTACCCAACGTATCGGCGATCAGATGCAGCGCGAGCTGGCCCAACTGATCCGTCGCGAAGTCAAAGACCCGCGCGTAGGTCTGGTCACCATTACGGCGGTCGAAGTGAGCCGTGACGTCGGTCACGCCAAAATCTTCATCACCGTCATGGGCCAGGACAACTCGCAAGACATCGCTCAGACCATCAAGGTGCTGAACGCTGCTGCGGGCTTCCTGCGTATGCAACTGGCACGTGAAATGAAGCTGCGCAGCGTTCCTCAATTGCACTTCCACTACGACGAAAGCGTCGCACGTGGTGCTCACCTGTCCGCTTTGATCGAGCGCGCAGTGGCTGAGGACAACCAGCACGACGCCTCTGCTCCTGAAGACACCAAGGAGTAAGCGGTGGCTCAGGTCAAGCGTATCCGTCGTAACGTCAGCGGCATCATCCTGCTCGACAAGCCGCTTGGATTCACCTCCAACGCGGCCTTGCAGAAAGTTCGCTGGCTGCTCAATGCCGAGAAGGCAGGGCACACCGGTAGCCTCGATCCATTGGCCAGCGGCGTATTGCCGTTGTGCTTTGGCGAAGCCACCAAGTTTTCGCAATACTTGCTCGATTCCGACAAGGGTTATGAAACCCTGATGCAATTGGGCAAGACCACCACCACCGCCGATGCGGAAGGTGAAGTTTTGCAAACGCGCCCAGTGACCGTTGGTCGCGCCGATATCGAAGCGGTTTTGCCTAAATTTCGTGGGCAAATCAGTCAGATACCGCCGATGTACTCGGCGCTCAAGCGCGATGGCCAGCCACTTTACAAGTTGGCGCGTGCGGGTGAAGTGGTGGAGCGTGAACCGCGTTCTGTTACTATTACCCGCCTCGAATTACTGGCCAGCGAAGGCGACACCGCGCGCTTGTCGGTTGACTGCACCAAAGGCACCTATATCCGTACCCTCGTGGAAGATATCGGTGAAGAACTGGGCTGTGGTGCATATGTTGCAGAGTTGCGACGCACACAAGCCGGGCCTTTCAGCCTCGCGCAGACCGTGACGCTGGAAGAGCTGGAAGCCGTGCACGCCGAGGGCGGCAACGAAGCGGTTGATCGCTTCCTGATGCCATCGGACAGTGGCTTGCTCGACTGGCCGCTGCTGCACTTTTCGGAGGCCAGCGCGTTCTATTGGCTCAATGGCCAGCCGGTACGTGCTCCCGATGCACCCAAGTTCGGTATGGTGCGGGTACAAGATCACAACGGTCGCTTTATCGGTATCGGTGAAGTGAGCGAAGACGGGCGTATCGCGCCACGTCGACTGATTCGGTCAGAATGACCGGAGCAGCTCGGTTCGAGGCTTAACGGTCGCGGGCCGAACTGAAAGAGGGTGGCTGTTATTAGGCACGGTCACATCTCACTTTTTTAATACGAGGATTTGTCCTCGGCCTATTGGATCTGTCTTGCTTGCAAGCAGAGCCCTAAAGAAAGGAAATGCCTCATGGCACTGACAGTTGAACACAAAGCAGAAATCGTAAAAGACTACCAGCAAGCTCCAGGTGATACTGGTTCTCCAGAAGTGCAAGTTGCACTGCTGACCTTTAACATCAACACGCTGCAAGGTCACTTCAAGGCCAACGGTAAAGATCACCACTCCCGTCGTGGTCTGATCCGCATGGTAAACCAGCGTCGTAAGCTGCTGGACTACCTGAAAGGCAAGGACATCAGCCGTTACGCTGCGCTGATCGCTCGCCTGGGTCTGCGTCGCTAATAGCGATGTTGCTAGAGGCTGGTTGTTTGTTGTGCGCCTGTGGGGTTCCCACGGGCGTGCGGCAGGCTTCCAGCCTCAAGTTTTATCTGGACCAGACGGATTCTTACGAAAGCTCACCCTAGCGGCTGCTTTCGTAAGCATCTTGAGTCGGGCACGCCCCGGCGGTGCACACGTTTTTCGCAAGAAACCCGTTCCCCAAGAGTCACAAAGAGAAGGTAGGACACCGTGAACCCGGTTATCAAAAAATTCCAGTTCGGTCAGTCGACCGTCACCCTCGAGACTGGCCGTATCGCCCGTCAGGCTTCCGGCGCAGTATTGGTCACCGTTGACGACGACGTCAGCGTGTTGGTGACCGTTGTCGGTGCCAAACAAGCTGATGCAGGCAAGGGCTTCTTCCCTCTGTCTGTTCACTACCAAGAAAAAACCTACGCCGCGGGTAAAATCCCGGGCGGTTTCTTCAAGCGTGAAGGTCGCCCTTCCGAGAAAGAAACCCTGACTTCGCGTCTGATCGACCGTCCGATCCGCCCGCTGTTCCCGGAAGGCTTCATGAACGAAGTGCAGGTTGTCTGCACCGTTCTGTCCACCAGCAAGAAGACCGATCCGGACGTCGCTGCGATGATCGGTACCTCGGCTGCCCTGGCCATTTCCGGTATTCCTTTTGATGGTCCAATCGGCGCTGCCCGCGTTGCTTACCACGAAAGCACCGGCTACCTGTTGAACCCGACTTACGAGCAACTGGCCGCTTCGAGCCTGGACATGGTTGTTGCCGGTACGTCGGAAGCCGTGTTGATGGTTGAATCGGAAGCCAAAGAGCTGACCGAAGACCAGATGCTGGGCGCGGTACTGTTCGCTCACGACGAGTTCCAGGTTGTTATCCAGGCCGTTAAAGAGCTGGCTGCTGAAGCTGCCAAGCCAACGTGGGACTGGGCTGCTGCCCCAGAAGCCACCGCACTGCTGGGCGCTATCCGTGCCGAGTTCGGCGAGGCGATCTCCCAGGCTTACACCATCACCATCAAGGCCGACCGTTACGCTCGTCTGGGCGAACTGAAAGACCAAGTGGTTGCCAAGCTGTCCGGTGAAGAAGGCCAGCCTTCTGCCAGCGAAGTTAAAGCTGCATTCGGCGAAATCGAATACCGCACCGTTCGCGAAAACATCGTAAACGGCAAACCGCGTATCGATGGCCGTGACACCAAGACTGTTCGTCCTCTGAACATCGAAGTTGGCGTTCTGCCAAAAACTCACGGTTCGGCACTGTTCACCCGTGGTGAAACTCAGGCGCTGGTGGTTGCAACGCTGGGTACTGCCCGTGATGCACAACTGCTGGATACCCTGGAAGGCGAGAAAAAAGACCCGTTCATGCTGCACTACAACTTCCCTCCGTTCTCGGTAGGTGAGTGTGGTCGTATGGGTGGTGCAGGTCGTCGCGAAATCGGTCACGGCCGTCTGGCACGCCGTTCGGTTCAGGCCATGCTGCCTGCTGCTGACGTGTTCCCGTACACCATCCGTGTGGTATCGGAAATCACTGAATCCAACGGTTCCAGCTCCATGGCTTCGGTCTGTGGTGCATCCCTGGCACTGATGGACGCTGGTGTTCCGATGAAGGCACCGGTTGCCGGTATCGCCATGGGCCTGGTTAAGGAAGGCGAGAAGTTCGCAGTTCTGACCGACATCCTGGGTGACGAAGACCACCTGGGCGACATGGACTTCAAAGTAGCCGGTACCTCCAAAGGTGTTACCGCGCTGCAGATGGACATCAAGATCAAAGGCATCACCGAAGAAATCATGGAGATCGCCCTGGGCCAAGCCCTGGAAGCTCGCCTGAACATCTTGGGCCAGATGAACCAGATCATCGGTCAGTCGCGTAACGAACTGTCGGCTAACGCGCCGACCATGATCGCGATGAAAATCGACACCGACAAAATCCGTGATGTTATCGGTAAAGGCGGCGCGACTATCCGTGCAATCTGTGAAGAAACCAAGGCTTCGATCGACATCGAAGACGACGGTTCGATCAAGATCTTCGGTGAGTCCAAAGAAGCAGCAGAAGCGGCTCGTCAGCGCGTTCTGAGCATCACCGCTGAAGCTGAAATCGGCAAAATCTACATCGGTAAGGTTGAGCGCATCGTCGACTTCGGCGCATTCGTCAACATCCTGCCAGGCAAAGACGGCCTGGTTCACATCTCGATGCTGAGCGATGCTCGTGTTGAGAAAGTGACTGACATTCTGAAAGAAGGTCAGGAAGTGGAAGTACTGGTACTGGACGTGGACAACCGCGGCCGTATCAAGCTGTCGATCAAAGACGTAGCTGCTGCCAAGGCGTCGCAAGCTTAATCGCTGCGAACGCCTGCTTTGAAAAGGATCCTTCGGGATCCTTTTTTTATGCCTGCACAAAAAACAGTGCAAAAGGCCATGATTGAAAAGCCGCAACTTGCATGCTGATTTGAAAGGCGTCATGCAATCTGCACGACAGGCTAAAACTGACTGCTGCGTAAGTCATTGAAAATAAAGGATTTTATTGTTTTAAAAAGTTGGCACAGGCCCTGCAATAGTACTGGTAACCCTGCTGCTGTGAGACGGCGCAGATTTTTAAGAAGACAGGAGTTACTTGTATGAAGAAGTTCGCTATTGCTGCCGCAACTGCCACCGCTCTGACCATGACTCTGGCCAACGCTGCGTTCGCAGCTCAAGCAACGACTCAAGCGCCGATGGTTGTTGCCGCGGGTGAAGTCACCAAAGCCAAGGAAGCTACTTCTGATACTTGGATCACGACCAAAGTTAAATCTGACCTGCTGACCGAAAAGGGCATTCCAGGTTCGGACATCAAAGTTGAAACCAACAAAGGTGTAGTGTCCCTGTCCTCGACAGTTGCGATCACCGATGCGCAGAAAAAGATCGCGGTCGACATCACCAAGAAAATCAAAGGCGTTCAAGCTGTTTCGGCTGACGGCCTGAAAGCAGAGTAATCCCGCTAATTCGTAGAGCCGGGGGAAAGCAGGAGCAGGTGATTTAAGCGTTACGCCTGCAGCTTTCAGAATAGGTTCATGCGACGGCCACACGGATGTGGTCATTACAGCCCCCGGCGTACTGCG
>ERZ1673734.587-NODE-587-length-29559-cov-5.707972_pt1 | contig 29559 bp, 54 predicted proteins | sample MGYA00580199_ERZ1673734 | MGnify/ENA primary metagenome ERZ1673734 (study PRJEB41218, sample SAMN15661742) | gut metagenome | host: Homo sapiens | place: Canada: London | collected 2015-08-20/2019-03-30 | study: EMG produced TPA metagenomics assembly of...
GGGGCCGACCCCCCAAGATTTCTCAATGGCATTTGCCAAAGAAGGCAGTGTGGTCTTTTTCTTTCCAATATCGTCGTATTTTTTTCTGATATCCATTATGTGCCCTCCGTGTTGTTGTTTTCCAGTGCCGTCACGCGCTGCTCCAGAGCCGTCACGCGGCCAGCCAGCGCAGTTTGGTCATTGCTCAGTGTCGTAACGCTTTGCAGCAGTGCAGATATACTGGCACTGTGGCTGTTCACTGTGCTCTGCAATGCGGACACTGTGTTTTGAAGCGCAGTCAGCAAAATGTAAATCTCGGCACTGGAAACGCCTGCCGCACTGACTGTTTTGCCAACATTACTGATGGCCCAATCTGTCCGCTGACACATATACCTGATATAGTCCTCGATGATTTGGAACGCAGTCTCAGGGTCTGATTTTGGTATAGCGTTTATGCTCTCCGGAAATACGATCACGTCACATCACTCCCCAAAATGAATTCTCTGGATATGCCGAGCACCGCGCACGGGCCTTTCCCCTCCAACCGAAGCTCAAATTTATCGCAACGGTTTGCAGCAAACCGCATCCGCGCCACATTGACCTCGCGTCCGATCAGTCTTCCGCACTCCTTCCACGGCTTCCCATCGCAGCGCATTTTGACGATCACATAGCTTCCCACCGGCAATTCCACCCGCATCAGCATCCGCGAATACGCTTTTTTCCCGTTCAGCGTTTCATACATCGGCGCAAATTGCACCATCCACATCTGCGTCTGCGGCGTTTCCTCTCCATCCAGCAGATAAATGTTTCCGCTGCCGTCCAGCATATAAAGCTGCCGACCCAGCCGCGCAAAATCTACTGCCTTTGTCTCGTCCTCCAGCACCCAAATGCCTGTTTTAGTCTCGTACACCATCAGGCGGCTTGTGTCGCCGTCTTTTACGCTCAGGTAATATCTGTCTCCGTCGTTTCCTGCCACCGCGTCCGAAAAAACTTTCTCGCCGAAATTCTCGCTGATCAGCGTGGGCGTACCGCCGGAATAGGCGTACACCCCGTGAGGCCCTTTGTAAAACAGCGTGTCGTTAATGACCTGCTGGCTCTTGTGACACCCATCTTGCAGACCTTCCAGCTCGTAAGTGTACATGGAATATTCTGCCGGATAGCCGCCCAGCATCTTGTGCAGTTTTGTTTCCTTCCAAAACAACACGGAAGAGCTGAGCTTGCAGCACCCTGTAAATTTTCCATCCGTGCCGACCGCCAGCGTGTAGGAATCCGTTGAAAGTCCTTCGTACACATAAAAATTGGTGGGGTCTCCCAGCGCACTGGCGTACAGTGTCTGTGTTGTACTGTTGCACCCCCATAACCGGTTTTCGCTTTCGCAGATAAAATCAAGATCCGGAATTTTTCGCTCTATCTTGATGCTTGTGCTGGTTTCCGTCGCCTCTGTAAAGGTATTGTCCGACACGGTGATTTCCTTGGCAGTGACGGCTTTGATCACAAAATCCTTATTGTTCGCGCTCTGCGTCACACAGCCGGATAGCGTAACTCCGTCGCCCGCCTTGAAAAGCGTTGTCAGGTCCGTCCACCCGCTTACCGTCATTTTATTCTTCGTAAACTTGGCTTTGCTTCCCGTCACCGTCGCCGCCAGCGGCTTTATTTTTTTGGAGTTAATATCCAGATACACCTTGTCCGGCCATATCACCATCTTCGTGTTGATCACGGCGAACTGCTTTTGCCCTGCTGTCACTGTCCCGATCTTTTTCCCATCATACAGCAGAGATGTCCCCTGTACCACGACCAGCTTTCCCCATGCCGTCATTGCCGTGGCGTTTTTATAGGGGTCTTTTTTCACGCGGCCTTTTCGCGTGGTAATATAGGGCCACCGTCTGGCAGACACATTCAGGCTATCCCGTAAATCGCCGTCTTTCAGCGCATCTGACCAGTTGATGCCGCGCATCTGTACAATATCCACTTTGTTTGGCCGCAGATCATACGGCAATTCCGGCATTCGCATCACATCACCTGCACACTTCCGCCATACGCAGGGCAGTTGTTCCGCCGCCACCACGCCAGCGCCTCACCCAGCGCCTCGTCATACACGGCTTTGTCGTTGCCGTACAGCGCTGTTTCGTTGTTGTAGTAGTCAATTTGGCTGCACAGATACAGCACATATACCCGGTCATAGGGGGGAGGGAGCAGAAGCTCCCCGTCCCCCGTGGGCCAGTCGTGTACGCGAGATTCTGTGCATATCCGTTCTGCGATCTCCTTATCCAGTCCCATCACCCACGCCGCCTTTTGCTCGTCGCTGATGGTATTCATCCGCAGCTCATCCGCCTTGGAGATCGTTTTCGTTACTGTCATGCCACACCTCCTTACTCCCCCAGCAGCTTGCCCCAGGTGCCTTTACCGGCGATGCCGTCCGCACCAAGATTGTACTTGGTCTGGAACTTCTTCAGAGCCGCCTCGGTGCCGCCGCCGAAGTCTCCGTCCGCCCCAGCCGCGCCGCAGGAGAACCCGTAGGCGATCAGCGCCGCTTGCAGGGTCTTCACGTCCGCGCCCGCCATGCCGCGCTTGAGCATCCTCACCTGCATGGGGATGGTCACATCCTGCGCCGCAGGTGCAGGCACCGGCACCGGCACGTTGGCGCTCTCCACAAAGGGTACGCCCAGCGCCGCGCACAGGCCCTTGGCGATGGTCTCGCCGATCAGGGTGGTGTTGTCGATGATCCACTGGGCAACACTGGGCACATCGTGGAAGTCCACCTCGATATACACCGTCGTGGCGGCAGGGTGCTTTACCTCGTACAGTGCGGGATACGCCCGGATAACATCCGGCGCACCCGGCGTCACGGGTCCCAATACACCCATCACAGCCTTACATGCCTTGTACCCGGCGCTGTTCCGGTCGCCGCTGTAACAGAACAGATGCGTACCGCTGGCCTTGCCGTTGCAGGCGTTGGAATGGATGGGGACGTGCAGGTCGGCCTTGAACCAGTTGGATTCGGCCACGCGGTTTGCCATAGTGTCGTACTGCCCCAACATCACCTCCACGCCGGAGCGCTCCAGAGCGGCCTTGCAAGCCTCTGCGATGCGCCCGCACTGGATAGCCTCGGTAGTGTCGCCCACCGCATAGCTGTTGCTTCGCTGGTCACTGGGGGACAGATACACTCTCTTAGCCATTGTTGCCAGCCCCCTTGTGGTACTGTGCCGTGCTGATGCACAGCACAGCGCCGAGGAACGTGTCCACGGCGGTGATGGTGGTCACCACCTCGTCAGCATAGGGCCACGCCCACACCGCCGCCAGCGCCGCGTACAGCGTGGCCACGGCGGGCATGACGATGATGACCAACCACTTGAGGATGTCGTATACCTTGTTGTTCAGCTTCATAACAATTCCTTTCCGGCCTGCCGGCCTGTTCCATTTTTGTCTCACCGAATGGGCAGCTTCCGCACTTCCTCCATGACGCGCCGTGCGCTGCCGTTGCCGCCCATCTCCTCATACGGCTCATAGAGATACACCTGCAAATTCTCGTACTCGTCCTGTGTGACGTAGCCCCGCTCGATGTTCACAATGCCGAGGTGGATGTTGCGGTCGTGGGCCAGACCCACCAGCATCTTCCGCTCCGCCTCGTCGGACTTGCTGCGCTTGGCTGTCAGCTCCATCCGCTTCAGGATCACCTTGCTCACCACGCCCCACAGGGCGGTGGAGGTCAACAGTGCCACAAGAAGCGGCACCGCCACCTGCGTCCACACTTCCATCAGGTCACCTCCTACAACTCGGCGCTGAGCACGATCTGTGCCCCTTGCCGCATGAACAGGGCGTAGGTCTCGCCAGCCGTCAGGCCGCTGGACGTAAAGATCAGGCTCCGCATGCTGCAAGCCCCGCCGGTCTGCATCGCCCAGCCGCCCGTGGCCCTGGTGACGTCCTTCAAGGCGCTGGACGTTTTGCCCGCCTTGAAACGCGATATGCCGCCGGTTGGGATGGTGGGTGTAGGCGATATGCGCATGGGCACAGCCAGCGGGATAGGCACCCATAGATCGACAGTGTTGTTGGCGTAGCCGATGGCCACGCCGTTGCCGGATGTGTCATAGGGCGCGGCGAGAACTTGCAGATAGCGCATGCACTTGGTCAGCTCCTCGCCGTAGTCGGGCATCTCGTTCAACACCCACGCGCCGCTGCTGTTCTGATGGGCCAGCGTCTGCTCCGTCCCCAACTCCAGTTTGACGGCCACGAGTTTTTCCCCCGCCGCCGTGACTGTGACCGTCTTGGTTTCGCTGTTGTAAGTCGGCACAACCTCGCCCACTCCGGCCTGCGTCAGGGCAGATGCCGTCACAGTGCCGACCGGCGCGGTCTCCAGCACCTGCTGCATGGTTCCGTTCAGCGTGATGCCGTCCGTGTTGATCGTCACGCTGCCGCTCACCAGCTTCCAGCGATCCAGAAAATACCCTGCGCTGCTGATGGTGCCGCTGACGTCCCGCTGGTTCACCGGATTGCCGAAATACCAGTTGTCCAGCAGGTTCCGGTTGCAGGGTTGCACTTTGGCGGCGATGACGCTGCCGCTGATGGCGATACCATCGCCCGCCGTATACGGTGCAGGTGCGCCGATGTTTGACCGAGCCTGCGCCTTCTGGGCGTCGGTCAGGGTTTGCGGTTCATTGTACTTTACGGCGTTTTGTACGTCTGCAAGGTCGCGCCCAAACTGCGCCTCAGAGCCGACATACCCACTGGCAGATGCCGTTTCGTATGCGCTTTTCCCGTCAGCCCCAGGGTCGCCCTGCGCACCGGGCGCACCGTCCTTGCCCGGAAGCCCTCGTTCGCCTTGTTTTCCTTCTGCACCGGCTGGGCCTGTCGCGCCCTGCGCGCCAGCTGGGCCGACCACCAGTCCCAAATCAATTTCAGGCATTTCCTGTTCCTCCTTACACTGTCAGTATTAAATGACCGGCGCTGTTAATGGAGAGATTCGGCGGTACTTTTCCCGTATAAGACAGGATCAGATGTCCGGTCTCATCGATCCGAAAACCATACATACCATCCGCCTCAACCAACGCGCCAGCTGGGCCGGTATCTCCCTTTTCGCCGGGCGCACCGTCCTTGCCGGGCGCACCGTCCTTGCCGGGCGCACCGTCCTTGCCGGGAATGCCCTGTTGCCCGGTGGCGCCCGTCGGGCCGGTTTTTCCTTTTCCACTGATGCTGCTTTTGTAAAAGCTGCCGCTTTCCGGATCCCATAGCATCCAGTATCCGTCCCCGCCTAAATACGGGTATTTCCCCACAGCGCTTTCCGCCTTTGCTGCGGCCTGTCCGGCTGAAACGGCGTCACTTTTTGCTGAAACAGCATTCCGCCCGGCACTTTCCGCGCTTGCCGCCGCTTTCGTTTCGCTTTCCCTTGCGGCATTGGCGTTATATGCCGCGCTGATTTCACTTTGTTTGGCGGCATTTTTGCTTTTTTCGGCATCTTCGGCGGCGGATCGTGCATCCGCTATCGTTCCGATGATAGCTTCGATCTGTGTCTGCATCTGAGCTGCCTGTGTAGGCGGCACATCCTGTTCCGTTTCTGCGCTGCCGCTCCACTTGCTTTCGCCCACCGTAAAGGTACCGTATACCGCCGTAGTCGCCCGCGCCTCTTTGCCGCCGGAAGCCTCTGCCCCCTTGATGGCAAGCGCCATATCTCCCGCGTACTTTTTTGCCCCGTTCGGCACCGGCACAAGGTAGACATTGGTGGTGCCGCTCTCCAGCATTTGTGCAGCCAGCAGCACCTCCACGGTGCTCTCGGCCAGCGCATCGCAGAACTGTACCGTTTTTGCCAGCCCCTCCCACATGGGGGAGAACTCCATCCGCAGCACCACATCATTGTGGCTTCCCGCCGCGCCGATCAGCACCTTGTCACCGGCGATGTATTCATTCTGTATTTTCAGCGGGATCGTTCTTGTCATGTTTCACGTCCTTTCTGCTGAAAGACGGCGCAGCAAGGCAAGAGGGGCGCTTCCCTTTTGACTTGCTGCGCCGTGTCACAGCCATTTTCGTGTCTCGCGGTAGTATGCAGTTGTCAATTCAGCTGCGCCTTGACCGCCTCATATTCCCGGCTCTTCTGCTCCAGCATCTCCGCCGTCGCCGCGTCCTGTGCCATAGAGCGGCGGATGATGTTGTACACCTCGCGGGGAATGCGGACGTGCTTGCCGCGCTGGATGCGGTACACCTTGCCGTTCCAGCCCACCACGATGTCGTCCTTGTACCGGTCGTCATCCTTGAACGCCCAGAACGGCACCATGCCGTCGTCGGAGGCTTCCCCCGCCGCCATGCCGCGCATAACGGCCTCTGCTGCTTTCGCGGCCTCCTTGGCATCCTCAGCCTCCTTCTTGGCCTGCGCCAGCGCCTCATTGGCTGCTGCCAGCGCCTTTTCCATCTCCTCCGGAGTTCTCTGCTTCTTGTTGTCAGCCATGCTTATTCCTCCTTGCATTTTTGGTATGCGGAGGGGGATGACCCCCTCCGCGTTACCGTCAGTTCATCGCTCCGCTCTCAAAGGTAGAGGCGGATTCGATGCGCACCATGTACTGCTCCACCAGACGCTCCGCCACCTTGGTCAGCTTCCAGCCTGCGGTGGCACGCTGGTTCAGCGGGTCAGCCGTACCGGAGGAACCCAGCTGCTTGACGATGTGCTGCAGCCCGCCGCCCTCCAGCTCCGTCACGCCGTAGGCGTCTGCGCCGAGAATCAGGGTAGAGTACACATCGCGGCCATTTGCGCCGCCCTCGCCGGGATAGATCACGGTGCTGGCGGCAGGCGTAGTGGCAGGCGCGGTCTTCACGGTGATGGTGGCAGAACCGGCAGCACCGGCAGCAGCGGACGCCACCTCCAGCAGCTCGCCGCCCACCAGAATGTCTCTGCCGGTCAGCGCCTTGGCCTGATTGGCGGAGAGCTTTTCAGTGATGGTAATGACCTTGCTGGCCGCGCTCTTCACCGTCAGGTTGCGGGCGCTTGCCTCGCCGCCGTCCTCGATCTTCAGGGGGGCGGCGTGGAAGATCTTGGCCTCGGTGGTCTCCACAAAGCGCACACCCTCGATCTTGCCGATCTCGCCCTCGTAGATGCCATCGGGGTCGGAGTAGGTCTTCACATCCACCCACTTCTTGTCGTTCATCAGGTCGTAGGCGGTGTCGGGATGGATGATACCGGCAAAGTAGCCGTTGATCTTCTGAGCGTTCATGACCTTCAGGGCGCGTACAGCCTTGCGGATGTCGTCCACAGTCAGGTATTTGTTGTTCTCGGCGGTGCTGTCGCCGCCTACCAGTTCAGAGCGATCCTTCGCCCCGCCGGCGTACACCACGTTGGTGCCGCCAGCCAGCACCTCGCGGGTGATGGTGTCGGCGGTACGGCCTGCCTGAGACGCCAGCAGGCGGGTGGCCTGCACCAGATTGTTGTCGATAGCCGTCAGCTCCAGGATGTCGGACAGTTCGATATAACCGCCGTACTGCTTGATGGTGGCGCGGATCACGCCCATGCTCATCTTCTGACCGGCGGGGGTCACACCTTCGGTCAGAGGAACCAGCGCCTTGGGCAGGCTGTCGTACTTTCTGAACTCGATGGTTTTACCGCTGTTCTTGGGGATGGGGTGCTTCTGGCCAAACTGGTCATGGATCAGCTCCGGCTCGGCGAGGTTGATGAGGCGCATAGAGTAATACACCTTCATCTCGTCGCTCAGACCGGGATCCAGCGTGGTATTGGTGTATGCGTCAAACAGGTTCAGCACCACCGGCATCAGGTACAGGTCGTTGTAAATTTTGTTCATGTAATAGCTCCTTTCCGCATATCGCAGCGGAGCCGTAGGTCAAAAGGAAATGCGTTCGCCTCTTGCTACTCTCCGCTCGATCTCCTCAAAGTCCGCTCTCGTCAGCTTCGAGGGATCCGTCTTTGTAACAAACGCGCTGTTGGAGCTGGTGCCGTTCTCACTGGGACGATTGCCCTTGGCCCGGACGTTGTCGGCCACCTTCTTCTCCGTGCTGGCGGCAGCGGCCTGTACCGCGTTGCCCATCAGCTCGTCAAAGTGCAGCACCTTGTAGGCGTGCTCCATCGGTGTACCGGCTTTCAGAAGGTTTACAAACTCGTCGTTTTGCAGCTCCTGCACAAGGTCAAAGTTCTGGTACATGGGATTGCCCCTCATGGCCTCCGCCTCCATGTACCACTTCTCGCTCTGCGCCCGGATCTGCGCCTCCTGCTGATGCATCTGCTGGCCGCGAAGCAGCTCGGCGTTCTCCCGCCGCAGACGGCGGAACTCCTTGTACTGCTCCTCGCTCATGCCCGCCTCCTCGGCGGCTTCGCTCCAGTAGGCGTGGTCGTTGTCCACAGCCTCCAGCAGACGCTTTGCGTCCCCGTCCGCGATGCCGTAACGCTCCATCAGCGTATCCAGCACCGGCTGGTAGGACTGCATCCGCTTCTCCGTTTCCCGCGCCTCCTTGAAGCGCCGGTCGATCATCCGCTGTGTCTCCTGGGTGTACAGATCCTTGTACTCCCCATTGATCAGCTCCCGGAAAGCCTTTTTCTTGGCCTCCAGCGCGTCGGACGTGGTCTCCACGTCCTTCACCTTATCCTCAGCCCCGGCGTCGGACTGTACTTCCGTCTGGCTCTCCGCCTGTTTGCCGTACTTGACGTTGGCCAGTGCGCCCGATTTGCTCTGGCGGGTGGTACCGGAGCTTGCCTGTGTCTCGCCCTGTGCGGTGGCAGCTGTCGCCCCATCGCTGCCCTCGCCGTCAAATAGGCCGAGGGAGATTCTGTAAAGGTACATATCTGTTCCTCCTTTGATTCGCGGGCATATCGCTCCCGTGCAGCGCTCCCCATCCACCCTTGCGGCGGGCGGCGGCTCGTTGCCGCCGTCACACCGCGCAGGCAGGGAGGAAGTATCTATATCATAGAAAAGGGGCGCGGTCTCCCGCACCCCTAAAACGAAAAATATTTTTATTTTTTTTCGATTTTTACGGAGATCGCCTCCGGCTTTGCCATTTCCAGCTGCAAAAAGCCGATTTCCAGCAGATCATACAGCCACTTGCCGCCGTGCCAGCGCAGGTACGCATCCCCGCTGTCCAGCCGTTCCGTCTCCAGCTCCGCCTCCTGCGTGTTGTGCAGCCAGCCCGCCGCCGTGTACAAAAGACAGCTTACCGCCGCACACACGTCAGTGTATCCCGTGGCGTGTCCCTTGCACCTCACCGAGCAGCTGTCCCCGCGATGCAGTGTTACCTCCGTCATAGGCTGGGCGTACTCCGCTTTGCCAATGCCTGCCCGTAGCCGGTCATAGGCGTCTGCGCCTCCATAATACCGCTTGCAAGCTGGCTGGTGGCCTCCGCAGGTGCGCCGCCGCCAGTCTGCGCCGGTGCATCGCCAGCGCCCTCCTGCGGCAGGATAGCGCCCGTCAGCATGGCGATCTGCGCCTGCATCTGCATCAGCATATTCAATAGGGTCTGCCCCTGCATCACCTTTTCCCGCACGGTCTGGATGCCCTCAAAGTCCATCATCTCCAGCGCCGTCAGACTGGCCTGCGCGTTATCCGGGTTAAAAAAGCCCAGGGAGTACAGTTCCTTAGCCCGCTCGTTCTGCTCCATGCGGGAGAAGGGATTCTTTTTCTGCGCCTTGATTTTGAGGTCAAACACCGGCTTGCGGAACATCTCGTTGCCCATTGTGTCCAGCCCCGTCACCTGATCCTGCAAGCCCGCGTTGTCGAAATCTACAAACTGATACTCGTTACCCTCGCCGGTAATGCGGAAACTGCGGCTCACATCGTAGAATTGCCGCATCAGCTCCACGCACAGCGTGTTGATCTGGGTATAGGCGCGGTAGCTGGCGGCGATCATATCCCGGCTTGCCTTGTTTCCGGCCTCCTGCAAGGCGGCAATAGCCGCTGCCGCCGTCACGTTGGAGGTGCCGCCGGAGTTCACGTCGCGGTTTGCCGCCGTGTCCTTCATCTCCTCGATCTTCATCTGCGCCACCGTGACGTAGATATCACTGAGCGGCTGGGTGACGATCTCCTTGATCCGCTGGTCGCCGATCTCGCCGTTGACGTGTACCAGTGGGCGGTTCCAGTCGATAAACTCCTGCTCGTTGATGGCCGTACTTTCCGACACAAAAAAGCGCTTTTTGGTCGCCATCATCGCGTTTTCCAGAATGTTGGCGCTGAGTTTATCAATATAAAGCTGGGGGTCTTTGCAGATCGCCACGTAGCCGAAGCCGATAGGCGTACCCTTTTCCGGGTACATCACGTCCAGCACAACAGGGTACATCCCGTGGTCGTAAAAGCCCCGCTCCCGGTATTCCGGATCGTTCTCGCTGGCATACAGCAGGGTAGACCCCACAAACTTGATATAGTGCAGCGCCGTCCTGCCGCTGGGCGTCTTGACCTTGTAGTACCAGTCCACCACCACGCTCTTCTCGCTGGTGTCCACGGTGTCGTCGTAGATGTACTCCTTCACGTCCACTACCTTGCCCTTCTGTTTGCCCTTGAGCTGGGGGTACTCGCTGTCCAGCAGGTCGTTGTCCACCAGATCCACGATAAACAGATTCCGGCTCTTCTGGATGTCCGTGATCCCCGGCTCCCAGAATAGGTTCAGCAGGTCGATGTCCCGAATCTCGATGTCGCCCAGCCCGTTGTCCTTCCGGCTGTCCCAAAACACGCCGTACACCGCCGTGCCGTGCTTCAGCTTCTCCCACCAGTTGTCAGAATACACCTGCTCAAAATGGTTGTACTCCTGCACCACCGGCAAAATCTGGCTCAACGTCTTTGCGCTCTGCTCGTCGCTGCGCTCACGGGGGAGCACCACCGGCTCCGGGTAGTTGTCCATCGCGTCCGCGTGCTTGTTTTGGATGGTGTTAAACAGCCACGCCGACGTGGGCTTGGGCTGGGGAGGGGAAGAGAGGACTTCCTTCCCGCTCTTATCCACCAGCTTGGCCTTGCTCTGCCCGATGCCCTCCCAGTGCCGCAGCTCCCACCACAGCTCGTCGTTGACCACACGGCTCTCCAAATTGCCCTTACCGTTTTTGTACCGCGTCAGCAGGTCGATCCCGCGCTCCACGTCTTTTTCCGTGATGGTGGGCGTGGCGTCCGTCCGCTCCAGCAGCATCGCCGCCATCTCCGGCGGCATACCGTCCTCCGGCACAATGCCGGGGATGCCGTATCTCTTCATATCCTTTGCCCCCTTAATAGGTCTGATAAAATGCGTACCGGCTGGCCCTGTACTCGTCCTCCGTGTCCAGCGGCGAATAGGACCGCTCCACGATGTGTCCCATGTCCCTTGGCCCGATAGGGTTTTTCATGCAGACGTACCGCAGTTGGTCGTAGATATGATCCTCGCCGTCCGTGTCGATGTCCTCCACGTCCGTCTGGTCATAGACCAGGTTCGGGACTGTCCGGATGAAGTTTTTGCAGGTGTCGAACACATACAGCATCGGTACGCCGTCTCCGTCGAACGCCAGCCGGTGGTGGATCTGCATCTTGCCATTGATCCGTGCGTGGTCGCCTTTTTCGAAGTAGACACGCTCACGCTCCATCAGCGCGCCCACGCTTTCCGTGCCGTCGCTCTGCCAGATCGCCGGGTCGCCCACGCGGTGTATGTCCCGCCCCCACAGGTTGGGGTCGTCCGCCTCGATGCGCCGTATCTCCTGCGCCACCTTGGTCGGCTCCCACATCACGCCACGGTTTGGCGTCCCGTTGCAGCCGTAAAACTCACGGATATGGTACATCCGCCGGTTTCTGTCCACCGCGTACCACCCCACGGAAAAGGGACGGGAATATCCCCAGTCCAGTCCGCACCAGATCACCCAGTCCTCCGGGATGCGGAACGGTGCGATGACGTGGGTGTTCTTCCTGTCCAGATAATGTTCCCGGTCGTTTTTCCACTCCGTGAACACCTGGCCCTCGAAGCTGTCCCAATTTCCGTACAGCAGGGCATTCCGCTCCGCCTCCGGCATACTGGCCAGCCGCTGCACATACAGTGGGTCATTATCCATCAGGATCTTGTTGTCAAACACGGAGGACGGCACAAATATCCGCTGCTGCTGCCCCGTGTGCTTTTTCCCGTCCGGCGTATACCACACCGCCTCCTCCGTGATGGGCTGCATCGGGGGAGCCGCCGTGATAAACCGCTCCTTGACCCAGCCGTGACCGATGTTACCGGGGTTTGCGGTGGAGCGCATATAGACCCGTGTCCCCGCCCCGTTGGGCCGGTTACGGGATTTCAGGTAGTCGTATTCCTCCTGGGTAAAATGCGTCAGCTCGTCAAAAGCGATAAAGTCATACGCCTGCCCCTGATACTGTATCTTGTCCTGCGGCCTGTTCATGCTGCCGAACACGATCTGCGCACCGGACGGAAACCGCCATGTGTGGTTACTGCCGTTGTACCGCGCCTTGGGATACGCACGGGGGTAGTAATTCAGCGTCTTGTCGATCAGCTCCCGCAGCTGTGGAAACGTCTTGCGCAGGATCAGCGCCTTGTACCACGGGATATGCACCTGCCGCAGCGCCTCGATGACCAGCGCATCGCTCTTGCCGCCGCCCGCCGCCCCGCCATACAGGGCTTCATATTCCGGCCTTGCCATAAATACGGCCTGCCGCTCCTGCGGCTTCCACACGATCTCAGGCATCCGTCTTTACCTCTGGCATCAGCACCACGCCGATCTCCTGCCGGTCTGCCTCCGGCACTTTCTCGCGCCATCCGAAATTGCAGCTCAGGCTAAATTTCGCCCCATTGGCACCGTCCCGGTCGTACAGCCGCGCCTCTGCGTATTCCTCGCACCGCGCCTTTGCTCGCGTAACCGTGTCCGCGAATTCCGGCCTTGCCTGATAATCAATCAACGCCTGCCGTCCGGTAAAGCCCAATGCCAGCGCCAGCCCAGTGATCGTCGGAGGCTTTGCATTTATGATGATAGGTATCCCGTACTTATCCCGCACCGCGCATCCGTCGTCCCCGATGAACGGCTCTCCCTCGCACGCCTTAAAGTAAGCATCAATCGCCGCCTGCATCGCCTTTACGCTTTTCCATTTTCTCGGCGCTCCTGCCGGCATACGCTCACACCCTTTCTTTCCTGACGCAGCGGCCTCCCACCACTGGCCTTTGTCATTGCCGCGTCCTTCCCCAGCTTTCGCCACACCTTCGCTCTCCGTTTTTTGTGCAGACGGTTGGGCTCGAACCAACGACATACCTCCCGGCGCGGTGCTCTACCGACTGAGCTACGTCTGCATATTTCCCCCGTCAGGGCGGAGCCGCCGCCCCGCCCCACAGGGTAGAAAAGAGGGGAAAAGAAATGAATCGGCACGGGCAGGTTGCCCCTGCATACTCAGCATACCTATATGTATATCGCCCGCGCACCCCTCAAACGAAAAATTTTTTTATTTTCCGATCATTTCCACGTCCTCCGGGAAAAACGTCTCCCGCACGCCCTTACACTCCGCCACAATGTACCGCCCCTTTGGGTGCACATACACCACCGTCGCCTTGCGCACGGGGTACTGTTTTTCCGCCTTTCCGGAGCCGGGGAACGGGTCCGGCATCGTCAGAAACCGCGCACGAATCACATCACCCTTCTGCATTGTCCCTCCACGGCGTATCTACGCACTCCGGTTTTTTGCACCGCATTTCGATTGCCCACAAAATGTTCCACGCCGCCGCCAACAGGTGATCTTCGTCCTCCTGCCCGGCCAGATACTTCGCCGCGTGTCGCATGGCGCTGTCCAGCAAACTGCTGGTGGGGATTCCACGGTCTACGTTATGTTCCCCATACTTCAGCGCCCCGGCCTCACAGTGCTTGCTTACCTCGATGATCGCCGCCCACGGAAGAAGATCCATGCGGCCTTTTCCGCCGTGCATATCCCGCTGCGCCCCGGTGCTGAAAGTGGTACGCTCCCCGCTGTCCTTAATCATGCTTTTTAAAATATCAGCCATTGCCCTTTCTCCTTTTCACCACCAACCCATTGCTTCGGCATTTTCAATTTTCAGCATTTTTTCTCTCCTTTTAAATATCTTCCGCACCGACCTCCAGCTTTTCCATCGCCTTCCGGATCACACTGCCGCCGTAGGCATCCTTGGTCAGGGCCAGAAACTCCCGCAGGGTCATGGTGTCGCTGTCCACGTCTATTCCGTGGTCGCGGGCAAACTGACGGCGGCCCATGTCGCAGCTCCCGGTAAGGCGGTGATGCCAGTCATAAAAATACTGCGCAGGGTATGCCCTGCCGTCCTCCGTCTCTTTCAAAAATGCCGCGATGCGCTCCTCCACCGGCATATCTCCAAACAGCTTGTCCCTAAGAGCCTCCATAGCCTTTGCCAGCGTTTCGCCGTGGGCAAAGATGTTATCCTGTTTGGCAACGTAGCAGTTCGTGGTGGTCAGGTCGCGGTTCAGGATCACGCCGTGCGCCACGTTCCCCCGCACGTGGCGGAGGATCGTGAGGACACCGTCGATGGCATACACCGGTTCGCTGTTAAAGGATCTTATGCCGTAGCCGTCGCCGGAGCCGTAGCCGTCGCCGTAGCCGGAGCCGTCGCCGTCGCCGTAGCCGTAGCCGGAGCCGTAGCCGTAGCCGTAGCCGTAGCCGGAGCCGTCGCCGTCGCCGGAGCCGTAGCCGTCGCCGGAGCCGTCGCCGGAGCCGTAGCTTACAGACAAAAATGCTTTGACTTTCTCATCCAGCGCGCTCATCGCTTCCACTCCTTCACGCCGCTGATGGATGCCGTGGCCTTTTCGGTGCAGGGGATCACCTGGATCACCCCGGTCACTTCCATCAACGGTACCGTCACAGTAAACTTGCAGTCACCGGGGGTCTTGGTGCCGTCCATAGCCAGTTGCTCGATGGCGCAGGCACCGTTCCAGTACCACAGCTTGCGCACATTGGTCATGGTCGCTTCCGTGCCGCGTCGGTCCTTGATGCCACCGAAAAACACGCCTGCGCGGTCGCAGCGGACAATGTACATCTGCTCGTTCTTCTCATTCATGGTATCTTTCCTCCGTATTTTTTATTTCACCGGCATGCCGGCATTTTACTGGTTTTGATTTCGTTCGCCGTAGGAGCAGAAGCCCTCCGGCTTGCGGCTCTGCCATGCCTCTGGATGTACGTTTCCGTCCGAGTAAATTTTCAGGCATACGCCCATGTCGTAGTGCTTGCAGTCCTTGCAGCGCACCACGACCTCTGCATCTACGGTGGGGAAGTCCTCAACCGCACTAACCGCTTCTTCGTAGCCATCTGTAAAGTGGTCATACGGGCCGTTCTCGTTCAGCAGATAGTCATACCGCTCGTTCAGTTTCTTTTCCAGCGCGTCACCATCAATCAGCCGCATCGCTGTCACCTCCGTTCTCAATCGCCACAAGCAGTTTGACAACTCTCCCGTCTTTTAACGTCCACTCATAGCCGCCAGAGGACTTGTCACCGTGCAGACCACCAAGACATTCCTGTATTAAATAGTCGCGCACAGCACATAAGGCTTCATCGGTGCACTCCGTTTTGTTCTGCCATAGGTTCTTGTTCTTACTGTTTAATGTACCCGCGTAAATCCCAAACGCGCCGCATCCGACATGATATTCAGCCATTGTCAGCCCTCCCTCAGCTCATATTTCGCACTGTCAGCGCAGTATACAGGATACACGCGCCCAGCCATTGCAAACTGGTAGCCCAGTCTCCCTTGCTGGCGATATTTACCACCAAACTGCCCAGCGCACCGGCTACCATCAGCAGCGGGAAAACAATTTTCAAAATTTCCATGACTACACCTCCTGACCCCAGAATTCTTTACGACAGTCATCGCACAGCCGTTTTGTACAGTTACCGTATCTGTTCCGGCAATCAGTGGAAATGCGCTTTGGGCATAGCACCAAACACCCGCGGCTGTCAATTTCCCCCTCCGGATACTGCGCCAGAAACACGCTTTGCCGCGTTTTGCGCGGATGTGCGGCAGACCATCCCTCGACGATCTTGACGGCTCTTTCGGGGTTTTCAAACATCCATCGATAGCATTCGCTCATCACCGGTTTTTCTTCATCCACGCGGCATCCTTCGCAATCCGGCGAAAACGAATTACACATTCTTGCTCTTTCCTGCAAAAACTTCACAGCGTCCATTTACTTCTCCCTCCATTTACACTCGTCACAGGCGCCCTCGTGCGCTTGTTTGTACTTCCCGCAGTATTGGCATAGCTCGTTGATAAGAGCTTTCCTGTCTGCTCCCAGCTTCTCGTTTGCGGCTATCAGCCCACTGTTGGAAGCGTCCAACTGCGAAATGCTGTTGTAAGCAGTTTCTAACTTGTCACGCAGGTCAATTATTCTTTTTCTCAACTCCGCAGTGTACTTAGTCACCAGATCCATCGTGTTCCTCCTTTTCCCACCGAATTTTCATCTGCGCTGGGTATAGGTCAACCTCCGGTCTGCGCTTACCCGTCCACCGCAAACCGCCAGCCTGTCCCACGCATTTCCAGCCGCTGGCTTTCAGACTCACACCGCTTTCGCTGTCCAGTATGTAGGTCACAAGTCGCTTGTAGCCCATCGCCCGTGCCGCCCGCCAAGCAGCGGCGTATAGCATGGAGCAGGCGTTGTGGGTGCCGTCTGTGCATAGCCGATTGACCTCCAGCGTCCAGCCGTCGTCCAGATGTCGGCTCACCGGTCTGCCCACAATGGCAACGCCCACGATTTCCTTTCCGTCCGTGCAGCCGATGGAGAACTTGTGTCCCACCACCGGCTTATGGTGCCGGTGGTGCTGCTCCACAAAGGCGTTCGCCTCCTTGAGCGTCATCGGGCAAACCTCAAGGCTCATTTCTGCTCCTCCTTCACCGCCACGGCCTTGGCAAGCTGCGCAAGTCCATCACTCATGTCCTCGATCTGCGCATCCCGCCGCAGTACAGTGTCCCGCAGTCCGGCGTTTGCTTTCAACAGTGCCTCGATGTGCCGCTGCTGGTTCTCGATCAGGTCAGCGGCGTATCCCATCGCTTTTTCGATACATCCAAACTCGGCAACCAGAGGACACGCTCCTTCGCATTCCTTATGCTGCTCGCAGCACCGCAGCGCCGCCACGATCTCGTCCCTTGTCATGTCATTCCTCCTCTGGAAAATGTTTCTTCGTCACGGCGATGGGAAACGGCTCGATCTCGCTTGCCCACCGCGCCGTGCCTTTTCCGTGTATGCGCTCCCAGATCAGCGGGAAACCTGCGATGCCATCGAACAAGCTCCCCAGCGTCGCGCCCTCCGGCAGATACCGCGCCATACGCCGCAGCATCCAGTCCCAGAAGGGCAGGGCGATGGAGTTACCCAGTGCCTTGTACCGTGGGCTGTCCGCACTTCCTTTCGCTTTTATTTCGCGCCCGCGTTTATCTGTTTTAACCCAATCTCCGATGTCCGTCCATCCGTCCGGGAAACCCTGTAAGCGGGTACATTCCAACGGCGTCAGGCGGCGCACCACCATGTTTGTGATGGCAAGGTCTGTGCTGTCCTTAAAGTCCCGTTGCTTGCATCTGCTTGCAACTTCTCCGGCGCGGTAGTCACCAAAGCCCTGCATTTGGTACGTCAGCGGGATCTGATTGCCGCCCGTTCCCATTCGCGCCTGCAAACTGGGCGACTGCTCCCCGCACTCGCGGATGACGTCGCAGGCGTGTGTCATGTCCAGCGCCACCACCGCAGGCTTATTCCCGCCGCACTCTGCGTTCAGTGTAGGTGCGCGGTCATCTATCCGCAGTTCCGCACCGCCTTGCTGTGTTGCCATACGGAAAATTGCTGGGTTATTTACTCCTCCACCAATGCCACCTTGTAGCGTCGGGGCTTCCCCATCCGTGCCAAAAATCCGTTTGCTTTGGCGGTCCCACGCTGTTAAGCATTGGCCTGTTTCATCAGCACCGCTTTCAGACGCGCCGGCAGGTCCTTCCCCCGCCGCTCCGCTCTCCGCAGGATGCCAAGACACGCTTTCGCGCTCAAATTGTATTTGGGCAGCGGATTCTCCTCCAAAATCTGCGACAACCGAGATTCTTCGGCGACGCTGTGGGGTCCCCAGACGGATAACATTTCCTGTACGGCTGTCTCGGATGGTTTTTCCCCAGTCCTTAGCGTCGTGAGTTCTCCAAGCGATAGACCACCCATCACCGTCGATGGCGCCTGCCTTTGTCCATTTCCACTTTTCCGGCAGTCCAGATAGAGAAAATCCTGGTTCTGCGATACGCGCAATTTCCTCCAGCACGGCGTGGAAGTCCCGTCCTCCGTTGCTGCTGTATGCGCCCGTGACGTTTTCCCACACAAGATACCGAGGTCTGACCATGTTACCTGTCCGTCCATTTCGTTTGTCCTCCGCTCTCATTTCTTTCACGATGCGCACCTGCTCCATAAACAGGCCGCTTCGCGCTCCCGCCAAACCGGCTCGTTTCCCGGCGATGGAAAGGTCCTGACAGGGACTTCCGCCCGTTACCACCCACACCGGGTTGATCTCCGCGCCGTTGATATTAGTAATATCTCCCAAGTGCTTTATGGCGCGTCACCTCCTAATCTCCAAACACCACGCCGCACTCGTCCTTCAGCACGTCCTTGATGTGCTTGCGCTTGATGCGGCCCTCGTTGATTTCCTCCGCCAGCTTTTCCAGGCACTCGTACAGGTACGCGATGCTGTTGGTATCCCGGCTGTCCTCTGTCTCCTCAAGGACGTGCCAGCCGCACTTGTCCAGCAGTGCCATTGCCACCATGTCCATGCACTCCTGCGTACCTCTGCGCTTGCCGTCCATAAAAATACGGTCGTCCCGGCTTAGATGCTGCTTGCCCATGTTTCAATTCCCCCACAGTGATACTTGGTTTTCGTCCGGCAGTACAAGCATTTTCTCCTGCGCCTTCCGGCAAAAGTCGCGGCTAATCTCAAAGCCGTAGCCGCGCCGCCCTGTTTCCATACAAGCACGCAGCGTAGAACCACTTCCGGCGCATGGGTCAATGACCACATCACCGGGGTCTGTGAATATGCCAATTAACCGTTTCAGCAGTACAACGGGCTTTTGCGTAGGATGAATCTTTGGAATGTCTTTCCCGTCGCGCCCCCACTCCTGCCAGTTGAAAACCATCCTTTTTTCTCCGTACATATCCGTGTTGCGGAACTTTGGCAGTTTGTCTCGGTACAACACCACGGCAAACTCTGTCGCGCCGACAATGCGCATATTTGCCTTAAGAACCTGCGCGGAATAATTCTTGATGAAAAACAGGGGATACGACTTCATAAACCCGTATCGCTTGCCATATTCGATAACTGTCTGCATCTGTTCAAAGGCGCAAAAGACAATCATAGCCGGTGCCTCGTTTGTTGCTTTCGGTTCTTTTTTCAAAAGGCGGGAGCAAAAGTGCATATACTCCGCGATTTTGAAATTCCCGTCTGAGTTGAAAAACGACTTCTTGGCAAGGCGGCTTTCTCCGTTAGCGTTATCTCCGTCTTTGTACCACATAGGATTGCTGGCATAGGCATTTGATCCGATATTGTACGGGATGTCCGCAATTACAAGCTGTGCCTTGGGAATGTTGTACTTCTTGAAGTTTTGAAAATTGTCGTTAAATAGCTGAACTTGCTGCTTGCCCATCACTCGCCTTCCTGTATGCGCACCACCTCGTAGCAGCCGTAGCTGCCGCCCTGCCGGAACGCCTTACAAATCGCCGCAGGCCCCAGCCGCATCAGATCCTCACTGTTCATCCAACAACCCTCTTTTCTCCAGTCCGCGCCTGCTCATGGTGTAGTGCTTGACCGTCGTCATTTTCTGCTCTTTTCCGCAGCGCTGGCACACACCCTGCGCCCATCCGCGGAACGCTGGCTCGATGATGTATTCCGCCGCCATCTCCTGCAAACAAGCCCCGCACAGCCGCGCTCTGGCCACGCGCCAGATGCCTTTATCCATACAGCGCCTCCTTGGCCTCCTGCCACGTCATCCCGTGTTCCCGTGCATAGCAGGAGATACGGCCCAGCTTGCGCTCCTTGTGGACGTAGTCCCGCATCCATGCGGTCTTTTTGTCACACACCTGCTGCACAACGCCGGGGAGCGCCGCCGTGCGGCTTGCAAGCTCCGCCACGCGCTGTTTTATCTGCCCGACAACAGGGGGGAACCCTTTGCTGTCAGACGCGATAAACGCCCTCACAGCCGCAGCAACGGTGTTGTAACTGTCCTCGGAGAATATATCCGCCCACAGCGCCACCACGCCCTCCGCGTCCTGCCGTGTCATGCCTCGGTAGAAGTTCGGGTATGTCGCCTGCAAAATGGCCATGATCTTCAACGTCTCCCCCTGTGTCATTGCCTCTCCTCCAGCATCTCAAGAAACACGTTGCCACTTGCCTTGCTCACCGCGCCGTGGTCATCCTTCCAGCGCGTTTCCCAGTTCCGCACGGCGGCTTTCCAGTCCTTCATGCGGTTTTTGCCGACCATCCAGCCCTTCTGCTGGTAGAACGACACAAAGCGCTCTGCATTGACATGATAGCCTTTCTCGCTGACATACGCTGCAACGTCGTCAATGGTCGGCGGTGTGAAGCGCGCCGTGCGTGCATCACTCACACCGTTAGGTGGGAGTGAATTATCTTTGGTTTTGTCTTTGGTTTTGTCTTTGGTTTGGTACGTTTCGTATACGGTCGTATTCGTTCGTATACCATCGTATACGGTCGTACCCTCCTGACGTGCATATCGTTTTTCTATGTTGCGTTGATTCTTTACGCATCGCTCGTCATACGCCGCTTTTGCCCTGTTTATATCGTCCGCAATGAAATCAAATGCGATCGACTCCCGTCCCGTAAGTTCCTCCGTCTCTCCGGTCTCGCCATATTCCAGCAAAGACCGTACAAGCCGCCCTACCTCTTGATCTGAAAGTTTCTCTAATTTCTTGCGATAACTGTAATAAAAGGGAATGTACTCAAGAGCCACTATGCGCCACCCCTTAGTCCATAAGGGGTGGATCCTTCTTCATCGCCCCGATGACGTAAACGCCGCGCTCCTTGTCCAGCGCCACCTGCACGGTGTAGTCTGTCAGCGCCTGCGTCACCAGCTCCGCAGGGATCTCCAGATGGTAGCCCCACAGCGTGTCGCAGTCCTCACGCTTCTCGCCAAACTGTACGGCACAGGCGGCGTAGTGCGCATCCACGCCGCGCCTGAACGCCTCGTTCACGCTCTCCGCGTCCTCGATGTGCTGCCGCTGGCGCTGTACGACGTTTTCCAGGTGCCGATTCTGCCGCCGCAGACCCTTGATCTCATCCTGCATCTTTCCCATTCTTTTCTTCCTTTCTCTCGTACTCGTCCGTCAGGTGCCGTGCGATGGTGCAATGCTCCCATGCACCGGCACAGAATTGATTCATGAAGCGGGATGCCGCGCCGCCCGTCTCGAAGCTGACGCGGCTTCCGCCCTCGCAGCAGACCCGCCGTTTCTCGCTGCTGGTGAAGTAGGGGCAGGTGTACCGCTTGTGCCAGTAATCCATGCCGCTTACCCCTCCCATCAGAACGGCAGGTCGCCGTCGTCCTCGATCTCGGTAAAGCCGGTGGGGCGCGCCGCGCCGCTGTCCGCGTCCTTTTTGGCATCGCCAAAGTAGATGTTGTCCGCCAGCACCTCGGCGTTCCGCCGCTTGTTCCCGTCCTTGTCCGTCCAGTCCCGCAGCTGCAAGCGCCCCTCCACCACGGCCATGCGGCCCTTGGAGAAATACTTGGATACGAACTCGGCAGTGTTGCGCCATGCCACCACGTCGATGAAATCCGTGTCCTTGGTGCCGTCCGCGTTCTTAAAGTCCCGGTCTACCGCCAGCGTGAAGCTGGTGACGGCTGTACCGTTCTGCGTCCTGCGCAGCTCCGGATCGCGGGTCAGGCGTCCCATAATGAAAATCTTGTTCAGCATCTCTTATCTCCTCTCATAAATAACTTTTTCCGAACTCGCGGCGGAAGTCCGCCTCCGTCCAGCCCTGCTCCTCCATTGCCTTGAGCTGCCCGTACCGCCTCAGGCGGTGCATCTGGTCGCCGTTTTTGTGTACCGCGCCGCGCCCGTTCCGGTGGCAGCGATTGCCGCACAGGTACACCACAAGGCCGTACTTCTCGCTTTTCTTGCGGTTGGCACCGCCCAGCAGGTGATGCTTCTCCAATGGGTCGCTGGGGTCATTCCTCCCGCACAAGAAGCATCGCTTGTCGTTCATACGCTCACCTCTCCCCACCGGCTCACAAGGGCATCCAGCTCTCGCGGCGTCATGGTCTCGATACCGACATCCCGGCAGTCCTGCACAATGGCGTCTATCAACCGTGCCATCTGCTCCGTGTCGTATACGGAGCTGCCGTACCAGACGGTCACGTTCACGCAGCCCTTGATTTTGCTGGGGCCGGTATCGGTCATCCAGCCGATACCGTTCCGCTCCCAGCTTCGGCAAAACGCCTCCGCCGCCTTTTCCCGCAGGCACAGCACCTCGCTGACGCCGCCGATGCTCTGTATCTCCTGCCGGTATACCTTCTCTCTCGCAACGCCGTAGTGCGCCGCCAGCTTGTCCAACAGCACCCACGCATACCCGTTTGCATCGAGGCTCCGGCACTTGCCCTTGATGGTGGCGGTGTAATACTTGCCCGGCTTCAGCGCATCGCAGACCTCCATCGCCGCCTCCGGAGACTTCACCCGCAGGCATAGCCACGCGCCCTCGCTGTCCTGCGACCAACGCGCCGCGTTAATCGTTACCTGCCGCATGGTTGTTCTCCGCTCTCATGCAGCCCCAGCAGAGCCGCTTGCCGTACTTCTTTACCGCGTTCTCTACGATCTCGTTGGTGGGATACACACGATCCCCGCACTTTACCGGTTTGATGGGCAGTCCGCAGCACTCACACAGCACCGGGGTCTCTGCCTTGTTCTCCGGCTTGTCGTACTTGCTCCTATCCGCCTCCCAGTACACATCCGCGCCAAATCCAAGCGCCTTACATGCCACAGAGATAGCGTCCGTCAGCGCCATCTTGAAGCACTCGTCGGAGGTATAAGGCCCGTTCTTCTCCTTAGCGACAAACGCACTGCCGCCCGTGCCGGGGATCGCGTCAGACCACACGCCGTCGGCCTTTACAAACAGGTCAATGTCCAGAAATGCGGCTACTTCGCCGTTCGCGCCCTGCTCAAGCCGCTTGTCAGTGATGACGTATTTCCATCCAAAGCCGCAGGGGCCGAACTTCTCTGTCAGCGCCTTAATGCGCCACATGGGGTTTATGTCCGTTTTGCCCTTCAAGCGGCCCGCCTCGATGCGCCTTTTTGCGCTGTCCGGCACACTGCGGACTTCGTTATAGATCGTCAGATTATCCATCACTTCACCCCCATGTTCGACCGCTCGCACAGCTCCGCGCCGGCCACAGCCACGCCGGACCTGAGCAGCGGCGCAATGTCCGTCTTACTCACCGTCGGCTGGGAATAGGTGATCTTGCCGTCGTACCCGTTGTCCATGCACCACTGCACCACCGCGTCCATGTCGGTGATCTCCACCGCCGTGCTCTTGCGGTATGTCACGGCGCATTTGGCCGTCTGGAACGCCGCGCCGCCCAGCGCTTTCTCTGCGTAGTCCAGCAGCTTCTCCCGCTTGCGCTCCAGCTCCTTTCTCCGCTCGGCAAGCTCCTTCTCCTCCTCGCGGATGGCCTTTGCCTCCGCCGCCAGATTCTTTGTCCAGCAGAGCACACCCTCGATCTTGGCGTCCCGCGCCATTTGCAGTGCCTCGAACGCATCAAAATCCAGCACCTCGCCGGTTTCCTGGTCGATGAGGCTCTCCAGCTCTCGGTCGATGTGATACAAACTCATACTCATTTCTGTTCCTCCCATGCGTCCATCGCTTCAATGCAGCAATCGCATCCAACGATGACGCCGTCCTTGTTCTTGTAGTAGGTGTCCGTCTCCTCCCCGCACACGGGGCAGACGGGCAGATCGTAGTCCTTCGGCTCTAAGGGTCGCTCCGGTTCCCAATACTGCATCACGCTTCTCATACCGGTCGACCCGCCGCTTTCAGCACGTCCCGCATCGGCTTTCTGGCCTTGAGGATGGACATGGCCCGCGCCGTGTCCCGCCTGTACTGCCGGTACAGGTCTCCCAGCTCCTCCGTCTGGTAGTATCCCTCGCCGTCGTTGCAGATCATCACGCCCTGCCGCTTGGCTTCGCTGACGGCCTTGCGCATCATCCGGTCAGAGGTCTGCATCGCCGCCGCCAGCTCCGCACGGCTGATGGCGTTTCGCCGCCCGTGGGGGATCAGCGCCGCAATGCGCTCCGTTTCCGCCGTCCGCTGGGGGATGTCGGCCTTGTCCTCGTCGCCGTACAGATATGCCCTGCTGGTACGCAGTGCCGCCTCCAGCGCCGTCAGCACCTCCTCCGTGGGCAGACACACGCCGTTTTCAAACCGGCTCACCATGCAGGTGTCGATACGGGGATCCACCAGCTTCAGCACTCCGCTGACCGCCTCCTGCGTCAGTCCCAGCTCCAGCCGCCGTTCCTTCAATCGGTTCATCGTCCTTCCCTCTTTCTTTTTCTCACCATTTTGGCCCTCTCGCGCCTTGCGTTGTTCATGCTGTAAAAGTCGATCTCGCTGTACGCCGCGTAGCGCTTGGCCTTGTCAGCCTTGATGTCCTCCAGATACGCCGCGTACTCCTCGCACTGTCCGTGGCACTTCGGGTGTCTGCTCCGGCAGTCCTTGCAGGGCGTGCCCACTCTGTTCGTCAGACCTACCATTCCCACTGCACCATTGCTTTCGCCACACCGGCCTGCGCCGCCTCCTCGTGGGTCATCAGCACGTCCACCGTGTAGCCGTACACGCCGGTGTCGGCGGCGATATACGTTTTCCCGCCGATGGTCACGGTGCTGCCAAGCGGGATAATGTCCGGGTCTACCGCCACCGCCTCGCCGATGGTCACCCACCGTCCGGAGGCCGTCAACACCTGCCCTGCCTCGTTGCGGTTGATGTGGGCATAGGGCGTGCAGCACGCGCAATAACCGGTGATGTCGCATACCAGCAGATTCTCCGGCGGCTTCGCGGCGGACAGCACCGCCGCCTGCACCGCAGCGGGCAGGGGAGGGGGGACGTCCTCCGGCTCCTGTGCCTCCGGCAGCGTCAGCGCCCAGAGGAGGATGCCGATGATCAGCAGGATCATCAAAGCGTTGAGGATCCAGAGCCGCCTATTCCACCGCCGCTCCCAGCAGCGCTGGGAATACTCCCGCGCCCGCCTGTTCCGCTCTCTCATCGTCCCAACGCCTCCACGCCCTTGACGATGGCCCAGCTCAGCCACGCCGCGCCGATAAACGCCAGCGCCCATGCAAACGCGCTCATTCCTCCACCGTCCTTTCCGCGATCCATGCGTCCAGCTGCTTCTTGAAGATCTGGAACACAGGGCTTCGCTCCATCTCGATCACGATCCCGAAGGGATACACCCCCTGCTTGATGCCCTGCCGCAGCGTATCCGGCGATATGCTCAACCCGCGATCCCGCAGGTACTGCGCCGCGTCCTGCGGCGTCAGCGTTGCGATCCTGCTCATTTCTTTCTCCTCCTTTTATTTGTGTGGTGTCATCCATCCGTTACCGGTGTATCCGGTGAACTCGTGTCCCATGCCTTGCGTCGCATTCCACAGCCAGTACGCGTCACATCCGAACACATAAGCCAGCCGTCTGCATTTGAGCCACGACATATACGTTGTGTCTCCCTGCTCGTATCGTAGGTATGTCTCCTCACTCATGCGAGCAGCCCGTGCCACGCCCGCCGGCGTCAAACCTGCCCTCTCCCGTAACTCACAAAGTAGTGTTTTCATTCTTTCGTTTCTCCAGCACCGCATCCAGCGCGTTTTCCATGCGCTTCTGGATGTCCTTCGGCTTCTTCACGCCGTTCAGGATCTGGCACACATACGCCTTTCCGATACCCAACTCCGCGCCCAGCTCGGCGTAGGTAATGCGGTTGTTGTGCATCCTCCCGATCAGGCGTCCCGTCCATGCTTCCGGCATTTCTTATCTCCTTTCAAATTTATAGTTGCAAAAGTTTACTTTTCGTGATACCATAAAGTTGCCACACATCATGCATCACGAGGTGCTTATGACCAGATACGATCTTCTTTCCGTCCTTCTGGACAACGGCGGCGAAATGGAACAGTCCCAGCTGTTGAACAAATTCCCGGGCGACCAAGTTACCGCCGAGGGCTTTTTCCAAATGCTTCTGGATGACCGCTTCATCAAATGCAGCAAAGAGCCGCGGTCAACTGTCTCCATCACATTCAAAGGCAAAGCCCTTTACTCACAGCTTGATCAGGAAAAGAAAGACCACGACGAGGAACGCGCCTACATTCGAGCCGTAAATCACAGCTCTCGCAATATCGCAATAATAGCCGCGTGCGCTGGTGTGATCGCCGCAGTCTTGTCCTTTATCCAAATTCTTCTGCTCCTCCTGTGATAACCGCCGTAAATGGCTCACCAGCACCCAAATGTTCCCGATCAATACAGCGGTGCAGTACTGAAAGGCCAATACTGCGCCTACGCCCATCCTCTCACCCCCTTCATTGTTGCGTTTGTTACCTAACATGATGCCATTATATAGCTAACATCCGCAACAGTCAACACGAAATGTTGCGTTTGTACACTTTTGTATCCTTGCACAACAAGGAGGTATAAATTTTGTTTTATTTGACGTTTATTGAGCTATGCTCAAAAATAAAAAAGTCCCCATCCGCAGTTGCAGAGGAGATGGGATTCAAAAGATCAGTTGTCACACGTTGGAGGAATGGAACAGTACCCCGTGATGCTAATTTGCAGCGCATTGCTGACTATTTTGGTGTTCCGGTCGAAACCCTGACCGCAGGGCAAAAAGAAACCGCGCCCACCGTTACCGATGAGCGCGATCTTGAGATGCTGTCTTTGCTCTCCCGCCTTACGCCGGAGCAGAAGGAGATGCTTCTCCTCCAGATAAAAGGGCTTTTGCCGCCGCAAGAATGATGTCCTTCTCCGTTTCCCCAAGCTGTACAAACAGCTCCATTAGTTTTTTGTCCATTTTCTCTCCCTTTCTTTCGTCAAATCGCATAGTTTTTTGCTCCGTGGTTGGCTATATATCCAAATTTAATTTCTTAACTTGTTTACATTCCGTGCAGTTTGTATAATGTTGTCTGGAGGTGGTGAGCAAATGGATTCTCAGGATAACGTAAGAGTCCAATTAAAGGGAATGCCAACATTCCCGCCTGTTGAAAAGCGTGCGACCAGTCCACCTCCAGTTGCACCAAAAAAGAAAAAATCGCATTGGCAAGTTGTCTTGTGTGCATTGATAATCCTTGCCGCTTATTTCAGTGGAGACTACTTCGGGCATGATCGAGGGTACGACCAAGGCTATAAGCAAGGAGAAACAGATACGTATGACACTGCATACGCCAAAGGGAAAGATGCCGGATATACTACAGGTTATGACGACGGCTACGACAACGGGTATTCAGACGGGGAAAAATACGGTCGCGCAGCCGAAATTTCGAAGAACTTAAGGAACAGAATTAAAACGAACAGTTCTCCGCAAGTTACATATGACTACACGGTTTATATTACTGCCACCGGGTCGAAATACCACAGGTGGGGGTGCCAATACTTAAAAGAGAGCTGTTACTACCTGTTGCGTTCAGACGCAATCTCCAGAGGCTATACGCCCTGCTCTGTATGTAACCCATAAACAATGCGCCCCCGCCGCCTCCGCAACGGCGGCGGGGGCTTACAGCAGACACACCAACCATCACGTGCACCTGCTGCGGTTTCACCGTAACAAAACCGCATTAGGCAGGTCAACGCCAAAACGTGGCAGACCGCCCCGCCGCACCAAACCGAAACAGGGCAGGTCTCGCCCAGTTGAGGGAGGAACGAATAATCATGGAACAATCTTTACAGGAGCTTTGCAGAGAAGCAAAATACCGAGAAAAGATGACGGCGCAGGACATATCCGACTATTCTGACGTTCCGCTGTCCAGCGTCAACAATTTTTTTGCAGCCTCTTCCAAAATGCCGTCTATCTACACCGCTGGCCCCATCTGCCGCGTCCTCGGTGTGTCGATAGACGCTTTTTTTCATATTCGACCATCGCCCGATCCGTCCATAGAAGTGCAGCTTGCCCACGAACAGGAGATGAACCAGCTCCGCGTCAGAGCCATACGCCACAAAAATTATCTGATTCTCGGCCTGATGATCCTGCTTGCCATCACCCTGGCATACGGCATTACCATTGATATGCTGGACCCCAACATGGGGCTGTTTCGGGACTGAAACATTTGTTCTGTTTGTTTGCTGCCATTGTACATGGCAAGCCTCTTGTTTTCAATCGGCAAGATTTACAAGATTCTTGTTTCTTCTTTGTGAGGTGTCCCTATGTCTACTTGTATTAAATGCGGTGTCCAACTGGTCCCGAATGCCGTTTATTGCCATATCTGCGGGAAAAAGCAGGTCACGGCCTCCCGCAAGGCGCTGAAACGCCCCAACGGGTCAGGCACGGTGTATAAGCTGGGGGGGCGGCGGTCGCGGCCTTGGGTCGCCGCAAAAGACGGCGTGTATATCGGGTACTACGAGCGGAAGACGGACGCGCTGGCCGCACTGGATCGGCTGGCAGGCCGTCCGCTGGAGGAAAAGTTCAATATGACCTTTTCCGAAGTGTTCACCGAATGGAAAGCCGAACACTATCGGGAGATAGGGGAGAAGGGCGTAGAATCCTATGACAGAGCCTACGCCGTATGTGCGCCGCTGCACAATAAGAAATTCCGTGACCTGCGCACAAAGGACTTTCAAGCCATCATCGACAGCAACATGGCAAAGTCCAACTCCACGCTGTCCAAATACAAGCAGCTCATGACCCAGATGGCCCGCTGGGCTGTCCGTGAGGAGATCGCCACCACCGACTTTGCCAAATATGTCAAGCTGCCCCAGCAGGTCAAAAAAGAAAAAGCCATCTTTACAGATGACGAGATCGCGCTATTGGAAAAAGACGGCTCAGACGCCGCCAAAATCGCCCTCATGCTGATTTACACCGGTATGCGCATCGGCGAATTGTTTTCCCTGCCGCTGGCGGATTACCACGAGACATATGTTATCGGCGGAGAAAAGACAAAGGCCGGTAAAGACCGCGTTATTCCCATCCGCCCGGAGGGTAGGAAGTATTTTGCATACTTCGCCTCCCGCGCCACCGGCGACCTGCTCATTTCCGGCTACGATGGGCAGCGCATCCCCGCCAATTACCGCACCCGTGATTTTTACCCCCTGCTGGAAAAGCTCGGTATCCCAAAGCACACGCCCCACGCCACGCGCCACACTTACGCAACGTGGGCAAGAAATGCAGGCATCCAGCAAGAGATTTTGCAGAAAATCATTGGTCACGCAAGCTTCTCCACAACGGCGGATATTTACATCCATGCAGACGCGGAAAAGCTCATCTCCGCCGTTGAATCTGCAAGTAATTTGTAAGTAACCGAAAAAGCCTAACGCAGCTTAACGCGGATTTATGTTTTTGTTTTCCATGAAACATTATCAAAACGCCGTGAAAAACACACACACACGTTGTAAAATTCCGTTGTCCATATTTCACACGCAGGAGGTCACTGGTTCGAGTCCAGCAGTCTCCACCAAAAAGTTCCTGATTTCGCAAGAAATCAGGAACTTTTTCTGTTTA
>ERZ1673734.593-NODE-593-length-29256-cov-5.044656_pt1 | contig 29256 bp, 22 predicted proteins | sample MGYA00580199_ERZ1673734 | MGnify/ENA primary metagenome ERZ1673734 (study PRJEB41218, sample SAMN15661742) | gut metagenome | host: Homo sapiens | place: Canada: London | collected 2015-08-20/2019-03-30 | study: EMG produced TPA metagenomics assembly of...
AAGCAACCAGGTTGCCATGAGCGCGGCCAACGGCGGCACCATGAAAAACAGTGCCGATACCTGCGCGGCCTGCTGACGCCGGGTCATGGCCAACAGCAGCGAGATCGCGACCAGTGAGTTGCCGATCACCAGATAGGCCAGCGCGCCCAGCATCATCGGCGTCCAGCGCAGCGTCTGTGCCTCCCACGCCAGCGCCAACGGCAAGGTCAATAACAGGCCGACACTGCACTGCACCAGGCTGGCCATCAACGGATGCTGTGCCGATGGCCGCCAGCGTTCGTACATCACCCCGCCGGTCATGCCCAGCAGGGCCAGCACGGCAGCACCGAGCCCCAGTACCGAGCTGACCTCCACCTGGGCCTTGGACAGGATCACCAGCAGCGCCCCGACAAACCCCAACAGCAACCCGGCGCATTGTTGTCGGCTAACGCCTTCGCCCAGCAGCCACGGCGACAGCGCGCCGACCAGCAATGGCTGCATCGAGACGATGACGGCCAGCGCGCCGGCCGACAGCCCCCAGCCAAGCGCGAGGTACGTCCCCGCAAAGTAGGTGAACTGGATCAGCCCCCCGACCACACAGAGGTCGCGCCATGCCGCCCACGAACGCGGCCAAGCCAGTCGCATCAACGTGACCAGCACCAGCAGCACGGCCACCACACAGGCATAGCGCAGGCTCAGAAATGTGAGCGGCTCGGCATCTGCCAGACCCAGCTTCACCACGGCAAACCCCGACGACCACAGCAACAAGAACAACAGCGGATAGGTCTGGGTGAAGCCGGTATTGCGACGGACCGAGGGGGGCGACGACTCGGGGATACTGCGCACCGCAAACCTCCAGGCGGGCCGGGAGACTGTCATTGGCGGTCGTGGGCGCGCATGCAAAAGAAGGAAGAGGCACCGCCGCGTATAGCATTTCCCGGCAACGGTCGCCTGCCGCAGTTAGAGTACGACCGGAATTTACCGCTGTAAACGGACCTCAGCGCGCCCCGCCACGGTCGCACGCCGAGCTCACTTCAGCCCGGGTAGGCAGGAAAGCGTTCGTTGGGATGGTGCTTCTTCCACTCGGTATGGGCCACGGTGCCTTCCCAGGCGGCAAACGCCTTGGGAGGACGGCCGCGACCGGGCCACGTCTCTCCGCTAAAGGGCAACCAGAAGCGAGGCTGTCCGTCGTCCCTAACCGGTGTGGCTGGCCTGCGTGGCGGCGAGGGGCGGATGGGGTTTTCAACCCCGAGCACCGCACGAATCTTGCGTTGCTGTGCGGGACTGAAGTCTGCGTAGTGGGCATGGAGCAGCAGATTGACCCGTTCAAACGCCTCGGTGATCGCGGCCTGCAGCAACGCCTGGCCATCTATCCCCGGCCGCGCAGACGTGGCTTCCAGCACGGCTTTCATCGTCGAACGGGCGGGCTGGGGTAAGGACGCGCGCGGCATGGGATTCCAGAGGGGAAACGGGGCAGTCCGCTGAACGATAGCAAAAACACCGCCCACGATCCCAATGCCGCGCCCCTCAACTCCAGTAGGTCAACGGCCGCTCTTGCCCAAAGCAGCCCACAAAGGCCGCCACCCCGATCCGGTAGTCCTCGTCACTGGAGGTCACCGCGTGCAGCATGCGCGAGCTGAAGATGATCAGGTCGCCAGCCTCCGGATGGATCACCAGCGCCGGCGGCTCAACGCTGTCTGGCAACAGCCCTTCAACATCACGAATCTGCTCCGTCTCCTGCGCGGTTGGTTCACGCAACCACAGTTGCAGGTCGCCGCCCACGCTGGGCACTTGCAGGTACATGTTCGCCACCAGTTGCTCGACCATGCCGTCCAGCTCCGGGGCATCGGACTCCTCATCAAGGCGGTCATTGTGCGGGTAGAACTTCGAGCTGCCCGGCGTGAACACGCGGATGGCGCCGACAAAGCAGGTGCGCCCGTGCAGGCGCTGCAGGTTGGCACCGGCCGGCCAGTACTCCTGCAACAGCAGCCTGACCTGATCGGCCGGTGACGGGTACGGGCTGAACAGTTCACGCATGTCATGGATGTTCTCAATGGCTTCGCGGTGGTAGCGCTCGGCAGCGTTGCTGTCCCCTTCCGAGTCGATATGCGGCATGCAGATGCGCCCGACGCTGCTGGTGTACTGCTTGTGGTAATAGCCCAACTTCGGGTGCGAGCGCGCGGCCAGGGCGGCGCGCGCGCCCTGCAAGGGCGGGTAGAAGTGCTTGACGTGCAACACACCGATTTTGCGTTGTGTCAGTTGCAGCAAGGATGCGGTGTCCAGGATATGCGCCACGATAGCAGGCGCACGTTCGCTGGCAGCAGAGACAGACGGTGTCATGGCTAAGCCTCCGGTACGCGCGGGCCGTGGGGCATGGGCCCCGGTTAGACCCGCTGGCGGGTGGGCCGCACGCGCACATCATCAATGTGCACATGCGGCGGTTGTTGAACGATAAAGCGCACGACCCGGGCAATATCCTCCGGGCGCAACAGCGGGCCTTGTTCCCGCTCAATGCCGGCAAACCACTCCGGGTCATAGCCGGCGCTCGCCTGAAAACCGGAGACAACAAACCCCGGTTCAATCAGGCTGACGCGCACGCCGGTGGCACAGCGTTCACGCCGCAGTGCCTCCACCAGCGAATGCAGCGCCACCTTGGTGGCGCCGTAGACCGGATTGGCGTCCGACAGCGTGCGCCCCACCGTGGAGCCGATCACCACCAGATCGCGCACGCCCTCCGGCATTTGCCCAAACAACGCCGCGCACTCGCGCATCTGGTGCATGGCCCCCAGCAGGTTGAGATGGAGCAACGCCTCCCAACGGGCCGGGTCTGAGCCGGTCAAGGTGCCGGGCAGCCCCTGCCCCGCGCACAGCACATACACGCTGGCCCAGGCCGGGAAGGTTTCGCGGACCGCCGTGATCAGGGCCGTGGCATGGCCCGGTAGCGACGCATCGCCAGTGATGCCCACGATACGGTGCGGATGACGGCTGGCCACTGACGTCACCACCGCCTCAACCCGTTCACGCACTCGCCCGCTAAACCCGACGCGATAGCCGTCATCGACCAAAGCCTCGACCAAGGCGCGACCAATCCCGCAGGTGCCACCGGACACCACTGCCGCCTTCGGTCTTCTCATGATGGATCTCCCTGCATCGGCTTGGTGGCGCGGGTCCGAGGTAACGCACCGGTCGCAAACAGATGCTCCAGAAAGCGTTCGATCCAGGCGTCATCCAACGCACTGAAATGAAAGTCCTTGCCTGCCAGCAACGTTACCGTGTGTCGGTGATCGAACTGCACGTTGCGCGGCGGACGTGAGGCCCAGAAGTGGCCGAGGGCAACGTCCGGCTCCAGCCGTCGCTCCGACTGCTGGAACAACGCCTGCAACGACCCGGCTGCCACCGGCTCCAGCTCGACCCCACAGCGGGCCAGTGCGGCCAGCACCTGAGCCATCGACAGGCGCGTTTCGGCTTCGAGGTGAAAGGTACTGCCCACCAGCGCCCGCTCCAGCGATAGCGCCGCCATGGCCTGGGCCACCTCATCGACGGCGGTCCAGCACAACGGCTCGTCATAGTGCGCAGGGACTTGCCCGATCCGCAGCAACGCCCGCAGGCTTTGCACCCAACGGCTGTCGCTGGCATTGCGCTGGAAACGGCCGCTGTCGGACTGGCCGGTGATCGTGCCGCAGCGGTAGATGCACATCCGGCCCCCGTTCTGGGCAAACCGGCGCAGCACGCCCTCGGCTTCGTACTTGGCCCGCTCATAGCCATTGAGAAAGGTTTGCCCGATGTTGTAGCTGTCTTCGCCGAACCGCTGCGGGGTCGCGCAGGTGCCGGCAATCGCCAACGTTGAGGCGAAGTGCACGGTCTTGCTTCGGCCTTGCGCCGCCAGCGCCAGCAATTGCTGCAGCGGTACCAGCGCACGCGTCACCGTGTCCGGCGTATCACCCACCAGATGGGTGTCGGCGGCCAAGTGATAAATCGCGTCGACCTCGTCGGCCAGCCGCGTCCAGTCGCCTTTGCTCACCCCCCAGCGCGGCCGTTCCATCGTGGCCTCCAGCACCTGCACCCGCTGTTGTGGGAAGCCGCTGTCCGGGAAAAACCGTGTCCAGGCCGCGTGCAAGCGTTCGGCGGCACTGAGCCCGGCCTGGCCCCGCAGCAGGCAGACCACCGTCGTCGACGCCTGCTGCTGCAGCAACGCGTGCAACAGATGGATCCCCAGAAAGCCGGTGGCACCGGTCAGCAGCACACAGCCGGACGGTGGCGCCATCAATGCCGATTCAGTCGGTGCGTCCAGCAGTCCCATCGGGACACTCCACAGCACCCCGGCCGAATTGGCCGTCGCGGCCAGCGGTTGGTAGCGGTCCCACGCCAGCCTGTCCGCCGGGGCCACCAGGTGCCCGCGCAGTTCGCGGGCAAAGCGGCACATCGCGAGGGCGTCGTAGCGTGGCGCGGGGTAATTGATGTCGATGACCAGTTGCTGATCCAGCACCCGCGCCGTCAGCCGCAGCAGATGTGAGCGGCGGTTGCGCGCACCGCGCAACGACGGCAACGTGACGCTCATCGGGATCCACGCCATGGCCGGCAAATCACACCACGGCGACGCCCCGATGTAGTTGAAACAATAAGGCGCGGCCGACACGGCCGGGGGTACCTGCTTCGATGCAGACGGCGACCAGGCCCGCAGCGCCTCCTGGACGCGCTGAGGCAGGCCATCGCCGGGATCGTCTGCGGGCTGCAGTACGAGCGTACCGGTCAAGGTGAACCAGCCCACCGTGCCGCATACATCCCCACCGCGGGCCACTTCCCAGCGCCCATGGGTCTCCACGTCTATCTGGACCTGGGCGTGGCCACTCAAGGTGGCACAGGCACGGGCATAGGCGGCCAGCAGCAGTCGGTCCAGATCCCGCACCCCCAGCGCCTGAGTCTGCTGCTCCAGCAGCGCCGTTTCCTCACGACTGAAGCGGATCCACACACTGTGCGAGTGCCCCTCGCCACCGGCATCCTCCGTCAGCGCGGGCAGCGCTTGCACGTCCGGGGACCGATCCAGGCGTTGGCGCAGTTGTCGGCACCATTCCCCGAACGACACGCTCACCACGGCATTCGGCAGTTGCTCGGTATAGCTTCTCAGCAAGGCCCTTTGCAGCAGGTGCCAGGAAATGACATCCACCACCAGATGATGGGCCACCATCAGCACCACATCATGGTCAGGGGCTTGAATCAATGCCGTCCCGAACACCCGGCCTTGACGAATATCCAACTGCGACTCGATCCGGGCATAGGCCTGCGCCACCGCCTGTTCCATTGCCTGAGCACTGGCCCGGCGTACCGGCAGCACATGCAGCAGAGGGGTGATGGCTGGGTTGTAGCAGAAGCACCAGCCGTGTCCGCCCGCATCGAGCGAAAACACCGCCGATAACATCGGATGCGCAACGGTCAATGCCACCAGCGCCTGGCGCAATCTCGCCTCGTCCAGCCCGTACTGCATGTCCATGACCAGCACCTGCGTCCAACGATTGGGCTCTGCCAAGTCCTGCGCAAAAAATGCCTCTTGCGCCGGTGAGCACGGCCAAGGGCCTGGCTCCAGCACCGGTGTCACCGGCGTGGTCAGGCACGGGTGCCGGGCAAGCAGTTCGGTCAAGCCACGCACCGTCGGACAGTCGAAGAAATCATGCGCACTGATGGCGTAACCCTGGACCTGCAACTCTGTGATCAGTTGAATCGCGCCCAGCGAATCGCCCCCCAACGCAAAGAATGTGTCGTCCAGGCCGGGCGAACTGCCCGGCGCATACAGCCGAAACAAGCGTTGGACTTCGGCCTCCAGCGACTGCTCGACCTCTCCACTGCCATGGGTGATGAACCGCTCGACCAGGCGCTCACGTATCTGCGCCTCATCCAGCTTGCCGTTCTCAGTGGTCGGCAATGGGTTCATCGCCAGATAGCCGGCTGGCACCCTGTAGCTGGGCAAATCGCGCAGCAGCTGTTGACGCAGGCCAGCCGCCAACTCGGGCGCCCCTTCATAGGCACACAACAGCACGTCCCGTTGCCCATGGCGTACGTGGATCACCCGGTTGTAGCCAGCCCCGGCCAACCTCAGTTGCCTTTCAACCGGTTCCAGCTCAACCCGATAGCCATTGACCTTGACCTGTCGGTCGAGCCGCCCAATAAAGTGCAGCAGGCCCTGTGCATCCACCCGCACCCAATCGCCGGTTCGATACGCGGGCCGCGGTGGCGTACCCACGACCACGAACCGCTGCCGGGTCTCTTTGGGCAGATCGCGATAGCCCAGCGCCTGCCCGGGGCCGCACAGGTACAACTCCCCGTTACCGGTTCCGGCTGTGGCCGCCACCCATTTTTTACCGCCACATTCGGGTCGGATCAGCGCTGTGTTCTGCCCCAGCGGCGAGCCGATCGGCACCCACTCGCCCTCCCAGGTGGCCAACAACGCCTCGGTCACCGGCTGCACCGTGGCACCAATGGTGAACTCGGATGGCCCGTAATGATTGACCAGATGCCGTACCCGGCCCGTGGCCAACGTCTCCTGCGCCAACGCCTTTGACAGCCGCTCACCGCCCAGGATCAACCACTGCAAGCTAACGCCCGCGCAGTCCACGGCACTGAGCAAACGCCATTGCGTCGGCGTGCATTTCAGGCAGTCGACCTGCTGCGCGGCCAGCGCCACCGCCAGTTGCTGGGGGTCGCGCCGCTCCTGATCATTGGCGAGGTACACGCTGCCGCCGGTCCATAGCGCCAGGAACAGGCTGGTATTGCCCAAATCTGCCGCCAACGTACTGACATGGGCGTAGCGCAGCCCGTCCGGCAGGGCCAAGCGCTCGACCATCGCTTGGCAATAGTGCGCCAGGCTCGCGTGGCTGATCTCCACCCCCTTGGACATGCCGGTGGTGCCAGAGGTGAACACGACATAGGCACGAGACGGCGCATGCCCGGTGAGCGCGCGCAGGGGCGCGAACCAGCCATACGCCCTTTTGGGAATGACCGCAGACGGGTAGCCGCCACGACACCAGCCGCTGTCGCCGCGGTCGACCAGCACCAGATCCGGCTCGATCCGGCGCAATGTTTCAAGGATCGCGTCGTACCTCCCGACATACCGATCCTGCGCATGCGTCTCGACCACCGTATAGGCAGCACCGGCCAACAAGACACCCACCACCGCCACAATCAATGCCGGTGAGCGCTCCATGCAGATCGCCACCAACGCGCCCTCCCGCACGCACCGGGCCTGCAAGGCCTGGGCGATCCAGACGGCGCGCTGGTCCAGTTCGGCGTAGGTGATCTGCTGGGTTGAACTGCAGATCGCCACCCGATCCTGGCCAGCGGCGATACGAGCGTGCAACGTTTCCAACAACATAGGTCCCGTCCTTCCCATGCCCGAGCAGGACGGGACACAGGCCGCAAAAGACTGGTTAGAGAAACCTATTGTCTGGGACCTGTTGGACGATGGCGGCGCCGAATACCCGCCAATTTGCCGGGATTGTGCTATCAGCCCCCAGCGACGTGCCTCTGCGGCTCAACGCAGGCTCAACTTCCGTAACGTCCTACACCAAATCGGACACGGATCCTACCTAGATCGGCTGGCCGGTGGGCCGGATGCGAACATCGTCAATATGAACATGCAGCGGTTGCTGGATGATAAATCGCACCACTTTGGCCACATCCCGTGGCTGCAGCAGCCGGCCGTGATCGCGTTCAATCTGCGCAAACCACTTCGGATCGTAGCCCGCCGCTTTCTGAAAGCCGGAGACCACGAACCCCGGCTCAATCAGCGTGACCCGAATCCCATGGGGGCAGACCTCGCGACGCAACGACTCGACCAGTGCATGCAGCGCCGCTTTGATCGATGCGAACACCGGGTCCATTTCCGGGAGGCTACGCGCCGAAGCCGCGCCGATGACCACAAGATCACATGGCCGTTCTGTGTTGCTGGAAAACATCTGCGCAGCCTCACGCATCTGGTGCATCATACCGAGCAGATTGAGCCGGACAAACGCTTCCCACTCGATGTAGCTGGAACGCAGCAATGTCCCGGGAAACCCCTGCCCCGCACACGCCACATAGACGTTCGGCCAGGCGCTGAATGTCCGCTGGGCCAGGGCAAACAGGCCCGAGGCGTGCCCCTCGTCCCGTGCATCACTGACCACCCCGGTCACCCCGATCTTGTGCCGGTTGATCTCAGACATCAGGGCTTGAACCTTGCTGTAGTTTCGGCCGCTGAATGCAACCCGATAGCCATCCTCCACCAGTCCCGCGACCACCGCCTGGCCAATGCCGGAGCTGCCGCCGGAAACGGCAGCGATTTGCCGCATGACCATCACTTCGCTCCTTCAGTCCGTTGCGGACTGCTTGCTTGCCAACACGGCCATCGCCTGCCACTGGAGCGCCATGACCACCCGTGCCTCCACGCTAGCGCGCCATCGCCATGGCTCAACCCCGTCCAACATCAAACACGGCAGGGTGAGCGGTGCAGTAGCCTGCCCAGTCATCCAGCAACTGCCGACGCCGTGCAAAGAAATCGGTGCGCCGATAGGCGTGCTCGACCTTGGACCCCACCTTGTGCGCCAGCGCCATCTCGACCACTTCGCTGGGATAGTCGGTCAGTTCAGCGGCCCAGTCACGGAAGGTGGAGCGAAAGCCGTGCACGGTGAGATCCGCGCGGCCCAGCCGCCGGAGCAGCATCAACATCGCCATGTTGGACAGTGGCCGCCCTGCCCGCTCGCCGGGGAACACCAGAAGCGGATGCAGCCCCTGCTGCCGTTCCAGAATCCCCTGCATCGCGGGCACCAGCGGCACCCGATGCGGGCGCTTGAGCTTCATCCGCTCGGCCGGAATCATCCACACCTGATTGTCCCAATCGAACTCCTGCCAACGCGCACCGAGCACCTCACTGGTCCGGCATGCCGTGAGGATGGTGAGCTGCATTGCCCGCGCCGCCGCCGTGGTCTGCGCGCGCAAGGCCGTCCAGAACGTAGCGATCTCGGTATGCGGCAACGCCGAATGATGCTTGACCGTTTTCAGTGCGTCGCTGCGTGGCAGCAGTTCCTGCAAATGGCCACGCCAGCGGGCCGGGTTGTCGCCGTCGCGATAGCCCTGCACCTTGGCCCACGCCAGGATGCGCTCCAACCGGCCGCGCAAGCGGCTGGCCGTTTCCGACCGCACCGTCCAGATCGGCTGCAGCACCTGCAAGATCAGTGCGGTATCCACATACTTGATCTTGAGCGCGCCAATGATCGGCGATGCGTAGGTCTTGAGCGTGTTTTCCCATTGCTGGCGGTGTTTGGCGTTTCTCCAGGCTGGCGCATGCTGGGCGATGTAAGCGGCGGCACACACATCGAAATCCGGGCTTTCGCATGGATCGCCCCGCCGCCGCAGGCGCTCCTGCTGGCGTTGCTCCAGTGGGTCGATACCCTGGAGCACAGACAGGCGTGCAGCCGCCGCCAACGCGCGCGCCTGTTCGAGGCTGACCGTGCGCACCGAGCCCAAGCCCATCCAGCGCCGGATCCGTTGCGTCTCCACGCGAAACAGCCAGCTCTTGCCCCCGCGGCTCGACACCTGCAAATACAGGTTGCCGCCGTCGCTGTAACGACCCGGCTTGTTCAGCCTGGTGACCTTCAACGCAGTCAGTTTGTTATAGCCGCGCGCCATACTGCGCCTCCACCCTGCCAGGGCCGATGCACAGCACGGCATCGGCGCTCAGATGTTCGCCCAGGGCACCGCCCCCTCAACGCCAGCTGCGGATCAAGGGTCGGCAGGCACCTCGAAGGCCTGGACCGTGTGTGCCGCGGTGCTTGCATCAACCTCCACGTCACGACCTGGTGCAAACGACTGCCCCGATACGCTGCTGCCGCGCAATCCGGGCTGAGCCAGCAGTCCTTCGTAGGCCAGAAACCGCAGGCGATTGACCCGTTTGGGGCCTTTGTTGAAGCGCAGCAGGTCGTCGTATAGACGCGGGTTATCGTCCTGGGAGATCTCGAACAGCATCCGCAACGTACCCACGCCACCTCGGGCCGGCGGGGTCATCTGCCACCGCCTTGCCGCGCAGGGCCACTGGTCAGCACCGTGTGGGCATAGTCCCGTCCCGCGATCTGGAAGCCGCGCAGGTTGGCGTACAACGGCTCCTTGACCTCCGTTATCCGATGCCGGGGAAACGCGTCCTTGATGGCCTTCTTGAACAGGTAGGCTCCGCCGCCCACCAGGATCACGTTCTGCACGTCGTAACACTCACCGGCCCGGCGCAACATCGCGCCCACCGCCTGCCGGGCAATGCTGTCCACCACCGGTCGCATCCGCGCCGGGCTGTACGCATGCTGGAAGATCGGGACGGACCTGCCACGCCGTAGCGCCTGATCGATCACCTCCAGCTGGGTGTAGGGCTGACCGATTTCGACGCTGATGTCATCCGCAATGACCTGCAAGATGTCATTGACCCCACGGTTGACCGAATGGCTGCGCTTGGGCGAGAGCTTCATGCCCTGGGCTACCAACCAGTCAAAGGTCCGCGCGCCCGGATCAACCACCAGGCTGAACTCGTGCTCCATCGCCACCACCCGATCCTGCTGGGTGGCAAAATCGATCAAGGCACCGTTCGGCTGGGCCATGGCCAACGCCTTATGCACCTGCACGGTCTTGCCCGCGCCAAGGTCATGCAGGCCGGTCATGGTTTTTTCCAGCCGGCTTTTGTGGGTGACGAACAAGGCCACGGGCAGCCCCACCACCAGCAGGTCGATGTGCTCAACCTTCATCAGCCGCAGCGCACCGCGTACCAGTGCCAGGTACTCCGGGGTGTCGATGTAGTTATCGTGGATCTGTGCGGCGCGAAACGTATCGGCGGCCAATAACACATCCGGGCCGACTTCATAGAAGAGTGGGCCGATCGGGATTGCAACGGTCCGTCGGCGCTCCGCGCCCAGGCTGGCCGCCGGATCCCGCGAGGCGGGATAGGCCAACGAGGGAAAGTGCGCGCAACGAATCTCGCGCCCGTCATGGGCGGTGGTGAATTTGGTGTAGCCGTAGCCAACGTCGATGGCGCGAACGATCAGGGTCATAAGAATTCCCTCAACAAGACATGCTCAGCATCGTGGAAACGATGCACGTGCGACGGGCACAACTCCCTTCAACACCCCCTGATTCAAGGGTTGGTCACCACGCAGGGCGTGCCGCGCGACCAGGCTCACACCCGAGTCCGACTCGACTCGCTCTGTGCACGGGAAGGGTTGGCCGTCGCCGCCACACTCTCACTGCAATCGCACGGGTCAACCGCTGGGTATCGAGCAGAACGCTCCGGCCATGGGCTGAGGGACAACCCCAAACTCTAGCGCTGGCTTCGGTCACGCAACCAGAGGCCAGATCGAAAGCGGTCAAGCCCGAACCGCTGCTGGCCGCTGCGCCCTGGCGCAAACTAAGCGCGCCTCACGCCAACGTTGCGCAGCGGAAAGTGCCCGGCACATCCCCGGATTTTCGCAGCCGTTGCCGGGCGCAGAGCCTTGACCTGCGCCGTTGCCTGCGTTGAACTGACCCTGTTCCACGCCCCCTGCGGCGGCTTCATCGCGAAGCATGCAGGCGTTGCGAGCGTCAATCGCCTTCCACAGCCGGTCTTGAATCGGTTGCGTCGCTGCCCATTGAGGCCGTGACAGGGTAAATCCCCGTAGTGCATGCCCCTGGCACCATCCGCCTTGATGCGGAACCGTCGTTGTACTGTGCCCGTGGCATCGTGTCCCGATGACGATCTTGATCGCCGTCCGCGTCCCGTCCTCAACGTGAGCCCGCGTTAAACGCAGCGTGCGGAGTGAATGCCCGCGTGGGCACCCCGCTCGTTCCTGCTCAGACCTTCGACACCGCCCTGCTGGTCAGGGGCGGCCCCCTGCGAAGGAAGGACGCTACTTCAGTGCTGATCCCCACTGCACACGCCCGGCGCGACCGGTCGTCGATGCCGTGTAGCCCTTGAGCTGCGCGTCATCCCACCCCTCGGACGTTGCTGAAAAGCACAACCGAGCCGGATCACCCGTTTCATTTTTACGCCCGACCGCATTCCGCATGGCAATGGTTGCCATGCCTGCCCGTGGGGGACTACCCGTCACACCACCCTGTTTGATGCTACTCAGGAGGCCCGCCATGCCCCGTCGCCATGCACCATCCCCACCCCGTTGTCCGGCCTGGGCCGGGCTGACCCCGCAGCAGATCCTGGCCCGCTATCGGCCCGGGCGCAGCGATCCGCTGCAGGTGCTGGAGGTCCTGCTCACCCTGTTCAACGGCCAGCACACCGCACGGGAAAAAATCGTGTCGCACAAGACCCGCTACGAACGCGCGAGTTTTCTGCGCCGGTTCTTTCGCGATTTGAAGCGCAAGGCCGGGTTTGCGACCGTGCCGGATCCTCGCGGCCTGCGGCAAAAACACCTGCAGGCGATGATCACCGTGTGGCAGCAGGAGCGGCTGGCCCCGGCCACGGTACAGACCTACCTGAGTTTTCTGCGAGGACTGGCGAGCTGGATAGGCAAACACGGGCTGGTGCGTTCACCCGCCGCCTACGGAATGGAAGCGCCGGATTATCAGCGACACGAAAACGCTCTGCGCGACCATAGCTGGTCGGCGCAGGGCGTGGCGGCACAGGAGGTGATTGAACAGATATGGGCGTTCGACCGCTATGTCGGGGCCGCGCTGGGATTGATTCTGGCCTTTGGGCTACGCCGCAAGGAATCGGTGCTGTGCCGCCCCTATGCGCATGTGCAGGACCACGGCGCAAGCGGGCGGTGTTTGCGGGTCACCGGCAAAGGGGGCCGGGTGCGCTGGCTCCCGGTGGATTCGCCGCAGCGGCAGGCGGCGCTGGACGCCGCCCGGCAGGTCGTCGATCGGACCGATGCGCCGCTCGGTGACCCGGCCCATGACCTGCGCCACAACCTGCGGCGGTTCGACTATGTGTTGCAGCGGTTCGGCCTGACCCGCGCCGAGCGCGGCGTCACCGCGCATGGGCTACGCCATCAGGTGCTGATTGCGCACTACGAGGCACTGAGCGGCGAACCGGCTCCGGTGCGCGGTGGCGACGGCAAGGATAGCGAGGCACGCCGGGCCGTGGCCGAACTGGCTGGGCATGCACGGTCACGCGCCTCCGGTGCGTATCTGGGCGGGGCAGATGCAAAAAGGGGGGAGACGCCGTCCGCTCCCCCCCGTCCGCTCACACCGCCTCGGACGCCATAACCCTCGGGGTCGCACCGCGCAATACCGGCGGCAACCAGCCACGCCCGGCGAGCAACTGCTCGGCGCGCTGGGCACACCCCTCTTTCTTCATGCCCTCCAGCGGGCAGGCGCTGCGTGCGTCCACGACCTCGGAGACCACCGCCACAATACGCTGCTTGGGAATGTGCTTGAAATACGTCTGCGCCGTGGCTTGCCACCAATGGCGCATGTCCAGCCCCAATGCCTGAGCCAGCACCTCGGTGGCCTGTTCCTCCGGTGCGTCGCTGTAAATGCCCTGCACCGACCGGGCCAGCACAAACGCCAACAGGCGCAGGACGTGCTCTTGCGGCTGGGCCAACAGCCACGGCACCAATGTCGCCAGCCCCATGTCGTCGGGCAACTGCGCCTGCCAGTCCTCGTACGCTGCCTCCACCGCTTGCAGCGCCACACTGTGTTCGCTGCTTTCCAGCGCCGCCAGCAAGGCGTGATGACTGTCATCGACCTGCAGCGCCAGTGGTGCCAGCCCACTGCCATACCGGTAGTCCTGCCGGGCAAACAAAGCCTGGGTCAGTTGCGCGGTCAGCACCGCCAGCGCCACCTCCGGGCGGTGCAGCAACTCGGCCTGCACCGCGGCCACGCGATGGGCAGTCAGACAGCGGGTCAACGCCTTGCTGTGGCCCTCGGCAGGGTCAGGCAGCGCTGAGCCGAGGGCTGCATCGCCGCCATCGACGGTGCTGTCCGGCACTGGATCAGCCCCTGCTGCCGGGACCACCGCGGCCGTAGGGCGCAGCAGGCCCTGTCGGATCACCACGCCCCCGTCGCCGTCGAGCGACACCACACAGCCCGCGCTGGCCTTGACCTCGTCCGGCCAGACCAGCTGTGCCTGCTCCTGCGCGGCATCCTCGGCCTCCAGACGCTCGATCTCGGTGTCGATCTGGGCATACACCGCGTCATCGTCGCCGCCGCCTTCGTCCTCCTCCAGCGCCTCCCGCTGCGTCGCCAGCGCTTCCAACGCCTGCATCCGGTCATCAGCGCGCTGCGCCTCCTCGGGCGTGAGGTCACGCCGCTGCGGTCGGGCCCGCCCATGCTGGCGGTAGGTGTCGTAGTCAAAACGCAGCTGCGTTTCGGCCCAGCCCCAGCCTTCGGCAAGCAACTGATCGGCGGTGAGTGCCAGTTGCGCATGCGCCAAACGCTCCAGCAGCGCTCGATCCTGTAGGTACACCGTCCCGTCGTCGCTAAACAGGTCATGGCGCACGTCGCCGCCCGCCTGTTCATAGGCATGCAGCGTCACAAAGCGCACCAGCGCCTCGGTCGAGGCGACCTCCTCTTGTGTCAACAGGGCCCGCAGGTAGTCGGCACGCCGGTTCCATTCCGGCAGCGCCTGCCACGCCTGCTCCTGCCGCTGATGGTCATCGACCGAGGCCAGCACCATCATCAACGCCAAGTCGATGCCCCCTTCACGGTACAGCGCCATCAACACCGGTGACACCTGCCCCAGCTTCATCCGCCGCGTGACCACCAGCGGTGAGACACCAAAACACGCCGCCACCTCCTCGACAGAGCGCCCCTGTTCGATCAAGCGGGCAAACCCCGCAAACTCGTCCGCCGGGTGCATCGGCACGTGATGACGGTTCTCGGCCAGACTGATCAACAGCGCCTGCTCGGGCGGCACCACCAGCACCGACACCGGGTAGTTCGACGGCCAGTCCCCGGCCGCGACCAACTGGCCCATGGCCCGCCACCGCCGCCCACCGGCACACACCTCATAGCGATCCTTCGCGCACGCGACCACCATCAGGTTCTGTAACAGCCCCACCGCCTTGATCGAGGCGGCCAGTTCGGCCAGTTCCATGTGCGGGGCATCGCTCGACGGACGCACCTGATAGGTCGAGGACAGCGTCAGCGTGTTGTACGGCACCGTCAGGCGCGGGGCATCCGCCACCAGTGCCGCGAATTGCTGTTTGGAGAGTTTCATACCGCAGCCTCCTGCGAAAGCGCGGCCAGCCACAGCGCTGGCCGGTACGCCCAGCATCGCGCTACCTCGCCCCGGTTCAAGGCCAGCGCTTTTCAGTGTCGGCGCGCGCGCCGCTGCGGCTAAGATGGAGCCTCCCCCTTGCGCTACAAAGGAGTTTCGCGCATGAGCAAAGGCATCAAAATGCTGTCGGCAGTGGACGCATTGCGCCGCCCGCATACGCTTGAGTCCCTGCAAACGCAGGAGGACAACAAACAGACGATTCCAGTCCTTTTCTGTGATGGCGGCGACTGCTTAGTCCCCGTCCGCTTCGTTCCACGGGGCATGCGCAACAACCCCGGCAAGGAACCCTCCGACCGGGCCGCTTACATTGGACTGACCGCCGCGACCACGTCCGAGCATAAGCCTGGGTGCAAGTACGATGCACTTGGTCAACTCAAGGTCATTGTGGCGGATCAATCGGATCGTGACTTCATCGGCGCGCTGGACGCCGGTAAATCCGAACTGCGACTTTTACTGCTGCACAATCGACTGGGTGGCAAAACTCTGTCGGGCGTAGAGACGCCAATACCGGCATCGAGCGCTTCTGCACACTCACGTCACCCCACGACCTACCAGCTCACGGACAAGAAGCTGGACAGCTACCTGCGAACCACCGCCGACATCCTCAAGTTGCGCGAACGCTGCGAGACCGATGAGGTGCTGCGTGCAACCCTGGTGCTTCGCCTCGGCGACAAGAAAATCCGCTGGAGTGAGTTCTTTTTTGAACCCGACCGCTATGAAGAGGCATGGGCAATGGTTCGCCGCCGAGGCGCTCAATGTCACCCGTTCGCCATCATGGGCAGCGTGGAACGGTTGAGTCTTCCCAAGACGGGATCGACACAGGTCAACAGCTACTTGAACCTGGCTGCCGAGCGCAATCTCACCGATGACCGCAACGTCAAACACACCTTCAATGTCAGCATCGGCCATCGCGAGAGCGAGTGGTTAGAGACGCTCCCTGCAGGAACCGAAGTCATTGCATTCGGTGTGTGGAGCGCCACTGCACCGACCTCCAATGACGTCCCTCAAAGAAAAGACCCCGGCAAGCTCATGACCTATGTCAATCATGGATTGACACTTTTCCCCAAGTTCAAGGCGCAAATTACTGAGCTAGGGTAGACAGTTGCGCAGCAGCACATGGCCCATATGTACAGGATCACTGAATGAACAACACCGTTGAGCTCAGTCGCAGGATGCATCGTGTCCTCTGCGTCATGGATGAGGAGTTGCGACTCCGCATCAAAGAGCAGCGTTTCTACCTTGTGCAGTCCAAAGCACGGCTATTACCGCCCTTTGCCAACATCGTGGCCGAGGCTGATGCGCTGGAAATGGAATATGTGGAAACCATTCCGGACTACTACGATCCAGAAAATTCGGACATGTCAGAGGTGTATGACGCCGCGTTCCATCACGGCTTGGAACACTATGACCTCTTGCAGGACATGAAGTCGCGAACCATTTTGAGCATCGTGGCGGGGATGTATCACCATTTCGACAAGTGCATCCGCACGATGCTGGCACGCGAGCTACGCCAGGGTGGCTGGGTGATTGGCAAAAACACCCGCGATATCATCTGGAAGTGCTCATGGCGCCAACTGGAGTCGCTGATGCGTTCCTTCGGTTGGGACATGGCCAAAGCACCTGGATACACCCAGTTGGAAGCCATGCGACTGGTTGTGAACGTATTCAAGCACGGTGAGGGGGTCGCATTTCAAGATCTCAAAAACCAGTTTCCTCAATTCATACCCGCCATGGCAAAAGACGCGTCCCCTTGGTCCTATGTGGATCACACAGACATGGCCATTGAAGAACACCATCTGGAGCCGTTCTCGGATGCAATCATTGGCTTCTGGGAAGCTCTGCCCGGACAACTCTCTATCGTTCCCGATGTTAAAACGCTGGTCGTCCCTCAGTTCTTTGGGGATGCCCTACGGGCCGACCTCAAGACGTCACAATAAGCAAAGGACCGCGGGTGAAGGAGAGGAAACGACTGCTCTGACTGGCTATTACCGGCTTTCTGTCCTGGATTCCCCTGTCAGCCCCAGATTCTTGGTTGCACCCGCAATCACGTCATCCTAGGCTGATCACGCTCCTCGCAGACATCGTGTCTGCACAGCCTTCAGTCGCGCTGCGGCGCCCTGAAGTCCGGCCCTGATCGGCTGGCGCCGCAGTCGTTACCTGCCTCATGTGTCTTGACCGCCGCGCGCGTTGCGCTGGCAATGCGTTACAGGGCCGCCGTTTGGCCCCGATCCACCACGCGCCGCCGTGCGCTGCGCGTGCCGTTGGCAAGGTTTGCCTTGCCCACCGAGCCGAAGGCCTCTGGTTAGTTGAACAGGGGCCTTCATCTTTCTGGCGTCCCCCCCGGCCGCCCCATCCCTAGTGTGGCCCCGAGCGGGAATCGCCGAATTCCCTGCGGGGCAGCGGTGTGTCCGGACGGTCGCCATTGGAGTTTCGTCATGCCCACCCCCCGCTTGCCGCACCAACGTCACGGTGTCAGCCGTGAAGAAGAACGCCTCTGGATCGGCTTCTATCAACGTATCCAGAAGGACCCCGCGCTCGCCAGTGAATTGCTGGCCCTGATGAAGGCCGATGCGGTCATGCGCCGCGAGCACCTGGCGCTGTACCTGTGCTGCCGCCAATCGCTGCGCCATGCGCAGCATCGGCAGTGGCGCAACCGGCAACTGGCCCAGCTGGTACGGCTGATCCTCTTCGGCCCCTGGCATGCCCTGCAGCGCCTGTGGCAACGCAGCGAAGACATCGCCATCGCCTGTCTGCCCGAAGACTCGGCGCACACGCCCGCCCCGTCAGCGCCCGCCATTACAACGCGACGGCCGCGCACATCGATGCCGGCCAGCGCCCGTAATGGTCACGCGGCCCCCAAACCCGCGAACTGAGCCCCCTGTCCCCGCCCCCGCCTTCGCGGGGGTACGGGGACTGAATTCGTCGCTTAGCCGCGACAGCCCCCACGGGAAACCACTGCCCGTTCGGGGGGGTGTTTCCCGTTTTTTTGGAGAAACGCCATGTTCCTGATCCCTCCGGGCGACCTGTCCACCCCTGAACTGGAGCGCGAGCTGCTCCAACCGGTGCGTATCGTCGGCCCCTGTGCCAGCGGCCGTCCCCTGCGGACCGTCCGAGTGCAGCGCCAACTCGATGTCGCCCGAGAGCTCCTATTGCGCCGCCTGAAGCCCCAACTGCGCGGCGAGAGCGCGCTCAACACACCGCAGAAGCTCTGTGAATGGCTGAAACTGCACTGTGCCGGTCTTGAGCACGAGGTCTTTTTGGTGCTGTATCTCAATCTGCGCGGTCAATTGATTGATGTTGAACGGATGTTCCGGGGTGGTTTGAGGAGTACGCAGGTGTCCACGCGGGAGATCGTCAAGGCCGCCCTCGCGCACAATGCCGCGGCCGTGATCGTCGCCCATAACCATCCTGGTGGCGACCCCCTGCCGAGTAGCGCCGATCACAGCTTGACCATCACCTTGGACGCCGCCCTCAACGTCTGTGACATCCGCCTGTTCGACCACTTTCTGATTGCAGGCGATCGCATCGTGTCCTTTGCAGAGCAGCATTGGCTGTAACGGACTATCCCCCACGAGCCAAGGGCGCAGGCCCTATGGGCAACGCCCTTCATCATTCATCGCACGATGAAAGGAGTGCCCCATGTGTCCCTATCGCTTTGCGTGTTCGATGTGGCGTCGACTCTGCCGTCCACGGTTGCCGCAGCGCCAGGCAGGCGCAAGCGCACGTGCCGACAGCTTGCGTCAGTTAGCCGAGTCGTTGGTGGTGCTGTCCACCGCGCACCTGAGCGCCACCACCCTGCAACGGCTGCACGCCGACACGTTATCAATCAATGCCTACGTGCACCGCTACGGCGCTTTCCTCTATCTGGGGTGCCCCCCGGAAATGCTGCCCGACGAAACCGACTTGCGGCACATCGTCGAGGCGGCGGCGCAGGCCGATATCGCCTGGCTGGGCTTCGATATCGAAGGCTCCGTGGCCGACGGCCTGCCCCTGTTCCGTGACCCGGCAGAGGAAACGTTCCAGGACATGCCTTGAGTTCGGCGCCGCCGTGAGGCGGCGCGGTTCCCTGGCGACGATTGCGTCGTCAGGGGCAATGCGGGCCGTTGGAACGGCCCGGAATATCCCCGAGGGGTTCGCCCCTCGGAGGGAGCGCGTCCCTTCTTCGTGAGGAAAACACCATGGAAATGAATGTTTATGGGCGCGCGCCCTGCTCAGCGATCGGCATCTACTTTCGTAACAATGTCTGGTGGTGGCACCCGCTCTGGAACTACTGCGAACTGATCGGGGACGGCATCATCGACCCCGACAACCTGGGGCACGCCAATGACGGCTGGGGGTTGGAGTCGTCACAGACACTGGCCCTCGTGCAACGGCTGGAACAGGCACTCACGTCCGGCGATACCGAGCGCTATGCCTTGGCCTATCGCAGGCGGTTGGCCGCGCTGCCGTTGGAGCCCTGCCTTATCTGCGCCGCCACCGGGACTCGCGCCGCGCCCCCCGCCATCGGCCCGGGCCCTCACCCCTGCAATGCCTGCAAAGGACGCGGGCAGGTGCCAAACTTTGAAACGCACTTCCCGTTCGCGATCGACAATGTCCGTGAATTCGTCGCGTTCCTGAAAGACAGTGGTGGCTTTGAGATCTACTAAGCCACCGAGTCACTCCACCTTGTAGCGCCTGCGTTCACCCGCAGGCGCTGTTGGGTCTGCGCAATGCGCCAGGATTGTCCTGCACCGCCCACGCCTCCAGGTCGATCACCGCGTCAGCCATGGCGGTCAATTCCGGGGTTTGCGAGATGAAGTACTCGCGCTGATAGCCGCCCAGCCGCAACACTTCGCGCTTCATCGCCATGAACATGCGTTTGCGGTCGGCGTCCAGCGCCCCATCGGCTTCGTCACTGAACACGGTGTCGTACTGCCAGCCGCCCTGTTCGGCGAGGTACAGCGCCACCGCGCGAACCAGGCACTCGTTGATCCAGATCCGCTCCCCGCCGCTCATGACCCCGACCGGGCGCGACTGCCCCGACTCGGCGTCCTGCACCTGGATGTCAAACCCTTCGCGCAACCCACCCTGTGCGGTGGACACTTGCGTGTGGATCGTGACGCTGAAGCGCGGTCCGTAACACGCCGTCAGCAGCGCATTGGTCAGCCCGGCCAAGGTCGGCCCGGCATCGTCAATGGCCAGCGCGATCAGCCCGTCCGGACTCATGCAGCGGGCGAACACCTGCCACTGACTCAGGGTGGTACCGACCTGCGCCATCCGCCCGGCGCGCTGGCGCAGCGCGTCGCGCAGTTGCCGCGCCTGTTCGTCCAGTGCGGCGGCCTGCTGCGCGTCCAGCAAGGCCGCCGCCAGCGTCTGTTCGGCCGCGTCCATGGCAGCGCTGGCGGCCTGCAGCGCCGCTTCGGCGTCCGCCCGCCGTACCGCCCCGTCGCCGTCCGGCACGCTGGCCAGCTCGGCCTGCAAGCGCTCACGCTGCTGCCGGTAGTGCTGTGCCTGAACGGCCTGCTGTTCCTCCCGCTCGGCCTGCGCGGCGCGGAGCTGTGCACGCTCGGCCTGTTCATCTGCGGTCTCGCCCACGACCATCAGCGCGGGCTGGCGCAGGGCCGTTTCTGCCTCGCGCAGGGTCTGCCGCGCCCGGCTCAGCTCCGCGGACAACGCGGCGCGCTGCGCAAATCGGCCACTGCGCTGACGGGCACGCTGCACCCGCGCCTCCGCCGCGATCACGTCGGCGGCGACGGCCGCACCGGCGTCAACGCGGACCTGCCCCTCGACCACGGCCTGCTGCAATGCGGTCTGTTCCTGCGCCAACCGGGCCAGGTCGGCAGCACTGTCGGGAATCCGCGCCTGCGCAGCACGCGCCTCGCACAACAGCGCGCAGCGCCCCTGCAAATCGGTCCCGACACAGGGCACGCGCCCCATCAGTTGGCCACGTTGCGTCAACTCGTGCGCCCGCAGGGCGGCCTGCCCGGCCTCGCGCTCGACACTGGCCAGCCGTTGCTGGCACACCGCCTGCGCGTGCTGCTCGGCGTACTGACCTTCCAGCCGCTGCCGGGCGTCACGCCAGCGCCGCTCACGCGCGGCCAGCACCTGCTCGGCTCGCGCCTGGCGCTGTTCGGCCAGTTCCACCACACCGGCCTGTTGCAACAGCGACTGTGCCTGGCGGCGCTGGCGTTGCCAGTGCTGACACTGTTGCTGCTGGTGCGCCTGCCGTGCGGCCACCCGCTGTTGCAACCGTTGCAGGCACGCCGCCTCGTCCTGCTGCTGGCGCAGCCGTTGGCGCTCCGCCTGGGCCTGGGCCGTTGCCAACGTGTCGATCGCCTGCAACAGCGCGGCGCGCCGTCCTTGCAGGTGCTGCCAGTGCGCCTCGTCCTGTCGCCGCGCCAGCAGATCGGCGCGCGCCTGCTCGCAGACACGCCGGGCCGCGGCGCACTCGGCCCGGCACGCGGTCACCCGCGCCGTGCTCCCCGCCAGCGCGTGCCGCTGCGTGGCCACGCGTTGTGCGGCGTCGCCCGCAGCGGCCTGCTCGTGTTGCAACACCTGCAACCCGGCCTTGAGCAAACGAGCCGTGTCGCGGGCCTGCTCGCCCAGGGTGCGCAGTTGCGCCAGCCCCAGCAGGTCAGCCAACAAGGTCTTGATGTCAGCATTGCGGTAATCGCTCAACGGGCGCTTGCCCTGCGCGGAGAACATCGCAGTGAAGAAGGTCTCGGCACGACCGCACACCGCTTCGACACAGCGCTGGTAGGTCTCCAGCTTGCCGTCCGAGCGGGTGCCGTCGGCCAGTTCCAGCGGCTGCCAGCGCCCGGCCACGTCCTGCCACAGATAGGCTTCGGTGCGCCGGCGACCGTTCAGGCGGATCACCACCTGCGAGCGGTAGCGCTGCCCGGCATGCTCCCAGACCAGATCCTTTTCGCTTTCCGGCAGATAGACATGGTCGTAGTAGGCGCTGCCGCCCATCCCGCCGCGCGACGGCAGGCACAGGTAGGGATGCAGGTTGTCCATCAACGTGCTCTTGCCACGGCCGTTGGCCCCGGCAATCGCCACCAGGTGCGCGTCTTCAGGCAACGCGTGCAGATCGATGCGCAGTGTCTCACGGCCGAGTCCGGCGCGAATCCCGCAGAAGCCGGTCAGGGTCAGGGACACGGGGCGCATGACCCACCTCCTGGGCGATGCCCCGCGACGGTGCCGGGATGCAAGACCTGCTGCGCAATGCCCTCCGCCGTGGCGGCGGCCAACTGTGCCAGGCATTCCAGCAACGGCTCGACGGGCGCCTCGGTCACGCTCGCCCAGACCCGGATTTTGTCCGGCAAAGACGTCACGGCGGCCAGCCCTGCCGCGCGGGTACGGACCAGCGGAATCACCCGGCCCTCGAACTTGACCTCGGCCGCTTCGCCCAACACCTGCAGCAACGCCGCCCGGTCGACCCGCGCCGCGTCTTCTTCGGCGACCTGCCAGCGCACCCGCACCCGCGTGCCCTGCAACGCCTGTCCCGCCAGGTGCGCGCGCAAGGCCACCGGATCCGGTACGCCGTCGATCACGATGTCCAAGGTTGGCTGCACCGGGGTCGGGACCAGCTCGCACTGCACCTGCTCCGGGGCCAGCGTCCAGCAGACCCAGCCCTTGTCGCCGACCTCGCCGAAATGAAACCGTCCGATCGAGCCGGCATAGGCGATACATTGCGGCCCACAGGGGCCGGTGCGCTCCCAGCGCTGGTGACGGTGGATATGCCCGAGCAGAAACGCCTGCGCCTCGGCGGCAAACAGGCTGCCGCTGGTGAACTCATGGTCGAATCCGGCCATCGGCACCCCCTGTTCACTGACGCAGCCAAACACCGTGCCATGGGCCACCCCCAGCGTCGCCACGCCCGCCTGCTGCGCCGCGCGATGACTCGGCGCAAAGCCGCGCAACACGGTGCTCAGGTGTTCGCCCACCGCCTCGGCGGCGGCCGGCGCCCCGACCACGGCGGCCACGGCGGCCACGGCCGCCTTGTTCACCGTCGGCACGCAACTGAACAGTGCCCGGCAACCGTCCGGCAGCGTGTCGAACCGCCAGCCGGCCGACACCTGCCACTGCCCATCGCGTCCCAGCGCGACCTGTCCGATGCGCTCGACCACCTGCACCGGATAACGCCCGCCCAGCAGCGCGAACCCGCGCAGGGTGCCGGGCGGCTCGTGGGAAAAGGTGCCCTGCAACATCAGCACCGGGCAATGCTCGGCCAGCCGCCGGATCTGCGCCAGCAAACGGGTCGCCGCCGGGGCATGCAGATCCAGCGCGTGGTCGGTCGCATCGCCGGACACCACCGCCACGGCGACCTCACGCGCGATGGCCTGGTCGATGGCCGCACCGAAACAGCGCTCTGCCTCGGCCAGGGTCTTGCCGCCGTAGTGCAGGTCGGAGAAATGCGCGACACGGATCATCACGCACGCCCCTTGGCCGCCTGGGCCAGTTCGGTCTGCAGTTTGTCGGCATAGCCGTGCGGGTCGTTGCGGTAGCGCTCCAGCTCCTCCCACGCCCGGCGGCGCCCCTGCCGGTTGAGTTTCCAGCCTGTCCCCCAGCGCTGGTCGGCATAACCGGTGTAGTGCTCCACATAGATGCCGAAGGAGGCGACCACCTCCATCAGTTGGGCCAGACTTGGTTCATCGCCCTTCACCACCGGCGCGCGGGTCACCACGGGCGCCGGCATCGGCTCGACGGTAACGGGCGCAGGCGCATCCCCCGCCAACAACTGGCTCGCCACCTGCGCTTGCGCCAGCGCAGTGTCTGGATCATCGCGCTCGCGCAACAGCGCGGTCACATCCACCGGAGCCTCCAGCTGGATGATCCACTGCGGTACCCGCACCGGCTGCCCGGCCGCGTCCAGGTGCACCACCTCGCGCAGTTGCTTGCTCAGGAAGAACGGCGTGCGCTCCCGGTCGAGAAAGCCGGAGATCCGCCCGCCGCGTAAAAAGCTGATGGTCTCGAAGGTCTGGATCGCTGCATTCATCGCATAGAAGCTGGTGGTGTGCAGCTCGAACACGCTGATCGAGCGAATCCCCGGGATGAAGAACAGAAAGCGCCCGCGCAGGTTGCACTCGCGTTGCTGGTACTGCGGGCAGGCTTCGGGATCACAGACGCCGCCATTGTCGGGCCGCAGCATGGGCTGACGTCCACCGAACGGCCGCAGCGGCCGCTTGCCCGCCACCGGCGCAGACACGGGTGCCGGGCACCAGCACTGGCGCACCCGACCGTCGGCCGAGTACTGCGACCAGTAGCGTTTCTCGCGCGCGCCCCACACCGACAGCTCGTGCGGCATCACGGTCGGCCAGTGATCCGAGGGAAACACCACCGGAAACCGGTACAGCCGCCGCTCGCCGTCACCGCGATCCTCACCATAAGCGTCCACGATCTGCCGTGCCAGTTCAGGGTTGGCAAAGTCCTGTGCTCGCACGGTAAACCACGGTACGTTGCGCGGTACCAGGGGATGCTTGAGCGTGGGCAGCGCCGCGACGATGGCCAGTTCGATCTGCTCGAACGACTGTCCGGCGGCGACGCCATGGTCGTACAGCGCCTGGGCCTGCGCATGCTCGGCGGCCTGCCGGGTCAGCACTTTGATCCCGGCGCGGATCTTGCCGCCGACCGGCAGCCGCGTCGCCGACTGGCCCAGCAACGTGGGGATCGCGTCGGGACCAGTAGAGGCAATCAGGGACGTGGTCATGATGGACTCCTGCATGACGGTGAAGATCGTTGAACCGTCATCGTCGCGCAGGTGACAGGCGCATCAAGCCCTCCGGTTATCTTCGCTCCTGTGGGATCATCCGAATTTGCTGAAGGCCATTTGACATGGCGCTTCTTCCACCCGCCATGTGAGAACAACCTGTGACTCAACTCAAAATTTCACTGCCGTTACCCAAATACTGGCAAGATTTCGAAAATCTGACCGCAGCAGTACTGCCTTACTACTACTCAGAGGAACCAGCTACCCAGCACGGGAGCCCCGGCCAAGCGCAGGATGGTGTCGACGTGTACCTCATGAATCCACGCGACCACAAATGGATTGGGGTTCAGTGCAAGCGCATGGAGGAACTGGCCCCAAACGGAGACCCACGCCCCGGCGGTGTCGTGAGCAAGAACTTCCTGCTGGCACAGATCCGTGAGGCAGAAAAATTCTCGCCTGCACTCTCGCACTTTATCTTGGCCACTACCGCACGCACGGATGCAAAGATCCAGAAACAGGCTCGTCTGTTGACCGCCGAGAGATTGAAACAGGGAAAGTTTTCCGTGTCGGTATGGGGATGGGAGGCGTACGAGACCATACTCAACACGCACCATGAGGTTTTGAAGCGCTACTACCAGACCATCATCCATGCGTTGGGTCCAGCGGATGAGGATAAGATCATCGTCGACACCATTTGCGAGGCATTCCGCCGCCCAGCGTTTAGCGCCCGCATTGATACCGAGCACATGGACGACTTCCTTCAGGCGCTGAAGGACACAATGAAGATGTTGAACACCGGAGTGCTCGTAGATCGCGAAACGAGAGCCGTCATTTATCGGACAGTCGGTGGCGTCCGTGCAATCTCGGATCCCGCGCTGAAGGGCCAGCTCGAAAAGGTCAGCCAGGATCTGCAGCGCTTGCGTGCAGACTTCGAGCGCGGCATCGCGGATGACATTATCAGACCAGCCAATGGCTATGTGCGCTTCGTTAACCCTGGTGATGCACACAGCCTTCAGCAGCAAAGAGACAGCATCGTCTCTCAGATCCGCACTGTAGCGAACGGCCTGGGTCTCTCACTCTGATTGCACAACGATGAGCGTCCTTCAGCCTCGACAGCAGCAGGTTCTTCGTCCCCAGGTCCGGCGCGGTTACCGACCCGACATCGCCGCTTTTCCGAGTCGCGACTGAGACTTGCACCTCATCGCGTGGCGGATTCGCCCTGCTAAAGTGGGTGCTTCTGGCACTGCAGAAGCCGTCGCCATGCCCACCACCGCAGCGATCACGCCGCGTTTTGACTTCGGCAGTTTGGTCTTTTCTGTCGAAGTGGACGCTTTGACCCGCCAAGGTCAACTCGACCCAATGCGCTACCTGCAGCGGCATCTGCGTGGCGACTGGGGCAATGTGCGCGCCGAAGAGTGGCGGCGCAACGATGCTGCCATAGCGGCCGGTAGCCTCCTGCTATCAAGCTACCGCGTCAATGCCGAATTGACCCTTTGCATCTTCACCGATGAGGGGCGCCGCCTAACTACCGTGTTCCTGCCCGGCGAATACTGAGCGCCCGGACCGCCTCGGATCTGAGACATGGTCACTCAACCGTCTGCGTCCGTGACATCACCCCTGCGAACACAGGCCCCAGCGCCACCAGCAAGGCGTCCAGGCATGGTGCCAACACAGTCAACGCGGTTGAAATTTCCTGCCCTCCTGCCGCGAAGGATTCACGGGCCAGTTGCCCTACATCCACGCCGTCCAGTTCCAAACCGAGCACCCGCACACCACAGAGTGTGCCCAAGTCACTATGGGAATAGGCACTGGCATGAATCACTTCATTACGGGGTCGGCGATAGAGCTGCACTGCAGCTTTGACTTCCAGTAGTGCCGCATGCGCCGTTGGATGGCTTAACGCCACACGCTCCACAATCAGTCGATGATCGATTGGTCGACCCTGCTTTCTGATCATTAGCAGGGCCGCTTCAACCAACAGGTGCGCGCGATCGACAATCCCGATACCGCGAATCATGAAGTTCTCGTAGTGGTAGCGATACTCCTCGGGATCCGGATCAGCATGGGTTTCAAGGACATCCACAAAGCGCCGAACCAGCCTCAGTGACGCCATTCCCGCGTCTAGTTCGCTGACACTGGAAAACACTGCATGGGCGTAGTACTCGGCTGCGGTAGCATTGACACGTCGGCCCGTCGATCCGACCAAAGCCATACCCTTCAGCAAATAGCTCTGCACCTGCGGCATCAGGCATGCCAGCGCCTCATGCTCGATCAGCAACCTCGGTGTCCTTGGCGGGTTCACGCGTACGCTCCTTAGGGTGGCCTGTCACGGACTGCCAGGCACCTTCCACGGCCCGACGCTATCCAACAACGCCGGCATCTTACCGTAAGGGCACTTCTGTTCTGTAACCTCACGGAGGAGAGTCACTTCAGCCCACATCGATCCAAAGCCCCCCCTAGGACAGCTGGGGAGATGGGCTACGGGCGGGCAGCCCTATGCTATTGATCGCGGGCAAATAAGCTGCCGAACTCGCAACCTTGCCATTGCATACTCAAACTTGGATTATGCTGCCAGCGACACCGGAGCCCATTTCCAGAATCAAGGACCGAAGTCATGCCGGAAGCACCGCTCCATCCATCATTGTTTGAAGAAGACTACCTCCTGCGTGAGCTAGGCCAGGTGGCCCATGTACCGCAGGTTGCCTTGACGGAATTGGTTGCCAATGCCTGGGACGCTGGTGCCTCTCGAGTAGATCTGGTGTTACCTACCGAGATCGGCGGCACTCTGACGGTCAATGACAACGGACATGGGATGACTCCGCAACAGTTCCGACAGCGTTGGATGACGCTGCGCTATGACCGATTGAAGCATCAAGGATCGAGTGTAGAGTTTCCTCCTAATAGTTCCAGCAAAGCACGTCGCGCCTATGGTCGTAATGGAGTTGGTCGTCATGGCCTGTTGTGTTTCGCCGACGAATACCAAGTGGAGACGTGGCGCGATGGCACCCAGGCAACGTATACCGTCGGCACTGAGTCTGGCCCAAGCCCGTTCGTGTGGCGCAGTGAATCGCTAAGCAGCCGCATGGGTAATGGCACGCGACTGTCAGTAGCGGTAACACGCAAGTTGCCGGATGCAGAAGAAATTCTCACTGTGCTGGCAGCGCGATTTATCCACGATCCGGAGTTCGAAATCCGGGTCAATGGCACCCTACGCCCCTTTGCGAAAATTGACGGCCGTGTAAGCGAAGAGACGCTTCCTCTCGGGGATGGCCGTAGTGCAACGGTTATTGTGATCGATTCTACTCGTCTTAATCACTCTTCCATCCACCAGGGTGTTGCGTACTGGGTACAGCGCAGACTCGTGGGCACGCCTTCATGGAGCATCGGCCAAGTAGCAAATTTCGACGGCCGAACCCGATTTGCTCGACGCTACAAGGTGATTATCGATACACACGGGTTTGACGCCGATGTTGAGCCAGACTGGACAGGATTTCGCGCGACCGACGCCGTACACAACCTGCATAAAGCCACGGCAGAACACATCGGCAAGATCGCACAGGATCTTGCCGCCGAGATCGTCGAAGCCGCCTCTGAGGATGCCCTGGTACAGAATCGCAATGAATTTGCGAGCCTTGGCAGAGGTGCTCGAATGGAAGTCGCAGAATTTACCAAGGTTGTCGCTCAGTCACACCCGACCATATCCCCCGAGTTCCTTGCTACCGCGGTACGTGCGGTCATCAACCTTGAAAAATCCAAGAGTGGCGCAGCATTGCTACACAAGCTTTCTATCTTGTCCTCCGATGATATCGATGGACTTGACCAACTGCTCACCGAATGGTCTATCAAAGATGCACTTCGAGTTCTGGATGAAATTGACAGTCGCATTAGCGTGATTGAAACAATCCGCCGACTGGCGGATGATCCGAGCACTGATGAGTTGCACACGCTGCACCCCTTGATTCTACGCTCGCGCTGGCTATTCGGCCCCGAGTTCGAATCACAGGAGTACTGCTCCAATGCCACCCTACAAACGGTCGCACGGGGTTTATTCAAGAGCGCGGATGCGCAGTTCATCAATGAGCGAAATCGCCCCGACATCGTGGTCCTCCCTGACAAAACCAGCTGCCAGTTGGTGGGCATCGAATCATTCGACCCCGCAGACCCAACCCTCATGCAACTGCACAATGTCCTCCTGATTGAGCTCAAGAAAGGGGGCTTCAAGTTGACTCGCACCGAGGTCAACCAAGCCGATGGCTACGTGCAGGATATTGCAGCCTCGGGCGGGCTATCCGGTGCGCCGTACATCTGCGCGTGGGTGGTCGGCCAAGCGGTGGCAGCTGGCGTAAGCACTGACAAGCGAGTCGGTGATGGCAGC
>ERZ1673734.601-NODE-601-length-29016-cov-32.178861_pt1 | contig 29016 bp, 31 predicted proteins | sample MGYA00580199_ERZ1673734 | MGnify/ENA primary metagenome ERZ1673734 (study PRJEB41218, sample SAMN15661742) | gut metagenome | host: Homo sapiens | place: Canada: London | collected 2015-08-20/2019-03-30 | study: EMG produced TPA metagenomics assembly of...
TGCGGAGCGCACCGGTAACATCGCCACACTCTGCGATCTGCGCGAAAAGCTGCTGGAGCAGCCGGAGGAAAAGGCAAAGGATATTGCCCTTTCTCTGGAGCTGTTCACCACCGGTTCGTTGGACATCTTCGGGCGGGAAAGTACCGTCGATTTGGATAAGCGCGTGGTGGTGTTCGATATTCGCGGTCTGGGACAGCAATTAAAGCCCACCGGTCTGCTGGTCATCACCGACACCATTCTCAACCGTGTCACCCTCAACTGGAAACGAGGCAAGCGCACTCATGTGTTCCTTGACGAGTTCCATGTGGTGTTTGAGAACGAGCAAAGCGGCGTGTTCTTCAATTCTGCGTGGCGTCAGTTCCGTAAGCGGGGCGCATATCCCACCGCCATCACCCAGAACGTGGAATATCTGCTGGACTCCGTGCAGGCCAGCACCATGCTCTCCAACTCCGAGTTTATCGTCATGCTCAATCAGGCAGCCTCTGACCGGGAAAAGCTGGCCAAGCTCCTCAACATCTCCAAAGAGCAGATGAGCTATGTTACCAACGCCGACGCGGGCTGCGGCCTGATCCGGTATGGCAGCGCCCTGGTTCCGTTTATCAACCGGTTCCCCCGTGACACCAAGCTGTATGAGCTGATGACCACCAAACCCGGCGAGGGTGTGTTCGGCGGCGAAAAGGAGGTATTGTGATGAGTGGGAAGAATATCCGTTTTGCATCCGAGGAACACCGGGATTTCTTTCTGTCCATGATGGCCAAATCCCGGCACAATGACAGCTATCATCGTTCCTTTTTCTATGTGATGGGGATTGCCCCGGAAACGCGGGCCAATATCCAGCAGATGTTCAATTTTAAGGAGGACTGCATCGAGCCGGACGGGATGCACGGCGGCTGGCAGACCAGCGGCACCGTCCGGGTGTGCCGCCTTGCCTTTAACCTCTGGAATGGTTATACCGACCCGGAGCAGAGCAACGCTTTTTCCCCGGAGGACTTGTTCTGCTGCGAGTTTGCACCCTACTTCATGGAGGGTATCAAAATCCGTTACCCCGAATACTGCCGTGAACTGCCGCCTGTCAAAAAGCAGGCAGAACCGGCACGATAAAGATTTGATTGGAGGTATCTAACATGGCTGAACCGGCTATTGCCCTGCGGGAACATCCGCAGATCATTGAACTCTTTACCGTTCTGGAGCAGAACGGGCTTCACCAGCAGAAGGACGAGGTGCAGGCGCTGGTGAGTTATATCGACGGCATGGAAGATAAGCTGTCCCGGATGGTGGATGAAATGACCGCCATGCGAAAGGAGGTTGACCGGCTTCACGACAGAAGCATCCAGGCCAGATGTACCTTCCTGATGAACGAGGCGGAAAACAAAGTGCATCAGGTCAGCAGCATGGTGTCCACAGCCAAGAACAATACCATTTCCGCTGCCGGACGCATGGTGCAGACTTTTCACGAAAAAGGCCGAGCGGCGCTGCGTCATGCGGTGCAGGCGCTGCGGATTCCCGCAGTTCTTACCCGAATGGAGCATGGCTTCTCCCATGCCAGTCAAGCGTTGGAGAAGTGTGCCGGACGGATGGATGTGATCCGGGAGGAACTGCATCAGGCAGGCGGTCATCTGAAAAGTGCCGGACGCGCCCTTGCAGGAAAAGAAGCGCAGCAGATCAAAGATCTGGACGCCGACAAAGGGGTGCTTGCCAAGCTGAAAGGTTTTCTCTCATCCTGTGGCAAGGCGTTTTCCGAGATGGAGCGCGGTGCGGGCCTACTTGCTGAAAAGGCTGGTGGGGAAAAATCCTCTGTCAAGACTGAGCTGACAGCTCTGAAAGCGGCACCGTCCGGCCAGCATCGGGCAGACCCCGGCAAGGATAAGGCACGATAAGTACAGGAGGGCAAAACATGAAAAAAGAAATGAAAACCAAAGTGATGATCGCTGGGGCGGCCTTTTGTGCCGCCCTTTTCCTTTTCTCCGGCTTTATGCTCTGCCGGGAATATCTTGACCAGAAGCAGAGCGCCGAAGCCTTTGAAGAAGTGGCCGATCTGGTAAAAGAGGAGCCGGAGCTGCCTGCCCTGGAGCTGGAAAGCGAACAAGGGCCGGTGCAGGAGGAAGCGACGGCCTTTGACAAGTATGCCGATGTGTATGCCCAGAACAGCGATTTGGTGGGCTGGGTTTCCATCCCCGGCACCCGGATTGATTACCCCGTTATGCAGACCAAAGACAACCCCGACTTTTATCTGAAGCACGCCTTTGATAAATCGTACAGCATCTACGGCGTTCCCTATGTGCAGGAAAACTGCGACATTGGTATTTCCGACAACCTGGTTCTGTACGGACATCACATGAACAACGGCTCCATGTTCTCCGACCTTTGCAAGTACGAGAGCGAGGACTTCTATCGGGAGCATAAGATCATCCACTTTGATACGTTGGAGAGCTTCGGAGAGTATGAAGTGATTGCCGCCTTCAAAACGGTAGCCTACTCCCAAGAGGGGTTCAAGTATTACCATTTTGTCCGGGCGGAGAGTGCAGAGCAGTTTGACGAGTATATCGCGGAGTGCAAAGAACTGGCGCTCTATGACACCGGCGTAACCGCTGAATACGGCGATAAACTCATTACCCTCTCTACCTGCGAGTATTCCCGGACAAACGGGCGGATGGTTGTGGTGGCAAAGCTGCTGGAGGAATAAGGGCTGCCCTGCCCCGAAAAGGAGGTGAAGCCCATGAGCAAGGGCATTAAGACAAAGGCCACCATCAAAGATGTGAAGGCGTTGGACAAAAGCGCCGTGGCCGCCGAGCGGATGAAGCAGGCATATATCCGCACCAAAGACAAAGCAGAGCATGGGGTGTATGCAGAGGAAAGCTCCCCTGGCGAATATGCTTCTGATCGCTTTTCATCCGGTGTGGATAGTGTGAGCCATGAAGCTGTCCACCAATTTGATAAGCAAGGCCGTAAGGGAGTACAGACCACCAAAGAGAATATCTCTAAGGTCAAGGAAAATATCCAAAAGCGGAAAGCTGCGGCTGAACAGCCCAAAAAACAAGCGGAGAAGCGGGCGGCCCAGCAAACCGGGCAGCCTGCCCGTTGGAGTGGACGGCAGGTAGCAGACACAGTTTCTGAACCGGCTAAAGCCGTCCGGCAGGAGCATAGCACCATTAAGACGCTGGATCGCGGACAGAAAGGCATCAAGACGGTGGACAGGAGCCGAAAGACCATCAAGCAGACCTCATCCGCTGCCAGAGGCACGGTGAAAACCACCACCAAATCCATTAAGACAGCGGAAACCACTGCAAAGGCCAGTATCAAAACCAGCCAGCAGGCGGCAAAGGCGGCCCAGCAGGCCGCTGTTGCCACCGCCAGAGCCGCCAGAGTTGCGGCCCATGCCGCTCGTGCAGCAGCCATCGCCACAGCTCACGCCATCAAGGTAGCAGTCAAAGCCACCGCCGCAGCGGTGAAAGCCATTATAGCGGCGACAAAAGCATTGATTGCGGCCATCGCAGCCGGGGGCTGGATTGCGGTACTGGTGGTTATCGTGATTTGTCTGATCGGTATGATAATCGGCTCCTGCTTTGGCATTTTCTTCTCCGGTGAGGACTCCGGCACCGGGCAGACAATGCAGACCGCCGTGCAGGAAATCAACACGGACTATCAGGACAGGTTGGATGAGATTAAGGCATCACACAGCTATGACGTTCTGGAGATGTCCGGCTCCCGCGCGGTGTGGAAGGAGGTTCTGGCTGTTTATGCTGTCAAAACCACTACTGATCCCGGCGTTGCCCAGGAAGTCGCCACAATGGATAATACCAAGAAGCAGCTCCTGAAGGACATCTTCTGGCAGATGAACGAGATCTCATCCAGCACCGACACCAAGACCGAAACGGTAATTGAAACCTCAGATGACGGCAATGGCAATATCGTGGAAACAGAAACCACGGTAACGCAGACCTACCTCTATATCACCGTCAGCCATAAGAGTGCTGAGGAGATGGCCAATCAGTTCGGCTTCAATGCGGATCAGCGGGAACAGATGGCGGAGCTTCTGGCCGATGAAAATAACTCCCTGTGGTCACAAGTCCTCTACGGCATCAGCGGAGGCGACGGCGAAATCGTCACCGTGGCACTCTCCCAGGTGGGGAATATCGGCGGCGAGCCGTACTGGAGCTGGTACGGTTTTAATAGTCGAGTAGAGTGGTGCGCCTGCTTCGTGAGCTGGTGTGCCAACGAGTGCGGCTATATTGAAGCTGGCGTCATTCCAAAGTTTGCAGCTTGTGCATCTCAGGGTGTGCCGTGGTTCCAGGAGCGGGGACTATGGCAGGACAACAGCTATGAGCCGCGACCCGGCGACATTATCTTTTTCGATTGGGATGATGGAGGTCAGGACGGTTCTTCCGATCATGTTGGCATCGTGGAGAAGGTGGAGAATGGTCGCATCTATACTATCGAGGGAAACTCTGGTGATTCTTGCCGCCAGAACAGCTATCCGATTGGGTATTATGAGATCTATGGGTACGGAACACCGGCGTATTAACTGACACAAAAAGAAAACCCAGCCGTAAATGGCTGGGTACATAAAATTCAAAAAATGAATATACCTAAATTTAATTGCTTAAAAGGCATGGATATGCTATACTTTTATTAAGAAGAATTAGCAGGAGGTCTTTATGGAAATCCGTGTTTTAAGATACTTTTTAGCGGTGGTGCGTGAAGAAAGCATCACAAAAGCCGCCGATTTGTTACACATCACACAGCCTACTCTCAGCCGTCAGCTTGCTCAGATGGAAGAAGAAATGGGTGTCAAGCTGTTTGACCGAGGCACGCGGAAAATTATTTTGACTAATGAAGGGCTATTACTGCGCCGTCGGGCGGAAGAAATTCTGGAACTGGTGGATAAAACAGAATATGAGCTTGCACAACAGGAAGAAAACGTGGAAGGGACTGTATCTATCGGGTGCGGCGATCTTGCTGCCGTACAGCTGCTGCCAGAATTGATTCGCTCCTTTCATGAACGGTATCCTGCTGTTACCTTTGATCTTTACACAGCCACCGCAGACCATATCATAGACCGAATGGATCGCGGATTGACAGATGTAGGATTATTGTTGGAACCAGTAAATATGGAAAAATATGATTATATTCGACTGAATCAGCGGGAAGAATGGGTGGCAATTATGCACCCTGATTCTCTGTTAGCAAAACTGGATTGTGTCACACCGGCAGATTTGCAGAACGTTCCGCTCATTCTTCCGCGCAGATTAAGTGTACAAAGTGAGCTGGCTCGATGGTTTGGCAATACATATGACAAGTTGAATGTCCTTTTTACATCCAATTTGACGTCTAACAGTTCCATTATGGCCCATTACAAGCTGGCGTGCTCGATTGCTATTCGTGGATCTGTATCATTCTGGGATCAGGAAAAAATAGCATATCGTCCACTGTCACCTGTGTTGACCGCTACCAGTGTCTTTGCGTGGAAAAGAAAGCAGCCGTTTCCTTTGGCAGCAGAAAAGTTTATTGAACATTGTAAGTCTACTTTGCAAGGTAAGGAGGATTAATCAGCTACACGCCTTATAAGCCATGCTTGACAGGCATTTGATTTTATAAAAACCAAGTATTAGACATGGGTTATTTCCTAATCTATAATGTAAGTGTACTCAGGAAAAGGATTTTCCTGCTGCTGCACTTACATTTTTTTGTCTTCTCTGGAGGTTCAGAATGACGATACAAGAGGCAAGCAGTAAATTTCATATTAAAATGGAATCCCTTCAATTCTATCTGGAAAATGGGCTGCTGGAACAATCCAGGACTGAGGACGGCATTCCAGAATTCATAGAAGAAGACCTGCAATGCGCCGTACAGTTTCGTTTTCTGTTAGATGCAGGTATGGATATTGCAACATTAAAACAATTGGTTCAGTTAATGAAGACGAAGGCTGATACTGTATCTGAACAAGTAAGAATTCTGCGAAAATGCCGGTATCAGCTGTTAGAAGAAATTCATGGCAAACAGCAGTGTTTAGATCAACTGGATTATTATATCCATGAGATTAGACAAAAACAAACAAAAAAGGAGGCATGATTCCTATGAAAAGATGGATTGCCATTATAATGGCGTTGGTGATGATGGGAGCCATGACAGCGTGTCAAGGTCAGGAAAAACCGTTGACAGAGAGCAGCGCACCATCTTCCAGTGAAAATCAGCCCACAGTAGAACCGGATAGCAGTGACTCCATGGCAACGGATAGCAGTGAGCCCGTGGCAACAGATAGTGAAAATATTTTAATTACTTATTTCTCTTTGGGGCGCAACGCAGAATATGCGGACGACATTGATGCCAGCACCTCGGCAAGTCTCGTGATGGACGGCGAAGAAATGGTGGGAACTACAGAATATGTAGCTCGATTGATTCAGGATAATGTGGGAGGTGACCTTCATTCCATCATAACTGTGGAACCGTATCCTGCGGATTTTGATACCGTTGTGGATCAGAACCATGAGGAAATGAACGTGGGAACTTTACCAGAATTAGTGGCAAGCGATCTGGACGTTTCCCAGTACGAGACGGTCTTTATCGGCTATCCAGTGTGGGCGACAAATGCACCGCAAGCAATCTTTTCCTTTCTTTCGCAATATGATCTTTCCGGAAAAACGGTGATCCCATTTTGTACCCACGATGGATATGGCGCCGGTAGTAGCTACAGTGACATTGCAGAAGCTATTGATGGAGAAGCAGCTTTTTTGGATGGCTTGGCAATCGAAGCCCCTGATGTACCTGAGTCGGCAGATACAGTGGCAAGCTGGTTGAGCAATATTGGTGTTGAAGCACAGCAAAACAACTCTACTGAATCAGGAGAAACTGCCATTACCATTACAATCGGTGATACTGTGCTTGATGGTGTACTGTATGATACCGCATTAGCAAAGGAGATCAGCCAATATTTTCCGCTCACGGTTTCATTGGTAGGTTTTGGCGGCCGCGAATATTACGGTGGTGTTGATTTTTATCCGGAAAATTGGGAAGGCGGTCGAACAACATTTGAAAATGGCGACATTACCTATTGTGAGGCTCATCACAACATGGCCATTTTCTACTCCCAAAGCGATGACCCAACTCTTTCGGTTGAAGTTATGCCTATTGGAAAGGTGACTTCGGATTTGTCCATTTTCGATGAACTGCCGGGTAATGTGGATGTCACTTTTTCGTTCGCTGAATGACAAAAACAACTATTGGAGGTAAATCAATATGAAAAAATTATTGGCGATGGTATTGGCAGGCATGATGATTTTCTCTCTGACAGCCTGTAGTGAAAATGAAGAAACGGGAAGTTCTCAGCCAGAAGCGTCTACAAGTACTGAACAGGTATCTGAGCCGGAAGTTCCCACTTCTGAGCCCGCAGAATCCGATGACACTTCGGAGGCTTCTGCTGAAGTTTCTGAACCAGAAGGCACCGGCACCAATATGCTGGTAGCATATTTCAGCTATGCGGAGAACGCAGATCTGCCGGAAGGGGTGGACGCTTCTGCAACGGCCAGTATCCAGATGTGGAATGATGACTTGACTGGAAACACCGGCGTGGTGGCGAATATGATCGCTGAAACTGCGGGGGCCGATCTTTTTTCCATCCAGACAGTGGAAAAATACCCTGATACTTATGATGCGACTATCGATCAGGGACAAGAAGAACGCAATGCGGACGCACGGCCCGAACTCACCAGTCTGCCGGAAAATTTGGATCAGTACGATGTGATCTTCCTGGGCTTCCCAAACTGGTGGGGTGATATGCCTATGGCTCTGTATACTTTTTTGGATGAAGTAGATCTCACTGGAAAAACCATTGTGCCTTTCGTTACTTCTGGAGGAAGCGGATTTTCCAACACCATCAGCACAATCGAAAGTATGGAATCCGGGGCGACCGTTCAGGATGGCCTGTCTATCAGTGGCTCCAGTGCTACCGAAGCGCAGGATCAGGTGAACGAATGGCTCAGCGGTTTAGGATACGCTGGCTAAAGGAGGGTTTTGAATGAAACAGAGAACGAGAATACCGGCACTGCTATGCGCTGTGTCACTTGCCCTTTCAATGGCAGCATGCAGTTCCACTGTTTCAGAAGAACCATCCTCTGTGACCTCATCTTCCGTATCTTCAGAAACATCGTCAACAGCGGAAACTATTGTGCCGACGGAAACCTCAGAACCTGCTTTATCAGTTGATGGGGAAGATGTTGTTTCAGAAGAAGTGTCCGTTCCAACTGTCTATATGACAACCGACATCAGTGCAGAATCGCTGGTCTCCATTTATGAAGCATTAAATCGTGAGGCCACTGGTAATGTGGCCGTAAAAATTTCCACTGGTGAACCAGGAAGTCATTACTTGGACGCTGATCTCATTGCAGGGCTGGTGCAAAGCGTGGATGGCACAATTGTGGAATGTAACACAGCCTACAGCAGTAACCGGGCCAGCACCGCTTATCATTTGCAACTTGCAGCAGATCACGGGTACACCGCAATCGCTGATGTGGACATTATGGATGCAGAAGGATCAATCACTCTACCGGTTGAGGGTGGCATTCATTTGACTGAAAACCTGGTTGGGGAGAGCTATGATGAGTATGATTTCTTTATCATTCTCTCCCATTTCAAAGGACACCATATGGGTGGATTTGGCGGAGCAATCAAAAATATGTCAGTGGGTATTGCATCCTCTGCTGGAAAGTGTCTGATTCATAGTGCGGGAGTAAGTACTACAGATCGAATGCTGAATACTACTTCACAGGACGACTTTCTGGAGACTATGGCGGAAGCGGCCAAATCTGTGGCAGATGATATGGGTGAAAACATTCTTTATATCAATGTGATGAACAATCTTTCCGTAGATTGTGACTGTAGTGCCTATGGTGCAGAGCCCAGCATGGAGGATATTGGTATTTTGGCCTCGTTAGATCCTGTGGCACTGGATCAAGCGTGTGTGGATTTGGTGTACGCTGCACCGGATGGCGGAGACTTGATAGAGCGGATGGAAAGCAGAAATGCAATCCACGCACTGGAACATGCCGATGCAATTGGCTTTGGAAGCCGTGAATACGAATTAGTCAATATTGATATTGCAGGATAAGGCATGATAATTGGTAGTCCCATACGGAATTCCGTAATCCACCGATAAGAGGTAAAGCGTGTTTTCTCTAATGGGAAGGCACGCTTTATCTATATATCTAAAAGATAAAAGTGAGGTGAATCCCATTGCTATATTCTAACCGTGATTTGAAACGGATGTTAATTCCACTGGTTATTGAACAGGTACTTGTCATACTGGTGGGGATGACTGATACGGTCATGGTAGCGAACGCCGGTGAGGCGGCTGTCTCTGGGGTGGCGCTCGTAGACATGGTGAATTACCTCATCATCACCGTTATGGCGGCGTTAACGACGGGTGGTTCGGTAATCATCTCCCAATATGTTGGTAGCCGACAGCCGGAGCGGGCAGATCGCGGAGCAGGACAACTTATGACTGTCAGCGTAATCCTGGCCGCAGCCATTTTGGCCGTGTGCTTGGTTGGAGGCAATACAATTCTTCGACTTTTCTTTGGTATGGTAGAAGATGATGTAATGGAAGCAGCTCAAATCTATTTTCTGATTACTGCTTGCTCCTATCCGTTTTTGGCTATCTATGATACTGGAACCGCACTGTATCGGGTCATGGGAAAGACCAGGATCACCATGTATGTGGCTTTGGCTATGAACATACTCAACATTGCGGGAGATTTTATTGGCGTATTCGTATTCCGGGCCGGAGTAGTTGGAGTTGCTGTTCCTACCCTGGTTTCTCGGACGTTTGCCGCAGTGATTATGACTGTACTGGCATGTGGGAAACAAAATTCCATTCGTTTAGAAAGACAACATATCTTCGTTTGGGACAGAGATATGATTCGGCGCATCCTGAAAATTGCTGTGCCAAGCGGTGTGGAAAACGGGTTATTTGCTCTTGGGAAAGTACTGGTGACTAGTATCGTTGCCGGATTTGGGACATTTCAGATTGCTGCAAACGGGGTTGCCAACAGCATTGACCAGATTGCTGTGATGGTAGTAAATGCCAACAACCTGGCCATTGTCCCAGTGGTAGGACGGTGCATAGGAAGCAAAGACGATATGCAGGCCCAGCAGTACACAAAAAAGCTGATGAAAATATCCTATGTGTTCACAGCGGTTTTGAGCGTGGTCATAGCTGCGCTGCTTCCTGTTTTGCTTCGCTTCTATAATCTTTCTGACGATACGCTACATTTGGCTGCAACTCTGATTATTCTGCATAACTTGATGGCGGTAATACTTCATCCCACCTCATTCAATCTGGCCAATAGTCTGCGAGCAGCTGGCGATGCGAAATTTACCATGGAAGTGGGGATTAGTTCTATGGTCGTATTTCGACTGGGGTCAGCCGTCCTGTTTGGGGAAATTTTTCATCTTGGTGTACTGGGTGTTTGGATCGCTATGGGACTGGATTGGCTGGCGCGTTCAGTCGCTTTTGTTTGGCGCTATAAACTCGGAAAATGGAGAAATATAAATACCATCTAAAAAAGATGCTAAAGTGAAAACTTTTCCACAATTTATCAAACCAGAAAGAAACTAAAATCAATTTGAAAGAAGGGTGACAGCTTATGAAAAAATTAGCGGCATTATTTTTGTCTGCAATAGTTTTGATGTCGCTTACAGCTTGTGGCTCAGAAACAAACGTACAAGAAGCCACATCTTCGGACTTGGAAGAAGTGTCGAATTCCTCTGGGCCAGAGATGGAAATTGAAGCACCAGAAGGCTTCGTTCTGCTTTCTGGCGGAACTTTTACCATGGGGAGCCCAGACACAGAGGCTTGGCGAAGCGAAGACGAAACGCAGCATGAAGTAACAGTGAGCGATTTTTATATCAGCCCTTATGAATTGACTCAACAAGAATATCAGGCCGTTGTGGGAACAAACCCTAGCAACTTCACAGGCGAAGACCTGCCCGTGGAAAATGTGAGCTGGCTGGATGCCGTAACATACTGCAATACTCGCAGCGAACAGGAAGGTCTTACTCCCGCTTACACCATTGAAGGAACCAGCGTCAGTTGGGATCGCAGTGCAAACGGTTACCGGCTTCCTACTGAAGCGGAATGGGAATATGCCTGCCGCGCCGGGACAACCACTCCCTTTAATACAGAAACATCCATCAGTGCAGAAGAAGCAAACTACTGGGGTGATTACCCCTATATGATTGAGGATAACTATTTCAATCAAAGCAATCTGGAAACTCAACCCGGTGTGTACCGGCAGACAACAGTCGAAGTGAACAGTTTCTCTCCCAATGCGTGGGGTCTCTACAATATGCATGGAAATGTAGGCGAATGGGTTTGGGACTATTATGGTGCGTACAGCACGGAAGCACAGACAGATCCTACCGGAGTAGAAACTGGAACTCGGCGGGTATATCGCGGTGGAGGCTGGAATGATTTTGCGAAAAACTTGCGTTCCGCATATCGAGCAGCAATGCCGCAGGAAAATAGCAATTACAACCTTGGCTTTCGGCTAGTTCGTAACGCAGTGACAGGAAATGGAAGTGTGACAGATTCTGGGGCAGACTTGACGGTTGAAAATGGTGGCAACGTATTGATCGCATATTTTTCCTGGAGTGGAAACACCAGAGGTATTGCTGAGGAGATTCAACGGCAGACGGGCGCTGATCTTTTTGAAATTCAATTGGTCGAACCCTATTCTACCGATTACAATACTGTGTTGGATCAAGCACAGCAAGATCAGAATGAGCAGGCCCGACCTGAACTGTCCACCCATGTGGAAAATATGGATCAGTATGACACAATTATTCTGGGCTATCCGAACTGGTGGGCGTCCATCCCAATGCCTATTGCGTCCTTTTTGGAGGAATATGATTTTACCGGCAAGACAATCTTGCCGTTTTGCAGTCACGGCGGAGGCGGACTTGGACAGAGTCAGACGGCTATTGCAAAACTGGTTCCGAACGCTGTATTGGCAGAGGGCCTTGCAATTAATTATTCCGGAGGCTCCAGTATGCCGGATGATGTGACAAAATGGTTGGAAGCAAATGAAATAGAATTAAACCGGTAAAGGAGTAGGCAACCATGGAATATCGTCAATTACCCCACGGTGAGGAGAAAATCAGTGTATTAGGTTTTGGAACCAGTTCCATTGGGGCATCTGGTGAGCAGGAAATTGAAGCAACCATAACCATGGCCTTGGAAAATGGCATCAACTATTTTGATATGGCGTCGGCAGATGCGGCTCCCTTTCCGGCCTTTGGCCGAGCTTTGGCTGGAAGGCGAAAGGATGTATTCTTTCAAATCCACTTCGGAGCGAACTATGAAAGTGGTACTTATGGCTGGACGACTGATCTGGATACCATAAAGCGCTCCATAGATTGGCAGCTCCACTCGCTGAAAACCGATTATATCGACTTTGGCTTTCTGCATTGTCTGGATGAAATGGGCGATCTGCAAAACGCTATGACTGGCGGCATTCTGGATTATATTTTGCAGCTAAAAAAGGAGGGTGTCGTCCGTCATATCGGAATGTCTTCCCATACGCCGGAAATTGTGCATCGCGCGCTGGATGCAGGGCTTTTAGATATGTTGATGTTCAGCATCAACCCCGCTTATGACTACGCTGGACGAACTGAACTGGATTACCAAACTGGAAATTACGCGATTGGCAGTGCGGCACAGCGAATGGCTCTATATCGGCGCTGTGAGGCAGAAGGCGTAGGTATCGCGGTGATGAAAGCCTTTTCTGCAGGTCAGCTGCTAAATGAAAGGACTTCGCCATTCGGGAAAGCCTTGACTGAATACCAGTGCATCCAGTATGCATTGGACAAGCCTGGTGTATTAACGGTATTGCCCGGTGTTCGGAATCGACAAGATTTGAAACGCATCCTTGGCTTTGTGAATGCGACCCCAGAAGAAAAGGACTATTCCGTTCTTGGGTCGTTTGCGCCACAGGAAGCAGACGGTATATGCGTTTACTGTAATCATTGCCAGCCTTGTCCCGCTGGATTGGATGTAGGTCTCATCAACAAATATTATGACTTGGCCCAGGTCGGGGACGAACTTGCAAAGAGCCATTACGCAAACCTTGGCAAAAAAGCTAGTGACTGCATCCAGTGCGGTCACTGTGACCATCGGTGTCCATTCCATGTAGGCCAAATGAAACGGATGCAGACCATCCACGCTTATTTTGGAGAGTAAGCAATCTAATCAAAAGGATGTCGTCTTGCGTTTCGCAGTCGGTGTTCCATTCCATGCCTATAAGGCATATTTTGCAATCCGATATAAGTATTAGACATACATAATGGCTTACACTATACTGATTATGTAAAAAAGTTTGCATCTCTTTTTTGAAGGAGGAGCCTATGAAACCTAAAATGACGTTAAAAATAGGCATTGACCTTGCTATGACGATGCTGCTTCTTTGTCAGATGGCATATATGCTAATCGGAGAAATAGAACATGAGTGGACGGGGACAGTAATGTTTGTATTGTTTATCCTGCACCACGTTTTGAATTGGCGATGGTACGCAAATTTAACGAAAGGGAGATACACCATCGCACGCATTTTTCAGGTCTTTGTGAATTTTCTGATACTGTTTTGTATGCTAAGCCTGATGGTCAGCGGAATCATCATGTCGAGAGAGGTATTTTCTTGGTTACCTATTGACGGCAGCATGGCGTTTGCCCGAATCCTGCACATGTTAGCTTCTTATTGGGGCTTTATTTTCATCAGCATTCATCTCGGTCTACATTGGGGTATGGTTATGGGAATTTTACGTAGGTTTAGAGGGATAACAAAAAACACTCAAAGGCACGCATGGGCTTTGAGGTTGTTTGCTGTGCTGATTTGCATATGCGGCGTTTATTCATTTGTCAAAAATAATATTGCAGATTATCTTTTTTTAAAAAATCAATTCGTGTTTTTTGACTTGGAGCAGCCGCTCGTTCTATTCTTTGCAGAATATGTTGCCATGATGGGACTTTGGGGATGTCTTGGCTATTACGCTTTTCAAGGAACGCAAAGATTCGAAAAACTGATTCAAAAGAACAAGGCGAAAACAATTGGCATCTGATTTTTCAAGAACCCTAGACATAACTGGTTGCATCAGCAAGGTCATTCACAATTAAAGAATTAACTTCAGGAGGTTTAATTATGAGCTTTCAAATGTATGTTCCCACAAGAATTTTGTTTGGTGCTGGTCAGCTTGGACAGCTTCACACCCAGCAACTGCCTGGAAAAAAGGCGTTGATCGTTATTTCCAACGGCAAATCCACCAAAGCAAACGGCTCCCTTGACAAAGCAGAAGCCGAGTTGAAACAGGTTGGCGTGGAGACGGCTGTGTTTGACAAAATCATGGCCAATCCTCTCAAATCCACGGTGATGGAAGGTGCCGCATTTGCCAGAGAACATCACTGCGACTTTATCGTTGCATTGGGCGGCGGAAGTGTGATGGATGCTTCCAAAGCCATTGCCGCTATGGCTACCAATGAGGGCGACCTGTGGGATTATGTTGGAGGCGGAACCGGAAAGGCACAGGCACTCGTAAATGATCCGCTGCCCGTGATTGCCATTACAACAACAGCGGGTACCGGCAGTGAGGTGGATCAATGGGGTGTTGTTTCCAACGAAGAGACCAACGAGAAAATCGGTTTTGGCGGATATGATACTCTCTTCCCGAGAATCGCCATTGTTGACCCGGAGTTGATGAAAACGGTACCGCCTAAATTTACTGCCTATCAAGGCTTTGATGCCCTGTTCCACAGTGTGGAGTGCTACATTTCCGCTGCGGCAAATTTGATGAGCGATATGTATGCTCTGACCGCGATTGAAAATATCGGCGCATACCTGCCCCGTGCAGTACAGGATGGCACAGACCTGGTGGCCAGAGAGCATGTGGCATTTGCCAACACACTTTCCGGCGTGGTTATGACGATCAGCGCCTGTACCAGTGAGCATTCTATGGAGCACGCTATGAGTGCCTACCACCACACTCTCCCTCACGGCGCAGGTCTGATCATGATCTCCAAAGCGTACTTTACCCATTTCATTGAAAAGCACGCTTGCGATGATCGATTTGTCCGCATGGCAAAAGCATTGGGCAAAAAGGATGCAACGCAGCCTATGGACTTCATCAGTGCATTGACCGATCTCCAGGAGCAGTGCAATGTGGCCGATTTGAAGATGTCCGACTACGGTATCCGACCTGATGAGTTTATGACCCTGGCACAGAACGCCCGTGCTACTATGGGCGGACTGTTCGAAGCAGACAGAGTGCCCTTGTCTGATGAAGAATGCGCTGCTATCTTTGAAAAGTCCTATTGCTAATCCAATAAATGGCTTAGGGAGGCAACCAGAAATGAATACAAGAAAACTTGGAAATCTTGAGGTTTCGGCCATCGGTATGGGCTGTATGGGAATGTCTCATGCGGCAGGAACTCCAATGGATATGGATGAGGCTGTTCGGTTGATTCAGGAAGCCGTAGATTTGGGCTATACATTTTTTGACACCGCAAAAAATTATGGCCATAAGGGTGACCCTCATCACAATGAAAAAATTTTGGGCAAAGCATTGTCCGGAGTTCGGGATAAAGTGGTAATCGCATCAAAGTGTGGAGTAGATTTTGATTATTCGGTTGACCCGGAGGTTCCACCTCTGATTTATGATTCCAGCCGTGAGGGAATCCGGAAATCCGTTGAGGGTTCTCTAAAAAGACTAAATACAGACTATATTGATCTGTATTTTCAGGCTCGCATTGATCCAAAGGTGGAGCCAGAAGAAGTTGCGGAGACTATGAAAGAGCTGATTTCAGAAGGAAAGATCCTTCATTGGGGCGTTTCTGAGATTGGGGCCGAATATTTGATGCGGGCGAATGCGGTCTGCCCTGTAACAGCGGTAGAAAATGTTTACAACATGATTAACAAAGAGCATGAAGCATTGATTCCAATTTTGGAAAAAAATCAGATTGGCTGGGTTGCTCACGGCCCTATGTTTAAAGGGCTTCTTAGCGGAGCCTTTCGAAAGGGTGTAAAATTTGCGCGTGACGACTGGCGTGGTCACCTGATAAATGATGAAAATTTGGAACGTTATCACGATCTTCTTGCTTATTTGAAAGATCTCGGTGAGAAAAAAGGAGCTACATCCGGACAACTTTCTTTGGCATGGATTCTTCACAAAAAATCCTATATTGTTCCGATTCCTGGTATGCGGAGTAGTGAACGGCTGTTGGAAAATGCGAAGGCAACCCAAATAGAATTAACATCAGAAGAAGTTGCAAAAATCGATGAGTTGTCTGAATGTGCAAATCACAACTGGCAATAAAACATAGGTAACGATTATTGCTCTATCAATCGGAAGGAGAAAGTTATCGGATGCGTAAAACATTGGTTGCTTATTTCAGCGCCAGCGGTGTCACCGAACGGGTAGCGAAAGTCTTGGCAGATGAAGCAAAGGCGGATTTGTATTCCATTCGTCCGGCAGAGCCTTATACTGAGGCCGATTTGAACTGGCAGGATAAAAATTCCCGCAGCTCAAAGGAAATGCGAGACAAAGATTTCCGTCCCGCACTGGCAGACAAACATGCAAACATCCAGGACTATGATACTGTCTTTTTAGGGTTCCCGATCTGGTGGTATGTTGCTCCCACTATCATCAACACTTTTTTGGAAAGCTACGATTTTTCAGGGAAAACCATTATTTTGTTTGCCACCTCTGGCGGAAGCGGGTTTGGCGAAACCGTGCAGTCGCTGAAACACAGTGTGGATTCCTCTGCTGTCATTCGGGAAGGGCGCGTTTTCAGTGGCCGAGTTAACGAAGCCTCTATAAGAGAGTGGATTTCTAAAACCGTTATTTGAGGAGGATACTTATGAGCAATCCGAATATTGATCCGATTTTTGAAATGGGTGAAAAGAACCCATTTAGTCAGTTTTTTATTGGGCAAAGCTATCTGAAAATGCTCACCACCCAGGGAGTTCCTGTTGCCAATGTGACATTTGAGCCGAGTTGCCGTAACAACTGGCATATTCACCATGCAAAATCCGGTGGTGGCCAGCTTCTGCTCTGCACGGCAGGTCGAGGATGGTATCAGGAATGGGGAAAGCCCGCACAGGCATTACAGCCAGGTGACGTGGTGCTGATCCCGCCGGAAGTGAAACATTGGCATGGTGCAGCGGCTGATAGCTGGTTTTGTCATTTGGCCATTGAAGTTCCGGGAGAAGAAACAGCCAACGAATGGCTGGAAGCAGTAGACGATGAAACCTATTCTGCGCTGTAATAAACAGCAAAAGAAAGGTAGAACACAAAGGAAGGAGGACGGCGTTTGTTGGAAATCCTGCAAAGGGAGCTGATTTATCTCTGGTACTATTTTGATGTTCAAATTCGGCAAATTTTCTGGTACTGGGTGTTCGGCATGGCACTGGGGTCTGCTGTATCCGTATTCTTGAAAGACCATATCCACAGCACTTTTCGGGCCCTTGGGCAAAAAAAACTTGGTATTCTTGGGATTGTCATCTCCAGTATATTGGGAATAGCCTCTCCCCTGTGTATGTATGGAACCATCCCCATTGCGGCGTCCTTTTCTCGAAGTGGTGTGAGGGATGATTGGTTGGCAGCATTTATGATGTCCTCTGTCCTGCTGAATCCGCAATTGATTGTTTACAGTGTAGCATTAGGCGGAACTGTTTTGGCCGTAAGGATTCTCTCCTGCTTTCTGTGTGGAATTGTAGCAGGGCTATGCATTCGGAGATTCTATAAAGGAAAAACTTTCTTTAATTTTTCTGGATTTCAAGAACCCCAAAGCCGAGATACTGATCCGAATATTCTCCTGCGTTACCTGAAAAATCTGTATCGTAATATCAAAACCACTTCACCGTATTTTCTATTAGGACTTGTCCTGTCGGCTCTTTTTCAACGGTATGTACCCACAGAAACCATGACAGATATTTTTGGCGGGAACCAAGCATGGGGAGTTTTAATGGCCGCTACCATCGGCGTTCCTCTCTATGCCTGTGGCGGTGGCACAATTCCGCTTTTGCAGGAGTGGCTATGGTCGGGTATGAGCGTAGGCAGTGCAGCCGCTTTTATGCTTACAGGCCCAGCTACTAAAATCACCAATTTGGGCGCATTAAAAATTGTACTGGGGTTCCGTCGTTTTGTTTTGTACCTTGTCTATATTATGCTCTTTTCTTTTGTTACCGGACTGTTCGTCAACTGGATTCTTTAATGGCGCAGATAGAAGGATGGAGCGTGATAACGATGAAACCGGATACAGTTACAGCAAGTAGGCTTCTAATGGAAAATCACGCTTCTTCTGTATTCTGTAGGGGTAAAAAAGTTATAAGCAGCAATAAGCCGGGAATCGTACCTTTGCTTGAACTCTTGAAAAATCATGCGGATTTGAAGGGGTTTTGTACAGCGGATAGAATTGTTGGTAAAGCGGCGGCATTTCTCTACATAAAACTGGGAGTTAGCGAGGTATATGCGCCTATTATGAGCGAAATGGCAGTTTATACTTTGGCAAGGCATGGCATAATACCAATTTGTGACCGATGTGTTCCCTATATACTAAACAAAAACCGAACGGAAGAATGTCCCGTAGAGAAAATAGTTGCAGAAATCAATGATGCTGAACAAGCGTCCATTTTACTTGCAGAAAAAATATTCCCGTTGTGAAGTGGGAAGATGAAGGGAAGGCGCAAAAGATGAAACTGCAACAACGAATTTCTATTTTGGTCGTGTCGGCGCTTGTTTTGTGTGGTGCTCTTACGGGGTGTGGAAACAGTTCGGCAACCTCAGAACAGGAAACCTTGACTGGTGAAAGCGGCAACAGCGTAACGCAGGAAACAGAAACACCGGCACCGACAGAATCAACTTCATTGGATCAGACAGAAGAATCGCTTGCAGAGAGCAGCCAGCCTATCGTCTATATGACGGAAGAAATTTCAGCAGAGAGCCTAGTCGCAATTTATGAAGCTCTGGAGGCGTCCCCCGCAGGCAATATTGCTGTAAAACTCAGTACGGGAGAACCAGAAAGTAATTATCTACGTACTGACCTCATTGGGAATTTGGTGCAATCTTTTGATAATCCTACCATTGTGGAGTGTAACACAGCATACGGCGGCTCTCGTGCCAGCACTGCCATGCATTATCAAGTGGCAGCGGATCATGGTTACACTGACATTGCAAATGTAGACATTATGGACGAGAATGGCTCCTTTACCCTACCGGTAACAGGCGGCACCAATCTGACCGAAAACTATGTGGGTGCAAATTTTGAAAACTATGATTACTTTGTGGTGCTGTCACACTTCAAGGGACATTCTATGGCTGGTTTTGGCGGAGCAATCAAGAATATTTCTATCGGCATAGCTTCCAGCGAGGGCAAGGCATGGATTCATAGTGGAGGAACAAGCCTTACAAATGCCTGGAGCGGTGAGCAAGATGCTTTTCTGGAGTCCATGGCCGAAGCTGGCAAATCCGTAGTGGATGCACTAAATGGCAATATTTTGTATATCAACGTGATGAACCGTCTATCCGTAGATTGTGACTGTGACAGCAGCCCTGCAGAACCGGATATGCATGACATCGGTATTTTGGCATCTTATGATCCGGTGGCACTTGACCAGGCTTGTGTTGATTTGGTCTACGCTGCTGAAGATGGACAGTCCTTGGTTAATCGGATTGAAAGCCGTAATGGACTACATACGCTGGAACACGCTGAAACGATTGGACTTGGAAGTCGCAACTATCAATTAGTGAACATTGACGAGTTGCATGAGGAGTGATTGCATGAGAAAATTTTTAGCTTTTTTGCTTGTAGTAGGTATATCACTTTCGCTGACTGCTTGCAGTGAACCTGAACCGATACAAGATGAATCCAGCAGTACCACGCTGGTAACTATCCCAAACGAGGATGAATCGTTGGAATCAGATGCTGGCCAGTCCGAGGAAACAGAAATCGAATCGGAATCTGCCCAGGAAAGTTCCGTAGCAGAAAACCAAAGCAAAATCCTGGTGGCTTACTTCTCCTGGGCAGATAATGCAATTTTGGCTGAAGATGTAGATGCCGTTGCATCTCCCAGCGTAGTAGCTCCCGGTAATGTGCAGGAGCTTGCTGGATGGGTGCAGGAAGAAACAGGTGGCGATCTGTTTGCAATTCGTGTCACGGAAGCTTATCCCAGCGATTGGGATTCGTGCCTGGCCCGAGCCAATGAAGAGCGAGGCAACGATGCTCGGCCTGCACTCGAGGATCAAGTGGAAAACCTAGACCAATATGACACGGTATTTCTTGGCTATCCGAATTGGTGGTACGGTGTACCTATGGCACTGCTTACTTTCTTGGAGGAAAATGATCTCTCTGGCAAGGATGTCTATCTGTTCTGCTCTCACGGCACGGGCGGACTTGCACGGAGTGTGGAAATTATCACTGAGGCAGCTCCCGGTGCGTCCATCTCTGACAACATCTTTGATTGCTATGAAGAAGAAGCATCTGATTCACAATCGGATATTCAGGATTGGGTTAACGAGTTGGGATATTGAATTTTGAGCGGCTCAAAGCTTTCAAAGAAAATTCATGCTTAATGAGCATACAACTCAATCCAAACAAGGTATTAGACATGGGATGAGAGGCGTAGTATTCTATAATTGAAGATGGGGTAATCCTAGTGATTGGAAGGCGGCAGTTGGGTTAAAATCCATCTGCCGCCTTCCTGTTTTGAAAGGAGAATCGGAATGGGAAAGATAATACAGCTTATTTCCATAGGAGTATTGATGCTAAGTATTGCTGGATGCAATGCAGAGCAGAATATAGAGCAGCTTCGCGTGGATGATTCTCTTTTTGCTATGAACACCTATATGACTTTCACTGCCTACGGAGAGAACGCCCAGGAGGCAATTGATCATGCAAAAGAACAAATCAGTGAGATGGAATCTTTGTGGTCGGTCACAGAAGAAGGAAGCGAGATCTACCGGGCAAATCACAGTGGAGGAGAAAGTATTGAAGTCAGTAAGGAGACATCTGAATTGATTGCCTTTGCGCTGGATATGGCAGAAAAGACAAAAGGCTCATTAGATCCTACAATCTATCCGGTACTGGCTGCTTGGGGATTTACAACAGACCAAAAACGGGTTCCTGCACAGGAAGAATTAGAGCGATTGCTGTTGCTTGTGGATTACTCAAAAATCTCCCTCACAGACAACCTGCTCACCGTCCCCGACGGAATGGAACTGGATTTAGGTGCAGTAGGCAAAGGATATACTGCCGATCTGGTTGCGGATACCTTGCGCGAATACGGTGTTCAGTCAGCCATTTTTAGTTTGGGTGGCAATATTCAGACGATTGGTTCACGCTCAGATGGAGATGCATGGAGGATTGGAATAAAAGCTCCATGGGAAGAAGAAAATCTTGGCGTGTTGGAGGTTCGGAATTCGGCGGTGGTAACATCTGGCGGTTATGAAAACTATTTTGAGGATGAACATGGAAATATTTATTGGCACATCCTTGATCCTTCCACCGGTTATCCGTCAGATAGCGGTTTACAAGCAGTTACTGTTATAGGAAAAGAAAGTAAACTGTGTGATGCATTGTCTACTGCTTTATTTGTTATGGGGGCGGAAAAGGCAGAGGAATTTTGGCGGGAAAATGGTGGCTTTGATATGGTTATGATAACTGATGAGAATGAAATTATTTTGACAGAAGGGATTGCTGATTTCTTTACTCTCAGCGATGGACGAAATGAAGCGATCCGGGTTTTGCAAGAATGAAGCAAAAGAAGTGGCCCTATTTTTTAATTGGATTCATTCTGATAATCGGAATCATAGGTAGCATTCTGGTGATGCGCCACCCAGATACCACATGGGTAGAAATTGTTCAGGATAATGCGGTGTTGTATCGAATTGATTTACAACAATCAGAAGATCAAGTCATCGAAATTGAATATGAAGGCAGAACCAATACGATTGAAATTGTCAATCATCAAATCCATATAGTTGCAGCGCAATGTCCTGATAATACTTGTGTGAATATGGGATGGTTGGATTCCTCGGCCCCCATTGTATGCCTGCCAAATCACTTGGTTATCAGGTTTACCAATACAAATGAAACTATTGATGTCCAAGCACAGTGATGTCTTTTATCAGAAATAATAGATTCTGGTTAACTGTCACTATCCAATTTTGAAAATTACTCTGGAGGCATTACAATGAATGCTAAAAAGGTAACAGAACTGGCGCTACTCACATCATTGGCCTTAATTATTTTTATAGTGGAATTACAGATTCCTAATCCTTTTCCTATTCCTGGGGTGAAATTGGGACTCGCCAATATTATTACAGTGTATGGTGTTTATCATTATAAGGCAAAAGAAGTCTTTTTGATTGTCTTTGTTCGAATACTTTTAGGTTCATTTTTTTCCGGCAATATGATGGCATTAATGTATAGTTTGGCTGGAGGATTGGTGTGCCTAATAGGAATGCTACTGCTGAAAAAAGTGCTTTCAGAGAAATATATCTGGGTTTGCAGTGTATTGGGAGCAATTTTACATAATATTGGACAGATTATGGTTGCTTATTTTGTGGTTGGAAAGGGAATATTACTCTATTTTCCGTTTTTGTTGATTTCAGGATGCTTAGCAGGAGCATTCACTGGATGTTGTACACAACTAATCTTGCATAGAACCGCTTTGGAAAAAAACTCAATATGATGGTTTTGAAATAGAAAAGATGTGAGAACATGAAAACAGGAGTTCTAATTATTGGCAGTAACGCAGCGATATATCACGAAATATATAAGCACTTAAAAAATGAAACAACAGATGTATTTTGCGCTCATTCATTTGAGGATACTATGGAGTATTTTCGGAAAGAGGAATATATCCTTGTGATTTTAGATGCAGCCATTTCGAAATCGGAAGATCATCTGCTATTGCAGTCATTACGAAAGGAAAGACCGATCCCTATTTTAGTTCTTTCGTCCCAAGAAAACAGCTCAGATCGACTAAGCGTTTTTCAAGCGGGTGCAAATGCATATATGGGAAAACCGTACACACTAGAAGAATGTTTAGCACAAGCAAAATCTTTAATACATCTTTATGAAGGGGTAGCTCGACAGAAGTCCATTTATCCAGAAATGAACTTTGAAGGAGGGTTAAGTATTAGGCCAACGCACCGATCAGTATATATCAATGGAACTCTAATCAGCCTTACAAGGAAGGAGTTTGACATCCTGTTTTGCATGGCAAACCATCCCGGACAGGTACTCAGCCGGGAACAATTATATAGTTACGTATGGGACTCAGAGACCAACTTTAACATAGATGAAGTGGTAAAAGCTCATATCAAGACCCTCAGAAAAAAACTTGCTGTTTCTCATTACGAATATATTGAAAATGTCTGGGGCGTTGGGTATCGTTTCAGTCAAAAAGGACGGTGAACCGATTGTAACGGTCACCGTCCTTTTTTCTCCCGAAACTCTCCCGGTTTCTTCCCGATGATTTCTCTTTTATACATTATGATTTTTTGTATGCCGATATGACGAGTTTAATCCTGCTGACTGTCCAAAGCCGCAGTTATCGTGGCTTTGATGATTTGAAGGGCACGAGCATCGCAATTATATAACATACGGATAAGAGTTTCCATCTCGGAGTCTTCGATTTGTTTTTCTGGGAAGAAAATTCGGTCTGGTACTATCGCCAGTTCACGAATCAACTTATAGAGGAGATCATAACTGGGCTTTTTACCCTCGTTCTCTATGCGATATATAAATCTCTCAGATATTCCCACCCGGTTGGCTAAAGCCTCAACGGTCATGTCGGCGTTAGTACGAGCATTTTTAATAATTTCGCCCAGCGTTTCGTATTTACTCTGCACTTTCAGTTCACCCCTCTTCCTATTTTAATGCTCCATTTTAGTATGATAATGGCATAATGGGTCAAATTTTAGAGAACTAATAGTGCAAATAAAAGCAAAGCGTGGCGAAAAGTATATCCTGCCAATAAAAAAAACGCGGTTTTGGCAGGGTAAATTGTCATGCGCATCCCTCCAAGCCATCGTTTTAGGTTTGGAGGGATATTTTTATGCGCTGGAATATATGCGCTCCGCTGCTAATCCGAAGCAGCGAATTTGATTCGATGAAATAGGCCGATTGTTCCCTAATGGTACACGGCTAAAAAAAGACCCTGCTATGTAGCGGGATCGTTCACCCTTTGCCATGAACTGTTATGCCATAATCTATATGAACTAAAAAGAAACGCACTTGCTGTGTGGGAAATAGTCCCACCATGCAGGTGCGTTTTTGTATGTCATCACAGCTTATTTCCACGGTGCCGTGATCCTCCGATCAGTCTGAATTTCTCAAAATTCAGACTGATCGGAGGTAAACAGCGTGGAAGCTGGCAAAAAAAGAATATGGATTTGCGGCCAATATGTCGAGGTCACGGATGAAGTGTATATGGCCTATACGCAAGGCGACAGAAAGATGCGTTACTTTGAGAACGATTTGAAAACCGAACGGTTTGTTCTCGGAAAGGAGGGCCAGGTGGAACGAGTCATCCCCAGCCGCGAAGATTCTTTAGACCGGCTGACAGATGACAATGCTCAGCAATTTTCGGACAGTGAGGAGAGCGTAGAGAACACTGTGCTTCATAAATTGGAAGTGGACAGGCTACATACGGCCCTTGCAACACTGACCCCGGAGGAGCGTGCTTTGATTCAGGCTTTATTTTTCGAGGAACGCTCAGAAAGCGAGATGGCAGTTGAACTTGGCATCTCGCAGCCTGCCGTTTATAAGCGGAAGGTCAAGATTCTCAAAAAACTAAAACTTTTTCTTGAAAGCTGAGTTTTAGCGGTTATAGAACCTCTCACCCAACGGCAAAAAGGGTGAGAGGTTCTTTTTACCCCCTCACTGCACCTTGAAAACCGCATACCCATTCATCAAGCACATTCCCGTTTCTTTGGCGAAAGCCAAAGCCCAGACAGTGGCTGCGCGAGAATCTGTCAGACAAGAACAGCAAGACACCACCGAAAAGAACGTATGAAGGTCTTTGGCTTGTCCTGTCTAGCAGGGAGCGAGAAACAGTCGGCTGTCAGTGCCGGGCGGCTCCCGGTATCGGCCATGACCAGAAGCGGGGACAATGATACTCCCGTCCAGCCTAACGTCCGAGCGTTGAAGCGGCCTTGTTGCCGTGATCCGTCGCAGGCAATGGGGGCGGTTGCGTGAGAACCACGCGAGGGGTGAGATTCCCCGTGGAGCTGGTGAGCTGCCAGCCGTTTGATGACTTCCCACAGCAGTCCGGGGTGTCGAGGACAAATGGGGCTGCTTTGAAATATGGCCGTGCAGCAGGACCGGCAGAGAAAGAAGAGGGATATATATGTTTCCCCGGCCTACCTTCTGCCCTGTTGTCCGGCCTCTACATAGGCGGCGCAGATCGCCTAAATTTCAAAGGGAGGTCATACAACATGAACAGGACATACTTGCGCGGCGATATGTACTATGCCGATTTAGGCCGGGGAGTCGGATCTGAGCAGGAAGGCTATCGCCCGGTTCTGATTATCCAGAACAACACGGGGAACAAATACAGCACTACTGTCATCGTGGCCGCAATCTCCAGCAAGGTGGATGCAAAGGCCAAGTTGCCGACACACTATCTGCTCAAAGCGGAAAACGGTTTGGAGTTGCCTTCACTTGTTCTTATGGAACAACTTCGTACCATTGACAAGCGACGTTTGGGAAACTACATCGGCAGGCTGGATGAATATCACATCCGACGAATCAATCGCGCCCTGGCAGTCAGCGTGGGGTTGATCGAGGAAGTACCTAAGAATTTAATCATGTGCCTCTGCCCTGCCTGTGCCAACAATTTTTACGGCACAGGCTCTTATTATTTACGGCGCGTCAATCCGAAGCAAGTACAAAGGGACATTTGTACCTATTGCGGACAGAATATCGGTTATGACTACGAGGTGGTCAAGAAACCGGTGAGGAGGTGAAGATTGAATATGGAAAAACTGATTACCCGTAAGGAGGCGGCGAAACTTTTAGGGATCAGCCTTGCCACTTTGGACGAAGCACGAAACAGCGGCCTGATTTCCTATATTCAATATGTACCGAATGGCTGCGTCTACTTTACATCTGCCGGGCTCCAGGAATATATCGCAAAATGTACCCATCGGGCAAAACCAGTGGAAAAGAAGGAAACCTATCGCAACGTGCGAGGGAGCAAATCGCACCTTTGAGGAAATAGAGCAGTTCTGATAAAACAAAGATACAGCGCTGGTACTATTTTTTCGGAGGTGACGATCATGGCAGTAAAAAGAAAGCGAATTCCCAGATACAGTAAGGTTCAAGTAAATGGCTATGAGTATTACAAAACAGATATTGAGGACGCTGAGGGAAAGCGTGTTATTCTATACGGAAAGACCCGTGAGGAACTATACGAAAAAGAACTTGCGGCATTGGAGCAGGTTGACAGCGCCACCTTCCGTCGCACATCTCCCACGGTGGCGGAATACTGCGAAAAGTGGCTGCTGATGCAGTCCGTTCATGTGCGCGCCACTACCTTGACGGATTATACATCCAAAGTGCGGCGTCACATTATCAAGGAACTGGGCGAGAAGCGAATGGCCGAGGTAACACTGGACGATATTCAGGTGGCCCTCGTTCCGGTTTCCAAAAAATCAGCTTCAGTCTACAAGTCGGTGGTTATTCTCTATAAGTCCATCTTTCGGGCTGCAAAAGAAAGCCATGTGATTGATGCAAACCCGACCATCTATCTCAAAGCAAAGGGCGGCGGTGTTCCGCAGGAGGAGCGTCAGGCTTTGACCGATGAACAGGCTCAGCGGCTTCTGGATGCTGTTCGGGGATTGCCGCCCTATGTGTTCGTCATGATTGGCCTGTATGCCGGATTGCGGAGGGAAGAGATCCTGGCGCTGCAATGGGATTCTGTATATCTGGACACAGATGCCCCCTATTTGACGGTACGGAGGGCGTGGCACACAGAGCATAACAGGCCAGTCATTCTTACGGAGCTAAAAACAAAGGCTGCGGAGAGAAATATTCCTCTGCCGGATTGTCTGGCAGAGTGTTTGAAAGAGGCGAAGAAAAAATCGACCTCAGACTATGTAGTTGCCAATCAGGACGGCGATCCGCTGTCCTACACACAGTTCAAACGTCTGTGGCAGTATATTGTGACCAGAACAGCGAAGCCGCGAAAGGCTCGCAAACTGGTGGACGGAAAGTATGTGAATTATATGCTTTATCCCAAGCTGGGAGAAAAGGCCCGGAACAATGGTCATGTGGTTTACAGTCTGGATTTTGATGTCACCCCACATCAGCTGCGGCACACCTACATCACCAATCTGATCCATTCCTCGGTTGACCCCAAGACGGTTCAGTATCTGGCCGGACATGAGAGCAGCAAAATCACGATGGACATTTACGCGAAGGTCAAATACAACCGTCCTGACGAATTGGCAGGAGTTTTGAACGGCGCATTTGCCGTATGGGATGACGAATATGGGATCGCACAATAAAATAAGAAACAGCGGCAAGGGCGAGGAGTTTTCCTCGCCCTTTACGTTTCCTCAGATCGCACCTTTGAGGGTGCTGCTAATTTCTGATAAAAGTAGAGATGGGGGGCGACCTACATATTATATAGAAAGGAAATGATGATATGGCAAAGAAGAAGGAGTGTGTTCCGAAGTACGGAACTGTTGTACGGCGAGGGATTCAATATTACCGGACACGAATCACAGATGCCGATGGGAAAAGAGTGGACTTATATGCTGAAACCTGTGAGGAGTTATACCAAAAGGAACAGGAAGCGCGTCGGCAAGTGGACGAAGCCATATTCCGCAAAGAACACCCTACGGTGGCGGAATACTGTGAAAAGTGGCTACTGATGCAGTCGGCAAAGATTTCAGCGGCCACCTTAAGAGGCTACACGATCAGCATGAACAAGTACATAGTCGAGCCGTTGGGCGCTATGTATCTGTCAGATGTGACGGCAGATGATATTCGGCTGGCGCTGGTCCCGCTCACCACAAAATCGGCGGGGCTTTATAGCACCGTGAATATGCTCATCAAGTGCGTATTCTATTCAGCAGAGCGCAGTCAACTACTCGACTATAATCCCTGTGTGGGGATCTCCGCGAAAGGAGGAAAGCAGGGAAAGAAAAAGGAAGCCTTGACGGATGAGCAAACAAAGTTGCTCCTGGATACCGTTAAAGGGCTTCCACCATATACCTTTATCATGATTGCTCTATACTCTGGTCTGCGACGGGAGGAAATCCTGGGACTACAATGGGACTGTGTATTTCTGGACGTTCCCACACCGTATATTTCTGTGCGGAGAGCGTGGCGCTCAGAACATAACCGGCCCGTGGTTTCCACGACATTGAAAACCAAAGCGGCCCGCAGGGATATTCCTATTCCCGGATGCCTGGTTGATTGTCTGCGGAAGGTCAAGGAAACCGCCATATCTGAGTATGTGATTGCGGATCGAACAGGTCAACCACTTTCCAACTCACAGTTTCAGCGAGTTTGGAAGTATGTAACCGTTCGCTCGACAAAACCTCACAGCTACTATAAGTATGTCAATGGCCAGTGCATCAAAACCACTGTAACCCCCACCCTAGGCGGCCACCAGAAGAACAATCCGGAATTGGTGTACGCCATTGACTTTGATGTGACCCCACATCAGCTGCGGCACACTTACATCACCAACCTGCTGTACGCAGGCGTTGATCCCAAGACTGTCCAATACCTTGCAGGGCATGAAAACAGCAAGACAACGATGGACATTTATGCGCAGGTGAAGTATAACAAACCTGAAGAATTGGTAGGCGTAGTCAATGCTGCCTTCCGACAATGAAAACAGCGTATTTGTGTCCCCATTTTATGATTAAAAAGTGGGGCAACATTTGGGGCGAGGGCTTAAAAAGCCCGGAATATCAAGGAAAATCGGGTGAAAGAAAGGTTTAATACGGTCTCAA
>ERZ1673734.603-NODE-603-length-28941-cov-6.130375_pt1 | contig 28941 bp, 24 predicted proteins | sample MGYA00580199_ERZ1673734 | MGnify/ENA primary metagenome ERZ1673734 (study PRJEB41218, sample SAMN15661742) | gut metagenome | host: Homo sapiens | place: Canada: London | collected 2015-08-20/2019-03-30 | study: EMG produced TPA metagenomics assembly of...
CGCCTGCTCCTGCTTCTGGTCGGTGCGCAGGGCGGACACGGCGCTGGAAGCGCCTGCCACCACCACGGCACTGACCATCAGGGCCACCAGCATCAGCAGCAGGGCCATCAGCATGGACACGCCCCGCTGGTCATGTAGTTTTCGGCGCAGCGCGTCCATGCGGTGTCACCTGCCTTTCATTTCTTATGGCGCGGGGTCCGCCCCGCAGGGGTAGTTGGTCAGCGTCAGCCGGTACGTCACGCCATTCCGACGCAGGGTCACAGTGCCGCTGATGTACAGGCGCCGCGGCTGATCCGTCTCCACCGTCAGCAGACGGTATCGATAGTCGTCCGCCTCGATCACGTCGCCCGCGTAAATGGCCCATCGGGTGCCGTCCAGGGCGTTGCCGCCGCTGTCCACAGCGGTAAGGCCGCTGAGATCCACGGTGAAGTCACTCAGATCGGTGTAGGCATTTCCGGCGAACAGATACAGGCTGCCGGTCTGGCGTTCAAAGCCCGGCGCGGTGACATCGCCGCCCTCGGTGCTGCCGGTGCCCTCGCAGGGCAGGTACACACCGTTGACGGTGGTGCGGAGCACCGTGTCCTCCTCCACATCGTATACCAGTCCCACCGCGTCGCGGAGGGAACGGGCACTGATGATGGTGGAGGACTGGATACGCTTGGGCACGCCGTTTTCCAGATAGGTGTAGGTACACGTCACGGTGATGGCGGAGTCGCCTGCGGCAAAGCCCGTTACCGGCAGGGTGAAATCACCGGCCTGACCGGCGACGGCACGGATGTCCGCAGCGTCGCATTCCACCACGGCGGTGCCGTCGGCCAGCGTCTCCGCCGCCGCGGACCACCCGATGGTCTCGCCCTTGGCGGCGTCGGCGGTGACGGGATCGCCGTGGCTGTCCCGCAGGGACAGCGTCACGGTCTCGGAGGGTGCGCCGTAGCGCACGGTGACACCGGCGGGCTTGTCGTGGGTCAGGGACAGCACCGCGCCCACGCGGATGGTGAGGTCGGCGGTGTAGCTGCCAAGGGAGGCCCTTGCCACCACCACACCCTCTCCGCCGGCGGCGGAGGCGGTGAACGTCACCTGCCAGCAGCCGCTGGCGGCGTCATAGGCCGCTGCGGCGGTGCTGCCGATGAGGGTGTCATCCGCCGGCGTGCCATCCTCGTTCAGCAGGGTAATGGCAGGTGTCTGACCGGTGTTGACGGCGTTGTTTTCGGGGTATAGCCCCACCGTCAGGGTGGGCAGACGTCCGTCGCCGCGGTCTGCGAACAGATCCAGGTCGGCGCTGGTGCTTTCCCAGTACAGGCCGTGCATAGGCCAGGGGCCGTAGTGGACGTTGACCGTGCGGCCAAAGGCATCCAGCTGGGTCAGAATGGTGGGGAAGGGATAGTTCAGGCCGTCCAGCCGTCCGGCGTCAGCGCCGGGGAAGCTGTACTTGCCGTCGATGCGGACGCCATTCTCCTCCACGGTGACGAAATCAAAGGCCAGGGGAGAAGCGGAGACGCCATTGTTCAGCCATGCAGCCAGCTTATCAGGATCTGCCATATCCTGATAGGAGATGTAGGGGGAGCGGTCGTTGGTCAGCACTACGCGGCGGACATCGGAGGTATCCTTCATGTTGATGTTCTTGCCCGCCTTCCAGTCCGCGTCAGACAGATTCCGGAAGCTGGTGTAGTCATTGGTATTCACCACGGCGCTGGTCAGACAATAGCAGTTGCGGATGATGGCGTGGGGGTTGGGGATGGTGTACTGGATGCCATTGTTGTTGTACCAGATGGAGAACGAGTGCAGCATTTCGCCGTTGGAGGCGATGGCAAAGGAGGCGACCACGTGGGTCTTGGCGTTGGTAGTCGTGGGAAGCTTCACATAGGAGTAGCAGTTCTGCACGGTCAGCGGGTTGCTGGTAGTACCCATGCTGCTCTCCAGATTGCCCTGATCGCGGAGGATGACGCCGCCCACGAGACCGGCTACCCAGATATTGGTGGATCTGCCGGTACCGTTGTAGTTATTGCGCATCTCCTCTGCCTGGATGGAGCCGCCGGCATAGCACTTATCCAGCGTTGCGCGGCATACACCGGCGATACCGCCCACACGAAGGTTCCGATAGCCGATATCGTAGCTGATGTTGATGATAATGTCCGTCACGGCGGAGCAGCCGGTGATGTTCATGTTGGTGGCGCCCACCAGACCGCCTACGCAGCCGCCGCCCCAACCGGGGTTATTGGCCCGCAGATCGCGGATGATGTAGCCGGACACGGAGCAGTTGGTGAACGATGCGCCATTCTTACCGGCGCCGGCGAAGCCCACCAGACCGCCCATGGCGTACCAATGAGTGCCTGCGGCGTCGTTGATCACCTCGTTGCCCTGATCGGAGTACATGATGATATCCTTCAGGTCAGCACCCACGGTGAAGCCAAACAGACCTATGCACTGGGCGGTACTCCGGATCTGGATGTTCCGAATGGTATAGGCGTCACCGTCGTAGTTGGAGGCGAAATAGGCCGCATAGGGCTGAGAATTGGCGCCATTGTCCACGTGAGCCGTGTCCACCATGCTGCCGATAGGGGTGAAGGGATGGTCGTCGGTGCCGCCGAGCCCCTCGGCAACGGCGTCCACGTCATGGCTCTGGACCCAGTAGCGGCGGGTCTCATTGGTGAAGTTGTCCTGTCCCGACGACACGGAGTTGCGATAGCTGCCCAGATAGGGGTACTTGGTGATGTTGTTGTCGGTGGAGCCGGAGACGTAGTGATCCGTGGAGAGGGTGCCGTAGTTCCAGTTGATATTCTGCAGCTGGGACACGGACCGGATCTCGTAGGCGCTGTCTGCCTCGGCCCCGGGCAGCGCCGCGCTTACGGGCAGGGAGCCTATGCCGTCGATGCTGACGCCGGTGAGAGTGATGGCATCGGCGAAGAACGGGCACACCGAGTAGGTGTAGCTGCCGCCGCCGTAAGACAGGGTCCACTGGCTGTTGACGTCGGCGCCGGTGAGGTACATGGTATCCTCGCGGGTCCAGCTGACGGAGCCGTCACCGGCCGTCCGGCTGACGGGGCCGGTCTCGAAGGCCACAAAGGAGTAACCCTTCATCTGGGCGGCCAGCGCCTGCTCCACCTCGCTGCGGCGTGTGCCGGTACGGCAGTTGGTGAATCGATAGCTGATGTCGGCGGCGGAGGTGACGGTATCCGTGGCGCAGAAGTAGCCGTAGCCGTAGCGCGTCACCACACCGCCATCGTTGTGCTGGGTACACAGGGAGCTGCCGGAGATGGGGGTGCCGTCGTCGGTACCCACATAGCTCAGGTGATAACCGGCGCTGCCGCCGGACTCATACTCCCAGTAGAACACGCCCAGCGTGCCGATGTGCTCCAGCGTGGGCCACTGACCGTAGTGAACGACGCGATTGGCGTCATTGCGGACCACGGCAGGGTAGGGATAGCTGTCCGTGCCGTCATAGCGGGTGACGGCGGCGCGGGAGAAGCCGGACAGCCGCAGCTTTTCCAGATCCGCGCCGGTGATGGGCCGTCCCGCGGCGCTGCTGCTGAAGCTGTTGGCGGCGGTGTTGTAGGCGTACAGGTGCCCGCCGTAGGAGTAGGTGCCGCCGTTGAGGTAGCAGCACTCCAGCGCGCCGCCGCCGATACGGGTCAGGCCGTAGACCTCCGCCTCACCGGCGGCGGTCAGAGCCGTGGCGCTGTAACAGTAGCGCAGACTGCCGCCGTTGTTGCTTCCGGCGAAGCCGCTCAGCCACACGGTGCTGTTGCGGACGTCCTTGGCGAACAGGGAACCCAGCGCGTAGGAGGACTGGATGGCGCCGTTGTTGACACCGGCCAGTCCGCCGGCATAGACCGAGGCGTTGTAGGCCGAGACAATAACGGAGGGGCAGTTGGCCTCGCTGGAGAAGATACCCAGCGAGCCGTTGCGGGACGAGCCGCTGGCGAAGTTGCCGCCCACCAGCCCGCCGATATAGAGTGTGCTGTAATTGTAGGCTACCAGGCCGTAGTCGCGGCTGCCGGAGGAGCCCACGAAGCCGTAGCCGGAGGCGGCGCAGTTGGCGATAATGCCGTAGTTCCGCCCGGCCAGCACGCCTGCATAGGTGCGGACTGTGCTGCCGTTCAGCTGACCGTACACCCGCACGGCCTCGCTGCCGCTGGCTATCAGCACGGTATTGCGCACCTGGCCGCTGCGGGCTACGGTGGCGAACATACCGATGCTGCCGCGGCTGTCGGACACGAAGGACACGCCGGTGATGGTGTGGCCGTCGCCGTCGTACTGGGCCGCGAAGCCGTTGGCACTGTCGATGGGCGCCTGCTGCCGGACACTGGTGTAGGCCGTGTAGCCGGACCAGTCATAGGCGGCGTAGTCGATGTCCCGCTCCTGCAGATAGGTGCTGGAGCCGGTACCGGCGGCGTAGTTGGTGTAGTACAGGCTCAGAGCGTAGAGATGGCGTGCGGTGCGGAGATAGATGGTATCGGGCGTACCGGTGCCGGTGGTGACGCTCTTGGCGAAGTAGGGGTTGAAGTAGTAGGTGCGGCTGCCCACTGTCACCTCCTGCCGGAAGGCGGCATGGGTGCCGGAGGGGGCCGTCACGGCGGCGGGGAACGTCACAGGGAACAGATAATAGGCCTCACCGTTGTAGTAGGCGGTGTGCCGCGTGCTGGCGGAGGTCAGGGTGATGCTGGACGTACCGCAGGAGACGGTAAGGCTCCAGCCTGCGGCAGGCTGCTGGGACAGGGCCACGGCGTAGCCGTCGCCCACGATGGTCTTTGTCTCGGACAGGCTGTCCACATTGCCGCCGAAGAAGCCGTAGGTGCCGTCGCTGTATACCTCGTAGTACACCAGCGCGTCGGACTCAAACTGGGCCTGCCAGTCACCGTAGTGCTCCAGCGCTGTCAGTCGGGGGTAGGAGTAGGTGCTCAGGCCCTGATTCAGCAGGTTGTAGGGATGGCTGTCGCTGCCGGAGGGCGCGGTAAACACGCCGTACAGCCGGTTGATGTCGGCGCGGAATGCATCGCTGCACAGCTGGTCGTAGGTGCGGCCGTCGGTGCCCTCCAGCGCCGTGTAGTTGTCGGACAGGTCACCCCGCAGATAGAATACGTGGTCGATGGCCGTGGCGGCGCTTCCGGCCAGCCCCACGGCGGTGGTATGGATGTCCTGTGCGTCGCCGTAGAAGGCGCAGGCGCTGTACGTGGCCTCGGCGCGGTCCAGCGTGCCGTTGACCAGACCGGCAGCGCGGGTCCCGGCAGTCTGATAGCCCACGGCGTAGCAGTTGGTCAGGGTGGTGTAGGCCCCCTGAGCCGCGCCGCCCACCAATCCGCCGGTGACGGGCGCGGTGAGGTAGCAGTCGGCGTAGGAGCCGGTGACGGAGACATGAGCGCCTGCATAGCCCACCAGTCCGCCGGCATTGGCGCTGCCGCTGACGGTGGTGGCGGTGAAGCTGCCGCGGATGGTGAGCTCCTGACCGGACACACCCACCAGACCGCCTGCCTGCCCGCCGGTGATGCGGGCGGGCACACCGGCGGCGTCCTCGGCGGTCATACCGGCGAGGTCGCCCCGCCGTGCGTTGAGGTACACGGCGCAGTCGCTGATGGTGACGGCCCCGCTGGCGCGGCCAATGAGCGCGCCTGCAGCACCGGCGGCGGCAGTGGCCTTGACGCCGGTGAGGGTCACATGGTCGATGCTTCCGGCGAAGCTGGAGAACAGTCCCACGTCCGCTGTCCTGGCAGAGGACACGGTGAGCCCATAGATGGAGGACTGCACGGCAGTGCTGTCCTCCAGCTGGGAAAGGCCGGTGTACCGGGTGAGATTCTGATTGGTGATCGGCGTGAAGGACGGCCCATAGCAGGAGTACCAGTCCTTCTCATCGGTGGTATCGTCCGTAAAGGAGATGTCGCTGATCTGCACGGCGGAGGTGATGGTGGATGCCGCATGGGAGGCGGCGTCCAGATTCTGCAGGTGGCGGCCGCAGGAGATGAGGGCGGTGGCGCTGTCGGTGCCATAGTCCGTGCGGTCGTCGAACAGGCCGTTGGTCACGGCGGAGACGGACACCTGATCCACCAGCGGATCGTCGCTGCTGGCGGTGAGCGTCACGGTGATGGGTACGCCGCACAGCAGCTTGCCGCCGGTCTGGGCATAGAACCGCGTGCTGTCACGGGTCAGATCATCCAGCACCCAGGTATAGCGGTACAGGCGGCTGCCCTGCTGGTACAGCTGGCTCTGGGCCAGCTTTTTCGTGTAGGTGCTGATGCCGTCGGACAGCTGGATGGTCAGGGTAATAGGCTGCTCCGTGGGCCGGTTGCAGTAGAACGTGGCGGTGAGCTTCTCCGCATTCTCGATGGTCAGGGAGGGCTGGAGCGTGCCGGTCTGCTGGGCCTGGGCGATATCGCCGCCGTAGTAGCCCACCTTCGCGCCCATGCGGCGGCGGTACTGATAGCTGCGGTAGTCGTCCAGCGTATTGGGGTCCGGCAGGGGAGAGGCGCTGTAAAACACGGCGTAGACGCTGCCGCTGTCCGGTGCGTACTCGATGTACCAGCAGCCGTCCCACAGCTCCGCGTCCACGGCGGACATGGGCAGGATGGCGGCCGCCGCCGTAGTCTCCTTTTCTGCGGCGGTGTTGGCCAGCACGTAGCAGAACGTGGTTTTCTGGGACTCCTCGTCCGCGTCGGAGGGCGGGAAGGGCATGGTCACCACACCGTCGGCGCCGGGCTGGTACCAGCCCTCCCAACCGGCGGCATGGAGCTCCGCCATCTGCTTCTGAGCGGCGGTGTACAGGAGCTCCGCTTTACTGTCCAGCTCCCGCTGGCGCAGGTCAAGGCGCAGGCGGCCAAGAGAAAAAACGGCAATAAGGCCCACAATGGCCAGAATGCCGACCACAGCCAGCAGCTCGACCATTGTGAAGCCGGCGCTTGCCGTTTTGCTCCGCATTGTTTTGTTGTGATGACAGGTAAGACGGGTCATGCTCTGCTCCTGTAAAACAAGTCCTGATAAAACAAGCCGGTGAAAAGCCGCGCGGCAGCGCAGGGTGTCAGGATGCGCTGCCGGTGCTTTGCAGTTCGAAATAAGTGATGGTGAGGTTCACCCTGGTGCCGTGCTCGGCGTCCAGATCCAGGGTCACATCGGAGATGAGGTTGACATAATCACTGCCGTGGAGCGCGTCCATCACGGCCCTTGCGGCGGTGTAGGAGCTGCAGGTATATTCCAGCGAGATAGGACGGCAGATGATGCTGCCGCCGTCCTCCAGCAGGTAGGTGTCCCCGAAGCTCAGGGTGTAGTCCACCGTGCCGGACAGGATGGTGTTCAGCTCCACCAGCAGCCGCTCGGAGTTGTCATAATCCGGCAGCGGCTTGGCGTCGGGATCGGCCAGCAGCGTCTCCAGCTCCTGCTGCATCTGGCGCATACGGGACAACCTGGCGCTGTTGGTCAGGATGGCATCCTGCTCCGAGGCGGTCTGGGCGTTGAGGTCGGCGATGGAGTCGTTGATGGGGGTGAGGATCAGCTTCCAGTAGCCCACGGCGATGACCAGCACGGCCAAAATCACCAGCAGGACCTTTTCGCGGGTGGTAAAAACATGTCTCATGCGGCAGCCTCCTTATCCGCGGGCTGGAGCGTGATGGTCACGGAGAAATCCAGCAGATCGGTACGGGACAGCCGGGGCGTGGCGGCGATGGTCAGCGATGCGCTCTTGACGATGGGCTGCTGCTGCACACGCTGGAACATGGCGGAGATCTGCTCCAGATCCATGCCGGACATGGTGATGATGGCCACATCGTCCTCCACCAGCACGGTTTTCACCGTGCCGTAGGGCATCAGATACCCCTCCAGCAGGTCCAGCACCTCCAGCCGGTCCACGGGGATGTAGAACGGGGAGTCCTCCTCCTGCATCCACGTGCGGGAGTAGGTGCGGTACTGCAGCTCCACGTTGTCGTAGTCCGCCAGCGCCTGCTGCATCTGGGTGTACTGGGAATGCACGGTGTTGTAGGCATTCTCTGCCGCCCGCTGGCGGTCCAGCTGGCGCAGTACGCCGAAATTGGCCACGCAGAAGCTCAGCACCACGATGAGTACCAGCCCCAGCGTCAGCGTCAGGGTGCTGCGGGAGTGGGACTCCCGCTGGGCCAGATTCACGGTGCGCTTGGTGGGATATTTGGACGCCTTGACGGGTAGGCCCTTTGCGCTGTTGTCTTTTTTCATAGCAGTGCGGCCTCCTTACGCTTGCAGGGCGCAGCCCAGAGCTTTGGTGTAGAGCCACGGGGCGTCCGAGCCGGTGTCCGGCATCAGGTCCGCTGCGGGCAGTACCTCCAGATCCGCCACCTCGCGGATGGCGTCGCCGATGTGGCCCACCGCCGCGCCGCCGCCGCACAGGTACACGCGGCGCAGCGCCTGCTGCCGGTTGTTGTAGTTATAGAAGTTGACGGCCTTGGTGATCTCCGCCGCCATCCGGTGGTACAGATCCATGCTGGCAGGGTCCGTCATGGCCCCCTCGTAATTGGACAGCATGTGGGTCAGGGCGATGTGTTCATCCACGCCCTGCCGCTCGGAGATGGAGCGGATGAGGTCCAGCATGCCCAGATCGATGGTGCGGCGGGTGATGAACCGGTCGTCCCGCAGGATGAACATACGGATACCGGCGTGGCCCACGTCCACCAGACAGTAGTCCCGGCTCTCCGGCTGGGTGCGGCGGATGTAGTCGGTGAGCAGCGCGGCGTAGGCCGCCTCCTCCGGCAGGGCCAGCTTCAGCTTGAAGCCCGCGCGGTTCATCATGCTGCGGTAGTCCTCGATGGTGGTTTTCAGGGTGGCGCAGGCGAACAGCTTCATTCGGGTGACGCTGTCGTCCTCGCCGCGGACCAGCTCCTGCACGGCGTAGTCGAAGTAGTAGCGGCTCTTCTCCTGGGTCAGGTAGTCCTTGAACTCGAAGGGCAGGTTATACGTCAGCTGGCCTTCGGTCATGGGGGGCAGCTCGGTGATGCGGGTGAATACCAGCGGGGCCGGCAGGATCACTGCGGCCTGCGCGCTGCGTGGCAGGTTATTTTCTTTGACCAGCTGGCGCAGGAGATCAGCCATAGCGTCCATGGACACGATGGTGCCGCCCCGCACCAGCCCATCGGGCACCGGCGCGGAGACGGCGGCCTTACAGACGCCTCCGGCGCACCAGACCAGCTTGATCTGGGCGGAACCGATATCAAAAGAGACGATATTTCCGGTCATAGGCAATACCTCACTTTCAGAACAGACTCAGATAGGCGGCGGTGATGGCGTCGCCCCACAGAAGCGTCAGAATGGCGGCGGCCGAGATGGAGGGCCCCCAGGGGATGAGCCGTGCGTCCCCCTCCGTGCCGCGGCGCTTCAGGGTGACCAGGGCAAATACAATGCCCAGCACACAGGCCAGCAGCAGACACAGCAGGTTCTTCATCCAGCCCAGATACAGGCCGGTGAGGCACAACAGCTTGATGTCGCCGCCGCCCATGGCATCGGTTTTGCGCAGTTTTTCGTACAGCAGCACCACGATCAGCAGCCCGCCGCCCACGGCGAGACTCCCCAGCAGGGCGTCCAGCGCCTGCCCCTTCGGGTCAGGCAGCAGGAAGAAAAACGGGATGCGCAGGATGGCCCCCGCCGCCACAAAGCGGTCGGGGATGATATACCCCTCCAGATCCGCGAACGCGCAGGCCAGCAGCACGCAGGCCAGCAGCAGCGCTTCAAGCATCTGGAGCGAAATATCATAGCGCAGGAGCAGGGCCGTGAACGTCACCGCCGCGGCAGCCTCGCCCCACACATGGCGGGCCGACAGCTTCGCGCCGCACCAGCGGCAGCGGCCCCTGTGAACAAGATAGCTGACCACAGGGATGAGATCCCCCGCCGTCAGCACATGCCCGCACACATCGCAGTGGGAGCGGCCGCGGAGCACGGACTCCCCGTGTACCACGCGCCATGCCATGCAGTTGAGGAAGCTGCCCATGCACGCGCCCAGCAGCGCCGCTACAAAGCAGCAGTAGACGGTGAAGGCGGGGGTCAGATACAGCATGGCAGTCTCCTTCTGGATACCCGTACCACAGGAGCCGCAACCCTCCGGCTCCTGTGGTGCAGAGTAATGTATGTGTGCATGGGTTGTAAGTACTTCGGCCCGAAAATTACTCCGCGGTGGAGATGGCAAAGTGGTTGGCAGCGGCGTCGAAGGTGTAGACGACCTTGCGGCCCTTATCCCAAGCGGCGACGGACTGACCGGCGATCTCAACAGCGGCGCCGGGCTTGCCCTGGCAGGTGTAGTCGTTGGTGCCGGTGGCGGCCACGGAGCCGTCCTTCTGCAGGTACAGGGTGGCGCCGTCAGCAACGTCGGTTTCACCGGCGATCAGCTCGGCCATGGCGGAGGCGTAACCGGCGCGGATATTGGCCTCATCGGTGGCGACCTTGGCCTTGTTCAGGGAAGCGGTGAAGGTGGGAATGGCGATGGCGATCAGCACGGCGATGATGGCCACGACGATCAGCATCTCCATCAGGGTAAAGCCCTTTTCATTCTTCTTAAACAGCTTGGAAATCATGTCTTTTTTCCTCTTTCTATATAATTTATTTATGCAGCCGCCTGTTTAGGGTTGAGGGAAGGCGGGATACAACGAGCTTAGGCAATGCTGCCGTACATGGTGAACATAGGCAGGTAGACGGCCAGCAGCAGAATGACGGTGATGATCGCCAGCGCGATGGTGATGACCGGCTCCATCAACGACAGCAGCTGCTGGGTGGTGACGCTGACCTCGTTGTCGAAGTAGTCGCCGATGACGGTGAGGGTCTGCTCCATGTTGCCGGAGCGCTCGCCAACGCCGGTCATTTCCGTCAGCAGACGGGGAAATGTGGGATCGGCGGCCATGCAGCCCGCCAGATCGCGGCCCTGTTCCACGCCCTGCCGCACACGGCGGACGGAGTCGGAAAACAGGTAGTTGCTGATAACGCCCGCCGTCACCTCCAGACTGCGGGTGACGGGCAGACCGGCGGCCAGCATGGTGGCCATGGTGGAGGCGAACTGGGCGGAGGCGCTTATCTGGTGCAGCCGCTTCAGCGGGGAGCGCTTCAGCTTGCCTGCCGCCAGGAACATTCGCCCCCGGTCGCTGCGGCGCAGCAGCAGCCTCACGATACAGAACGCCAGGATAAAGAGCACGAATATCCACCAGTAGTGCAGGAAAAAGTTGGAAACGGCGATAAGCCCCCTGGTGATGGGCGGCAGGTCGCTGCCCAGCTCGGCAAAGGCGGAGGTGAACATGGGCACAGCGAACAGCATGATGACCATGAACACAATGGCCGCCACGATCAGCACCAGCACGGGGTACGTCAGGGTGCTGACCAGCTTGGCGTGGGTCTTGGCGGATTTGTCGTAGTATTTGTGGAGCCGGTCGAAGCACAGCTCCAGCGTGCCGGACTGCTCACCGGCCCGAATGGTCTCGACAAACGTGACGGGGAAGGCGGTGCCGGCGTTGGTAAAGCTCTGGGCCAGACTGTATCCGCCGCTGACATCCTCGGCCACGTGCTCCAGCACCCGCTGGATCTCGCGGCTGCGGGCCTGAGCCGCCACCATCTCCACGCACCGGTCGATGGGTAGTCCGGAGGTCAGGATGATGGCGAACTGGGAGCAGAGGATGGCCAGCTCCTTGTCCTTGATGCGGTGGGAGCCGAAGCTGACGCCGCCCTCCTTCTGCTCCGGCACGGCCTCGATCTTCGTGACCACAGAGCACGTCTCCCGCAGCTGGGACACGGCCTCAAACTCATCGTAGGCCTTGATGACGCCGGATACCCTGGCGCCGTCGGGGGACACGCCTTTGTACTTATAGGTGGTCAAGGAAGTTCACCTCGCTTTGTGTGTCGGAAGGGGGGGGAGGGTCAGAAGCTGCGGGCGTTCTGGAACGCCTCGCGGTCCCGGGCGTAGGCCACGGCGGTGTCGAAGGCCACGGTGCCCTGCTGTACCAGCTGGCGCAGGGCCTGGTCCATAGTGATGCTGCCGTTCCGCCCGCTCAGGGTGATGAAGCTCTCGATCTGGGGGGTCTTTCCCTCACGGATGAGGTTGCGGATGGCATCCGTCACGACCATGATCTCGCAGGCGGCGACGCGCCCGCCGCTGGCCCGCCGGGGCAGCAGCTACTGGGACAGGACGGCCCGCAGGGTAGTGGACAGCTGAAGACGTATCTGCTGCTGCTGGGCGGCGGGGAACACATTGACCATGCGGTCCACCGCGTCGGCAGCGGAGTTGGTGTGCAGGGTGGCGAACACCAGATGGCCTGTCTCTGCGGCGGTCAGCGCCGTCTCGATGGTGTTCAGGTCCCGCATCTCGCCGATGAGGATAACATCGGGGTCCTCGCGTAGGATGGCCCGCAGGCCATCGGCATAGGAGCGGGTGTCCGCGCCGATCTCCCGCTGGTTCACGATGCAGCGATCCGGCACGTAGACGTACTCGATGGGGTCCTCCAGCGTGATGATGTGGGCGTTTCTGGTGTGGTTGATGCGGTCCAGCAGGGCCGCCAGCGTGGTGGACTTGCCGGAGCCCGTCTCGCCCGTGACCAGCACGATGCCGCTGCGGTAGGAGGCGAAATCCGCCACCACAGGCGGCAGGGACAGCTCGTCCAGCGAGGGGATATGGTCGGCCAGCAGACGGATGGCGGCGGAGACGCTGCCCTGCTGGCGGAACAGGTTGACGCGGGTGCGTCCCCCGTCGGGGAACGAGCGGGCCATGTCCAGCTCGCCGATGTCCGCCATGGTCTCGTACTCCGCACCGGCCAGCTCACGGGCCAGCATCTCGCAGTCGGCGGCGGTGAGCACCTCGCCGGTGAGGTCGGTAACGTTTCCGTCTACGCGGCACTTCGCCGGAAGGCCGCAGACGATGTGAACGTCGGAGGCCCGCATGGCGCGCGCCTTCTCAATGAGCTGATCCAGTGAAAGCATAGGCTCCTCTTCAATCAATGGTGGAGTGGATGGCGCGGGCGGCCTCGGCAGCGGTGGTCTCACCGGAGAGCACCAGCGCGCGGCAGTTGTCCCGCATGGACGTGAAATCGGTGTCAGCCGCGGCCTTCAGCAGCGCGTCGTAGTCGGCGCCCTGGCTGATGAGGCGGCGCAGCTTGTCATTGACGGTCAGGATCTCGAACACCGCGCGGCGTCCGTGGAAGCCGCTGTGGCGGCACTCGGGACAGCCCTCGCCGCGGTAGAAGGTGATGTCCGCATCAGCGGGCAGCTTCAGCAGCGACAGCTCCTCATCGGAGGGGCGGTAGGGCTTTTTGCAGTGGGGACAGATGCGCCGCACCAGCCGCTGGGAGATGACGCCGCGCAGGGCGTTGGCAATAAGGTACGGCTCCACGCCGATGTCCACCAGACGGGGAATGGCGGATACGGCGTCGTTGGTGTGCAGCGTGGACAGCACCAGATGTCCGGTGATGGCGGAGCGGATGGCGATAGAACCTGTCTCGCCGTCGCGGATCTCGCCCACAGAGATGATATCGGGGTCCTGGCGCAGGATGGCGCGCAGGCCCGCGGCAAAGGTCATACCGGTCTTTTCATTGATCTGGCACTGGCTGACGCCGGGGATGTCGTATTCCACGGGGTCCTCCAGCGTCATGATGTTGGTCTCCTCGCTGCACAGCTCCTGCAGCATGGCGCACATGGTGGTGGACTTACCGGAGCCGGTGGGGCCCACGATAAGGATCACGCCGGAGCTGTTCCGCAGCAGGGCCTCATACTTCCGCAGGTCGTCGCCGGTGAGACCGATGGCTTCCTTACTGATGTCGCGGCGGGACTTGTCCAGCAGACGCAGCACCACCTTCTCGCCGTAGATGGTGGGCATGGAGGAGATACGCAGGTCCAGCTCGTGCTGGTGGATATGCACCATAGCGCGGCCGTCCTGGGGGATCTTGCGCTCGGAGATGTTCATGCCGCCCATGATCTTCAGGCGGGAGATCACGGTATTCTGCAAATTGGCGGGGACGGTCAGCATCTTGTGCAGCAGTCCGTCGATGCGCATACGCACCACCATCTCCCCGTCCTGGGGCTCCAGGTGGATGTCACTGGCCCGCTCGTTGAACGCCCGCTCGATGAGGGAGTTGACGAAGCGGATCGTGGGCGCGGCGTCGGCGTCCTCGCGGCCGCCCGTCATCTGGGCGGGCACGATGTCGCGGCCGTTGTCGCCGGCCGCCCGCTTCATCTCCTCGATGACGCGTGCGGTTCCCTCGTTGCCGTACAGGGTGGCGATGGCCTGCTCCACGGCGCGGCGGGTGGCGATCATGGGCACGATCTGCCTGCGGGACGCGGACTTCAGCTCCTCCTGAGCCACGAAGTCCAGAGGATCGCTCATCGCCACGTACAGCTCGTCCTTTACCAGCTTCACCGGCACCACGCAGTACTTCCTGGCGATGGCGCGGGGCACATACTTGGCCAGCTCCACCGGAATAGACACGCGGGTCAGGTCGATATAGTCCACGCCCAACTGCATCTGCAAAGCGTCGATGAGCTGCCGCTGGGTAATAATGCCGCTGTCGATGAGCACGTCGCCCAGACGCTGGCCGCTCTGCTTCTGGGTCTGCAGGGCGGTCTGCAATTGTTCCTCGGTGATGGCGCCGGCGGCGATCAGCAGATCGCCCAAACGCATATAGGCCATGTGCGGTCTCCTTTCCAATGGAATATCTGATGTATGATAGCAGGGGAAACGCCGCACGTCTGTTGCAGAAATCACAATGCGGCGAAAAAACGATATTTTCAGGAAAAATTCTGGTTTTGCAGGGAATTCGCACCGTCCACAGCCCTGCCCGCCCTGTGCGGACAAAAACAGACGCATCCTACACGCCCGCAGGACAAATTGGAAACGACTTCCTGCGCCGCTGGAAATATCTGTATGCACTGGAAAAGGGTGGCAGTGCGCACCCTATACTTTTTCCATAGAAATCACTGTTATGCGCGGGAAGTTCCACAATTTTTGGCATTTATGCCGAAAATTCTCGAAAGTGTTACAATGATAGCATGAAGTATGCGGAGTTTCAAGTACGGAACCGTAGTTTTCCTAACGAATTATTAACATAAAACGCGAGAAATGGACGAAACGCTGGCAGAGCAAAAGCGCCTTATCATCTGTCCCGCCGTCCTGCAAAATAAAGACGCCTGAAGGATGCGCACAGGGGGGAGGGAGACCCCGCAGGGCTCCTCTCTCCCAACCCATCCGGAGAAGGCACTTGCATTTTTCCCCGCGGATGGTGTATGCTACGGGCAAGGAACCGGCGGAGGGCGCGAAAGCGGCGTCCCTCCCTGCATATAATAAAGGAGAATCGTTATGTACCATGTGAAGGTTTTGAAGGCGGCGGACGCCGAGGCTGCGGGCCGTCTGGCGGCGGACCAGCTCCAGCAGGCGGTGTGCGCCAAGCCTGCCTGCGTGCTGGGCCTGGCCACCGGTGCTACCCCCATCCCCCTGTATCGGGAGCTGATCCGGCGGGAGCAGGCGGGGCTCATAGACTTTTCCCGCGTCCGCTCCGTGAATCTGGACGAGTACAAGGGCCTTGCCCCCGACCATCCCCAGAGCTACCGCCGCTTCATGCAGGAGAACCTGTTCGACCACATCTCCATCCGGCCGGAGAACACCTGGGTGCCGGACGGCATGACCACGGACGTGGACGCCATGTGCGACGACTACGAGCGCACCATCGAGGAGCTGGGCGGCGTGGATCTCCAGCTGCTGGGCCTGGGCCACGATGGCCACATCGGCTTCAACGAGCCCTGCGATCATTTCCCTGTCCGTACCCACGAGGTGGCGCTGACGGAGTCCACGCGGCGGGCCAACGCCCGCTTCTTCGCCGGCGGGGATGAGGTGCCCACCGCCGCCTACACCATGGGCGTGGGCACGGTGATGGCTGCCCGCCGCGTGCTGATGATCGTCACCGGCGGCGACAAGGCGGACATCCTGCGCAGGGCGTTCTGCGGCCCCGTGACCCCTTGGGTGCCTGCGTCCATCCTGCAATTCCACCCCGACGTGACGCTGATCTGCGACGAGGCCGCCTGGAGCGGCATGAAGGCGTGATGGGTGCCGCCTATCTGGGCGTCCCCTGCGCGGTGAAGAACCGCCCAGCCCTGGACGCGGCCTACCTGCCCTTTGCTCCGTGGCGGGACGCTTATCTGAAGGAGGCCCATCGCCCCGTCCGCATCGCCGTGGAGCGGCAGGAGGGGCAGGTGGCCGTGTTCGATACCCGCCTGCGGGGCGTGACAGACCCCGCCGACCTGCGCTTTTTGGAGCGCACCGTGAAGCTGCTGCTGTGGAGCGTGGGCGGCTGGCGGGTCCGTATCTGCGGCTGTGACGGCCTGACCCGCCGCTTGGCGGATATATACGGGTCCCACGGCTCCCGGGCCTTTGACGCATCGCTGATGGAGACGGTGTTCCGGCGTCCCTTCACGCTGGAATCCGTGGCGGAGCGGGACTTTCCCGCCGCCCGCAGCGGCGCGCGGAAGATCGGCGGCCACCTGGGCGGCTGCCGCATCGGCTTCGACGCCGGCGGCTCCGACCGGAAGGTCTCCGCCGTTATCAACGGCGAAATGGTCTATGCCGAGGAGGTGGTCTGGCACCCCAAGACGCAGCCGGACCCCCAGTACCACTACGACGGCATCCTGTCGGCGCTCCGTGCGGCGGCAGCCCATCTGCCGCGGGTGGATGCCATCGGCGTATCCTCCGCCGGTGTGATTTTGAATGATTCCCCCATGGTGTTGTCTCTGTTCGTGCAGGTGCCTCCGGAAAAGCACGAGCTGGTCCGCACCATCTATACCCGCGCCGCCGCGGCGCTGGGGAACGTGCCGGTGGCGGTGGCCAACGACGGCGATGTCACGGCACTGGCGGGAGCCATGAGCCTGCGGGACACCTGCGTCATGGGCCTCGCCATGGGCACCAGCCAGGCCGCAGGCTACGTGGACGGGGAGGGCCGCATCCTGGGCTGGTTCAACGAGCTGGCCTTTGCCCCCGTGGACCTCAGCCCGCAGGCGGCGAAAGACGATTGGTCCGGCGACACCGGCGTGGGCGGGCAGTATTTCTCGCAGGACGCCGTGATCCGGCTGGCTCCCGCCGCCGGTATTCCGCTGCCGGAGATGCTGACCCCCGCCGAAAAGCTCAGCGCCGTGCAGGAGCTGGCCGCGGCGGGCGATCCCCGGGCGCTGACCATTTTCCGCGACATCGGCGTGTATCTGGGCCACACCCTGCCGCTGTACGCAGGGGTGTATGAGCTGAAAAATCTGATGGTGCTGGGCCGCGTGGCCTCCGGCATCGGCGGCGAGCTCATCGTATCCGAGTGCCGCCGCGTGCTGGCGGAGGAGTATCCGGCGCTGCACGTTTCCGTGACCCTGCCGGACGAGCAGTTCCGCCGCGTGGGCCAGTCTGTAGCGGCAGCCAGTCTGCCGGAGGTGTGATATGCGGTTTGAAAACGGTTTGATTTTTGTGGGCGGCCGTTTTGTCTCCGGCGGCTTCTCTGTAGAGGACGGCCGGTTCGCCCACGTGCTGGCGGACGCGGCGGACGGGGAGAGCGTGGACCTTCGCGGCGCGCGGGTCATCCCCGGGCTGGTGGATGTCCATACCCACGGCAACTCCGGCGCGGATTTCTCCGACGGGGACTACGGCGGCCTTGTAAAAATGGCCGCCTATCTGGCAAAAAACGGCGTCACATCCTTCGCCCCCGCGTCTATGACGCTGCCCTACGACGTGCTGGAAACGGCGTTCCGCACGGCGGTGCGGCTGCACCGCATCGCGCCGAAGGGCTGCGCCCGCCTGCTGGGCATCCAGATGGAGGGGCCTTTCTTTTCCGAGAAGAAAAAGGGCGCCCAAAACGCGGCGTATCTCCGCCTGCCGGACTACGACGCTTTCGCCCGCCTGTACAACGCGGCGGAGGGGCTGCTGCGCATCGCGGATGTGGCGCCGGAGCTTTCCGGCGCGGTGGAATTTACCCGCCGCGCATCGGAAAAGTGTACCGTCTCCGTGGCCCACACCGACGCCTCCTACGAGGAGGCCGCCGCCGTTTTTGACGCGGGAGCCACCCATCTGACCCACCTCTATAACGCCATGCCCGGCATCCACCACCGGCATCCGGGCCCGATCGGCGCGGCATCGGAGCGGGAGAGCGTCACGGCGGAGCTGATCTGCGACGGCCACCACGTCCATCCCAGCGCCGTGCGCATGGCGTTCAGGCTGTTCCCAAACCGCGTCTGCCTCATTTCCGACGCGCTGCGCTGCTGCGGCATGCCGGACGGACGGTACACGCTGGGCGGACAGGATGTGTTCCTTTCCGGCGGCGTGGCGAGGCTCTCCGACGGCACCATCGCCGGCAGCGCCGCCAATTTGTACGACTGCATGCGGAACGCCGCCGCCTTCGGCGTCCCTGTGGAGCAGGCAGTCCTGGCCGCCACCGCCATCCCCGCAAGGGAGATCGGCAGGGCGGGGGGGACCGGCAGCATCGCCGACGGGCTGCCCGCCGACTTTGTGGTGTGCGATGACACGCTGGCGCGGCAGGCCGTGTATCTGGGCGGCGAGCGCCTGTGAAAAACAACCCTGCGCGGCGCTTTAACGCGCGAAAGAAACTGAGGGGAAAGAATCGCATGATGAAGAAGCAGAAAAAATCGCCCATTGCGGCGCTTTTGCTGGCGATACTGTTGCTGCTGCCGGCGGGCTGCGGCGTCCAGGGCGGCGCAGCGGATACGCCGCCAGGCGGCGCCCAGCAGACGGAGGGGAAGGACCAGTACCAGACCGACCCCGTGCCCGATGGCAAGCCCGCGCCGGTGGAGCCGGACAACGCGGTGGTGGATACCGGCACCCAGCTGACGTGTACCATCTCCATCTCCTGCGCCACGATCCTGGATAACTGGGATAAGTGCGCCGACAGTAAGAAACCGCTGGTGCCTGATGACGGCGTGCTTTTGCCCGCCACGGAGGTCACCTTCTCCCAGGGCGAGAGCGTCTACGATGTTCTGCAGCGGGTGTGCCGCGAGAACAAGATCCACATGGAATCCAGCTTCACGCCGGTATACAACAGCGCGTATATCGAGGGCATCGGCAACCTCTATGAGTTCGATGCGGGCAGCGAGTCCGGCTGGATGTACGCCGTCAACGGCTGGTATCCCAACTACGGCTGCTCGCGGTACGCCTTACAGGACGGCGACACGGTGGAGTGGGTCTATACCTGCGATCTGGGGCAGGATGTGGGCGGCGGCTTCACCGGTTGAGTGCGGCGCAGGCTTCACGCTGATGGGGGACCTGCCGTTAACATGGGGCGGCAGGGGAACAGAAAAGGCAGGAGGAGGACACCCATCGGGGGTGTCCTCCTCCTGCACATATTTAGGAAGGTGGTAATCAGTAAATTCAGCGCTTGACGCGGGCGGAGCCGCCGTTCATCACGTCGTAGGCCTCCTCGGTGGTGACCAGGTTCCAGTCGTTGCGGATGGTGTGGCACAGGGCGGAGTAGGCAGCGGCAAAGTCGATGCACTCCTGCTCGGGCCGGCCGTTCAGCAGGTTCCAGATCAGACCGGAAGCGAAGGAGTCACCGCCGCCCACACGGTCATAGATCTCGATGTTCATATACTTGCGGGAGACGAAGTAGCCGTTGCGGGTCATCATGACGCACTGCCAGTTGTTCAGGCAGGCGGAGGTGACCTCACGCAGGGAGTTGCCCACCACCTGAACGTTGGGATACTTCTCCATGACCTTCTCGGCCACCTTCTTGTAGCACATGGGGTCGATCTTGGAGTAGTTCTCGTCGGTGTTGTCGGCCTTGATGCCCAGCATGGTCTCGAAGTCCTCCTCGTTGCCGATGATGACGTCGATGTAGGGCATCAGCTCCACCATGGCGGCCTGGGCAGCTTCCTTGCTCCACAGGGTGTGGCGGTAGTTCAGGTCGAAGGAAGTGGTGGCGCCGTTCTTCTTGGCGGCCTTCAGGGCGGCCAGAACCTCGGTGGCGGTATGCTCGCCCACGGCGGTCACGATGCCGGTGGAGTGGAACCAGCGGGTATCCAGAACCTTCTCCCAGTCGATGTCGCCGGGCTGGATGCGGGAGACGGCGGAGTGGCCGCGGTCATAGGTCTGGTAGCTGGGGCGGGGGCCGATGCCTACCTCGATGAAGCACTTGCCGTTGCGGCCGTTGCGTCCGATCTTATCGTAGGGGTCCACCACCACGTTGGACATATCCACGCCGTGCATCTGGGCGTGCTTGATGATGTAATCGCCGTCCCAGGCATCCACCAGCTTGGTGACATAGGCGGTCTTCATCTGGGGCTTGAGCAGCTTGCGGCTCAGGTTGGAGATGTTCACGCAGCAGTTCAGCTCCGCTGCGGCGATGCCCAGCTCCAGCACCTCCGCCTGACCCAGACGGTCATGTCCGGGAGGGGTAAAACGCACCATCGCCTCGCCGAAGCTCATAAAATCATACTTTGCCATAATTGCGTCTCCTATTCGTTTATAGATGTTATGGTGAATACGTCAGTTCAGCAGGCCGAAGCCCTTCAGCTTGGCCTTCAGGGCCTCTTTTTGCTCCGCAGTCAGGGGCAGCAGGGGCAGACGGGGATCGCCGCCCGCCAGACCGTTCATGTCCATGGCGGCCTTCACCGCGGCCACACCGCCGGCACCGCCGATGGCGCGGTTGATCTCCAGCAGGTGGGTATTCAGGGCGATGGCATCCGCGTACTGCTTGTTGACCAGCAGACCGTACAGCTCCACCGTGATCTCGGGGAAGGAGTTGGCCAGGGACAATACGCCGCCGGCGCCGCCCATGGTCATGGCGGTGAAGAAGTTGTTGACGGAGCCGGACATCACGGTAAAGTCGGGCTTATCCTTGACGGCAAAGAGAATGCTCTCCATGTTGCCGGTGGAGCTGTCCTTCACGCCCACGATGTTGGGATGGTCGGCGCAGCGCCGGATCAGCTTGGGGCTCAGGCCCACGCCGCCGGCATACTGGGGCGCGTTGTAGACCAGGCAGGGAACGGACACGGCATCGGCCACATCGGAGAAGTAGCGCAGCAGCACGTCGTCGGTCATCTGCTTTTTGAAGTAGCAGGGGGGCAGCAGCGTCAGGAAATCTGCGCCGCGCTTGCACATCTCGCGGCCCATCTCAACGGTCTCCACGGTGGACTCGAAGATGCAGCCGGCCATGACGGTCTGGCCTGCGCCCTTGTTCTGCACGATGGTCTCCAGCACGCGGAGCTTCTCGGCGTTGGACAGGCTCTTGTTTTCGCCGTTGGAGCCCAGGGCCAGATAGCCCTTGAGGCCGGCAGCGGCATAGCGTTTCACGTTTTGGGCGAGGCCCTCGTAGTCCACGCGGCCATCGGCGGTAAAGGGCGTGGAGATGGGGGCGAAAACGCCCATCAGCTTCTTTTCCATAGATAGACTCCTATCTTCTTATTTCTTGCTGTCGTTGTTGACGGCGTTCATGAATCTTCTCTGATAGGACACGACCTGGTTGGTGCTGGTGAAGCGGGCCAGATACTGAGGCTCGGCGGTGATGACGATGCGGTCGATCATGTCGGCGTACTCGGGGTCCGCCATCAGCTTGTCGATGTCGGGATAGTTGTAGTCGCCCTCCATGGAGCAGATGATCAGGCGGGTATCGGGCAGGTTGTTCTGGCGCAGCAGGCGCAGGTTGTGGCGGACACCGTCCAGACCGTCGGAGCCCTCGGCGTTGTTGAAGTTGCGGTAGGCTACGGTGTCGCGGGCGATGCGCAGGACCTCCAGCAGGTCGAAGTCGGCCTCGTTCTTGGCCAGCATGTCGGCGGCCAGCATCTCATTGCGCAGCTGCTCCAGATACTTGCGGTCGCCGGTCATGTCATAGAAGCCCAGCAGGCGCTGGAACGCGGCGGAGAGCTTGGCGCGGTGGCGCACGAAGCTGTTGATGAAGTAGGGCTTGGCCTGCATGGCCATGGCGGTCTGGTACGGCTCGAACATCAGGGTGTAGTTGATGCGGTAGCCGTGCTCACGCAGCTTCAGGGCCAGGTTGTGGCCGCGCAGAGCGTCCTCAGTGGTACACTGGTTGTAGCGGGTGGAGAAGCGCTTGTCACCCTCCAGCAGCTCGTGGACGTTGTCGGCGTTGACGGGACCGGTGTGGGGCACCTTCACCACCAGACGGTACTCGGACAGCATCTCCTTGAACTGCTCGCACTCCTCCAGGATCTTATTGAAGTCCTTCTCGAAGGGGTTGTTCAGCTCCACGCTGATGTCGCAGCCCGGCCCCAGAATGCGGCCCAGCTCGCCCATGACCTCTTCACGGGTCTTGAACAGGCCGCCCACGTTGACCTTGGGGTTGTTGATGAACAGATCGTACACGATGCCGGGGTTGCAGGTCAGGTTGCCCAGCAGGGGAGCGATGGGAGCCACCTCGTAGGGGTTGGCGGAGTCGGCGGAGTAGATCATGCGGGTGGGGCGCTTCATACCGTTCTTATCATAAGAGATGTCGCGCACCAAGTCAACCTCCAGCAGACCGTCAGCCTGCAGGGTGCTCTCGATACGGAAGCCGGCAGGGGTCTCGCCGGCGGGAACGTCGAAGGTCTTGATGACGTCGCGGAAGCGGGGGGTCACACCCACGTACTTCACGGCGCCGTTGAGCAGTGCGTACTGATCGCCGGTGAGGGACAGGTCTTTTACGCGGGCGACATAGTCCTCATCGCCCCGGGCGGCAGGCGCGTTCAGTGCGCACAGGGGGAAGTGCACGTCCAGCGTGCCCTCACCCTTGGATCGGTAGTTGACAGTCATAAGTTGTTCTCCTTTCAATTTTGCGGGTAGGTACGTATCAAATGCGCAGGGGCAGTTATTTCTCGCAGTCGTGCAGCACGGCGGCAATGCGCTTGGCGGCTTCGGCGCCGGACAGGCCGTAATAGTCCAGAAGCTCGGGGTAGGGACCGGTGTTCTTGGCACCCTCCGGCACGGCCAGCACGTGCAGCGGCACACCGGCGCCGGCCTGAGCCAGCACCTCCGCGACGGCGGAGCCGATGCCGCCCACGGGGGCGTGCTCCTCCAGCGTGAAGACGGCCTTCTTGCCCTTGGCGTGAGCCAGAACGGCCTCCGCGTCCAGAGGCTTGACGGTGGTGAAGTTCAGTACGGACAGGGAGATGCCCTGTTCCTTCAGGAGGCGGCAGGCCTTCATGGCCTCCTCCGCACTGGGACCGTAGGTATACAGGACGGCGTCGCTGCCCTCGCTGAGGACCTCGGCCTTGCCCAGCGCCATGGTGCGCTTGCCCTCCACAGGGGCGTTACGGCTCTGACGGGGCATGCGGATATACACGGGGCCGTCGGCTGCCAGCGCCTGCTCCAGACTGAATTCCACCTCGTCGGCATCGCCGGGGGCCAGAATGGTCAGGTGGGGCACGGAGCGCATCAGACCCACGTCCTCCACGGCGATGTGGGTGGAGCCCAGGGTGGAATAGGCCAGACCGCCGCCGGAGCCTACGATGACCACCTTGGTATTCATGTAGCCCAGATCATCGCGGATCTGCTCGTAGGCGCGCATGGTCAGGAACGGGTTGATGATGACCAGCACCGGCAGCAGGCCCTGACGGGCCATGGCGGCGCACAGGCTGACGGCGTTCTGCTCGCTGATGCCCACCTCGATGCTGCGCTGGGGAAACTCCTTGAAGAAGGCGCTGAGGCCGCCGCCGGAGCAGGAGTCGCAGGAGACGGCGACGATGCGCTCATCCTGCCGCGCCAGCTCTACCAGCTTGGTTTCAAATGCTTTTCTGGGATCGCTCATGCCTGCCACCCTCTTTCTGCCGCAACGGCGTCCAATTCCGCCAGAGCCCGATCGGCGTCCTCCCTGTTCGGGTTCCAGTGGTGATACTTTGCCTGATCCTCCAGGAAGGAGACACCCTTGCTCTTGGTGGTCTTGGCCACGATAAGGGAGGGCTTGCCCGTCTCAAAGGGCACAGCTGCCAGCGCGTCGTACAGCGCGCCCACGTCATTGCCGTCCACGGAGCGGACGGCCCAGCCGAAGGAGGCGTAGCGCCCCTCGAAGTCCGTGGGCTTGCAGACATCGCAGGTGCGGCCGTTGATCTGAAGGGAGTTCTCGTCCAGAATGGCCACCAGATTGTCCAGCTTCTTGTGGGCGGCAAAGGCGGCGGCCTCCCAGAGACTGCCCTCGCCCTGCTCGCCGTCGCCCATGATGACATAGGTGCGGTAGCTGTCACCCTGGAGCTTGGCGGCCATGGCGTAGCCGCAGCCCAAGGGAAGGCCGTGGCCCAGAGAGCCAGTGGAGAAGTCGAAGCAGGGCAGCTTCGTGGCGTCGGGGTGGCCGGGGAAGCGGGTGCCCAGCTGGTTATAGGTCTTGAGCTCCGCCTTGTCGATGACGCCAAGCTCCGCCATAGCGCCGTACAGCGTCAGGCACTTGTGGCCGGCGCTGAGGATCAGCTTGTCGCGGTGCAGGGGGTCCTGGGGGTCGTAGTTCATAATGGCGCCGTAGAGCACGGCGACGATGTCCGTGGCAGACAGCGCGCCGCCCACATGGCCCTCGCCGTTGGTGGCGATTGTGGCGACGATGTCGCGGCGGATGTTGAACGCCAGATGCTCCAGCGCTTCGCGGTCAAATGCTTTCATGGCTTCTCCTCAATTCTCGGCTTCGATCTGGCGCAGGTGGGCTACCTTGGCGGCGGAGGCGCTGCTGGGGTCAAAGCGCAGCGGCAGCCACTGGCGCACCATCTCCTCGGCGGTCTTCATGCCGATGACCAGCGCGCCCATGCACAGGATATTGCCATCGTTGGACAGGATCATGCGCTGGGCGGAATAGATGTCGTGGCAGACGGCGGCGTAGGCACCCTTGACCTTGTTGGCGGTCATGGCCATGCCGATGCCGGTGCCGCAGATCAGGATGCCGCGCTCGCACTCGCCCTGGGCTACCAGCTTGGCCGCCTTCTCCGCCACGCCGGGGTAGCTGACGGGCTCCGTGTCGAAAGAACCCACGTCCACATACTCGTTTTCGGGGAAGGCTTTCATGATCATCTGCTTGTAGGCCAGGCCGTGCTGGTCGTTGCCGATCGCAATTTTCATTGGTTAAATTCCTTTCTTCAGGCGGTCTATACCGTAATTCACTTGTATATACAGGATAGCCGCTGACAGAAGAAAAGTCAAGAAGCATTTTTCCATAATCCTGCCGCAGCAAACTGTGCATATTCACCAAAAGGGACTGCGGATTTTTCGCTGAGAGAGCCTGCGGAAAGGCATTTTCCTGAAAAATGTCTTGACTTTTGGGTAAATGCCTTTATGATAGACATACGGTGCAACTTGTATATACCGGCGTATGTCAGTTATACAGGTGCGCGGACGGAGAAAACAAGACGAAAATACCGATTATATGGATAAGGAGACCGCACGATATGATTCACCTGACACCCTATGAGCAGCGCATGCTGGACGGCGAGTTCGGGGCTGCCAAGCAGGTCGCCCTCCAGAAGATCATTGACTATGCGCAGATCCTGGGCGCCACGGAGCTGGTTCCCATCACCAAGGCCCATCTGTGCTGCGGCTCCACCTGCGAGCCCTCTGATTTTCCGGACGGAAATCTGGACCGCCCCGACATTCTGGCCATGGGCTACCACGACTGGCAGACCAAGCTGAAATGTCCCGGGCTGGACCCCGCCGCCTTCAACAGCTTCAACGAGACCACCTACGTCATGGACGACGTGCATTGCTGCGACACGTTCCAGTGGCAGTGGACTCAGCAGACCAAGGAGTTCTATGAGAACAACCGGCAGATCCTCTCCGACGCGGCGGACCGCGGCGTGATGATCGGTTCCACCTGCGCACCGTATCTGGCGGGGTGGCTGCCGGTGATGGGAGAGTACTTCGTCACCACCGAGTCCAGCAACGTGCTGTACAGCAACTCCATCCTGGGCGCACGGGGCAACGGCGGCGGCGGAAACACCACGTTCTGCTCCGCCATCTGCGGGCGGGCGCCCAAGTGGGGCCTGCACCTGCCGGAGAACCGCCACGGAACCCATGTGTTCCATGTGGCCTGCGACACCAAGGACAAGACGGACTGGGATCTGCTTGGCGCGGCGGTGGGCCGCCGTCTGGCACCCAACGCTGTCCCCGTCATCTGCGGCGACTTTGAGCGGCCCGATCTTATCAAGCTGAAGTCCTTCTTCACGGCGCTGGCCGTCACCAGCGGGTGCGAGCTGTGCCTCATCGTGGGCGTGTCGCCGGAGGCTCAGACCTACGAGATGGCCATGGGCGGCCACGAGCCGGCGGCGGAGTTCACCATAACCAATGAGATTTTGCAGTCCTACTGGGACGAGATCTGCTGTAAAGAGTCCGGCCCCGCCGACTATCTGCAGATCGGCTGCCCCAACTGCTCCGCCGAGGAGCTGATTCGCATCTGGCGCTACATGCACGGCCGGAGGGTGAAGGAGGGCGTCCGCTTCTGCGTATTCACCAACATCGCCCAGTACGCCATGGCGGAGCAGTCCCACATCATCCGCGACTTGAAGGACTGGGGCGTGGAGATCCTGACCAGCGGCTGCATCCTGCGTACGATCAACGTGGCCAAGGGCGCCAAGTCCATTGGGTTGTCCTCCTTCAAGCTGTGCAACGGCAGCAAGGACGAGCGGGACTGCCCCATCTACTACGGCACCGACGAACAGGTCATCGATGCGGCCATCAGCGGCTATTGGGAGGTCAAGAGAAGATATGAGTGAGAACAAGATCATCCGGGGGCGTCCGGCCTGGGGCCCCGTGGTAGAGGGCTACGCCTTCGTCTGCCCCGACAGCATCGTGGGCTGGAACGGCGCCGATGTCAAGACAGGCGTGGTCACGGAGAAGGGGAATGTCCACTACGGCGACAGCTTCGCCGGTAAGATCGTGGTGATGCCGTGCAGCCGCGGCTCTCTGGGCTGGTCCGACATGTTCCGCAACAGCGAGTACAACGGCGTGGGCCCCATCGGCTACATCTTCACCACCATGGACTCCAAGTGCGGCACCGCCATCTTTAACACCAGACGGCCCTGCGTGGCGGACTTCCCGCCGGACTGCGATCCCTGCGCGGAGATCCACGACGGCGACTATATCCGGCTCGACGGCATCAACGGCACAGTGGAGATCCTCGTGCCGGCCGCGAAATAAACACACACCATATACACATTTATATTTAGAAAAGGAGAATCACAATGGAATTCAAGAAAGAAAAGGTCTATACCCCGCTGGCAGCCACCCCCACCCACAACGTGTCTCAGGCCATCAAGTACGGCAATCTGGTGTTCGTCTCCGGCATGGTGGGCGAGGATGAGAACGAAGTGCTGAAGGAGGGCCTGGAGGCCCAGTGTGAGCAGGCGTTCATCAACATGAAGAACGTGCTGGAGGCTGCCGGTTCCGGTTTGGAGAAGGTGCTGTTTTGCCAGATCTTCATTGCCAAGCGGGAGGACCGCGTCATTGCCAACGAGGTGTGGGATCGCTTCTTCCTGAACATGGATGTAGCCCCTGCCCGTTACACGGTGGTGGCTCCCACGGTTGCTGAGCCCTATCTGTTTGAGATCACCTGCGTCGCCGGCGTGTGAGCAGCCGTCTCCGGAGGAAGGACGCCTGCGAAGGCGGCTTATCGGCAGAAGCAGCTCCGTATTTCCGGTGAATGGGGAGGGAACGGATGCGTTTTCACCAAAATAAACGGCTCCTGCCGGATAATGGGTTCTTTTGTTGATACCGCCAAACTTGCGCAGACAATTTTGTGGGAACACATAATCTTGCACTGACCAGACTTGTTTTACTTGACAAAGCTGTATATACAAGTATATAGTTACAATTGTAACGACCCGACCGACACCGCAGAACAGAATGGACGGGATTCAAAATTAACAGGAGGAAAAAATGAAAAGGTTCATCTCCCTACTCATGGCTACTCTGATGCTGGTCACGCTGCTGGCCGGCTGCGGAGACAACGCCAACAAGGATCAGGGAAGCGATGAGAGCACGAACTCCGTGACGCTCCGCAATACCGGTTTCCTGACCACCAGCGACCCCAACCAGACCACCAACACCCACGAGTACACTGTTCACGAGAACATCTACGAGGGCCTGTATGACCTGAACGAGGCCAGCGGCGGCTATGACCTGCGCCTGGCGGAGAGCATCGAGCCCAACGAGGATGCTACCGAGTACATTGTACACCTGAGACAGGATGTCAAGTTCCACAACGGCGAGCAGATGACCGCCGATGACGTGGTGTTCAGCTACGACAAGGCCCAGGCCAGCCCCAAGCAGGCTTCCTACGTCCGTCCTCTGGACCACGCCGAGAAGGTGGATGACTACACCGTCAAGATCGTGATGAAGTCTTCCTTCTCCCCCATTGGCCACATGCTGCACAAGGTGAAGATCCTGTCCCAGAAGGAAGTGCTCGAGCAGGGCGACAACTTTGGTAAGATCGCCAACAAGGCCGGCACCGGCCCCTACATGTGGGATGAGAGCAATTACAATCCCAAGACCTCCTGGAGCGCCGTTGCTTTCGAGGATTACTACCGCGGCAAGGCTGCCATCGAGCGCGTCACCTGGAACGTCATCGAGGATGACACCTCCGCCATCACCGCGCTGCAGAACGGCGAGGTCGACTACATGGTCGTCCCCATCTCCTACTGGGAGGATGTGAAGTCCACCGGTAAGTTCACCTGCGTGGAGAAGCAGTCCAACGAGGTCATGACCTTCTGCATCAACATCGAGTCCCCCACCTACGGCTCCATCCTGCAGAACGACAAGGTCCGTCTGGCCATCATGTACGCCATCGACCGTGACGGCGTGAACAAGCTGGTCTGCGACGGCTACGGCACCCCCACCTACATGTACATCAACCCCAACTACGCTGCTGCCGCTCCCACTGCCGACTCCCTGAAGAACCCCATCCCCTTCGACCTGAACAAGGCGAAGGAGCTGCTGGCTGAGGCCGGTTATCCCAATGGTGTTGATGTGGGCGAGTTCCTGACGGCTGCCGGCCGCAACGAGAGCTACGCCATCGCTATCCACGCCCAGCTGGAGGCCGC
>ERZ1673734.634-NODE-634-length-27829-cov-49.325808_pt1 | contig 27829 bp, 20 predicted proteins | sample MGYA00580199_ERZ1673734 | MGnify/ENA primary metagenome ERZ1673734 (study PRJEB41218, sample SAMN15661742) | gut metagenome | host: Homo sapiens | place: Canada: London | collected 2015-08-20/2019-03-30 | study: EMG produced TPA metagenomics assembly of...
TAATTTAAATAATGGACATTTTCAACCTTACATTCTCACACGACTTCCCATTGATGATCGTTAGGTTCATCATCCTGATGCTCGTCACATGGACCATCGTCGACCGCCTCTACTACAAGAAGAGCCATCGACGCGACTTCTATTTCTCGTTCATGCTCATGAGCGTGGCTATCTTCTTCCTCGTTTATTTCATGATTTTCGTGCTCGAAGATCTCAAGGCCAAGACCAGCATCGGCATTGGTATCGGCCTGTTCGGCATATTCTCCATCATGCGATACCGCACCGACGCCATGCCCGTCAGAGAAATGACGTACATGTTTGTCATCATCGCCCTGTCGGTGGTCAACGCCATTGCCAACAGCGTGTCGGTGGTGGAGTTGCTCGCCACCAACCTCATCGTCATCTTCCTGATATGGATTTGCGAGACACAACTCAAGCAAGAACCCGCAAAGCTGGTGCAGTACGACCGCATAGACCTCATCACCCCCGACAAGCGCGAGGAGCTGATGGCCGACCTCACCAAACGCCTGGGCATCAACATTCTGCGAGTGGAGGTGGGAAGCATCGACTTCCTGCGCGACATGGCCATGCTCAAGGTGTACTATTCGGCCTTATCGAGCGACACCGACCTGGACCAGAAGATTCGCCTCACACGCGAAGACCAGAAGCAGTTTACCCCATAAAACCCTAACCATCATTCACCAACCATTCACAATAACATGAAAAAGCAACTATTCATCACCCTTGCGCTCCTGGCCGCACCCTTGTTGGCGTCAGCGCAAAGTGAGCCGAAAACAAGCGACGACTTTGGTATCTGGACCGACATCTCGGCCGAGAAGAAACTATCGAAGAAGGCCAGCGTGGAGATCGAAGCTGAGTATCGCACAGCCAACAATGCCAATCAAAACAGCCGTTGGTCGATGGGACTATCGGGCGAATACAAGCTCACCAAGTGGCTCAAGGTGGGAGCGGGATACACCTTCCTCTACAACCACAACGACAAGTACACCTACCACGACGAGGATCCCAACAAGGCCAACTACGGAAAGCTAAACAAATATGCCTCTTACTGGGGCCCACGTCACCGCGTGAACGTTGACGTGACAGGCGCCGTGGGATTGGGCGATTGGAAGTTCGACCTGCGCGAACGCTGGCAATACACCTATCGCCCAGAGAAAACCATCGACGAGCGCTACGATTTCGACGACGAGGACTGGGACGGCAAGCAGAAGACCTATAGCGGAAAAGGAAAGAACACACTGCGAAGCCGACTGCAGGTTTCCTACTATAAGAAAGGGCTCGACGTGGAGCCTTACGCCAATGTGGAACTCTACAACGCGTGGAGCGTGGAGAAGGTGCGCTACACCGTGGGACTCGACTGGAAGATTGTCAAGGGCCAGACGCTCGGTGTGTACTACCGTTACCAAGACAACAGCAAGGATGACGACGACAACGACCGCAACATGCACATCCTCGGACTGAGCTACAAGGTGAAATTCTAACCACAAACGGCATACCGCAAAGGCGTCGCGCGGCTTGGTGGGCGGCAATCAGCACCCACAAGGCCGCGCGACGCTCGCTTTTCCACCACCAAGAGCACGTCTTTCCGAAAAAATACGTAACTTTGCATACAACAACAAAGCATTTCCAAACGGCATGCCAAACATAGCCTCATACTTTCCCATCACCGACCCCACACTCATCTTCTTTGTGGTGTTGCTAATCATTCTATTTGCGCCCATCATCATGGGCAAGCTACGCATACCGCATATCATCGGAATGGTATTGGCAGGAGTGCTCGTCGGGCAGTACGGGCTCAACATATTGGAGCGCGACGCCTCCTTCGAACTGTTCGGACGCGTGGGACTTTACTACATCATGTTCCTCGCATCGCTCGAGATGGACATGGATGGCGTGAAGAAATACAAGAACCGCATCATTGTCTTTGGCCTGCTCACATGCTTCGTTCCGCTTGCCATAACCTATTTCACGAGCATGGCCTTACTGGGCTACAACTCGGCGTCGTCGTTCCTCTTGGGATGTATCATGGCGTCGAACACCTTGGTGGCCTACCCCATCATTTCACGATACGGACTGCAGCTCAAGCCCAGCGTAACGCTCAGCGTGGGCTCCACCATGCTCAGCCTGCTCATATCACTCATTCTGGTGGCCGGAATCGTAACGGCACACAAGGGCGGTGGCGACACGTTGTTTTGGATAGGGTTTGCCGTTAAGTTCGCCGCCTACTGCGCAGGCGTCATCTTTCTTGTGCCCCGCCTTACCCGATGGTTTCTCCGACGCTACAGCGACGCCGTCATGCAATTTATCTTTGTATTGGCCATTCTCTTCCTTTGCGCGGCGCTCGCCGACCTGGTGGGACTGGAAGGCATCTTCGGAGCGTTCTTCGCCGGCATCATTCTCAACCGGTACATACCCCATGTGTCGCCCCTGATGAACCGCATTGAGTTTATCGGAAACGCATTGTTCATCCCTTATTTCCTCATCGGTGTGGGCATGCTCATCAACCTACGCCTGCTCTTCGCCGGCGGAAACATCATCTGGGTGGTGATCTGCATCGTGGTGTTCGGCACATTGGGCAAGGGCATAGCGGCACATTTGGCCTGCACCTTGTTCCGCATGCCCATCTCCTCAGGCCACATGATGTTTGGCCTGACCTCAGCCCACGCCGCGGGAGCCATCGCCATGATCATGGTGGGCATAGGGCTGAAGACCGACGATGGACAACTTCTCGTGAACGAAAGCATGCTTAACGGTGTGGTCATCATGATTCTGTTTACCTGCATCATATCATCGATGATGACTGAATGGTCGGCCCAACGCATCGTCATGCGCGACAAAGACGTGGCGCACGACAATGAGACGCACGACGACGAGCGCATCCTTGTGCCCGTGAAATACCCCGAATACGCCAACCAACTGATTGCTATGGCCATCATGATGCGCAACCCAAAACTCAACCGAGGCATCATGGCGCTCAACGTGGTGTACGACGACGAGAACATGCGGAGCTACCAGGAACAAGGGCGCCGACTGCTGGAGCAGGTAACCCAATATGCCGCCGGGTCGGATGTGAAGCTGCAAACACAAGTGCGCGTGGCCGCCAACATTGCCAATGGCATCAAGCACGCCTTCAAGGAGTTTGAGGCTTCGGAGATTCTCATTGGCATGCACATGCACGCCAACGTGTCGCCGAAGTTCTGGGGACAGTTCCACCAGAGCCTGTTCAACGGCCTGAACCGCCAAATTATCATGGCGCGTCTGCACCACCCGTTGGCCACCCTGCGCCGCATAGAGGTGGCGGTGCCCTCGCGCGCCCAATACGAGCCGGGCTTCTATCGCTGGTTGGAGCGATTGTCAAGGCTCACGGAAAACCTCGAGTGCCGCATCATCTTCCACGGACGAGGCGACACGCTGATCATGATCAACGAGTTTGTGCGCAACCACCATCCACAGATGCGCGCCGAATACCTATCGATGGAGCACTGGAACGAGATGCCCAAGCTGGCCTCCACCATCCAGGAAGACCATCTCTTCGTGGTCGTAACGGCCCGAAAAGGCACCGTGTCGTACAAGAACGCGCAAGAGCGTCTGCCTGAGGAGCTCACCAAATACTTCACGGGCAAGAACCTCATGATTATCTTCCCCGACCAGTTTGGCGACGACAAGACTACCATGACCTTCGCACAACCGCTGCACACCGAGGAGCAGTCGGCTTACGAGGCCATCCACGAGTGGTTGCAACGCCATCGCCATTGGTTCAAAAAATAACACCTCCCAAGTGGCGACCCGTCAAGCCACCACCGGACGAAAACACCCATTCTTATGATAAACATTCAAGGTATCACCAAATCATTCGGCAACCTCCAGGTGCTCAAAGGCATCGACCTACACATTGGCAAGGGCGAAATCGTATCGATCGTTGGCCCTTCGGGCGCCGGCAAGACCACGTTGCTGCAAATCATAGGCACCCTCGACCGCCCCGACAGTGGATCGGTCACCGTCGACGGCATCAACGTGTCGGGCCTTTCGACCAACAAACTGTCCGATTTCCGCAACCGCCATATCGGCTTTGTCTTCCAGTTCCACCAACTTCTGCCTGAGTTTACGGCCTTGGAGAACATCATGATTCCCGCGTTTATCGCTGGCAAAGGGCGCAGCGAGGCCAAGGCGCGCGCCGAGGAGTTGCTGCAATTTCTGGGACTCGCCGACCGCGCCAACCACAAGCCCAACGAACTCTCGGGCGGTGAGAAGCAACGTGTGGCCGTGGCACGAGCCTTGGTCAACGAACCGGCCGTGATCCTTGCCGATGAGCCGTCGGGCAGTCTCGACACCAAGAACAAGGCCGAACTGCACCAATTGTTCTTCGACCTGCGCGACAAGTTTGGCCAGACGTTCGTCATTGTCACCCACGACGAGCAGTTGGCTGCCATCACCGACCGTACCATCCACATGAAAGACGGCCTGCTGATGCCCGAGAGCACCATCACTTCACCCAACGACCCCACAACCACTACCGTATGAATACCATCAAGATTGGCGACTACAACACGCTTAAGATGACGCGATTGGCCGAGCGCCCCAACCCCCACGCCTATGGAGGCAAGGAAACCTTCGGCATTTTCCTTGACGGCGGAGCCGAGGGCGACATTCTCATGCCTGCAAAATATGTGCCCCAAGGGGTGCGAGAGGGCGACGACGTAACATGCTTCGTTTACCTCGACCAAGACGAACGCCTCATTGCCACCACCGAACATCCGTTGGCCAAGGTGGGCGACTTCGCCTACCTGAAATGCACATGGGTCAACAAATATGGCGCTTTCCTCGACTGGGGACTGATGAAAGACGTGTTCTGCCCGTTCCATGAGCAGAAACGCCACATGGAGATTGGCGAGTATTACATCGTTCATATCCACGTGGATGAGGAGAGCTACCGCATCGTGGCCTCAGCCAAGGTCGACAAATATCTCAGCCAGCCCAAAGCCGAGGATTTCCCCACGGCCACCCAGCAAGGCGAGGGCGAGCACTCAAAGGGCGTGGCGTCGGCCCAGCCCCTTCCGCTCTTGGTGTGGCAGAAGACCGACCTGGGCTTCAAGGTCATCGTCGACAACCAGTATGGCGGTTTGGTTTACAAGGACCAGATATTCCAACCCATCCACACAGGCGACCGCCTGACGGGTTACCTGCTGAGCCTTCGCCCCGATGGCAAGATGGATATCAGCCTGCAACTGACGGGCCATCGCCAAACCATGGACTTCTCCAACACCCTGCTGCAATGGCTGAAGGAGCACGACGGCCACTGCCCTCTGTGCGACAACAGCGCGCCCGAAGACATCAAGCAAATGTTCCAGGTTAGCAAAAAGGTGTTCAAACGTGCCGTGGGCGACCTCTACAAGAAGCGCCTCATCACACTGGGCGACAACGGCCTGACGCTCGTCGCCTCTGAGCCCTCCAACCCTCAGCAGGATTCCCAACGCCCAACGCCCTACAAACACAGATAGAAACACGCCACCATTTATAACCCTGAGCCCCGTTCCATCCTATAAGCCAAGGATGAAGCGGGGCTCAACGTTATACGAGATGTAAGGGCTTCTGCGCAAACAGTTCAACCCAAATCGTCATTAGATTTCAATTCTTGTTAGTGTTTGTTTCGAGCAGGTTGCGACAGTCGCGGCCAAAGCCATAGCGGGCTATGTCGAAATGCGAATGGAAGCAAGATGCCGAAAGAAACGCTGACAAGAGTTGGAAAGAAGCAATAACAACCTACCATTTCACCTATTTCGGTCTAATGACGATTTGAGTTCATAGGAATGGGGACAAATGCCAACGCCACTGCCCCACCCCATCAACCAAAAACGCTTGGCGAGGAGGATTGCTCCTTCATCGCCAAGCGTTATGATTAGGTCAATGTATCGCGTGCTTTAGAACTCAGCGTTCTTCGGTGTACGCGGGAAAGGAATGACGTCGCGAATGTTCTGCATGCCCGTAACGAAGAGGATGAGGCGCTCGAAGCCCAGTCCGAATCCAGCGTGGGGGCACGAACCATACTTACGTGTGTCGAGATACCAGTCGTAGGTCTGCTCGCGCATACCACGGCGCTCAATCTCGCTCATAAGCTTCTCATAGCTCTCCTCACGCACAGAGCCGCCGATGATCTCGCCAATACGCGGGAAAAGCACATCGGTACCCTGCATGGTCTTGCCGTCGGGGTTCTTCTTCATGTAGAACGACTTGATCTCTGCGGGATAATCGGTCATGATGACGGGGCGCTTGAAATGCTCCTCCACGAGATAACGCTCGTGCTCGCTGGCCAGGTCCATGCCCCAACCCGAGATGGGGAACTCAAACTTATGGCCATCCTTGACGGCCTGCTGCAGGATTTCGATACCCTCGGTATAAGTCAAGCGAACAAAGTCCTCCTTAACCACACTCTCCAAGGTCTGCAGGAGCGACTTGTCGATCATCTGGTTGAGGAACGCAAGGTCGTCCTTACAGTTGTCGAGAGCCCACTGCACACAGTACTTGATGAAGTCCTCCTCGAGGTCCATCAGCTCCTTCTTGTCCATGAAAGCCACCTCAGGCTCAATCATCCAGAACTCAGCGAGGTGACGCGGCGTGTTGCTGTTCTCGGCGCGGAAGGTAGGACCGAAGGTGTAGATGGCACCCAGAGCCGTGGCACCAAGCTCGCCCTCGAGCTGACCCGACACGGTGAGGTTGGTCTTCTTGCCGAAGAAATCCTTGTCGTACTCCACCTTGCCACTCTTGGCCACACGGTCCAGGTCGAGCGTTGTCACCTGGAACATCTCACCAGCGCCCTCACAGTCGCTGGCTGTGATGAGCGGAGAGTTGAAGTAATAGAATCCGTGCTCATGGAAATACTTATGGATGGCAATGGCCATATTATGACGAATGCGGAACACGGCGCCGAAGGTATTGGTGCGCAAACGCATGTGAGCATACTGACGCATATACTCGAAGCTCTGTCCCTTTTTCTGCATGGGGTAGTCGGACGGGCAGAGACCGTAGATCTCAATCTCCTCGGCCTGCACCTCGCAGGTCTGTCCCTTACCTTGGCTCTCCACGAGCAATCCCGTGGCACGGATGCAAGCACCCGTGGTGATGCTCTTCAGATCCTCCTCGTTCATCTTGGCGGGGTCTACTACGACCTGGATATTCTTGATGGTAGAACCGTCGTTCAGAGCGATGAAGTCGACAGCCTTGCTGCTGCGGTGCGAGCGCACCCATCCCTTGACTGTAATCTCTTTACCATAGTCGGTGCTCACCAGGGCATCGACGACTTTTGTTCTTGTAGACATGATACCTATTATTTACTATTCATACATACCGTTGCGGAGCATCTCCACCTCCTGCTCGGTGAGGAAACGCCAGTCGCCACGGCGAAGGTTTTTCTTTGTCAATCCGGCAAACTGAGCGCGGTCGAGCTTCACAACACGATAGCCCAGCTTTTCGAAGATACGGCGCACGATACGGTTGCGGCCGCTGTGGATCTCAATGCCCACCTGACTCTTGTCGCGATCGTCGGCATACTCAATGGCGTCGGCATGCACCTCACCATCCTCGAGCTCAATGCCCTCGGCAATCTTCTGCAGGTCTTCCTCGCTCACATTCTTATCGAGGAACACGTGGTACACCTTCTTCTTGAGGAACTTGGGGTGAGTGAGCTTACTGGCCAAGTCGCCATCGTTGGTAAGCAACAGCACACCGGTGGTGTTGCGGTCGAGGCGGCCAACTGGATAGATGCGCTCGGGGCAAGCGTCCTTCACGAGGTCCATCACGGTCTTACGCTGCTGGGGATCGTCGCTTGTGGTAACGTAATCCTTCGGCTTGTTGAGCAGCACATACACCTTCTTCTCCAAAGAAACCGGCTGGTCCTGGAACTTCACCTCATCGGAGCGCTTCACCTTCATGCCCAGCTCTGTGGCCACCACACCATTGACGGTGACGACGCCTGCCTGGATAAACTCGTCGGCCTCACGGCGTGAGCACACGCCAGCGTTGGCCAGATACTTGTTGAGGCGGATGGGCTCGTTGGGGTCGATGTGCTCCTCCTTATACTCGATACGCTTCTTCATGCTATACTTAGCGTTGGGATCGTATCCGGGACGCTGACCATAGCCACCCTGCTGACGGTTGTAACCACCCTGACGGTTATAGCCTCCCTGACGGTTGTAGCCACCTTGGCGGTTATAGCCACCCTGACGAGGCTGGTAGCCACCCTCCTCGTGATTGTTGTTGTTATAGCGCGGACGGTAGCCACCCTGCTGGCAGGGCTGGTAACCACCCTGACGGGGCTGGTAGCCACCCTCCTCCTGATTGTTGTTGTTATAGCGCGGACGATAGCCACCCTGCTGGCGGGGCTGGTAACCACCCTGACGGGGCTGGTAGCCACCCTCCTCCTGATTGTTGTTGTTATAGCGCGGACGATAGCCACCCTGCTGGCGAGGCTGGTAACCACCCTGACGGGGCTGGTAGCCACCCTGCTGGCGAGACTGATAACCGCTCTGCTCTCCACCGCTCTGCAAGCCGGCGCCGAAGCCCTCGGGACGGAAACCGCCCTCGCCCTGGCTGTGGCCACGGTCGGAGCTGTATGCGCGCTGCGTGTGGATGCGCGGACGCTGTGGGCGACCGCCACTGTGATAATCTTTCTGATAACCTGAAGGTCTGCTGTAGCCCTCACGGCCGCCTTCTCTCTCTTGGCTCTGATTCTCTGATGAGCTCAAAGACTTGTTCTCCATTTCTTCTGACATAATCTTAAATCTTTTTCGTTTGAACTTTAAACTATACCGTTTGACCTTCCCGGCCTTGGCAGTTCCGATAATGGATTTAGCGCAACTAACGCCTACCTATATCCCGAACCAACCGTCTCCACCGCAAGGGGAGAGCGGAAATTAGTAAGTTAGCAGTGTTCTTCGTTCAATTCTTGATGAGTAAATGATATTTAAATGTTCTCTGTTGTTTTATTTTGGCAAATCTCACCGACCTGCCTTCTCGCGGCTCCCACCGGAGAATTACATGCCCGTATAGTTGTGGGGCGTGATGGCACGCAGCTCCTGCTTCACACTTTCGCTGACGTTGAGCGTCTCCACAAACTCGTGGATGGTTTGCTCTGTCATCTTGGTGTTGGTGCGGGTGAGCGCCTTGAGCGCCTCATAGGGATGGGGATAACCCTCGCGGCGCAGGATGGTCTGGATGGCCTCGGCCACCACAGCCCATGTGTTGTCGAGATCCTCGCTGAGCTTCTGCTCGTTGAGGATGAGCTTGCGCAAGCCCTTGAGGGTGCTCTGTATGGCGATAACGCTGTGGCCCAATGGCACACCCACGTTGCGCAGCACGGTAGAGTCGGTGAGGTCGCGCTGCAAGCGGCTGACGGGCAGCTTGCTGGCGAGGAACTGGAGCACGGCGTTGGCCATGCCGAGGTTGCCCTCACTGTTCTCGTAGTCGATGGGGTTGACCTTGTGGGGCATGGCGCTTGAGCCCACCTCACCAGCCTTGATCTTCTGCTTGAAATACTCCATGGAGATGTACATCCAGAAGTCGCGGTCGAGGTCGATGATAATGGTGTTGATGCGGCGAAGGGCGTCGAACACGGCTGCCAGGCAGTCGTAATTGCTGATCTGCGTGGTCCACTGCTCGCGCTGCAAGCCCAACTTCTCGCTGACAAACTTATTGCCGAAAGCCTTCCAATCGTAGTTGGGATAGGCCACATGGTGGGCGTTGAAGTTGCCTGTGGCGCCACCAAACTTGGCGGTCATCTTGCAGGCCTTCAGCTCCTTGAGCTGCTCGGTGAGGCGATACACAAACACCATGACCTCCTTGCCCAAGCGTGTGGGCGAAGCAGGCTGACCGTGGGTCTTGGCCAACATGGGCACGTCTTTCCACTCATCGGCATACTGCTGCAACTGGTCGATGAGCTCTTCCACCTGAGGATAGTACACCTCTTCAAGCGCTTCCTTAATGGAAAGGGGCACGCTGGTGTTGTTGATATCCTGAGAGGTGAGGCCGAAATGGATAAACTCCTTGTAAGCCTCGAGCCCGCCAATCTTGTCGAACTCCTCCTTGAGGAAATACTCCACGGCCTTGACGTCGTGGTTGGTAACCTTCTCAATATCCTTCACGTGCTGTGCCGACTCCTCGTTGAAGGAGCGGTAGATGTCGCGCAAACTATCGAAAAGGGCATGATCGAACGAGGCGAGCTGGGGCAAGGGTAATTCACACAATGTGATGAAATACTCTATCTCAACGCGCACACGATAACGAATGAGTGCATACTCTGAAAAATAATCTGCCAGGGGCGCTGTCTTACCACGGTAACGGCCATCAACTGGAGAAATTGCTGTCAACAAATCAAGTTCCATATCCTTATATTATCACGTCTGCAAAATTACGAATTAAATTCGACACGATAGATATTCTCGCAATAAAAATGTTGCATCTAACGGTTTTTAACGCCTTGGCCATAACACAATGTCGCATCGCGCCGGCCTCACACGCACAAGGAACATGTACTACGGCTTCGAGAGCCGCTACGAACTGACGAAAACCATCATGCTGAAGATCGAGGGAGCCGACGTGATGCATTTGGGCGCGACTGTCGAAACCTGCCCGAAACAAACACTAACAAGAATTGAAATACTAATGATCGATGGGGTTAATCTTCTTTAGCAGAAAGCCTTGAGACCTGACAGGCCAAGGCTTCACATAAAACAAAAAAAAACCTGCAGCTCCGAAGAACCACAGGATACCCCCCTGGTGGGCGTTGACGGATTCGAACCGCCGACCCTCTGCTTGTAAGGCAGATGCTCTAAACCAACTGAGCTAAACGCCCTTATTGCTCATTTGCGGGTGCAAAGGTACGACTATTATTCCTTTCCACCAAATTTCTCGGCAACTTTTTGCAGAAAAAGTGCGTTTTTGCATCATTTCGGGCACAAAACAATCTTTCCTCCCCCAACCGGCCGTTAGTTTTCGGGCCGAATCGCTTGGTTTCGAACAGGCCGAAACGGCCATGCTTGACACCGGAAATTTATGCAGAAACGCAACACGCAATCATCATCTTTGGTATGGGCCACCACATGGAACATTTTCCATAACACCCTCAACAGGAGGTGCCTCTTGCCATGCCGGGCGGTCTCAGCGTTGCCTGTGTATGGATTTTTGGTGAAAAAGTTGGTACGAGTTTTCGGACGAAATAGAGCACGAAAAAGCCGTTTTTACGGATTCGGAGAACGGGAATTGAAGCGCGATGGTGCGATTAGGCAGGTATTGAGTTGCCAAAGATGCCTATCGGTGCCTCGAAAAGGCAGGTTTCGTCTTGCCTTTGGGCATGTTTCGCACCACGAAACATGCCTAACGGTGAGGCGGAATGTAAAAAGCGGAACGCGAAAAGCGACGAGCGGAACGTAAAACGCTGATTGTTAGCTTATTGCGAAAACGCACCACAAATAGCATATTTGCGGCAAATTATTGTGTCGTGAAAAAGAAATGTGTAGATTTCACTATAGTTTGTTGGCTATTTTCGGCCGCAACACACACATCCTGGCCAGGCGCACCTGGAGCCATCCAACAAAAAGGGCGCCTCCCCAAGGGAGACGCCCAGTTATTTGTGGCTTTTAACCGTCAATGTAATTAGTCGGCAACCTTAACAGTAGCACGGCGGTTGAATGAGACGGGCGAAAGCTCGTCGACACCACCATGACCCTGTGTGGTGATCTTGCTGCGGTCAACACCCATCTTCACGAGCTCGTCGGCAACTGTGTTGGCACGGCCCTCAGAGAGGCGCTGGTTGATAGAAGCGTTACCTGTAGCGCTGTCAGCATAACCATCGACCTTCAGCTTGGCACCGTTCTCCTTGGCATACTTAGCCAAAGCCTCGATGTTCACGAGATCCTTCTGAGAAGCGATGTTGGTCTTGTTGATGTTGAAGAACACAGAGATCGGAGTGTTTACAAACTCCTTCACAGCCTTGTTATCATCGGACTTGTTAGCGAGCAGGTTCTTCAGACGAGCGTTCTCGGCGTTAGCGTCGTTGAGCTGAGCGTTAAGAGCGTCGATCTGGCTCTGAGCGAGAGCCTTGATAGCGTCCACATCGGGAGTCTTGTTCCAAGTGCAACGGCCGAGGTTGTAAGTCAAACCAATCTCAGCAGAAACGATCTGGTCGTGGTTTCTCTTCTCGTGGCCACCGTATGCCAATGACTCATCAACACCCTCGAAATCATCGCCCATGATGTTATACTGGACGTCGAGGTTGATCTGCACGCGCTTAGACACTCTCCACTGGTTCAAGATACCAGCGCTACCAGCCATACAGTAAGAGTTCAGCGACATGTTGCGAACCAAACCAATACCAGCGTACGGAGAAATGTTCCAGACGCGTGTGGGGCTGTAACCGCAGAAAAGGTTGCTCAGGTTGAACAGGGCCTGACCCTGAAGGTTCCAATACTTGTTGTGCATGCAGGTGTTGTAGGCGTTCTCCTTGGGAACGTCCTTACCCCAGATACCATTGAACTTGGCACGGATACCGATGCCCGGAGTGAACCACTTACCGATAGCGGCTGAGAAGCCCATATCGCGGCGGAAGTCCTTCACAGGGCTCTTGGTCCAACCCATACCCTTTTCCTCGTTTGAGTAGAAAGCTGTCCAAGTGAAGTTACCCTGAACAAACCAGTTACTCCAGAAAGAATTTGTGGCGACACTGTACTTCAGTGTGGGATCTGCAGTCTCCTGAGCCATTGAAGACAAAGAGAGACCGGCAAACGCCATTGCGATCAATAACTTTTTCATAATCTTTATTTGTTAAACGATCAATAATTAATTCGAATATACTCTTAAACCCAAATCGGTCGTTAGATTTTAATTCTTGTTAGTGTTTGTTTCGAGCAGGTTGCGAAAGGCGCGGTGAAGCCATAGCGGGCTATGGCGAAACGCGACTGGAAGCAAGATGCCGAAAGAAACGCTGACAAGAGTTGAAAAGAATCCATAAGATCCTAACAATTCACCTGTTTCGGTCTAATGATCGATTTGGGTTAAAGCCTATTCATCCAACGGCAAAGTTAATAATATTTTTTAAATACTGACTTTATTTCTGATAAAATAATTAAAAATCTCACAAGAAAATGTTCTTTGTCAACTTTTCAAGCCTATTTCCCCCTCAAATGTCATGTCACAATATCATACGAACACCCTTAAATCCGAATCGGCCGTTAGATTTTAACACTTCGGTCTAACGGCCGTTGGAGAGTTACGCAAACAATTGCTCTATGTCCTTTTGCTTGAAAATGCTTAGGACGCTCTTGCCGTCGGGAGTGTATTTGGCGTTCTGGCAAAGGAAGAGTTGGTTGATGAGGTTTTCCATCTCGTCGTTGCTCAGCACTTGACCATAGGGAATGGCTGCGGCGCGCGCCATGCTCAAGGCCAGCGAATCGTTGATTTCCTGCACGGCCGACGTGCCGCGCTCCTGGGCGCCTACCACCATGTCGCGCACAAGCGAGCCAACATCGATGCCTTCCAACCCCTCGGGAATGGCGTTGACCGAGAAGGTGTTGTCGCCCAACGGCGACAGGTCGAAGCCCATGGCGGTCATCTCGCCAAGGATCTGCTCGAGCGTGACGGCCTCCTGGGCGGTGAGCTGCACCGTCTCGGGGAAGAGCAACTTCTGCGAATGCGACTTACGGGCGGCCAACTGGCGCTGGTATTTCTCGAAAAGGATGCGTATGTGGGCGCGGTGCTGGTCGATGATCATGAGGCCCGACTTGACGGCGGTCATCATGAAACGTCCCTTGTATTGGTAGTGGGCAGGCGATTTCTCCTCTATGACGCTCTCGTCGGCAGCAGGGGCCACGGGGTCGGAAAACAGGGGCTCCGACATGGGCTTGGCGGCACTGTCGAGACCCTCGTAGAGCTGTTGCCACTGGTCGGTGAGGCGCGAGGTGTGGTATTCGCCACTCGGCTCACCGTCAATCTTGCTCGCATGCGACACCGACGAGGGCGTGGCCTTGAAGGGATTGTACTGGGGGTTGAAGTCGACCTTAGGAAGGTCGGCCTGCCGGGTAGGGTCGAACAGGGGGATATCGGGCTTGCCCTCGGTGTCGAACTCAATGGTCGACGCGTCGTTGAACATGCCTACGGCATCCTTCGCGGCGGCTGACAGGATCTGCCAGATGGCCTGCTCGTTCTCAAACTTTATCTCGGTCTTGGTGGGATGGATGTTGACGTCGATGTCCTGGGCGTCGACATCAAAATAAATGAAGTATGGCACCTGCTCGCCTTGGGGAACCAAACGTTCGAAGGCCGACATGACCGCCTTGTTGAAATACGGATGCCGCATGTATCGGCCATTAACAAAGAAGTATTGCTGGGCGCCTTTCTTGCGGGCACTCTCGGGTTTGCCCACAAAGCCATGAATGGCACAAACGGATGTTTCCACGTTCAGGGGCAGCAGGTCCTGGTTGATGCGTTTGCCAATGATGTCCACGATGCGTTGGCGAAGGCCACCGGCACGAAGGTTGAACATCTCCGAGCCATTGCTGCGGAAGGTGAAGGCCACCTTGGGATAAACAAGTGCGATGCGCTCGAAAGCCGTGAGGATGTTGTTGAGCTCAGTGGTGTTCGACTTCAAAAACTTGCGGCGGGCGGGAACATTGTAAAAGAGGTTCTCGATCATGAAATTGGAACCCTCAGGGCAGGCACATGCCTCTTGGCCAACGAAACGCGATCCGGCAATCGACAGGTGCGTGCCTATCTCCTCGCCACGTTGGCGAGTCTTGAGCTCCACCTGGGCCACGGCGGCTATCGACGCCAACGCCTCACCACGGAAGCCCATGGTATGGAGGTTGAAGAGGTCGTCGGCCTGGCGTATCTTCGACGTGGCATGGCGCTCAAAGGAGAGGCGCGCATCGGTCTCCGACATGCCCTTACCGTCGTCGATGACCTGGATGGACGTGCGGCCCGCGTCGACCACCAGCACGTCAATGCGTGTGGCACCGGCGTCGATGGCGTTTTCCACCAATTCCTTGATAACCGACGCCGGGCGCTGGATAACCTCGCCGGCAGCTATCTGGTTGGCCACTGAGTCGGGCAACAATTGTATGATATCACTCATGATTTAGGGTGGGTTCTGTTTATTATAAGTAGGTAATAGGTTGGGGCTGGCGTCACAACCATGGCAAGAAACATGCCAAAAGGAACACCAGCAACAGACCGGCAATGGCAAGACCTGCCACAAACGATCGGTCCCTGCGGCGCGTGGCACGACGGAAGGAGATAAGCGATTCGGCAGCGTCGGTATCGACCGCCGATTCACCACTCTCCATGCCCAGTTCGCGTTTGGCGCGTGCCTCCAACTGCTGAAGACGTTCACGGCGCTCGTCGGAATACATCATAGGATGCCTGAAACGGCGTGGCTTGGTGGTTTGGACGAGTAGGTTCATAAGGTAAGTTGCTGTAACGGGGCCGCATGGCGCTCTATGCTCTTTAGCTCGGAACCTTTGGCCTTGCCACGCCAATGGAACACATCGTCCTTATCCACCGGGCGCAATGCGTCGAACCATGCGAAACTCTCGAGCTTCAACTTCATGGGCGGGATCTGTGTCATCGGATACAACGTGGCCTTCACCTTGTTGGTCCATATATGATGGAGCTTGCGCTCGGGGGTGAGATACATGCGCATGGTGTCGGTCTCCATATAGTTTAGGCCAATGAGCGTCGTGTCCTTGTCGTCGACGGGGAAATAAACCGACTTGACATTGCCTATGGCGTCGCTCCGGCGAATGACTCCGTCTTGGAAATAGGCAAACATGTCGTGCGACGCCACTTGGTTGTAGTGGACGCTGTCGGGCATGGCCTCAACCGACAAGGCCTGTCCAAGGACATGGGCCTCACGAATGGTGGAGTCGTTCATATACACCTTGATCACCTCGCCCAACAACTGGCGCGTGCCATTCCACACGATGGGGTCGCGATACATGGTCATGCACGAGTCTTGCGAGTTGAACACCAACGAGTCGCAAATGGCCTGCACGTCAAGGCGGAAGGCCCGCATGTGCGGATAACAATGCACCTTGCGATACACAGAGTCGGTGTTGATATTGAAGGTTTCGATGCGCATGGTGTCGGCGTGCATAAAGAGCGTGTCCTTCTGCGAGTAGTCCTTGACCAGCGCGTCCTTTGTGGCGAAGCCCATGCCTGTATGCTCGTTGTAAACCACCTCGCCACAGGTCAGGGTGTTCTTGTTCTCGTTGTCGACAAACACCACGTTGCCCAAGCCACGGTTATTGCCGCTCTTGCTGTCATAATATAAGGTGTCGCCGGTAATGGTCTTCGGGCCGTTGACCACCGTCGACCGTCCGAACATCTCGGCCTGGTCGTTTTGGGTGTTGAAATAGGCGTTCTCTGTGGTGATGGTGCCATTCTCACCCTTGATGATCGAAGGGCCTACCTTGCCGTGCCCCTTGGCAGACGTGTACTGGCCCACCACATGGGCGCGCGACTTTCGTGTGTCGTAATAGAGCGTGTCGGTGGATACCTGGTTCTTTGGCGTACGAAGTTGCACGTCGTAATTAAACTTGGCGAGGCGTGTCTCGGTATGGTACTCACCCCAGTCGGCGCTCAACTGGCTCTTTCCATCGACCAGTTTGCCGCCATTGAAGAAATAAGCGTACTCATACAAACGGTCGTAGTTCAGGCTGTCGGTATAAAGCGTCTGCTTGCGATGCTTGAGCACCACGTTATTGCGGGCCTCCATCATCTGCCCCTCGCCATCATACCAAGCGCGCGTGCAGGTCAGCGACAACGTGTCGCCCTGACGAAAACGCACATGGCCAAAAGCCTTCACCGAGTTGGAACCTTGGTAAAAATAAGCACTGTCGCAGCTGAGGAAAGCGCCCTGATGCTTAAACGCCACATGGCCTTTGGCAATCTGGGCGTCGGGATTGGGGCCCGCCATGTCGTAGCGCAACTCATCGGCATGGAGAAGATAGACCTTGTTGTCCACAGGTTTCTTCTTCGCCTTGCGGGGCGCCAAGAAGGCTTGCAGAGTGCCTATGACAAAGAAGCATAGAGCCATCGTCAGGATGACCCTATGCCCACGGTAATATCTTTGATGTTTATCAGTTGCCGTCATCTAACCCATCCCTGATATTGGAAATTACAATTCTTATAGCGGTCCTTCATCCTCACGTAGGTGTGCTTGATCTTATCGACGACCCAGTCGGTAAGAACCTTCTCGCGTTCCTTGGCAAGAACCACATCCTTCATGACCTGGAAATCCTCAGTGATGGTGGCCTTGTGACCTTCGACACGCGACTTCAGCTTCACAATGGCAACAACTGTCTTTCCATTGCTGCGGCTCACCATCTCAAACGGTGCGGATATCTGGCCAACCTTCATGGTGTCGACAACGCGAGCCACCTCGGTAGGCAGGTCTTTCATCTGGAAACGCGACGTCATGCCATCGTTGGTGGGGTTCGACATCAGTCCCTTGTTGTTCTTGGTGTCCTTGTCATCGGAAAGGATGGTGGCGGCGTAGTCGAACGTAAGTTGACCAGCACGAATGTCGGCGGCTAAAGAATCCAGGCGACTCATGGAAGCGTCGATCTCATCTTGCGACACCTTCGGCTTCAGAAGGATATGACGCACCTTGATCTTGTCGCCACGCTTGTCGATAAGCTGGATGATATGATAGCCAAACTCGGTCTCCACGATCTTGGAAATCTTGTTCGGGTCAGTCAGGTTGAATGCCACATTGGCAAACGCAGGGTCGAGCAGGCTACGTCCCACATAGTCCATCTCGCCACCTTGGCGTGCCGATCCGGGGTCCTCCGAATACAGACGCGCCAACGCAGCGAACGACGATTCGCCTTTGGTGACACGGTCGGTGAAGTCGCGAAGCTGATTCTTCACGCGGTTGACCTCCTCCTGCTTGATGCGGGGCCGATGCTCAATGATCTGCACCTCCACCTCGGTAGGCACGAAAGGCACGCTGTCGGCGGGCATATTGCGGAAATAGGTGCGCACATCGGCGGGCGTCACCTTGACGTCTTCCACCAACTTCTTGCGCATCTTCTCAATGAGTTGCTGGTTCTTGAACTCATCGTGCATATCGGCACGCATCTCCTTGAGGGTCTGTTTCCTATACTCTTCCAGTTTCTCCTGCGAGCCTGCGATTTGTATCCAACGATTAATCTGCTGGTCGATGCCTGCCGAGATCTCGCTCTCGGTCACCTCGATGGAGTCGATGGCGGCCTGATGGAGAAACAACTTCTGCACAGCCAGTTGCTCAGGGATGACACACTCGGGATCGCCTCCCCAGGTAACACCTTCGGCAAGCCCCTGCATGCGCATGGCTTCGACGTCAGACTTCAGGATGGGCTCATCGCCCACAACCCATATCACCTCATCGACAACACTGCTCTCGGGGGCGACAACCTCAGGTTTCACCACCGAATCGTTGGTTGTTGACTGGTCAGGCGCAGCGGCTTCTGCCTGCGAGGATGTGGCACGAGATGCCTGCTCCACGCCCGACATGGCTGTCAGTCCGAAGACCAACATGGCCGCTATGGTATATATAGTTTTCTTCATACGTTAATGCTTGTTCACTGTTTTCAGCACATCCTCGTTCACCTTCACGGCAAACTGCTTGCGCAGGTCAGCCACCCATTGCTTCTCCAGGTAGTCCTGATAGTCGGCAACCACAAGGGCTCTCACATCCGACAACTCCTTGGGAGCCTTGAGCACCTTACCGTAGATGGCCATATTGGGATAGTCCTTCATGGGCTTGACAATGGTATCGACCCCAAACGCCTCACGGTCGACGAGCGCGTTGTCGCCCTTCTTGAAGATGCCCTTCTCCACACGGATGCGCAATACCGAGTCGGAGTTGAACGTCTTTCGCAACACCTCGGCCCACTCGTCAAACGCCACCTTCTTGATTGCGTTCTTCACGTTGTTGATGTCGGCCACCTCGCGTGTGTGGTAAGCTATGCCCTTGAAACGGGGCTGCTCCCACTTGTAGTCTTTCTTATGTTTCTTGAAGAATGATGTCAGGCCAGCCACGTCCTTCTGTGCCTTGTCCCACACGGCGCGGTTGCTGATTTCATAGAGCAACAATCCGTCGTGATACTCCTGGATAAGGTATTTCAGCGTAGGATCCTTGGCCTCCATCTCATCGAGCTTAGCCTTGAGAAGCTCTGCCTTGGTGGTATGCTCCACCTTGGTCAGCGAGTCGAGCTTGTTATCGATAATCTGCTCGCGGAGGTTACGTTGGTCGATATATTTCATGATGGCATCGCGCTGGCTCTCATAGCTATAGAAATTCTGATGGCCTTGCTTCAGAATGATGTGCCATCCGGCAGCCGAGAGCACGGGCTTGCTCATCTCGCCGTCGTTCAGCGCCCAGGCCTGGTCCTCAAACTCCTTCAGCGTTTGTCCTTTATATATAAGCGGCAGTTCGCCACCGTTCTTGGCAGATCCGGGGTCTTGCGAGTACTTCTTTGCCATCTCCGCAAAGTTGGCGCCACCCTTGAGAGCCGCATAGATGGAGTCGATGCGCTCCTTAGCAGCCTTCTGCTCATCGGCGGTTGCTTTCTGGCTCACAATCAGCAAGATGTGGGCCACCTTGACCAATCCGCCGTTGTTGTCAATCTGTTGTTGTGTCTGTTGGTAGATTTTCTTTGCTTCGGCCTCCACGTCGGCGTCGGTAATCATGGCCGGACGCACCTGCATGTCGCGGTATCCGGCAAACTCCGTCTGGAACGACTTCATCGTGTCGAGTTGCGCAGCCTTGGCTGCTTCCACCTTCAACTTGTAGTTGATAAACAAGTCGACGTAGTCGGCCACGCTTTTCTTGTCGATCACACCGTCGGCATTGTTTTTATTGTACGAGTATTCAAACTCTGAGCGAGCAATATTCTTTCCGTTGATGGTCATCACAACGGGATCGGAAGTTTGCGCAAAAGACAAGGTGCCACACAACAGCATGGCGCCCAACAACAGTTTCTTCTTCATATTTATTATAAGTAGCTCTCCCTCCATCCGTTTGGAAAGGAGGGAGAGTGGTTATTTCAATGTTGCTAGCACATAGAGCAATTATCCACGGAAACTCGCCCAGCAAGCGTTGGCAACCTATGCTATAAGCATTTGCAACCTATGTTATAAGCATTGAGTCCCCAAGCGATAGGCTACGGCTACCATTGCGATAGGGCTCGGCGTCAGTTGAAACTTGGCGTCGAAGACCTATGCGGCAGGTGTGGAGTGCGGATTACTCGTGACGGCTATAGTTAGGAGCCTCGCTTGTGATAGCGATATCGTGCGGATGGCTCTCAAGCACACCAGCGTTGGTGATGCGCGTGAACTTAGCGTTGTGCAAGTTTTCGATAGTGGCGGCACCGCAATAGCCCATTCCTGAGCGCAGGCCACCCACGAGCTGATAGATCACCTCCTGCACGGTTCCCTTGTAAGGAACACGACCGGCGATTCCCTCGGGCACCAGCTTCTTCACGTCCTTGGTGCCACCCTGGAAGTAACGGTCGCTCGAACCATTCTTCTGGCCCATGGCCTCGAGAGATCCCATGCCACGATAGCTCTTGAACTTACGTCCGTTATAGATGATGGTCTCGCCGGGGCTCTCCTCTGTGCCAGCCACGAGCGAACCAATCATCACGCAGCTTCCGCCAGCGGCCAATGCCTTGACGATATCGCCCGAATAGCGCAAGCCACCGTCGGCGATCAAAGGCACGCCTGTTCCCTCGAGTGCCGAGCACACGTCGTAGACAGCGCTCAACTGAGGTACGCCCACGCCAGCCACCACACGTGTGGTGCAGATGGAACCCGGGCCGATGCCGACCTTCACGGCGTCAGCGCCGTTGTCGACCAAATATTTTGCAGCCTCACCTGTGGCGATGTTACCCACCACAACATCGATGTTGGGGAATGCGTTCTTCACCTCGTGCAGCTTGCCCACCACACCGGCAGAGTGTCCGTGAGCCGTGTCGATGACGATGGCGTCGACACCAGCGTCGACCAGTGCCTGTGCTCTGTCGAGCGTGTCGACTGTGACACCCACGCCAGCAGCCACGCGAAGTCTTCCCTTGCCATCCTTGCATGCGTTAGGCTTGTCCTTAGCCTTAGTGATATCCTTGTAAGTGATCAGTCCGACAAGATGATTGCCTGCATCGACCACCGGCAACTTCTCGATCTTGTTCTCCTGCAGGATTTGCGCAGCAGCCACAAGGTCGGTCTTTTGGTGCGTGGTAACGAGGTTCTCTGTTGTCATCACCTCATCAACCGTCTTGTCCATGTTGCGCTCGAAACGCAGGTCACGATTGGTAACGATACCCACCAAATGGTTCTCCTCGTCGACAACGGGGATGCCACCGATGTGGTACTCATGCATCAGGGCGAGTGCGTCGCCCACGGTGCTACCGCGGCGGATTGTAACGGGATCATAGATCATACCGTTCTCCGCACGTTTGACGATGGCCACTTGGCGCGCCTGCTCCTCGATGGTCATGTTCTTGTGAATAACGCCGATACCACCCTCGCGCGCAATGGCAATGGCCATTGACGATTCTGTCACCGTATCCATGGCAGCTGTCACAAACGGGATGTTCAGCTCGATGTTACGCGAGAAGCGTGTTTTCAACGTCACCTCTTTGGGCAACACCTCGGAATAAGCGGGAATCAACAGGACGTCGTCGAAGGTAAGACCGTCCATTACAATTTTATCTGCAACAAATGATGACATAAATGTAACTTTAGGAATTTATTGCGTGCAAATTTAGTAATAAAAATCCACTTAGACCGCCATCACGGTCATTTTTCTTTTCCGTTTAATGCTATTTAACCGAATTCGGTCATTACGGGTGCTGAGTAGTTACGTCATCACACCCGCCAAAGGCGGAGCTATGGGATATTTCCATTCCGCCCTCATCACGTTTGCTTTCACTTCCTCCAAATGGGCTACACGAGCGGGGCCTCCTGAAGTTGCGAGACTGTCGGGGCCCAAACGAAACTATCCGGTCGCCCTTCAGCAACCGGATAGTTTTATGTTAGTTGGTTACGAGAACAACTCATTTCCAGTCAATGAATCATCTCTGAACGCTTGCAGGCAAATCAGTTAGCCATTTCCGAGAAGAACTTGATGAAGACCAGCCGAACCTTTTCCTCAGCCGTCAGTCCGTCCTCATCGTCGTAGATGTCGACTTCCTCAATGGCCTGATCGATGTCGTCGCTATCGCTCTCACGGAAATAGTCGTAGATGTCGGCCACCTCATCAGGGTCGATCACCTCGTCGTCGTTGAGGTAATAGTCGATATTGACCTTCATACCGCTGCACACGATGGCCTCAATGTCGTCGAGCAAGTCGTCGAATCCATATCCTTGGGCCCGTGCGATTTCCTCGAGCGGTATGCGCTTGTCGATAAGCTCGATGATCTTCTGCTTTCTCATCGACTTGTTGGGCAGACTGATGACGCGCATGATGTCGGCCCGTTTGACATCGTTCTCCTCGCAATAGTTCTTGATGAGCTCCAGGAAAGGCTTGCCATACTTCTTGGCTTTTCCTTGTCCCACGCCTTGTATCTGCTGCAACTCCTCCATGGTCACGGGGTAGTTGGTGGCCATCTGCGTGAGCGATATGTCTTGGAAGATGACGTATGGCGGCAGGTTGAACTTGCGCGCCTCGTCCTTGCGCAATCCTCGCAGGAGGTTGTACAACTCCTCGTCGAGAGCGCTCGACACATTGTCGGCTCCCTCTTCGGTCTCGTCGAACTCGCGGTCGGCCACCACCATGAAAGGCTGCGGGTCTTGCATGTAGCGCTTGCCGTCGGCCGTGAGCTTGAGCAAACCGTAGTTTTCCACATCCTTCCGGATGAAATGGGAGATCATGGCCTGGCGTATCACAGGGTTCCAGATGGCAGAGTCCTCCTCGTTGATCTTCTCGCCTGCGCCAAACTCGGGCAACTTGTCGTGCCCATGGCGCACGATGTTGTCGGTGCGTCGGCCCCTCACGAAGTCGATGATGTAAGGCTGATCGAAGTTTTCCTTCACCGCCTTGATGGCGCTGAGCACCACGAGCAACGCCTCCGACGCCTCCTTGGGATGCTTGGGATGCATGCAGTTGTCGCAATTGCCACAGTTGTCCTTGGGATAAGCCTCACCGAAATAGTGCAACAGCATCTTACGCCTACAGATCGACGACTCGGCGTAAGCCTTCGTCTCTTGCAGGAGTTGCCGTCCGATCTCTTTCTCTGCCTCGCCCTTGCTGTCCATAAACTTCTCGAGTTTCTTCAGGTCCTTGGGCGAGTAGAAGGCTATGCAAATGCCCTCTCCCCCATCGCGGCCGGCGCGACCCGTTTCCTGATAGTATCCCTCGAGACTCTTGGGAATGTCGTAATGTATGACGAATCGCACATCGGGCTTGTCGATGCCCATGCCGAAGGCGATGGTCGCCACGATGATGTCTATTTCCTCCTTGATGAAGTCGTCTTGCGTCATCGTTCGCACCTCGGTGTCGAGTCCGGCGTGGTAGGGCGCGGCCTTGAAGCCGTTGAGTTGCAGCTTCTGCGCCAGTTCCTCCACCTTCTTGCGCGACAGGCAGTAGATGATGCCACACTTGCCCTCGTGCTGCCTGAGGAATCGGATGATTTGGCTGGCGGTGTCCTCCTCGCTCACTTTCTGCCTGATCTCATAATAGAGGTTGGGGCGGTTGAACGAGCTCTTGAACTCCTTGGCGTCGACGATGCCCAGGCTCTTCTTGATGTCGGAGCGCACCTTGTCGGTAGCCGTCGCCGTAAGCGCTATGACGGGAATCTTGTCGATGCCCCGGAACTTCGCTATCTTGTCGATGGTGGGCCTGATGTTGCGATACTCGGGCCGGAAATCGTGCCCCCACTCGGAGATGCAATGAGCCTCATCGATGGCAAAGAAAGAAATCTCAAACGACTCGAGGAACGCAAGGTTGTCCTCCTTGTTGAGCGACTCGGGAGCCACGTACAGCAGTTTAGTCTTACCCGACTGCACATCGCTCACCACGCGGTTGATGGCCGCCTTGTTGAGCGACGAGTTCATGTAATGGGCCAGGCCGTCGTTCTCCGACAGTCCGTTGATGACGTCCACCTGGTTCTTCATCAGGGCGATCAGTGGCGACACCACGATGGCCGTGCCCTTCATGAGCAGCGATGGCAACTGGTAGCACAGGCTCTTGCCGCCTCCGGTGGGCATGAGAACAAAGGTGTCGTTGCCATCCATAAGGTTACGAATGACGGCCTCTTGGTCTCCCTTGAATTTGTCGAAGCCGAAATACTGCTTCAGGGGTTTAATGAGATTGTCTTCCATTGTGGTAGTAGTTGCTTTTAATGACCTGCGGTCAAGCAGACTCCTTGTGTTGCTCCAGGTGAGCCTTATCGAGCTGGCCCTTGGCATACTCGAGTGTCACATCAAACTTCTTAACACGGCGTGAGGGGACGTCGAACATGGCGTCCATCATAACCGCCTCAACGATTGAGCGGAGTCCTCTTGCACCCAACTTATACTCCACCGCCTTGTCGACGATGAAATCGAGCGCCTCGTCGGTGAACGTCAGCGCAATCTTGTCCATCTCGAAGAGCTTGACATACTGCTTCACGATGGAGTTTTTGGGCTCCACGAGGATGCGTCGCAGCGCGTCGCGGTCGAGCGGGTTGAGGTGCGTGAGCACTGGCAGACGACCGATGAGCTCGGGGATGAGTCCGAACGACTTCAGGTCTTGCGGCAGGATGTACTTCATCAGGTCGCTCTTGTCCACATTGCGCACCGCCTGCACCGAGTTGTAACCCACCACATGCGTGTTGAGCCGCTGTGCGATCTTGCGTTCAATACCGTCGAAGGCGCCACCGCAGATAAACAGGATATTCTTTGTGTTCACGTGGATGTAGTCTTGGTCGGGATGCTTGCGACCGCCCTTAGGCGGCACATTGACCATGGTACCCTCGAGGAGCTTGAGCAGTCCCTGCTGCACGCCCTCTCCGCTCACGTCGCGCGTGATGCTGGGGTTGTCGCTCTTTCGGGCAATCTTGTCGAGCTCGTCGATGAAGACGATGCCGCGCTCAGCGGCCTCCACGTTGAAGTCGGCCACCTGCAACAGGCGGCTCAATATGCTCTCCACGTCCTCGCCCACATAACCGGCCTCGGTAAACACCGTGGCGTCGACGATGGTGAACGGCACGTCGAGCAGCTTGGCGATGGTTCGTGCCAGGAGGGTCTTACCCGTACCCGTGGATCCCACCATGATGATGTTGCTCTTCTCGATCTCCACGCCATCCTCGTCGTCGGGCTGCTGCAAACGCTTGTAGTGGTTATACACCGAGACGGCGAGCGTGCGCTTGGCGTCGTCCTGTCCGATGACATATTGGTCGAGATACTCCTTGATCTCGCGTGGCTTGGGCACCTTGCCCTTGGGCTTATAGGGTGTGTGTTTTGCGGGCAGCTCGTTGTCCTCATCGTCGAGCAGTCCGGCCATTCCCGTGCTCTTCACGATGTTGTAAGCCTGCACGGCGCAGTCGGCACAGATATAGCCATTGAGGCCGTTGATGAGCAACCTCACCTCGTCCTCACTTCTTCCGCAGAAGCTACATTTCTTCTTACTTGTTCTCATGTTGTTCGTCTCACTTCTTTCTTGTCAGCACCGTGTCGATCATGCCATACTCCTTGGCTTCCTCGGCTGTCATCCAGTAGTTGCGGTCGCTGTCCTGCCACACCTTGTCGTAGGTCTGGTGCGAGTGGTTTGATATGATGGTGTAGAGTTCTTTCTTCATCTTCATGATCTCGCGCGCCTCAATCTCGATGTCCGACGCCTGTCCCTGCACGCCTCCGAGCGGCTGGTGGATCATCACACGGCTGTGGGGCAATGCTGAGCGCTTGCCCTCTGTGCCCGATACGAGGAGCACGGCGGCCATCGAAGCGGCCATACCGGTGCAGATGGTGGCCACGTCGCTCGAGATAAACTGCATGGTGTCGTAGATGCCCAGTCCGGCCGTCACCACACCACCCGGCGAGTTCACGTAGATGGAGATGTCCTTTCCGTTGTCCACCGAGTCGAGATAGAGCAGCTGCGCCTGGAGCGTGTTGGCCGTGTAGTCGTCGATCTGCGTTCCGAGGAAGATGATGCGGTCCATCATCAGGCGCGAGAACACGTCCATCTGCGTTACGTTGAGCTGGCGCTCCTCCAGGATATAAGGGTTGAGGTACTGGTTCTGCGCTTTCACCACATCGTCGAGTACCATGCCGTTCATGCCAAGATGTTGCGTGGCATACTTTCTAAAGTCGTTGTTCATCTGTCAATCTTTCCTTTTTAATAATAAGACAAAATGGCGGTTTCCACCTTTTATTATATAATGCTTAGCAAAGACCATGCCATTTGCCAGCCGATTGTTATCGGGCTATCTTTTACAAAGATAATAAAAAAACTCGATATTCGAATGTTAATGTGTTATTTTTATGTTTTTTTTCTTTCTGGCTGTATTCCGCCCGCGAGCGTCTCCTCTTTTGGAGCGCATGACGCTCACGAAACGGCGTCAGAGTTCCACATTCTCTATGCGCAGCTTGAGGAGGCCTGCGGGCACGCGCACGGTCACCTCGTCGCCTTTGCGCTTGCCCAGCAACGCTTGCCCAACGGGCGACTTGATGGAGATCTTGCCCTCGCGCAGGTTCATCTCGTGTGGGCTCACGATGGTGTAGGTCATGCTGCGGTTATTGCCCAGGTTGGTGATGCTCACCTTGCTCAGTAGGCCCACGCAGTCGGCTTGCAGCCGCGACTTGTCGATGACGCGCGCATGCTCCAGCACCTTTTGCTTAAACCGTATGCGCCCGAGTAGGCGCCACTGCTCGCGCTTAGCGGCGCGATATTCGAAGTTCTCACTCAGGTCGCCCTTGTCGCGGGCCTCGGCAATGGCGTCGCGCACCCTCGGCAGCTCCACCGTTTCCAACTGGCGCAACTCGGCCACGAGTTCGTCGTAGCCTTCCTGTGACATGTATTCCATATAGTTGTTCTCCTTGTTTTTTTCCATTTTTTCCTTCGTTTTCGTGCCATGGTAGCTCTGAGGCAAGCGTCGCCCCCATCTGGCTTAACGAAAACGAGGCACCACATAGGGCCACCCACCTTACGCAAGCAGCCCCCTACTCCATGCAAAAGTAGCCATTTTTCTTCAATCGGCAAAAGGCTTCGCTATAGCAAACCGCCAAGACGCCCTATTTTGAGAAATATGGCGGCTCCCGTAACCTTAGCAAATTATGGCGGTCGATTTTTTGATGTTTAACTTGAATAACGCGCGAGGTTTCAAATGAAAAGTATATATCCTCAAATCCGCAACTAAGCCCTTCAACGTCCTTTTTGCGTGTACACGTCCTCTCATTACTGAATTATTTGTTTCTTCGCCATGTCATATCAGAGTTTTGCTTGTTTATTTTTGCAACACTAAGATAAGTGAATTCTTCGACATGGCAAAATCCCGGGCGCTCGGCTCTGCCGCTTGCCAAAGCAAGAACTTTTTGTTGCTCAGGTACTTAAAAGGTTTAATTTACAATAGTGTTGCGGAATTAAGGTTAATCTATAATTAGCTGATTGCCGTTATAAAAAAACACTTAAGCACTAATTCCAACCGCTTGTGGCGTCGCCCAATCCGTTTGAGCCCAATCGTCCAAAAGTCGTGTTGTGGGGATAAGAATTTATTCATAACTTTGCATCAGTAACATTTTAATCTTTAACTTAAAACGGCGCACCCGACAAACCCTGTGGAGTAGGCCGTGCAGATGCTAACCCAAA
>ERZ1673734.649-NODE-649-length-27449-cov-5.316894_pt1 | contig 27449 bp, 20 predicted proteins | sample MGYA00580199_ERZ1673734 | MGnify/ENA primary metagenome ERZ1673734 (study PRJEB41218, sample SAMN15661742) | gut metagenome | host: Homo sapiens | place: Canada: London | collected 2015-08-20/2019-03-30 | study: EMG produced TPA metagenomics assembly of...
TGTTCATTGACCTGCGGCAATCGAAATGCTATACTTTTACACGGTATATCTAGGCTCTTTCCTGTGGCAAAGCAGGGAGGAGCTGATAGAAAAGAGGAGGAAAGAATCATATGAGCAAGATCATGAAGATCTGCGACGGCAACGAGGCGGCGGCATACGTCGCCTATGCGTTCTCCGAGGTCGCAGCCATCTACCCCATCACACCCTCCAGCCCTATGGCGGAGCACGCCGACGCGTGGTCGGCCAACGGCAAGAAGAACATCTTCGGCCAGCCGGTTCGTCTGGTGGAGATGCAGTCCGAGGCCGGCGCCTGCGGCGCGTGCCACGGCGCACTGGAGGCCGGTGCGCTGGCCACCAGCTTCACCGCCTCTCAGGGCCTGATGCTGATGATCCCCACCCTGCACCGTATCTCCGGCGAGCGTCTGCCCGGCGTGCTGCACGTGGCGTCCCGCACCGTGGGTACCCACGCATTCTCCATCTTCGGCGACCACTCCGACGTAATGAACTGCCGTCAGACGGGCTTTGCCCTGCTTTCCAGCGGCAGTGTGCAGGAATCCGCCGATCTGGCTGCCGTGGCACATTTGAGCGCCATCAAGGCCCGCATCCCGTTCCTGCACTTCTTCGACGGCTTCCGTACCAGCCATGAGATCCAGAAGATCGACGTGCTGAGCTACGACGAGTACGCCAAGCTGGTGGACCGCAACGCACTGGCTGCCTTCCGCGCCAATGCCCTGAACCCGGAGGATCCCCGGATGCGTTCTCTGGTGGATAACCCCGACATCTACTTCCAGCTCCGCGAGTCCAACAACACGGCCTACGCCGAGCTGCCCGACATCGTGGAGGACTACATGGCTCAGATCAGCAAGCTGACCGGCCGTGAGTACCACCTGTTCAACTACTACGGCGCGCCCGACGCCGAGCGCGTCATCGTGGCCATGGGCTCCGTGAGCGGCTGCGCACAGGAGGTCGTCAACCATCTGAACGCCAAGGGCGAGAAGGTGGGCTTCCTGCAGGTACACCTGTTCCGCCCCTTCTCCCGCAAGCACCTGATGGCCGCCATGCCCAAGACGGTGAAGAAGATCGCCGTCCTCGACCGCGTCAAGGAGATCGGCTCCATCGGCGAGCCTCTGTACGAGGACATCTGCGCCGCCTATATCAACGAGAGCGACCGCCCCGCCATCTACGCCGGCCGCTACGGTCTGAGCAGCAAGGACACCACCCCCGCCCAGATCAAGGCTGTGTTCGACAACCTGCTGCTGGATGAGCCGAAGAATCACTTCACCATCGGCATCGTGGACGATGTGACCCATCTGTCCCTGCCCGTGGGCGCACCTCTGCTCACCGAGCCGGAGGGCACCATCTCCTGCAAATTCTGGGGTCTCGGCTCCGACGGTACGGTGGGTGCCAACAAGAACTCCATCAAGATCATCGGCGAGACGACGGATATGTACTGCCAGGCGTACTTTGAGTACGACACCAAGAAGTCCTTCGGCATCACCAAGAGCCACCTGCGCTTCGGTAAGCACCCCATCAGCTCCACCTACTATGTGTCCAACGCGGACTTCATCGCCTGCCACAACCAGACGTACCTGACCAAGTACGACATCATCCACGAGCTGAAGCCCCATGGCAGCTTCCTGCTGTACTGCGAGTGGGCGGAGAACGAGCTGGAACAGCACGTTCCCGGCGAGATCCTCAAGTATATCGCCGACAACGACATCAAGTTCTACATCATCGACGCCAACAAGGAGTCGCAGGCGCTGGGACTGGGCAACCGCTCCAACATGGTGCTGCAGGCCGCCTTCTTCAAGCTGGCCAACGTCATCCCCGTGGAGGACGCCGTGGCCCACATGAAGGACGCCGTCAAGAAGACCTACGGCCTGAAGGGCGAGAAGATCGTCAACATGAACATCGCCGCCGTGGACGCCGGCCTTAACGCACTGGTGGAGGTCAAGGTGAAGCCCGAGTGGACGAACCTCACCGACAAGGCGCTGAAGCCCGCCGGCGAGAACCTGCCCTACGTCATCAAGAACATTCTGGTGCCCATCAACGCCCAGAAGGGCGACGAGCTGCCTGTCTCCGCCTTCAAGGGCATGGAGGACGGCACCATGCCGCTGGGTACCTCCCGCTACGAGAAGCGCGGCATCGCCACCCATCTGCCTGTGTGGGATGCTGCCGAGTGCCTCCAGTGCAATATGTGCTCCTTTGTCTGCCCCCACGCCGTCATCCGCCCGTTCCTGCTGGACGAGGGCGAGGTCAAGGCGGCTCCCGTGGATATGACGCTGGTGGATGCCAAGGGCCCCGGGCTGGACGGCCTGAAGTATACCATGGGCGTGTCCACGCTGGACTGCACCAGCTGCGGCAGCTGTGTGGCCTCCTGCCCCAAGAGCGGCAAGGCGCTGAAGATGGTACCTGCTCACGAGGTGTCTCTGGATCAGACCGGCTGGAACTTCCTGACCGGCGTGAAGGAAAAGACCTCCCGCGTGGACAAGTTCACCCTGAAGGGCAGTCAGTTCAAGCAGCCTCTGGTGGAGTTCAACGGCGCCTGCGCCGGCTGCGGCGAGACGCCCTATATCAAGCTGCTGACCCAGATGTTCGGCGACAAGATGTATCTGGCCAACGCCACCGGCTGCACCCAGGCCTGGGGCGCGGCCATGCCCTGCGTGCCGTACTGTAAGAACGCCGAGGGCAAGGGCGTGGCATGGTCTAACTCCCTGTTTGAGAACAACGCCGAGTTCTCCTACGGTATGTGTCTGGCTGTCAAGCAGCTGCGCGAGTGCGTCACCGGCTACGTCAAGGAGCTGGATGCGCTGACCAAGGATGAGACCGTCAAGGCCGCCATTGCCAAGTGGCTGGAGACCTACGAGAATCTGGACGCCTCCACTCCCGCTACCGAGGCGCTGGTGGCGCTGCTGGAGAATGGCAAGTTCTCTGCCGAGGAGCAGGCCATCGTGGACGAGATCCTCAAGCGCAAGAAGGATATGTCCAAGAAGACCATGTGGATGTACGGCGGCGACGGCTGGGCCTACGACATCGGCTACGGCGGCCTCGACCACGTCTTCGCCATGGGCGAGGATGTCAACGTGCTGCTGGTGGACACCGAGGTGTACTCCAATACCGGCGGACAGTCCTCCAAGGCCACGCCCATCGGCGCGGTGGCGCAGTTCCAGACCAGCGGCAAGAAGACCAAGAAGAAAGACCTTGGTATGCTGATGATGACCTACGACAATGTGTATGTGGCACAGTGCTCCATGGGTGCCAATCCCAACCAGCTCATCAAGGCCATCAAGGAGGCCGAGGCTCATAAGGGTCCGTCCATCGTCATCTGCTACGCGCCCTGCATCAACCACGGTATCAAGAAGGGTATGAACAACGTCCAGCAGGAGATGAAGGACGCTGTCAACTCCGGTTACTGGAACCTGTACCGGTACAGCCCGGAGACCAAGACCTTCACGCTGGACAGTAAGGAACCCACCATGCCGCTGTATGACTTCATGAAGGGCGAGGTGCGCTATGCCTCTCTGGAGCTGAGCTTCCCCGAAAATGCCAAGGTGCTGTTCGCCGAGGCAGAGGAGGCCGCCAAGGAGAAGTACGACGCCTACAAGCGCCGTGCGGAGAAGTGAGGAAGTTTCTCCGCGGTAAACTTCTTCGTGAATTTGTGACAAAATAAGATAGAGCCGCCCCAAGGGCGGCTCTATCTTATTTTTCTTTTGTTTCGGCGCAGATTATTTTTTATTGCGGTGATAAATATCCGTTAATTTGTTGACATACAGCAGGGAGAGTGATAAAATTAACAAAGTAAAAAAATCCTACTTCATGAGGGGAAAGGGAGAACAGTATGGCAGTACCGTTTGACTACACAGCAGAATACCGGCGCAAACTCTGCACACCGGATGAGGCGGCTAAGGTCGTCAAGAGCGGCGACTGGATCGACATCGCTATGGGCGCGGGCTTCCCCTCGCTGATGGATGCCGCCGTGGCCCGCCGTAAGGAAGAGCTGCGGGACGTGAAGATCCGCGGCTACCTGATTTTTGATCCGATTCAGATGGTGGAGTGCGACCCTACCCGCCAGCACTTCGTCTACAACAGCTGGCACATGTCCGGCTACGAGCGCAAGCTCTGCGACAAGGGTCTGTGCAATTTCAACCCCATGGTGTTCCGTAACCTGGGTTGGTACTATACCCAGTTCCTGACGGTGAACGTGGCCATGATGTGCGTCACCCCTATGAACGAGCACGGCTACTTCAACTTTGCCGCCTCCACCGCCTCCGCCCGTGCCACGCTGGACAAGGCGGACATCGTGATCCTGGAGGTCAACGAGAACCTGCCCTGGGTCTACGGCGGTCTGGACGAGTGTATCCACATCAGCGATGTGGACATGATCGTGGAGGGCCCCCACGGCAAGCTGCCCAGCGTCAAGTCCCCCGCGGCCTCCGAGGCGGAGATGAAGATCGCCGAGTACGTGGTACAGAACATGGTGGACGGTTCCACGCTGCAGCTGGGAATCGGTTCGCTGCCTAATGCCGTGGGACAGATGATCGCCAAGAGCGACCTGAAGGGTCTGGGCATCCACACGGAGATGCTGTGCGACAGCTACCTGGACATGTACAAGGCCGGCAAGATTACCAATACTCACAAGAAGCTGGACCGCTACAAGAGCATTTTCGGCCTGGCGCTGGGCTCACCGGACCTGTATGACTGGATTCGCGAGAACCCGGGTGTGGTCACGTACCCCATCAGCTATTGCAACGATCCCGCTAATGTGGGTAAGCAGGACAATTTCGTGTCCATCAACAACTGTATCTCCGTGGACCTGTACGGCCAGATCTGCGCCGAGAGCTCCGGCACCCGCCAGATCAGCGGTACCGGCGGCCAGCTGGACTTCCTGGAAGGCGCGGCTCTGTCCAACGGCGGCAAGGCATTCATCTGTCTGACCTCATCCTTCACGGATAAGCAGGGCAACGTAAAGTCCCGCATCAACCCGCTGCTGACCCCCGGAGACATCGTCACCGATCCCCGCAGCCAGGCGTATTACATCGTCACAGAGTACGGCGGCGTGAATCTGGTGGGTTGCTCCACCTGGGAGCGAGCGGAGAAGTTAGTGAGCATTGCCCACCCCATGTTCCGCGATGACCTCATCGCCAACGCGGAAAAGCAGGGCATCTGGATACGCTCCAACAAGCGATAAGTACATACGGCAGGGGGGCGGCAGTGCCGCCCCCCTGTTTTTTGCGGAGAAACCGTTCGCACGGAATGGAGAAAATACCTGAAAAGAACCACCTTGACATTTTTTCACGGATATAGTATACTCCCACCATACGAAAACAGCGATGATGAGAAGCAGTAAGTGGTCAGCGGAAGCCAAGAGAGGGCGCGGCAGGTGTAAGCGCCCGTGACGCGCCGCCCAAGTCGTCTCGGAGCTTCGGGCTGAACGGAAGTAGGCTGCGACGGGAGTCTCCCGTTATCGGGACGGGGTGTAGCTGCACCCATGAGTGCGGGAGGTTTCCCGAATACAGGTGGTACCACGGACTGGATGTTCGCCCTGTTTTGCCAAATACTCAAAAAGGAGAAAGCATATGAAAGAACTGCCGAAGGTGTATGATCCGCGGGACGTGGAATCCCGCATCTACCAGATGTGGATGGACGGCGGCTGCTTCAAGGCGGAGCCCGACCCCAATAAGAAGCCGTTTTCCATCGTCATGCCGCCCCCCAATGTCACCGGCCAGCTCCACATGGGCCACGCACTGGACTGTACGCTGCAGGACATCCTGACCCGCTTCAAGCGCATGCAGGGCTACGATGCCCTGTGGCTCCCCGGCACGGACCACGCCGGCATTGCCACCCAGATCAAGGTGGAGGAGGAACTGCGCACCAAGGAGGGCATGACCCGCTATGACCTGGGCCGCGAGAAGTTCCTGGAGCGCGTCTGGGCCTGGAAGGAGAAGTACGGCGACCGCATCGTCCAGCAGCAGAAAAAGATGGGCGCGTCCTGCGACTGGGACCGCAGCCGCTTCACCATGGACGAGGGCTGCTCCCGTGCCGTCCGCGAGACATTCTGCGAGCTGTATGACAAGGGCCTGATCTACAAGGGCAGCCGCATCATCAACTGGTGCCCCAACTGCCTGACCGCCTTGTCCGATGCCGAGGTGGAGTACGTGGACAAGCCTGGTCACCTGTGGTACATCCGCTACCCGCTGACCGACGGTACCGGTGACATCATCATCGCCACGACCCGCCCCGAGACCATGCTGGGCGATACCGGCGTGGCTGTCAACCCCGAGGATGAGAAGTTCAAGCACCTCATCGGCAAGACCTGCATCCTGCCGCTGGTTGGCCGCGAGATCCCCATTGTGGGCGACGAATACTGCGAGATCGGCTTCGGTACCGGCGCCGTGAAGATGACCCCCGCCCATGACCCCAACGACTTTGAGGTGGGCCTGCGCCACCATCTGGAGGTCATCCGCTGCATTGCCGATGATGGCAAGATCAACGAGAACGGCGGCAAGTACGAGGGTATGGATCGCTACGAGTGCCGCAAGGCTATCGTGTCCGACCTGGAGGCTGAAGGCTACCTGGTCAAGACTGAGGACTACTCCCACAACGTGGGAACATGCTACCGCTGCCACAACGACGTGGAGCCCCTGATCTCTGCACAGTGGTTCGTGAAGATGGCACCGCTGGCCAAGGAGGCCATCCGCGTGGTGGAGGATGGCACCATCAAGTTTGTGCCGGAGCGCTTTACCAAGACTTATATCAACTGGATGGAGAACGTCCATGACTGGTGCATCTCCCGCCAACTGTGGTGGGGGCACCAGATCCCCGCCTGGTACTGCGATGACTGCAAGCACATCAACGTCAGCCGCACCGATCCCACCAAGTGCGAAAAGTGCGGCAGCACCCACCTGACCCGCGAGGAGGACGTGCTGGACACTTGGTTCAGCTCCGGCCTGTGGCCTTTCTCCACGCTGGGCTGGCCCGATAAGGACGCCGCCGACCTGAACTACTGGTATCCGACCTCTGTCATGGTCACCGGCTACGACATCATTTTCTTCTGGGTAGCCCGTATGATCTTCTCCGGCATGGAGCAGATGAAGAAGGAGCCTTTCAAGACCGTGTTCATCCATGGCCTGGTCCGCGACGACAAGGGCCGCAAGATGTCCAAGTCTCTGGGCAACGGCATCGACCCGCTGGAGATGGCGGACAAGTACGGCGCCGACGCCCTGCGCTTCAACCTCATCACCGGCAACAGCCCTGGCAACGACATGCGCTTCTTTGTGGAGAAGTGCGAGGCTATGCGCAATTTTGCCAATAAGATCTGGAACGCCAGCCGCTTCGTCATGATGAATCTGTCCATCGACAAGGTACAGCTGCCGGAGAAGCTGGAGTTGGAGGACAAGTGTGTCCTCAGCCGCCTGAACACCCTGATCCGCGAGGTCACCGACAATCTGGAAGCCTACGAGCTGGGCGTGGCCTCCGCCAAGATCTACGACTTCATCTGGGACACCTATTGTGACTGGTATATCGAACTGACCAAGACCCGCCTTAACGGCGAGGATGAGAGTGCCAAGCTGGCGGCAGAGAACGTGCTGTGCTACGTGCTGCTGCGTATCCTGGAGTTGCTGCACCCCTTCATGCCGTTCATCACCGAGGAGATCTGGCAGGCTCTGCCCCACGAGGGCGACTACCTCATCAAGGCTCAGTGGCCGGAGTATCAGGATGCTCTGCGCTTCCCCGAGGCGGAGACGGCCATGGAAGCGGTGAAGGACGCCATCTCCGCCATCCGCGCCCGCCGCGCTGAGATGAACGTGCCGCCCAGCCGCAAGGCTCAGGTCATCATCGTGGCCGCCCAGCCCGAGAACTATCAACTGGGCGCCCACTTTATCACACGTATGGCCTACGCCAGCGAGCTGACGGTGCAGACCACCGCACCCGCCGACCTGACAGGTATGGTCACCGTGGCCACTCACGACGCTACCATCTATATGCCCATGGCGGAGCTGGTGGACATCGCCAAGGAGTTGGAGCGCATTGCCGCCGAGCGCAGGAAGGCGGAGGACAACCTCCACCGCATTGAGGCCAAGCTGGCCAATGAGTCATTCACCTCCCGCGCTCCTGAGAACGTGGTGAACGCTGAGCGTGAGAAGGCCGAAAAGGCCCGCGCCCTCATTGCCAAGCTGGACGAAACCGCTGCCGCGATGAAGATCTGAATTTTTCCGCCGCACAGGCGCGATTCGACGCAAAAAACAGCATAAATACATTATAATCACCGTAGATCATGGATCTGCGGTGATTATTTTTTTATCTGGACCATCAGTTTGACAAAGGAGCGATCTACATGGACGTATCGGCAAAGCACGAGGGAAATCAACTGGAGCTGGCCCTGAAAGGGGAGCTGGACCACCACGGGGCCAAGGGCCTCCTGACCTGCCTGGAGCAGGAGATCCAGCGGTCGTTGCCGCTGGTGCTGGTGCTGGACTTTTCCGGTGTCACATTTATGGACAGCTCCGGCATTGCCGTGGCACTGCGGGGCTGGCAGCGCATGCGGGAGCTGGGCGGCAGCGTCACCCTGCGCCATGTGGCGCAGCAGCCCCGCAAGGTGTTCGAGGCTGCCGGCGTCGGTCGGATGATGACCATTGATTAAGAGGAGGGACTACATATGACCCGCGCTGAAAATTATGTGACCGTTGAATTTCTCAGCCGCAGCAGCAACGAGGGCTTTGCCCGGACAGCTGCCGCTGCCTTTGCCGCCCAGCTGGATCCCACACTGGACGAGCTGGGGGATATCAAGACCGCCGTCAGTGAGGCGGTGACCAATGCCATCGTCCATGCCTATCCGGATGCGCTGGGGCGGATCGTCATGAAAATGAAACTGCTGAAGGACGGCGTCCTAGAGATCACCGTCCGCGACTGGGGCCGAGGTATCACCGACGTGGAGGAGGCTCGCCGTCCGCTGTTTACCACCGGCGGCAGCGAGCGCAGCGGCATGGGCTTCACCATTATGGAGAGTTTTATGGACAAGCTCACTGTCCGCTCAATGCAGGGCAAAGGCACCACGGTCCAGATGCGCAAGCGTATTATGCCCCGTTTGGTCACCCGATGACTGAGGAACGCTTGGCACTACTGGAGCGTGCGCAGCAGGGCGATGACGAGGCGTGCCGCCAGATGCTCACAGAGAATGCAGGGCTCATCTGGTCCATCGTGAAGCGATATCACCATTGCGGTGTAGAGATGGACGACCTCTACCAGCTGGGATGCATTGGATTTATCAAAGCTGTAAAGGGATTTGACCTCACATATGGAACGCAGTTTTCCACCTATGCCGTCCCCAAGATCGCCGGAGAAATACGTCGTTTCCTGCGGGATGACGGCCCCATCAAAGTGGGCCGCACCCTACGGGAAAAGGGGCAGATGCTCTGGGCCGCGCGGGAGCGCCTGCAAAACCGGCTGAGCTGCGCGCCCAAGCTGTCCGAGCTGGCGGAGGAGACGGGGCTCACCGTAGAGGAGATCGCCAGCATCGAATTGGCTGTGGTGCCGCCGGAATCCTTGCAGCAGGAGACGGTGGAGGGTATGACACTGGAATCCGTGTTGGGTACCGAGGAGCCGGAGACAGGCATGGTGGAGCGCATTGCCCTTCGCGAAGCCATCGACCAGCTGCCGGAACAGGAGCGCAAGGCCATCCTCCTGCGGTTCTTCAAGGGGCTGACTCAGGAGCAGACGGCCCGCCTGCTTCATGTCTCGCAGGTACAGGTCTCACGCATGGAACGCCGCAGTCTCAAACGGCTACGAGAACTGCTGGATGACTGAGCCGCCGTTATGCGGCAGCTCTCGTTGGAGAATCGTCCCCCAAACCCCGCGTCCACGCCTGCCGTGCCCCCCGCACGTTCCAGCGTCGCGCATCCGTGCCCTGTGCCCTCGGTTCTGCATCCCCCATACATCCCCACGCCAATGTCACAAAGCACCCCATCGTTTCTCCGCGTCCTCTGATTTTTACCGGTGCCTCTGCCCGAAGCTGTCCTATATGCCCCGTCTATGTCCGCTTCTTGTCGACACCGCTCATGCTGCTGCCGGCTGCACCGTCATGGCCGCAGCTGCGGCCACGATGGTTCGGTCTGCACCTCACCGCCATCCAGCGGTAAAAATTCCGTCATCACGCCGCGGTACCGTTTGGGCAGGAAGGTGTTCTGACATCGTGGGTTCTTCCGCTCACGGATGGTTACCGTCTCGAAAAACGCTTTCCAGAGCCGCCGGTACTGCACCTCCTCAGCGTCTGGCACCGCCAGATCCAGCCGCTCCAGCGGCTGGATGCGGGAGATGCCTCTGGCGTATAGAAGAATCTCGCGGTGGGTGCGATCGAAGATGAAGAACGCTTCGTTGCTGTACCGGTCGCAGAAGTGGCGGCGCAGCAGGGGCAGCACCTGATTTTTCGGCTCGATCACCGCCCCCAGCACACCGTTGTAATCTGAAAACCGCACGAATCCACGGAGCTTTTCTAACTCGCCGCTCATGTGCCGGAGGGCCTTGTGCAGCGGATAGAACACAGGATCGGACAGATTCCGCATGAACCTGTCTCCCTCCCGAAACACCTTCCGCACGAAGGCGTAAAGCCGCAGCTCCTTGTCTTCCATACAGGTCAGAAACCCACGGTACACGGCCTTGGCTGCCTTGTTCGAGCGGGCGGCCAGCCCACGGTAGACCCGCTGGCTGTGCGCCGCCTGGGTCGGCACGATCCGCACCTCATATAATGACAAAAAATCCCCGTCGGAGGAAAAGCCGACGGGGATCTCCTTATACAGATAACTGTCGTGGATACAGCACAGAAACCCGTCAAATGTCCCGTCGTACTGATAAAGCACGTCTCGCAATACACTCACCCCACATGGTCGAAAAGCGACAGCTGCTCCATGCCGCTTTCCGGCAGCAGCCCACGCTCCATCTGTTCTAACTGCGCTGCCAGCGTAGCGGGGGAGAAGCGCAGCCCCTGCCGCATCCTGCCGCCGCAGGTAATGAAAAACTGTGCCCGCTTCACCACGACACCCAGCTTTTTCAGGTCCTCAAACCGCAGATGGCTCTGCCGCCGCGCTGACAGGATGCGCCGCGCACTGACCGGTCCGATCCCCGGCACCCGCAGCAGCGTCTCCAGATCGGCACGCATGATCTCTACGGGGAACTGATCCAGATGAGCCACCGCCCAGCTGGACTTGGGATCCAGCCGCTGGTCGAAATCAGGGTGTGCCTCGTCCAGCAGCTCCTCCGCCCGGAAACCGTAGAACCGCAGCAGCCAGTCCGCTTGGTATAGCCGGTGCTCCCGCAGAAGGGGTGGCTTGGTGTCCAGTGCCGGCAGCAGGCTGTTCTCTACCACTGGCACATACGCTGAGTAGAACACCCGTTTTAGCCGGTACTTCTGATACAGTGACTCTGTCAGCTGCAGGATGTGCCGGTCATTGTCGCTGGTGGCACCCACAATAAGCTGGGTACTCTGTCCTGCGGGAGCGAACGCAGGCGCGTGCTTGTATTTCACCAGCTCCGCCTTGCTCTGGGCCACGCCGTCCCGTATCTGCCCCATAGGCCGCAGGATGGCGTCCTTGGTCTTGTCCGGCGCCAGCAACTGCAGACCGCTCTGGGACGGCAGCTCGATGTTGACGCTGAGCCGGTCCGCCAGAAGTCCCAACTGCTGTACCAGCTCCGGCGACGTCCCGGGGATGGCCTTGGCGTGGATATACCCATTGAACCGGTACTCCTGCCGCAGGATACGCAGCGCACAGATCATCTGTTCGGTGGTGTAGTCGGGGCTGCGCAGCACGCCGCTGGAGAGAAACAGTCCCTCAATATAGTTCCGCCGGTAGAAGCCGATGGTCAGCTCCGCCAGCTCCCGCGGCGTAAACGCGGCTCGCCGCGTATCGTTGCTGCGCCGGTTGACGCAGTAGCGGCAGTCGAAGGTACACACGTTGGTCATCAGCACCTTCAGCAGCGTGATGCAGCGCCCGTCGGCGGAAAAACTGTGGCAGCATCCGGCGATGGAGGAGGATGTGTTGCCGATCATCCCGGGCCTGGAGCCGCGCCGCACACCGCTGGAGGTGCAGGCCGCATCGTATTTGGCCGCGTCCGTCAGGATGGACAGTTTCTCCAGAACGTCCATCTCACGTTACGCCGCGCGGCGGCGATGGCGGGGAGCAGGCTGATCGATATGGTCGATGAGCCGCATCACGTTAGCGGCTATGGAGCCAGCGCCCAGCAGGGTAATCAGCAGTCCGATGGTAGTCATGGCAGTTACCTCCGTATCAAACTCATGTTCTATTTCACATTATAAATCGAACAATCGTTCTTGTCAAGCAAAATCGAACAAAAATTCTACAAAATTTGCGCAGACAGTTGACCGGAGTGGCCGCATGTATTAAAATAGGGAGCAAGAAAGAGAAAAGCGAGGCTGCTACATGACGAACCTGGAAAGACGATTCATAACGGCGCGGCGCGCTGCCATCACCGCTGATTTTCAAAAGCTGAACCCCCGCCAGCAGGAGGGCGTACTGACAACGGAGGGACCACTGCTGCTGCTGGCCGGCGCCGGCTCTGGTAAGACTACGGTGCTTATCAACCGCGTGGCCAACCTGCTGCGCTACGGGCGGGGCAGCGACTGTGAGGATATCCCTGTACCGGTGGACGAGGACACCGTGACATTCCTGGAGGAGTACGTCACAGCTCCCGCAGCGGAACGAGAGGAGCAGCGCCCACTGATGCAGTACCTCTGTGCTGTGGAGCCTGCCAGCCCATGGGAGGTCCTGGCCATCACCTTCACAAACAAGGCCGCCAACGAGCTGAAGGAGAGGCTGGGGCGCATGCTGGGGGAGGAGCAGGCACGGGATGTCTGGGCGTCCACGTTCCACTCGGCCTGCGTCCGTATTCTGCGCCGCGACATCGACCGTATCGGCTTCGACCGCAGCTTTACCATCTATGATTCGGACGACAGCAAGCGCGTTATCAAGGATGTGCTGAAGGAGCTGTCATTGGAGGAGAAGTCCTTCCCGCCGAGAGAGATCCTCAGCGTCATCTCACAGGCCAAGGACAGCATGCAGTCGCCGGAGGAGTTCATCCACTACTGGGAGGGCGTTAACGACTGGCGCCGTATCAGGATAGGTAAAGTATATGCGCTTTACAGCAAAAAGCTGCGCGAGGCCAATGCGCTGGACTTCGATGACATCATTCTGCACACCGTCCGGCTGCTGGAGAGCTGCCCCGACGTGCTGGAGCGCTACCAGCGGAAGTTCCGCTACATCCTCATCGATGAGTATCAGGACACCAACCACCTGCAATACCTGCTGGTGAGCCTGCTGGCAGGCGGCTGGCGCAACATCTGTGTGGTGGGAGACGATGACCAGAGCATCTACCGCTTCCGCGGCGCGGACATCAGCAACATCCTCAGCTTCGAGAAGGAGTACCGCGGCGCCCGCACTATCCGTCTGGAGCAGAACTACCGCTCTACCCAGAACATTCTGGACGCGGCCAACGCTGTCATCCGCCACAACGAGGGCCGCAAGGGCAAGACGCTGTGGACGGAGAATGGAGACGGCGAAAAGGTGATCATCAAGACCGCCTTCAACGAGAGTGACGAGGCCAATTACGTGGTGGGTCAGGTGATGACGGACTACCGCCGCGGTGGCAATTGGAAAGATCACGCCGTGCTGTACCGTATGAACGCCCAGTCCAACGCGCTGGAATATGCGTTCAAGCGCAACGGCGTACCTTACAAAATTTACGGCGGTATGAAGTTCTTTGACCGCGCAGAGATCAAGGACATGCTGGCATACCTATGCGTCATCAACAATCCCGCCGACGATCTGAGGCTCCGCCGCATCGTCAACGTGCCCTCCCGCAAGATCGGACAGGCCACCGTGGACAAGGCCCAGACCATCGCCACAGAGCAGGAGACCACGCTCTATCAAGTGTTCCGGCAGGCGGCGGATTATCCTGAATTGAAGAACGTAGCTGGCAAGCTTATCGCCTTTACAGAACTTATTGAATCTATACGCAGGCAGGTGGAGGGCTGTGACCTCATCGAACTGTATGATATGGTCTGCGACAAGAGCGGCTATACTGCGGCACTGCGGGAAAAGAACGATATGGAGAGCCGCGGACGCCTGGAAAACGTGGAAGAGCTGAAATCGAGCATTCAGGGTTATCTGGAAAACGTCGAAGGTGAGCCGTCGCTGTCCGGCTTTCTGGACGAAGTGGCACTGTATACGGATCTGGACAGCCAGTCCGACAGCGACAACTGCGTGACCATGATGACTATGCACGCTGCAAAGGGGCTGGAGTTCCCTCACGTCTACGTGGTGGGCATGGAAGACGGCCTTTTTCCGGGAAATCGCGCTATGGGCGATGCGGAGGAGATGGAGGAGGAGCGGCGTCTGTGCTACGTGGCCATGACCCGCGCCAAGGAGACGCTGGTACTGACCAACGCGCGGCAGCGTATGCTGTTCGGCCGCACCGCACCGGCCATGCCCTCCCGCTTTTTGAAGGAGATCCCTGAGGAGAACATGGAGTGGCTCAGCAAGCCGCAGCCACGCAGCACAGAGAGCAACTGGGACAGCGTCGGCTGGGGCGACGGCGCCGGAGACAGCCGGAGCAGCCGGTACGCCGGATACGATAGCTATGGCGAAAAGTACGGCAACTACAGCAGTCGTAGCGCCGCATACGGCACACAGAGTACAATGGCGCACGAGACATCTGGCCCGCAGAAAGCACCGCTCCGGTCATCGTCCGATGCAGGCCGCAGGGCACCCTCCGGCGGCCTGATGCAGCTGGCACCGGGCGAGAGCGTGCGCCACGATGCATTCGGGCAGGGCATGGTGCTGTCCGTCCGCGTCATGGGCAACGACGCCCTTATTGAGGTGGCCTTCGACACGGTGGGCACGAAAAAGCTGATGCTGCGGGCCGCCATGGGCCATCTCAGCAAAGGATAACGGCACTGTAAACCGCAGGTTGCACGGATATTTCCGGACATTTCACCGTGTAAACCTGTGGATGCTGGACAGGCCGCAGAAAAAATGGTATGTTTTCCGCAGTGAAAAGAAAGGAGACGCAGCGATGTTCGGTTTCGACGGTTACGGTATGGGGTTTGGCGGTTTTCAAATATTTCAGCTCCTGTTTTTTATCGCTTTTTTTGGCATTTTCCTGGTGTTCCTCATCAGCGCGGGCAAGGGTATCGCCCAATGGGGCAAAAATAACCGTTCGCCCCGCCTGACAGTGAACGCGGCGGTGGTGGCCAAGCGGGAGAATGTCAGCGTCCATCACCATCACAGTAACGGCGCGGGGCATACAACGCGCTCCACCACCTACTATGTGACGTTTCAGTTCGATGGCGGCGACCGGCTGGAGCTGCGGCTCCCCGGGCGAGAATATGGCCTGCTGACGGAGGGGGACACCGGCCTGCTGACATTTCAGGGTACCCGCTACCTGTCCTTTGAGCGGCAGGGGACGGCGGTGTCCTACCATGCGGAGACATCCGAAAGAGCAGAAAATGGAAATCGCGGAGAGCGCCGCAGCTGGGACCCCGAGCTGTGATATGACAGACAATAAAATGTTTGTTGAGGCGGGCAAAGACGACGCGCTGTCCATCATTGGCCTGCGGCATAAAATCTGGAGTACCACATACAGGGGAATTTATCCGGATCATATGATAGATGACTTTGACTGGGCGTGGCACGAAGAAAAAGAGCTGTCAAGGATCAATGATCCGGCATATTCTGTGTATTTGATCCAAAAAGATGGTCAGAATATTGGCTATCTGACGATACATCAGGCCAATGTGATTACCTTGCAGTCCCTGTATATCGTCTCCGAATATCAAAGGCGGGGCATCGGTCGAGCGGCATTTGAGCATGTAAAGGCCTTTTGCAGAGAGTGTGATGCCGCGTCCTTCATCTGCTATTGTGTTCCTGAGAACGTGAATGCCCGTGCATTCTATGAGCGGATGGGCGGCACGTTGATCGGTGCGGACCTGACAAATGACGAAAAGTGGCAGAACTCTGTCACCTATCAATTTACATTGGCGTAAACATAAAAGGCACAGAACCGCTGTCGCGGTTCTGTGCCTTTTATGTAATATTTGCACTATAAAGAAGAACGCCCTGCGGAGGATTCCGCAGGGCGTTTTGTCTGTACAGTTCAGGCGACGATCAACTCAGATCGCGCGGGTAACTTTGCCGGAACGCAGGCACCGGGTACAAACATATACATGGCGAGGCGTGCCGTTGATCACTGCCTTCACGCGCTTGACATTGGGCTTCCAGGGACGATTGGAACGCCGGTGGGAGTGAGAGACCTTGATACCGAAGGTCACGCCCTTGTCGCAAAATTCGCACTTAGCCATCCGTTGCACCTCCTTGCTGTTGTAACATACGGTCGCTTGCATCGCAAGCAGTTGATATAATAACAGATAACGCCGCAGATTGCAAGCACTATTTGACAAAAAAACGAAATTTTTTTTGAGAAGCGAAAGTGTTGCGAAACAGGGGGATACAAGATATAATATAAGGTAACTATTTGCCGCATTGGCCGCGTTTGACGGCGGCGGCCGTGGGAGGAACCTGTATGGAAAAAGTCAGACGGACGCCGGCCAGCCTGAAAAAAATGGTGGAGATCTTCAGCATGGAGATCCTTCACAAGGGGCGCGACTTCGACAACACCGTTGTGACCATCTCGGACGTGAACCGTCCGGCCCTGCAGCTGGTGGGGTTTTACGACTATTTTGACGATAAGCGCCTGCAGATCCTTGGACGCGGTGAAATGCGCTTTCTGGACCGCATGACGGAGACGGAGCGGATGCGGGTGTTCAATAAGCTGCTGAGCTATCCGTTCCCTGCCCTCATCGTGGCGAGAGATATGGACGTCCCGACGGAGCTGGTGCAGATGGCAGAGAAGCATGACCGCACGCTGCTGCGGTCCGCGGAGTCCACCGTGGACGTGACCAGCAAGCTTATCGACTATCTGAACCGAGCCATGGCGCCTCAAATCGCACGGCACGGCGTGCTGATGAACATCTACGGCCAGGGCGTGCTGATTTTGGGCGACTCCGGCATCGGCAAGAGTGAGACGGCCATCGAGCTCCTGAAGCGCGGACACCGGCTGGTGGCCGATGACGCTGTGGAGATCCGGCGTATCTCCAACAGCCTGTTTGGCACGGCACCGGAGATCATCCGTCACTACATTGAAATACGTGGCGTGGGTGTCATCGACGTGCAGCAGCTGTTTGGCATGGGCGCTGTGCAGTTCGATACAGAGATCGACCTGGTCATCCAGCTGGAGCAGTGGATAGACGGCAAGTTCTACGACCGATTGGGCCTTGGTGAGGAGAAATACGAGATACTGGGCGTGGAGCTGCCCATCGTCACCATCCCTGTGCGGCCCGGGCGGAACCTGGCGGGTATCGTGGAGATCGCCACCATGAAAAACCGGCAGATGAAGTACGGCTACAACGCGGCGCGGGATTTTGTGACGCAGTTTGACAGCAAGGTGGACGCGATGATGAAGGAGAAGCAGACGGAACGATGAAGTATGTGGGCGTAGACATCGGCGGCACCAACCTGAAGGCGGGGCTGGCGGATGAGAACGGCCAGCTGCTGGCTGTGCAGAAAATGAAGGTGGCATCCGTCACCGACCAGCAGTCGCTGGCGTGGACCATTGTGGCCATGACGCAGGAGCTGGCCAAGTCCGCAGGCGTGCCGCTGGACGACATCGCATCGGTGGGCGTGGGCGTGCCCGGGACCGTGGAGATCCGGTCCGGCTCCATCGGCTACACCTGCAACCTGCCGTTGCGGAACGTGCCGCTGCGGAAGCTGTTCCACCACTATCTGTCCATCCCGCTGTATATTGAGAACGATGCCAACTGCGCGGCGCTGGCGGAATACTACGTGGGCGCAGGACGGGACAGCAAGCGCTTCGTGACCATCACGCTGGGCACCGGCGTAGGCGCGGGCATCATCCACAACGGCAAGGTGTACCACGGCGCCAATGGCATGGCCGGCGAGGTGGGCCACACCGTCATCATCAAGGACGGTCTGCCGTGCCCCTGCGGCCGCCGCGGCTGCTGGGAGCAGTACGCCTCCGCCACGGCGCTGAAGCGGATGACGGCAGAGGCGCTGGCGGCCCATCCGGACAGCATCCTTGCGCAGGTGGTGGCGGAGAACGACGGCCGCGTGTCCGGCCAGTCCGCATTTATCGCGGCACGGCAGGGTGATCCCGTGGGCCAGCGCATCTGCGAGGAATACGTGAGCTATCTGTCCTGCGGCATCGTCAACATGGTCAACGTGTTCCAGCCGGATACGCTGGCTATCGGCGGCGGTGTCAGCAATGAGGCAGACGAACAGCTGCTGCTGCCGGTGCAGCGGTGCGTGGAGCGGGAGAGCATCCCCTGTGGAAAGAACCGGCGCACCCGCATCGTCAAGGCGGAGCTGGGCAACCAGGCTGGTATCATCGGCGCGGCGCTGCTGGGCAAGAACAAGCGGATCTGATGCCGTTTCAGGAGGGTTTATGAGCTGGTATGAGGAATTGGACCGATGGACGGCGGACTATCTGCCGGACATGATATATGAGCACGATGCGGCGCTGGCGAAGTACACGTCGTTCCGCATCGGCGGACCGGCGCGGCGCATGGCGTTCCCCAAGGACGGCAGCCAGATGGTGCTGCTCATCGAGGCGGCGCGGGGCTGTGGGGCCAGACCACTGGTCATCGGAAACGGCACGAACCTGCTGTTTCCCGACGAGGGTGTGGACCGGCTGGTGGTGAACACGCGGGATATGTCCTGTGTGGTGCTGGACGCGGAGGGCCGCGTGACGGCGGAGGCCGGTGTGCCCCTGGCCCGGGCGGCGGTGTTCGCCCAGAAGCAGGGACTGACGTGGCTGGAATTTGCCCACGGCATCCCGGGCAGCGTGGGCGGCGCGGTGTGTATGAACGCAGGGGCCTACGGTGGGGAGATGCAGCAGGTGGTGCACAGCGCCACGGTACTGTTTCCCGATGATGGCGTCCGGACGCTGAGAGGGGAGGAGCTGCGGTTCTCCTACCGTCACAGCCTGCTGACAGACCGGCCGGAGGCAGTGGTACTCCGGGTCGTGTTTCAACTGACGGCGGGAAGGCCGGAGGAGATACGGCAGAAAATGGAAGAATTGATGACAAGGAGAAAGGCTTCACAGCCATTGGAATATCCAAGTGCGGGCAGTACATTCAAGCGGCCGGAGGGTTATTTTGCCGCGGCACTCATCGACCAGTGCGGGCTGAAGGGCATGACCGTGGGTGGAGCGCAGGTGTCAGAGAAACACGCGGGTTTTGTTATCAACCGCGGCGGCGCCACCTGCGCCGACGTGACGGCGCTGATGGCGGTGATCCAGCGGCGCGTATGGGAGGAAAAGGGCGTCCGGCTGGAGCCGGAGATCAAGATGATACACTGAGGAGCGAAACGTGGAGATACTCATCATTTCGGGACTTTCCGGCAGCGGGAAGTCCCGCACCGCTGCCTTTTTAGAGGACATCGGCTACTATATCGTGGACAACCTGCCGGCGGAGATGATGTTGAAATTCGCCAACTTCTGCACCGCCTCCGGCGGGCGGTATGACCGTGTGGCGCTGGTGTACGATGTCCGCGCGGGGGAGCCGTTCCAGCGGCTCATCGACGTGCAGGACAAGCTGCGGCGGCGGGACAACGTGCGGTGCCGGATGCTGTTTTTAGAGGCGGACACCCGGGTCATTATCAGCCGCTACAAGGAGACGCGGCGGACCCATCCGCTGTGTACCGAGGGCGGCTCCATCGAGGAGGCTGTGAAGCGGGAGCGGGAGCTGCTGGATCCGGTACGGGCCAGATCGGACTTCGTGCTGGACACCACGGCGTTCTCCACCGCCAAGCTGCGCAGCGAGCTTTTGAACCTGTTCGGCGGCGTGGGTACGCGGCAGCCGCTGAACGTCAGCGTCATGTCCTTTGGGTTCAAGAATGGGCTGCCCATGGAGGCGGATCTGGTGTTCGACGTGCGGTTTTTGCCCAATCCTTATTATGTACCGGAGTTGAAGCCTCTGACGGGACTGGACGAGCCGGTGCGAGAGTATGTGTTTTCATCCGAGGCGGCAGGACGGTTTCTGGAGCGGCTGGAGCCGCTGCTGGCGTTTCTGCTGCCCCAGTACCGGCAGGAGGGACGGACGGAGCTGGTCATCGCCGTGGGCTGCACCGGCGGGCGGCATCGCTCGACGGCGGTGGCCCATCATCTGGCCACATTCATCGGGGAGCAGGGCTTCCCCGTGTCCGAAAGCCATCGGGATATTTCACGGTGAGAGGGAGGGGCGCTGCCATATTGCAGGAAATTCTGGTATTTTTTGATAAATATGCGGTACAAATTTTTGCTGCTATATTTGTCATATTTATAGTCGCTCTTTTTATAGTTTTACTCTCTCGCCACGTCTTGAAAAGAAAAGAAGCTATTGTGTTGGAAAGCAGTGCGTATTATCACAAAGTAGAGTCTTTAAACGACAGATATAGTTTTAAAAAAGATATTTTTGATGATGGATGTTTCGATTACAACTATGTGTTTGATACAAAGCAAAAATATGATCGTTACAGTGTAAAAGATATTATGGATATCCTCCTGCAAGAAAAACTGCAAGTATTCGAACAGGCGATTAAGGACGTAGATATAAACAAAAATGAGTATAAAAAATACTGTGCTGAATTCGAAAAGCTCCACTCTGAAATAACAGAGGAAGAATGCAAGGCATATAAGATCCGATACGATTGGTATCTTAAAACAGAGCAGACATTAGTCGAAGAAATTACAAAAAACCTATTCTTGAACTTAGAGTATATTGTCGGAAAGAATACACAAGTCCTGCTGGCCGAAACCACTATGAACTTGAAAAGATATATCATGACCGTGAGATTCGCGAAATGGTTAAAGCTGCACGGGAATGTGAGACATATCGTGCTTCTGAGGAATATAGACGGAGACTGGAGCGCAGTCGGATTACAGCAAAAGTACGTTACCAAGTAATGCGTCGTGATCAATTTCGCTGCCAAATTTGTGGTGCACGGGCGGAGGACGGTGCGCGTTTGCATGTAGACCACATTAACCCTGTATCTAAAGGAGGAACAAGTGATATGAGTAACCTACGAACGCTTTGTGATAGATGCAACCTTGGTAAAGGCGATTCAGTCGAAGAATAATGACCGTATACATAAATTTATCTGTGAGGGGGCAGATGTTTGCGCTTCACTGAGGAAGCTACAAAGGGAGGAGAAACAATGAGCTCATTTGCGTTCAAGGCGAAAAATGAGATGTGCCGCGTCCAGTTGTCCAGGCAATGCTGTGCCCGAGCGGAGGCCTACGGCGTGCTGCTATACTGCAACACATTCACGCCGTCGGAGGTACGGATCATCACGGAAAATCCGGAGTTTGCCGCGCGGCTTCCCAAGCTGTTTCACAAGGCGTTTTCGCTGCGGTTCGACCAGACGCCGGAGGGCGACGGACGGGGCAAGCTCATCTTCCGCATCACGGATCGGGAGAAGCTGGCGAGGGTCATCAACACGCTGGGGTACGATCCCCAGCAGATCATGGCGCTGCACGTAAACTTCGGGCTGTTGGAGGAGGACTGCTGCCGGACGGCGTTCCTGCGGGGCGCGTTTCTGGCCGGCGGCAGCGTTACAGATCCGGAGAAGCGGTACCACATGGAACTGGCCACCAGTCATCAGCAGGCCAGCCGCGAGGTGTCCACACTGCTGGAGGAGATGGGATTCCTGCCCCGCTCCGTGCAGCGGGGGGCGGATGCGCTCATCTATTTCAAGCAATCGGAGCACATCGAGGATCTGCTGACGAAGATCGGCGCACCGGCGGCGGCCATGGACATCATGACCGCCAAGGTGGACAAGGAGATACGGAACGGGGCCAATCGGGCCATGAACTGCGACATGGCCAACGTCAATAAGACGCTGGACGCGGCCCAGGAGCAAACCGCCGCCATCGCCAAGCTGCGGGACAGTGCGCGGTGGGAGCGGCTGCCGGAGAAATTGCAGCAGACGGCGCAGCTGCGGCTGGACTATCCGGAGGATTCGCTGGCGCAGTTGGCGGAACGGTGTGAACCGCCGGTGACGAAATCCTGCATCAATCACCGGCTGCGGAAACTGATGGAGGAGGCAGACGAGGTATGACAATGAGAGAACGGTGCCTGCGGGCCATGGAGTACCACGAGAAGGGGCTGAACTGCGGACAGAGCGTGCTGCTGGCGTTCGCGGACATCACCGGCTTTTCGGAGGAGCAGAGCATGGCGCTGGCCAGCGGGTTCGGCGGCGGGCTCCGCTGCGGCGGCGTGTGCGGCGTGGTGAACGTCGCGGCGGTGGTGCTGGGCATGGTGTACCCGGCCACGCTGGAAAACGGCGCGGCGGGGAAGAAGCGCTCCTCGGAGCTGACAAAGGATTACCAGCGGCGCTACACAGCGCGGTTCCACAAGCTGGACTGCCGCGACCTGCTGGCGGAGAAGGGCCTGGACGCCACGGACATGGCCCGGGAGCTGGGCGTGACCCAGCACTGCCGCGTGCTGGTAGTGTCCGGCGTGGAGCTGCTGTGCGAAATGCTGGAGGAATTAGCCTGAGAGATACGGAAGGACGGGGAGACATGGGCTTTGTACATCTGCATGTCCATACGGAATACAGCCTGCTGGACGGCGCGTGCCGAATACGGGATCTGCCGGCGCTGGTAAAGGAGATGGGACAGAACGCGGTGGCCATCACGGATCACGGTGTGATGTACGGCGTCATTGACTTCTACCGCGCCTGCAAAAAGGAGGGCATCCATCCCATCATCGGGTGCGAGGTGTATGTGGCGCGGCGGACCCGCTTCGATAAGCAGCACGAGTTCGATGCGGAGAGCCGCCATCTGGTGCTGCTGTGCAAGAACGAGACAGGCTATCGGAATCTGTCCTATATGGTGAGTCAGGCATTCACCGAAGGCTTTTACATCAAGCCCCGTATCGACATGGACCTGTTGCGGGAACACGCAGAGGGCCTTATCGCGCTGTCGGCTTGTCTGGCCGGTGAGATCCCCCGCAGAGTATTGAACGGTGACTATGACGGGGCGAAGGAATACGCCCTGACCATGCGGGACATCTTCGGTGAGGACAGCTTTTATCTGGAGCTGCAGGATCACGGTATCGCCGACCAGACCGAGGTGAACCGGCAGCTGCTGCGGCTCCACAACGAGACGGGCATTCCGCTGGTGTGTACCAACGATGCCCACTATCTCCGGAAGGAGGACGCCGAGAGCCACGATGTGCTTCTGTGCATCCAGACGGGCAAGACCGTGGATGACGAGAACCGGATGCGCTACGAGCCCCAGAACTTCTATCTGCGGTCCACGGAGGAGATGGAGGCGCTGTTTGCGGGGTACCCCGACGCAGTGGCCAACACCCAGCGCATCGCAGACATGTGCCAGCTGGAGTTCACCTTCGGCAAGTACCACCTGCCGGAATTCCAGCTGCCGGAGGGCTACGACTCTCCCGCGTATCTGCGGAAGCTATGTGATGAGGGGTTTGTCAAGCGGTACGGCGACAGGCCGGAGTACCGCAAGCAGCTGGACTACGAGCTGGACATGATCGAAAAGATGGGGTTCACTGACTACTTCCTGATCGTGTCCGACTTCGTGCGCTATGCCAAGAGCGTGGACATCCCGGTAGGACCTGGGCGCGGCTCCGCCGCAGGGTCCATGGTGTCCTATTGCCTGGAGATTACGGACATCGACCCCATGAAGTACGATCTGTACTTCGAGCGATTTCTGAATCCGGAGCGGGTGTCCATGCCCGATATCGACATGGACTTCGGCGACACCCGCCGCGGTGAGGTGGTGGACTACGTGCGCCGGAAGTACGGCGATGACCACGTGGCGCAGATCGTCACCTTCGGCACTATGGCAGCCCGCGCTGCCATTCGGGATGTGGGTCGCGCTCTGAACATGACCTACGCCGAGGTGGACGTGGTGGCCAAGCTGGTGCCGGCAGGGCCAGGGGCGCTGCACATCACGCTGAAGGACGCTCTGAAGCTCAGCAAGCAGCTGGCGGACGTGTACCGCGATGATCCGCGGGTGAAGAAGCTCATCGACACGGCCATGGCACTGGAGGGCATGCCGCGCCACGCCTCCACCCACGCGGCAGGCGTGGTCATCACCAAGCAGCCGGTGTACGAGTATGTGCCGCTGGCACGGAATGACGACGCCGTGGTGTGCCAGTACGTTATGACCACACTGGAGGAGCTGGGCCTGCTGAAAATGGACTTTCTGGGCCTGCGGAATCTGACGGTGCTGGACGACGCAGTGAAGATGGTGCAGGCCTACAAGCCGGACTTCAGACTATCGGACATCCCCGATGACGATCCGGAGACGTATGAGATGATCTCCCGCGGGCAGACCTCCGGCGTGTTCCAGATCGAGTCCACCGGTATGACCGGCGTGTGCGTGGGGCTGAAGCCCCAGAACATTGAGGACATCACCGCCGTCATCGCCCTGTACCGCCCGGGACCTATGGAGTCCATCCCGCGGTTTATTGCCTGCAAGCACGATCCCAAGCTGGTGACGTACAAGCATCCCAAGCTCATCCCTATTCTGTCCGTGACCTACGGGTGCATCGTGTATCAGGAGCAGGTCATCCGCATTTTTCAGGAGCTGGGCGGCTTTTCGCTGGGGCAGGCGGACATGGTGCGCCGCGCCATCAGCAAGAAGAAGGCCAAGGAGATTGAAAAGGAGCGGCAGGCATTCGTCTACGGTGATAAGGAGCGGGGCATTACCGGCTGCGTCGCAAACGGCATCGAGGAGGCCACGGCCCAGGCCATCTATGACGAGATCTTCGACTTTGCCAACTATGCCTTTAACAAGGCCCACGCTGTCAGCTATGCGGTGGTGGCCTATCAGACGGCGTATTTCAAGTGCCACTACACCAAGGAGTACATGGCGGCGCTGCTCACCAGCGTGCTGGACAACTCCGACAAGGTGGCGGGCTATATCGGCGAGTGCCGTGAGTGCGGCATTGCGTTGCTGCCGCCGGATGTGAACCGTTCCTATGACCGGTTCACCGTGGAGCCGGAGGGCATCCGATTTGGTCTGGTGGCCATCAAGAATATCGGCCGCGGCTTCATCCAGTCCGTGGTGCGGGAGCGGGAGCAGAGAGGATTTTTCCGGTCATTCCAGGACTTCTGCCAGCGGATGTACGACTGCGGCGATATGAACAAGCGTGCGGTGGAGAACCTCATCCGCAGCGGCACCTTCGACAGCCTCGGGGACCGGCGGTCCCAGCTCATCGCGGTGTATGAAACGGTGCTGGACGCCATCGGCAGCACACGGCGGCAGAACGTGGAGGGACAGCTGGATATGTTCGGTGGCTCCTCCGGTCAGGAGCACGAGGCGGCCAGGATCCACCTGCCGGACATCCCTGAGTACTCCGCCACCGAGCGGATGCATATGGAGAAGGAGACCACGGGGCTGTATCTCTCCGGCCATCCCATGACGGACTGGCGGCCCACGGCCCAGCGGGGAGGGGCAGTGCCTATCCACGAGATCATGGACGATTTTGCCAGCGAGGACGGGCCTGTGCGGTTCGCCGACGGGCAGAACGTCACCGTGGCGGGCATCGTGACCTCCAGCCGAACAAGGACCACCAAGAACAATACGCTGATGGCCTATGTGGTGGTGGAGGACGAGACGGCGGCCATCGAGCTGCTGTGCTTCAGCCGCACCATCGACCAATGCGGCAGCTACATGGCGGTGAACACGCCGGTGCTGGTGAAGGGCAGGCTGTCCGTGCGGGACGAGAAGCCGCCCCAGATCATGTGCGACAGCATCTATCCGCTGGAGCAGAGCATCCCCGTAGGGGAGGAGCACCGTCCGGCGGCGCCAAAGGAGCGGTCCGTCATCTATCTGAGGGTGCCCAGCATGGACAGCCGTGAGTTCCGACACATCAGTCTGGTGATGACCATGTTCGAGGGCGATACGCCCCTGAAGGTCCGCGTGGCGGACACCGGCAAGATGCTGGGCACCACGTGCCTGGATCATCCGGCCTTCCTGCAGGAGTGCAGAGAGTGGCTGGGGCAGGAGAATGTGGTGGTACGGAAGAAATAGCGAGTACAAGTACGGGTGCGGTGCTGCGGCACCGCACCTTTGTGCGTTTCGGGCATACACTGTACTGAAAGAGCCATTCTTTCAGTACTTATTAGGAGGTCATTCAAATGCCTGAAAATCTGATGCCGGGCCCCGTCTGCGACCTCAGCAGCGTGCGTGAGTCCGTTTGCGTCCATACACGGAAGATCTTTGATTCCTGCCGCGACAAGGACTGCGTGGAGGATCTGCGGTTCTATCCCACCACGGCGGCGCAGGAGGTGCTGAGCACCTCTCAGATGATCAAGGGCGGCACGGCGGAGCTGCTGTATATTTACACGGATGTGGAGCCGGTGACATTTAACCGTGGGTTCTACTCTATCGATATGCGGTTTTTCTACCGCGTGACGCTGCAGGTCTGCACCGGCACGCCCCGCTGCGCCGAGGCCGAGGGACTGTGCGTATTCGACAAGCGGTGCATCCTGTTCGGCAGCGAGGGGAACGCCAAGATCTTCTCCTCCGACACGGCCTTTGACGAGCTGGACGTCCCCAACCGGATGCGCACAAATCTGCCCATCGCTGTGGTAGAGGCGGTGGACCCCATCGTGCTGGACACCAAGGCAACGGATTGCCCGCCGACACCCAGCTGCGACTGCGGGAGGCTGATGGAGATCCCGTCCTTTATTGCCCAGAGCTTCAGCGGCCAGCTGGTGTTCGATGACAGTACCAGCCGCCGGTTCTACGTGACGCTGGGGCAGTTCACACTGGTGCGGCTGGAGCGGGATACCCAGCTGCTCATCCCCGTGTATGACTACTGCGTGCCGCAGTCCGAGTGCCCCTGCGACGCGCAGGAGGATCCCTGCGGCCTGTTCCGCAGCGTGGCGTTCCCTGTCAACGAGTTCTTCCCGCCCAATACGGTGGATGCACCCAACGACTACAACAGCACCCGCAGCTATTGCGCCTGCCACTGAGCGTAAAGAGGAGGAGCTGTGCCTATGGCGCGGCTCCTCCTCTTTACAAATCCCGCTTTTTTGCGTATAATAGAATAAAGCGACAGGGAGGGATGCGCTATGGGTATCGGCTTCATTCAGGACAAGCTGGAGATCAAGTTCCTCATTTTATATATCGCCGCCCGCGTGACAGAACCGCTGACACCGGAGGACATGCAGGATCTGACCATGTGCGATGATGGTATCGACTATTTCGACTATGCCGAGTGTCTCAATGATCTGGTGAAGACGGAGCACCTTCGCCTGACAGAGGAGGGACGGTACGCCATCACCGACAAGGGCATGAAGAACAGCCAGATCTGCGAGTCCAGCCTGCCGCTGTCCGTGCGGCAGCGG
>ERZ1673734.657-NODE-657-length-27088-cov-5.411645_pt1 | contig 27088 bp, 23 predicted proteins | sample MGYA00580199_ERZ1673734 | MGnify/ENA primary metagenome ERZ1673734 (study PRJEB41218, sample SAMN15661742) | gut metagenome | host: Homo sapiens | place: Canada: London | collected 2015-08-20/2019-03-30 | study: EMG produced TPA metagenomics assembly of...
CGTCCTTGGCGTTGCCCACGATGACGGCGCACTCGGCGGCGCGGATGGCGCACACGGCCTCACCGGAGAAATCGAAGTTGCCGGGGGCGTCCATGACGTTGATCTTCTTGCCCTTATACTGCACGGGGGCAAAGGCCAGGGAGATGGATATCTGGCGCTTGATCTCCTCGGCATCATAGTCGCAGGTGGTGTTGCCGTCGGCGGTCTTGCCCAGACGGTCAGTACCCTTGGTCATAAAGAGCATCTGCTCAGCCAGAGAGGTCTTGCCGGAGCCTCCGTGACCCAGCAGGGCGATATTGCGAATGTCGTTAGCAGTCATAGTGATGATGTTCTCCCTTCATTTTCTTGAAGTCCGCCGCCCACAGCCGCGGACAGTAGCTCAACGTACCGATTATATAGTATTTCTTCAAGCCTGACAACCTCTAATTTAGATATTTGTGGGAAAAGTGCGGGATACTCCCGCACTTTTCGTCAGGTTGTACAATGGCAGGCTTTGTTCTATGGGCAAAGCGACGGAGTCTCCGTCAATAGTGCTTCACCAGCCCCGCCAACAATAGCGTCGGCAGCAGCCACAGCACCTGATACAGCACCATGGCGATGGGCGTCAGCAGGGCGAAATTGCCCACAGAGGTGAGATAGTAGGCCAGCGCCACGCCTGCCGCCGCGCCGATGTAGCTAAGGATGGTGGCGGTCCGTACAGCCTTCACCGCCCGGCGGCTCCCGGCCACAGACTCCACCAGCGGCATGAGTCCCTCCCGGCAGATGGCCACGCAGGGCTGCTCGCCCTGCTGCTCCGCCAGCTGGGCCAGCGCCAGCCGCGTGGACACGTCCGGATACACCGGCTTGGCGTCCACGCCGAATTTCCGCTTGATCAGCCCCGGTGTCACGTTGCCGCTTCGCACGGCCAGCACCGGCACGATGTGAAACCGCTTCAGCGTCCGCAGGGCCCATTCCGCGTTGCGGGAGGGCTGATATTTCACGGCAAACACCGCTGTCAGCGCCCCGTCTACCGCCAGAAACACACCGGTAGACAGCTTCATATCCCGGGGCAGGGCCACCTTGCGCTTTTTCATAAAGTACGCACTGCCCATGAGCACCGTTTCGCCCCGGATATTGGCCTCCACGCCGCCCTCCTCGCAGTAGTTCACCCACTCCACCGACAGGCGGAAGCCGCCCTCGGCGGTGAGCTGGCGCTCCAGCAGCGGCGTCAGGCTGCTGCCAGCCGCCCTGGCTACCGACGCGGCGTAGGACACCGCGCGGCTGCGCTCCTCGCCGAAGACCTTATAGCCGTTCAGTGTCACCGTTCCCGCCGGGAACAGATCGTCGTCCGTCAGCACCAGCCGCCGCGGCCGGCTGACCGCCTTCGCCCCGGCATAGCCTGCGGCGGCGCAGCCGCTGCGGCTCAGCCGCCGGGACAGATAGTACATGGGCAGAGCCCCGCTGAGGGGAATCCCCAACCCCGCGCCGGCGGTGGTCAGCGCCGTCAGCACCCAGGGGAAATCGCTCATATTCCCGCCGGAAAAGCACACCACGCCGGACAGCACCGCCGCCGTGGCCAGCACCAGCGGCAGGGCGTAATTCTGCCATCTCCGCGCCGGATCGGGCTTGCTGCACAGACGGTAAAAGCCCTCTGCCGTCCCCTGCTGCCTGCATACGCCCGCCGCCGTCACCGACGCCACATAGGGCACGGTGCCGTTGAGCACCAGCAGATGGTAGGCGTTCCGCAGTGCCGACGCCTCCAGGTACAGCCCCCACTGGCAGGCCAGGATCAGCAGCGCGCCGGCGGCGGCATAGGGCGTGGCCCGGGTACTGCCCGTGACCACGCCGCACACACAGCAGATCAGCTGCGTCAGCACGGCGACAGCGGCGCACAGCTCACAGCCCGCCTTTCCCTCACGCAGCAGCGACGCAGCCTGCTTCCACACCGGCATACAGGCCAGCGCCGTCAGCAGCAGCCCCGCCCCCAGGGCGGCGCACCGCAGCAGCGACTCGTCCAGCCACGCCGACGGCAGCTTTTCCAGCTCCTGCAGCACCGCCGCGGCCACCAGTGCCAGCGCCGGGAGCATCCCCCATATCAGTCCGCCGCGCAGCCGGCTGCACCGGCGCTTGGCCTCCCGCAGCACGTCCTCCGGCAGGGGCTCCGGCTCCGGCGGTTCCTCCGGCTCCGGTTCCTCCTCCGGCTCGTCGAACAGCTGCTCGGTGTCCTGAAAAGCCGGACGGCGCTTCTGCTCCGCCGCCGGACGGTGGAACCTCTCCAGCACCGCCGCAAGACGCTCCCGCAGGGGCACCGGCTGGGCGATGACGCCGTCATCCTCGTCCTCCAGCACCGCGTCCACCGTCTGGGACATGATATCCTTCAATGCCACCCGATCCGGCGCGGGGGATTCATATTCCGGTCCCGGGACCCGCTCCTCTTTCTGGACCGGTTCCGGCTCCGGAATAGACTCCGGTTCAGGAACGGGCTCCGGCTGGGACGGAGGTCCCTCCGACGGCTCCTCCAGGACAGGCTGACGCCCACCCTTGCCGTACTCGGCAAGGATGGCCTCCAGTGAAAGCTCGTCCTCCTGCTCGTCGAACGCGCCGTATAGTTCCTCGTCCCGTCGCCTTCTCATGCTGTTCTTTCCTGTTTTCGTCCTGTTCCGCGTCGCTTTCCGTTATCCGCGCTGCCGCACAGCCTCGTACAGCAGTATGGCCGCCGCCGCGCTGGCGTTCAGCGAGGATATCTTCCCTTTCATGGGAATGCTCACCAGAAAATCGCAATTCTCCGCCGCCAGGCGGGTCATACCCGTCCCCTCGGAGCCGATGACAATGGCCGCCGGCCCCTTCAGATCGGCACTGTACAGCGTGGTATTCCCATCCGCCGCCGTACCGAACACCCACACGCCCTGCTTTTTCAGGTCCTTCAGCAGCGCCGGAATATTGGGCACCCGCGCCACCGGGATATAGCTCACCGCGCCGGCGGAGGTCTTGGCCACGATGGCCGTCAGTCCCGCGCTGCGCCGCTTGGGGATGATGACCCCGTGGGCGCCGGCGCACTCGGCGGTACGCAGGATCGCGCCCAGGTTGTGGGGGTCGGATATCTCGTCGCACACCACCAGCAACGGCGCCTCGCCCCTGTCGGCGGCGGACTGCAGGATCTGCTCCACCGTGGCGTACTCCCGCACGGCCGCCAGAGCGATGACCCCCTGGTGGGCATGGGTGCGGCTCATAGCGTCCAGCTTCCGCCGGTCGGCATCCACCACCACGATGCCCGCGGCGCGGGCCTTGGAGGCGATGTGTCCCAGCGTCTTGTCCGTCTCGCCCTTGGCGATGTAGATCTTGTCGATGGCCGTCTCCGTCCGCAGGGCCTCGATGACCGCGTTGCGGCCCTCGATGATGCCGTCCGCCTCGGCGTCGGGCAGCGGCCGTCTGTTCTCGGTGTCCTTTATCTCTCTCATGGGGCATACCTCGCGATCCATATAATTGTCACCAGTATACCACATCCTTTCGTCAATATAAAGGCACATTCATAGAAATTTTACAGGAAAACCCTCTGCCTTTGCCTTGAGACTTTCGGGCAGGTGTGGTATACTGATTAGAAATTATATTCCCCTCACAAGTCAAACGGAGGATAAATATATGTCCAATAACAACAGCGGCAACAATAGCAACCGCGGCGGCAAGAACGGCAAAAACGGCGGTTTCCGCGGCGTTCTCACGCTGATCGCGTGGGCACTGGTGCTGACGGTGGCGTTCCAGTATTTCAACGCCTACAACAACAACGCCGCCAATAAGAGCACCAGTCACGAGATCAAATACAGCGACATGATCTCCATGATTGAAAAGGATCAGGTGAAGGAGATCCTGTTCAAGGACAGCACCATCTACGTCACCCCCGTGGACGGCTACGTCTTCACCGAGGAGGTCACCTCCGGCAGCAAGACGGAGACAAAAACCTACACCCAGTCCAAGGACTCCGGCCTGACGCTGTACACCGTGTACCTCTCCAACGCCGATCTGCTCCCCCTGCTGGAGGCGCACAATGTGGCCTATACCGGCTTCTATGAGGCCGAGATGAGCCCCTTCCTGATGATCATGATCCAGTATATCCTGCCCACCATCTTCATCGTGGGCGCGTTCATGCTGGTCATGCGTCTGATGAGCAAATCCGGAGGCGGCGGCTTCGGCGGCATCGGCAGTGTGGGCAAGGCCAACGCCAAGGTCTACATGGAGAAGTCCACCGGCGTCACCTTCAAGGATGTGGCCGGTCAGGACGAGGCCAAGGAGTCTTTGGAGGAGATCATCGACTTCCTGCACAATCCCGGCAAATACACTGCCATCGGCGCCAAGCTGCCTAAGGGCGCGCTGCTGGTGGGCTCCCCCGGCACCGGCAAGACCCTGCTGGCCAAGGCCGTGGCCGGCGAGGCCGGCGTCCCCTTCTTCTCCATCTCCGGTTCCGACTTTGTGGAGATGTTCGTGGGCGTGGGCGCCAGCCGCGTCCGCGACCTGTTCAAGGAGGCCGCCAAGGTCGCCCCTTGCATTATCTTCATCGATGAGATCGACACCATCGGTAAATCCCGGGACGGCAGCCGCTTTGGCGGCAACGATGAGCGCGAGCAGACGCTGAACCAGCTGCTGGCCGAGCTGGACGGCTTTGACCCCAGCAAGGGCGTCATCGTGCTGGGCGCCACCAACCGCCCCGAGGTACTGGACAAGGCGCTGCTGCGCCCCGGCCGCTTCGACCGGCGCATCACCGTGGACCGGCCCAACCTGGCCGGCCGTCTGGCCACCTTGCAGGTACACACCCGCAATATCCGCCTGGCCGAGGACGTGAACCTGGAAAAGATCGCCCAGGCCACCGCCGGCTGCGTGGGCGCCGACCTGGCCAACCTGGTAAACGAGGCCGCCCTGCGCGCCGTGCGTAAGGGCCGCCGGGCCGTAAATCAGGACGATCTGCTGGTGTCCTTTGAGCTGGTCATCGCCGGCAGTGAGAAGAAGGGCACCGTCATCACCGAGGCGGAAAAGCGCATTATCGCTTACCACGAGGTGGGTCACGCGCTGGTGGCGGCCAAGCAGAAGAATGCCCAGCCCGTCAGCAAGATCACCATCGTACCCCATACCCAGGGTGCGCTGGGCTACACCCTGCACCTGCCGGAGGAGGAAAAGTTCCTCATGTCCCGCGAGGACATTCTGACCGAGATCCGTACCCTGCTGGCCGGACGCTCCAGCGAGGAGGTGGTGTGCAACACCATGACCTCCGGCGCCGCCAACGACATCGAGCGCGCCACGGAGATGGCCCGGAACCTGGTGGCCCGCTTCGGCATGTGTGATGAGTTCGACATGATGGCCCTGGGCAGCGTCCAGAGCCAGTATCTGGACGGCGGCTACTCCATGACCTGCGCCCAAGAGACCTACGCCGCAGCCGACCGCGAGACCATCAAGATCCTGCGCCAGTGCCACGAGGAGGCCAAGCAGATCCTGCGGGAGAACCGGGAACTGCTGGACAAGATCGCCGCGTACCTGCTGAAGAAGGAGACGATCACCGGCCAGGAGATGATGGCCATCATTGAGGGCCGTGACCCGGAGACCGTGGACAACTACGGCGCCAGCAAGAGCAGCCAGCCCGCCTTCCGGCCCAGCGTACCGGAGACCATCGAGGCCCCCGCCAGGCACATCAACATCGTGTCCGAGCCCATCCCCATGCCGAACTACGATGAGAAGCCGGAGGATAAGGACCCGGAAGGCACCCCCGCCGAAGACAAACCGACGGAGCACGCGGACGGCGACCCCGAATAAATGCACAGCAGCCCTGCGGCAGCGCCGCAGGGCTGTTTTCTTTTTCAGTTTTCCGGCAGGTCCCGCACCCGTTCGCACAGCAGCGGCAGCGCCTTTTCAAACTCCACGCCGTACCACCCGGCCTGCGGGTCCCGTGCCGTGGCGTCGATACAGGCAAGTACAAATTCCACCGCCAGCGAAGCCGCCTGCTCCAGCGTCATGCCCCGCATGAGCCCGCCGGTGACAACGGCGGCGAAGATATCCCCCGTGCCGTGGAAGGAGGCCGGGTTCCGCAGGCCAAGACAGGTGAAATACGTCCCCGCGCCGCTGTCATAGCCCATAGCGCCCAGCTTATCCGGCGCAAAGGACACCCCGGTGAGGATCACCTTCTTCGCCCCCAGCGCAGCCACTCCCCGCAGCAGCTCACAGGCAAAGCCCTCGTCCACCTCCTCCCGGTACGGCGTACCGGTCAGCAGACAGGCCTCCGTGATATTGGGCAGCGCCACGTCCGCCCGAGCCGTCAGGCGGGCCATCGCCGCCGGGAAAGCGCCGTCAAACCCGCTGTACAGCTTCCCGTGGTCCGCCATGGCCGGGTCCACGATCAGCAGCGTATCCGGGCTCTTCACCGCGTCGAAAAAGTCCATCACCTGCTGCACCTGGGGCGCGGAGGCGATGTAACCGGTATAGAGCGCGTCAAAATGCACCTGCTGGGACCGCCAGTGATCGGCGATGGCCGGCAGCTGGTCGCTGAGATCCCGGCTGACAAAGCCCGGAAACGCCGTGTGCGCACTGAGCACCGCCGTGGGCACGATGGCGCACTCCACCCCCATGGCGGAGATCACCGGCAGCGCCACCGTCAGCGAGCACCGCCCCAGACAGGAAATGTCCTGTATGGACGCTATTCGTTTCATAGAGCCGCCTCCTGTTCATCATACCAAAAAGGGAGAGGCACATGAATATGTGTCTTTCCCTTTTTGGTGCGGGCGGCGGGACTCGAACCCGCACGCCTGTTGGCAATGGAACCTAAATCCATCGAGTCTACCAATTCCACCACGCCCGCATATCCACGCCGTATTGTAGCACACTTCACGTCGGCGTGCAAGGAATGTTTTGCCTTTCCCCTCCACCCCATGTTATACTGTCATCAACAGTACACGAAAGGATGGTGCCCCATGAACGAAAATGCCCTCGCCTTGGCGCGTCAGCACGCGCCCTGCTACATTTACTCCCGCGAGATCCTTACCGCACAGGCAGAGACTCTCCACAGGACCTTCCCCGGCTTTGATATTCTGTTCTCCGTGAAGGCCAACCCCTTCCCACCGGTAATACGGCACCTTGCGGCGCTTGGCATCGGCGCGGATGCGGCCAGTGCGGGTGAGGTCTGCCTGGCCGCGGAATGCGGGATCGCGCAGGAGGATATCTACTTCTCCGCCGCCGGAAAAAGCGATCGTGCACTGGCCGCCGCGTGGGATAACTGCCATCTGATCGCCGATTCTATCGGCGAGGTGCGGCGAATCGCCGCTATGGCCGCTGCCCGCGGCGAGACAAAGGCCATCGGCCTGCGCGTGAACCCCGCTTTCAGTATGGACGGCGGTACGGGCGGAACGTCCAAGTTCGGCATCGACGAGTCCGATCTCCCGGCACTGAAAATCCTGCTGCAAACGCTGCCGATAGCCGTCTGCGGCCTCCATATTCACCTGCGCTCCCAGAACCTCTCTGCGGACACTCTCGCCCGCTACTACAAAAACTGCTTCGCGCTGGCCCTCCGCGTCCGCGATATTCTGGACTGTACCATCGAGTATATCAACTTCGGCGGCGGAGTAGGCATCGTTTACGACCCGGCGTGCCAACCGCCGCTGAACATGAGCACCTTGAAGCAATGTACGCAGGCCGTGGCAGAGGAAAACGCCCGCACCCTCCGCGCACGGCTGCTGGTGGAGTCCGGGCGGTTTCTGACAGCACAGGCGGGAACGTACTATCTGCCTGTGGTAGACAAAAAGACATCCCACGGCACCACCTATGTCATCGTAGAAAACTGTCTCAACGGCTTCCAGAAGCCCTCTCTTGCCGCCATGCTGCGTAACGCCGCCGGAGAAGGCCCCCTTGCGCCTCAGGAACCTCTGTTTACCGGCGAGACCGCCTTCCCCATCACCGCCCTGCCTGCGGAGGATACCGGCATCACCGAGACCGTAGACATCGCAGGAAACCTCTGCTGCGCCGCGGACGTGCTGGCTAAGAACTTCACCGGTCCGGCGCTGGCGGTGGGAGATCTTGTGGCCGTGGGGAACACCGGGGCCTACGCCAGAACGCTGTCGCCGCTGCTGTTTTCCTCCCACGACGTCCCTGCGGAATTCTTGATCTGAAAAACAGGGCAGCCCAATGGGCTGCCCTGTTTTCTTATTTCTCCCGTCTGATGGGCCGGATATACTTGAAGTACTGCCCCGGCACAAAATAGAAATACGTCTTGACGCCCTGTTCACTTTTGACCATACCGATCTCTCCCAATCCAAAGATATAGCGATCGAAGGGATGGATGCGGGTGCGGAGCACTACGGGGCGGGGCCGGCGGCGGCAAACACCGGGGGTAACGCCGTAGAGCGCCTTGAAGGCGCGGGTAAAAGCCTCCTGCCCGGAAAAGCCGTAGTCCAGCGCGATGTCCAACAAAGGCCGGTCGGTATCGCGCACCTCCTTCAGGGCAAAGGCCAGGCGCCGCTGGTGCAGGTAGGTACGCAGGGACATACCCGCGATCTCGCGGAATTTATGGGTGGCGTGGTACTCAGAATAGTGCAGACGTGCCGCCAGCGCCCGCAGTGTCAACGCCTGATCGTCCCGGCGCATAATGGCGTCGTCCATCTCATTGACGACGGTCTGGATCAGCTGCTGCCATTCGTACATAGGCTTGCTCCCTTCTCTCGCTGTGAACAGAATACACCCTTTCCGCCCCAAATGTTTGATACGAGTTGCTGTTAAAACAGGGACGGCTCCCGCCGTCCCTGTCCGCTTATTCCACTTCAGCAGCCTCCGCCGGCTCCTCCTGCCCCTGCTTGGGCAGCTGCTCGGGCCACTTGGCCCAGGTCTGGCGGATATAGGGGATCATCTGATCCCGGGGCATATCCAGTGCCGCGGCCAGCTCGCCGTAGAGCTGGTCCTCAGCCCGCTTGAGATAGCGCTCATCCATCTGGCTGACCTTCTTACCATGGCGCAGGGCCCACGCCCGCTTGCGGCAGATACCGTGGATCATGGCGGCCAGCTCGGCGCAGTCACAGCGGAGCACCAGCTGGTGGTAGAAATCCTTGGCAGCACGCATACCGCGCTCGGCGGGCTTCTGCTCCGGCAGGACCGGCAGCGCGGCGATCAGCTCCAGCGCATGGGCGCGGCTGATGATGGGACGCATGAGGACAGCGGTGTCCACCGGAGTCATAACGGTGCCGCCGCGGTACAGGGGAGAGAGATGATAGTAGACCTTGTCGCCGCCGTCATAGGCCAGACCGGATGGCCCTATGGACTCCACCCGGCAGACGCCCTCGCCGCCGTATACCACCAGATCACCCGCTGCAAACATCACACACGCTCCTTATCCGCAACATACATACACATATATACACAAAAAGGCACATGGCACACGACCATGCGTTCCCCTTTTGCTCACCATTACCTGACATCAGTATAACATATTCTGACGAAAAATGTAAGCACAAATTTTACCGTGACTGTCGATTTTCCCGGAAAGTTGTGATACAATGCAGAAAAACTCTTGCGAGGTGCAGCCATGAAAAAACCTGTCATCCATCCCTCCGCCTTTGTGGCGGACAACGCCACCGTCCGGGGCAGCGTGACCCTGGGCGCTAACAGCAGCGTGTTCTTCGGCGCGGTGCTGCGGGGCGACCGGGCGCCGATCACCATCGGTGCGGGCACGAATATCCAGGATAACTGTGTGGTGCACGTGGACTACGACCATCCGGTGACGGTGGGCGAAAACGTAACGGTGGGCCACGGGGCCATTCTCCATGGGTGCACCGTGGGTGACAACACCCTCATCGGCATGGGCGCCATCGTGCTGAACGGCGCGAAGGTCGGCAGCAACTGCCTGATCGGCGCGGGGTCGCTGGTACCGCAGAACGTGGAGATACCGGACGGGTCTTTGGCCTTCGGCTCCCCCGCCAAGATCAAAGGCCATCTGGACGAGGCCGCCATTGCCGAGCTGCGGCAGGCGGCGCTGGACTACCAGGAGGAGGCCATTGCATACAAGACCGAGCAGGAACAATAAAAATATGCGCTCCGACCAAGAGCCGGTGCGCATGGCTGAAAAGCGGCCCCCGGCTGTGCCGGGGGCCGCTGACCGTTTAGACGACGGCGAAGAACTTGATGATAAACAGCAGGGAAATAATGTAGGTCAGGACAGACACATCCTTGGCACGGCCGGAGAACACCTTGATCACGGTGTAGGAGATCATGGCAATACCGATTCCGTGGCCGATGGAGCCGGAGATGGGCATGGCCAGCAGCATCAGGAACACGGGCACTACCTGGTCCAGATCGTCGAAATCCACGTTCTTCAGGCCCTGGAGCATCAGGATGCCCACGTAAATCAGGGCGGAGGAGGTAGCGGCAGCGGGAATGACGGCCGCCACGGGCGCGATGAACATACAGGCCAGGAACATGAACGCGGCGGTCAGGCTGGTCAGGCCGGTGCGGCCGCCGGCCTCCACGCCGGAGGCGGACTCCACGAAAGTGGTAACGGTGGAGGTGCCGCAGCAGGCGCCGGCCACGGTGCCCACGGCATCGGACAGCAGGGCCTCCTTCATGTTGGGCATATTGCCGTCCTTGTCGGTCATGCCGGCGCGGGAGGCCGTTCCCACCAATGTACCGATGGTGTCAAACATATCGATCATGCAGAAGGTGATGATCAGGCTGATCGCCGTGAACCAGCCGATATTAAAGAAGTCGGTGAAGTCAAACTTGAGCAGCGTGGTCTCCACCATATCGTGGAAAGGCGGCAGGAAGGACGCACCCTCCAGAGAGGCAAAGGGATTGGTACCCAGGAAGATGAAGCAGCCGGCCCAGTAGATCACGGAAGCTACCAGCATACCCACCAGCACGGCGGTCTTGACGCCCTTCTTGGCCAGCAGGATGATGACAAACAGACCGATGAACATGGTGATAACAGTCAGGACCATCTGGCTGTACTCGGCACCCATGTGGTCCTTGATCACGCTGGGGGTCATGGCGCCGAAGAAGTCGCGCATGACATAGAAGGGTGAGGTATAGCCGTTGCCCTCGGCATAGATGCCCACGTTGGAGCCCAGGCCGATGTTCATCAGCATAAGGCCGATGGCGGGACCGATACCCAGACGGACACCCAGAGGGATAGCGGTGACGATCTTATCACGAATGTTAAAAATGCTCAGCAGAAGGAAAACGATACCCTCCACCAGAATGATGCACAGCACCGCCTGGAAGGCGCTGGTGTAGTCGGTGTTCAGCATGGCGGCCACATTGCCGGCGATGACGGCGAAGAAGCTGTTGAGCCCCATACCGGGCGCCATGACAAAGGGCTTGTTGGCGAGGAAGGCCATGACCACGGTGCCGATGGCACTGGCGATGCAGGTGGCCAGGAACACACCGTTCCACAGGGGTGTGCCCACGGCAAAGTTGGTCAGCAGATTGGGGTTCAGGGCGATGATGTAGGCCATCGTCATGAACGTGGTGAGACCGGCCAGGATCTCCGTTTTGACGGAGGTGCCGTTCTCTTTCAGATGAAAGATACGCTCCATGTGATTTTCTCCTTTGTAAAATGCTGCACGCCCTCCGGCGCAAGCATCATCTTAACGCTTTTTAACGGGAAAAACAAGACTTTTTGTCAGGTCTTCTGAAATTTTTTCAGATGCCAGTCAAAAAAGCGCCCCCGGCGTGGCCGAGGGCAAGGAGGTGGGGGTGTCTCCATCTGTTCTCAGGGGGCTGCGTCAGCCGGGGTATAACTGACACGATGCTGATGGGATAGCCGCATGGGGTGCCGACCGGGACAGGTCAGCTTTCCGTCCGCATCCGGGGGCGCATGGCAGGGGCGCTTTTTCAGAGAAGCTTATTGGGCCGCGCGATCGGCCTGAATGAGCCGCTTCAGGGCCTCCACTCCCACCTGAACGGCGGAGGTGGTGTCCTCGCTCATATCCTGGTCCAAGCCGGCCTTTTCACGCTCCTGGTTCCAGACCACATGGAAGCAGCTGCCGCAGCGGCAGTTCAGGGCATCAGCCACCACAAAGAGGGCGGCGGACTCCATTTCACTGGCCTTGACATGCAGGCGCTTCCAGGCCTCCCATTTGTTGAGCAGCTCATAGGATACAGGCATACGCTCGGGGCTGTGCTGGCCATAGAACGCGTCCTTGCACTGGACGACGCCCACCTGTGTGCGCTTACCCAGCGCCCTGGCCGCCTGGACCAGCGCGGTGGTGACCTCGAAGTTCGCCACCGCGGGGTACTCGATGGGGGCATATTCCCGGCTGGTATGCTCAAAGCGGATCGCGCCGGTGGCGACCACCACGTCGCCGCTGCGGACATCCAGCTCGATGCCGCCGCAGGTCCCTACGCGGATAAACGTGTCAGCGCCGATGTTGTGCAGCTCCTCCATGGCGATGGAGGCGGAGGGCCCGCCGATACCGGTGGAGCAGACGGAGACCTTCTCCCCCAGCAGCGTACCGGTATAGATGGTGTACTCGCGGTTCTGAGAAACAAAATGCGCGTCGTCGAACAGCTCCGCGATCTTTTCACAGCGGCCGGGGTCGCCGGGAAGAATAACATAGCGGCCCACGTCGCCTTCGGCGCAGTGGATATGATACTGCTTTTCCAGCTTCTGCATGATATATCGTCCTCCATGTATGTTCAAGTCGTTATGTCCTAAGCAAATAACACGGTTCGTAATCAAACATTTACCCATCGCTGAGGTAGAAAAAATCATATCATGGTTTTTCAGAAAATGCAATACTTCCGCCACAAAAGATACGGCTTCTCCTGTACAAATGATGCAAAAGGCAAAAAGTGTCGGGGCTATAAAACCGCCCGCGGCAAAACCTACGTTTGGCGGCGGCTGTTCTCCGCGCATGTGCGCGTGTTTTTGCGCGGATCGGCCGACGCATATGGGAAAAGGAGGAAAAAGATATGACAGATCGACTCGCTGCACTGGCGGCGGCAGTGATGCTGGCGGTGACGCTGGCGGCCTGCGGCGCGGCAGACGACAAGACAAACGGCGCCGCGCCGGACACCACACCCAACGGCAGCATCACCACGCAACCGGACACCAACGGCACGGACACCGGCAGCGCCAAAGATGACCTGAACGGCGGCCACAACGAAAGCGGCCGGGCGGATGAGGACGGACAGATGGACGGTACCGTGGAGACGCGGCGGTACGACCGGGCACTGGCCGCATCGCTGAGCCAGCTGATCCTGAATCGGATCGGCGAATGACAAAAGCGCGGCGGGCATCGTGTGCCCGCCGCGCGGTTTTTAACGGCAGGACTTGCATTTTTCAAAAAATGGGATATTATATAGGTGAAAAACGTCCCCGCCCCCTTTTTTCGTCCTCTGAACGGTGAACGCGGGGCTCGGAACAAAATTTACGCCGCAGCGGGCGGCAGAGAAAAGAAGGTTTTTACTATGACAAAGATCGACATCGTTTCCGGATTCTTGGGCGCAGGTAAGACGACCCTTATCAAGAAACTGCTGGCCGAGGCCTTCCCCGGCGAGAAGCTGGTACTGATCGAAAACGAGTTCGGCGAGATCAGCATTGACGGTGGGTTCCTGAAGGACTCCGGCGTGCAGATCAGTGAAATGTCCTCCGGGTGCATCTGCTGCTCTCTGGTGGGCGACTTCAACAAGGCGCTGAAGGACGTACATGAGCAGTTCCACCCTGACCGCATCCTCATCGAGCCCAGCGGCGTGGGCAAGCTCAGCGACGTGATCGTGGCGGTGGAGAACACCGTGAAGGACGTACCGGACATGAAGCTGAACAGCTTTGTGACCGTAGCGGACGCCACAAAGGTCAAGATATACATGAAGAACTTCGGCGAGTTCTACAACAACCAGATCGAGTCCGCCGGCACCATCATCCTCTCCCGCACCCAACGGCTGAGCCAGGAGAAGTTGGAGGCCGCCGTGGCGCTGCTGCGGGAGAAGAACCCCAATGCCGCCATTCTCACCACACCCTGGGACCAGCTGGACGGCATGACCATCCTCAGCGCCATCGAAAAGGTCTCTCTGGCGGACGAGCTGCTGGCGCATATGCGCGCTGAGCACGAGGCGGATGAGGCAGAGCACGAGCATGAGCACCACCATCACCACCATGACGAGGATGAGCACGACCATTGCTGCCATCACCATGACCATGATGATGACGATGACGACGACCACGACCATGAGCACTGCTGCCATCATCACCACGATGAGGACGAGCATGACCACGATCATCACCACCATCACCACGACGGCGAGGAATGCGATGATCCCCACTGCGGCTGCCACCATCACCATCATCACGCCGACGAGGTATTCACCAGCTGGGGCACGGAGACGGTGAAGGCCTACTCCGAAGCGGAGCTGGAGCACATCCTGACGGCGCTGGACAGCGGCGAATACGGCGCGATCCTGCGGGCCAAGGGTATCGTGGCTGCCGCCGACGGCGGCCAGTGGCTGCACTATGACTTTGTGCCCGAGGAGCACCAGGTGCGGCGCGGTCCGGCGGACTACACCGGCCGTATCTGTGTGATCGGCTCCCAGCTGAAAGAGGATAAGCTCTCTCAGCTGTTCGGACTGTAAGGAGTGGCTGACATGGATATTCCTGTTTACCTCATCGCCGGATTTTTGGACGCCGGCAAGACCGAGTTCATCAACGGCATCCTGCGGGACGGTTTTGCCGCCGAGGATCGGACGCTGCTGCTGTGCTGCGAGGAGGGTGAGAACGGCTATGATCCCAAGGTACTGGGCAACGTATTTACCTATACCGTGGAGGACGAGGACCAACTGACGCCCGACTTTCTGAAAAAGCTGGAAAAGCAGTACCGGCCCAAGCAAGTCATCGTGGAGTACAACGGCATGTGGAGCATGGAGAAGCTGTACCGTGAAGGACTGCCCGCCAACTGGATACTCTATCAGATCATGTGCCTGGTGGACGCCACCACCTTTGAGATGTACCTGAAGAACATGGGCCAGCTGATGATGGAGAAGATCACCAACTGCGATATGCTGATTTTCAACCGCTGCAATGAGCAGCTGCGCGCCCAGCTTCGCAGCCGCAACCTTCGGATGGCCAACCGTCGGGCGGATATCTATCTGGAAAACGAGGACGGCACCAGCGAGGAGTACGTCACGCCGGAGATGTCTCCCTTCGACCTGACCGGCGGCAAGCTGGAGGTGCCGGACGAGGACTACGGCATCTGGTATGTGGACATGATGGACAACCCGGGGCGCTATGAGGGCGTGGAGGTTTCCTTCAAGGCGCTGATGTGCCACTCCAAAAAGTTCAAGGGCGTGCACTGCCCGGGGCGCTTCGCCATGGTGTGCTGCGACAAGGATATGCAGTTCCTGGCCCTGGTGTGCCGCGGCGAAGGGCTGGAGCAGTATAAGGACAAGCAGTGGGTGAAGATACACGCCACAGTGAAGAAGGAGGCCTGTGACGCCTATCAGGGCGAAGGCCCCGTGCTGTACGTCACCTCCATCGCCGCCACCACCAAGCCGGACCCGGAGATGGTGTCCTTCTGATCGCGATCTGTATATTTTCACCGCACAATTGCAGCGTGTATAGAAAAAGACCCGCCGATGGCGGGTCTTTTCAACTTGTTTCGGCCTCAGCGGACCAGCTGGATGGCAGCGGGGAGGTTTTCGATCTCCACGCGGGGCGCACTGGGGCAGTATTCACCGTCCAGGGACCAGGGGAGGTTCTCCTCGGTGGTCAGGGTGACGCGCCGGACATGGCGCAGTATCACGCCGGGATAGTTGTACTGCATACGGGTCATGGCGGTAATGAGGTTCTGCAGATCCAGTGCCGTCTTTGGCATACGGAGCAGCAGCAGTTCGAATTTTCCGTCGTCCATCCGTACACGGGAGGGATCCAGCTTCACCAGGCCGCCCAGGGAGGTGGAATTGCACACAGCGCCGAAAATGAACTCCCCCTCAAAGCGCTCACCATCGGCTTCCACCGCGCAGCGGTAGGGCCGCAGGGAGTCAAGGTCACCCAGCCCCGCCAAAATGTAGGCAAAATGACCCAGGGCGTTCTTGGCCGCCTGGGTGGCGGAGTAGGAGGACCGGGTAAAGGCCCCAAAGGAGGCCACATAGGCGAAATAGCGGTCGTTATGCCGCCCCACGTCCAGGGGGCAGGGCGTGCCGGTGGCGGCCGCCTCTGCCGCGGCGGGCAGCATGGTGTGAAGATGCAGGCTCATGCCAAAGTCGTTGGTGCTGCCGCAGGGCAGATAGCCCAGCAGGGGCCGCTGCTCCAGCTGCATAAGCCCGGACAGCGTCTCGTTCAGCGTGCCGTCGCCTCCGGCACAGACCACCATGTCGTACTGTCCGCCCCACCGTGCGGTGATATCGCGGGCCTGGCCGCCCGCCTCGGTGATATAGACCCGTACCAGATAGCCGGCGCGGGAGAACTGCGCCACGGCATCGAACAGCGGGGCGCGGGATTTTGTCTTTCCCGCACGGGGATTGACGATAAACAAGAGCTTTTTCATAGGAACACCCTTCCATACCATCGTAATTCTCGCATTTTGCGCGGGGTTGTCCGAGTATGATACCACAGTTGCGGCGGGATTGCAATACACATTCCGCCGCGGGTGTTTGTGTGCGAAAATTGTTGCAAAACGCCGCGCATACGGGTATGATAGAAAAAACAGCAGTGGGAGGTCCTGCCATGAAGCGAACGCAGTATTTCAAATGGGGACTGACGGCCTTTTTGACCGTATGTGCCGTGCTGGTGTTCTACGACACCTTCTATCAGGCGGGAACGCTGCAGCAGTTCGTGTCCAAGCTGGCATCCATCCTGGCGCCGGTGCTGTACGGCTTTGCCATCGCCTATCTGCTGACGCCCATCATGTCCTGTCTGGAACGGGCCATCGCGGCGCTGTGGAAAAAGCTCTTCAAAAAAGAGCTGAAGCAGCCGTCAGGCGCGCTGCGGCTGGTGAGCATCCTGCTGACCGAGGCCGTGGTCATCTTCCTGCTGTATCTGCTGATGAGCGTGCTGGTGCCCCAGGTGGTGGACAGCGTGACCACCCTCATCAACAACGCCGAGTCCTACTACCGCAAGGTCTATCGCTGGGCCAACGACCTGCTGGAGAGCGACAGTGGGATCGGTGTCTGGCTGGCGGGGCTCATCACCGAGCGCTATACCGACGGCATGGCCTTTTTGACCGACAAGGTGCTGCCCTGGGCCCAGAAGGCCATTGTGCCGCTGACCAACGGTATCTGGAGCGGCATCCGCGGCGCGGTGGGCTTTGCCCTTGACCTGATCGTGGGCATCATCGTGTCCATCTATCTGATGGGCATGAAGGAAAAGAGCCTGGCCCGCTGCTGCAAGGCGGTCTACGCCGCGCTGCCGGAGGAAAATGCCGACGCGGTCATGCGCGGCACGCGGCGGGTGAACGCCATCTTCTCCGGCTTTGTCCGCGGCAAGCTGCTGGACTCCCTCATCATCGGCATCTTGTGCTTTATCTGCTGCTCCATCCTGAAAATGCCCTACACGCCGCTGGTCAGCGTGGTGGTGGGCGTGACCAACGTGATCCCCTTCTTCGGTCCTTTCCTGGGCGCGGTGCCGTCGGCATTCCTGATCCTGCTGGTCAGCCCCAAGCAATGTCTGGTGTTCGTGATCTTCATCGTGATCCTCCAGCAATTTGACGGCAACATCCTGGGGCCCAAAATTCTGGGCGACGCCACGGGCATCTCCAGCTTCTGGGTCATCGTGGCCATCCTGGTGGGCGGTGGCTTCGCCGGCGTGCTGGGTATGTTCATCGGCGTGCCAGTGTTCGCCTGCATACAGGAACTGCTGAAATTCCTGATGGACCGCCGGCTGCGGAAGCGGAATATGCCCACCGAGGCCTACGCCTATGTGGGTCGGGCCAAGGATTCCCCGCCGGAGGACACGCCCGCGCCCGAACCCAAAGATCCCGCGTGATATGGCAGGCAGGCGGGCACGCAGCCCGCCTGCCTTTTCTTTGAAAGGAGCACCACCCCCCATGACAAAAGACCTCTACGATAAACTAATGGTCTTCGGCAATGACCGGGAGCCGTTTCTCGCCCACAACTTTATGCGGACCACCGACCTGGACGACGGCACCGCCACCGTAACGCTGCCCATGCACACCGAAAGTCTGAACCGCTGGGGCGGCGCCCACGGCGGCATCCTGTTCTCGCTGTGCGATGTGGCCATGGGCATGGCCATTATGACGCTGCGGCAGGAGATGGTGGTCACCGTGAACGCCACCATCGATTACCTGTCCGCCGCGGCCGCCGGCAGCACCCTGACCACCGTGGGCAAGGTGGACCGCCTGGGCGGCAAGCTGGCCTTCTGCTCCGCCGAAATGACCGACGAGACCGGCAAGGTCATCGTCCGCGCCCACTGCGTCATGTGCTTCACCGGCAGGGCCCTGCCCCTATGAGCCGCCGTGCCCTGCGCCGCTGGTGTATTGCGCTGGCGGTGTTCTTTGCCGCGTATTTCGCCCTGCGCACCAGCCGCGCCGCCATGACTGCCCTGTGGTACGGCGCCGTGCTGCCGGCGGAGCAGTGGCTGGGGCGGCTGTGTGGGAGGTTGACGCTCTCCGTAGGTGAGGTCCTGATCTTGACGGCGGTGTTCTGCGCCATACTGTGGCTGGCCAACGTGCCCCGGCGCATCATCGCCGCGCGGGGCCGCCGTTGGGGCATGGCCCTGCGCCTGACGCTCACCGCCCTCTGCGCCGTGCTGACGGTGTACGCCGGCTTTTGCCTCACCTGGGGCATCGGGTACAATACCGACAGCTTCCAGGAGAAAAGCGGCATCCATGCCCGGCCTTCCACGGCGGAGACGCTGGCGGAGGTAACGGCCTATTTTGCCGGCAATCTGGCCGCCTGCGCCGATGACGTCCCCAGAGATGAAAGCGGTGTCTGCACGCTGGACCGGCAGGCGGTGCTGAACCGGAGCGCCTCCGCGCTGGATGTGCTCTGCGGCGAGTTCCCGTTCCTGCGGGCGGAAACGGGCGGTGCCAAGGGCTTCGCCTGCTCCCGGGCGCTGAGTGCCCTGCGCTTCACCGGGTTCTACTTCCCCTTCACCGGCGAGCCGAACGTCAACATGGACAGTCCGGCGGCCTTTCTGCCGGCCACTGTATGCCATGAGCTGGCGCACCAGCGGGGCATCACGGCAGAGGAGGAGTGCAATTTCATCGGCATACTGGCCGCTGTCCGGTCAGAGGACGCGGGGTACCGCTACTCCGGCTGGCTGACGGGGTTCGGGTATTTGTCCAACGCCCTGTACAGCGCCGACCGGGAGGCGTGGCAGGCCATACGGGACGCACTGCCGGACACGGTGGTGGCCGACTTGCGGGCGGATAACGCCTACTGGGCGCAGTTCCGCGGCGTCGTCTCAAAGGTCTCGGACACCGTGTATGACGGCTTTCTCAAGAGCAACGGCGACACGGACGGCAGCAAGAGCTACGGCGTGGTCACGGACCTGCTGGTGGCCTATTTCGGATAAAAAAATCTCCCCTCCGGGGAGATTTTTTATTGGCCCGTTTGGTCAGAGGTTGACCAGCTGCAGTTCTATATCCTCACCGGACGGCGCGTGCCAGATCAGCAGAGCAGCATCATTTCCGTGATAATTCTCAATGACCTCCACATGGTTTGAAGCGTCCGGTTTCGGATGTCCGTCTACGACCGGGAATGTTGTCTCATAGCGCCCATCGCCGGTACGCAGCGTCACGGTGCTGTTTGCGTAAGCCTCTTTCACCTTGTGACTATCTCCGGTCTCGCACTCCTGTGTCAGTGAGCCTCTGCAAACGCCCTTGAGATAGCCCGCATAGTAATACTTGCAGACATAGCGGCTCCCCGCCCCGCCGAACAATCCCGTGCCGGCACCTGATATCTCCTTCACCCTCCCAAAATTGAAATCGCGAAGACCGTCCCCATCGCCGTCGCAGCGCACATGGCCGTACTCATACGGCAGTTGTGAGTACACATACCAGTCCACACCCCAGGATTGGAATCTATTGGAGGTGGCAACGCCGAAAAGCAGATCGTCCCACATGGACCTCCCCTCCCGGAAAGGCCCCAGCGTTTTCCCGTCATAATCGATGTCCCGGTAGTAGGTATAAAGCTCGTCCTTGCGCACCATATCGCTGTAGGAAGCGTCGTAGGGCAGCAGCACGTCGTAGTAATACGGCTCTATGACCTCCTCGCAGAGCTGCCGCATCATGGGATCCAGCGCCAACGCCTCCAGACCGGGGATGTCCTCCTCCAGCAGCGCCTCGCTGACTGCGTCCAGATAGGCGCACTGCTCCGCCGTCAGCGCGGCGCGGGGCGTGTTGTCCGTCACGGCGGCGCCCCAGCACGACAGGCCGATGGCCACCGCCGCGGCCCCGGCCACCAGCATGGCCGGAAGACTGCGGCGCTTCTTCTGCGGCGGCGCGGTGTCGTCGCGGGATATCTCGTTCCCCGGCGCGGCCCACTCCCGCGGCGGCGCGGAGAACTCCGGCCTCGGCGGAGAAAATTCCGCGGGTGCCGGTGAAAATTCCTTGTCGTTCATGGCTTACTCCCGATCCAGCTCCACCCTGTGGACGGGACAGGAGAGCCCCTCCTCCTCAAAGGCCATGAACAGCGTGCGGTTCAGCAGGCGCTGCGCCTTGTAAATGTTCTCCTCGTGTGTCTCACCCGCCACGCGGATCACAACGGCGCGATTTTCATAGTCCAGCGTCTGCACACCCAGATAGGCCGGGGCCTTGCTGAACAGGTCGGGGTGCTCCCGGTGCAGCTTCGGCAGTACCTCGCCCAGCACCTTCTCCGCCCGCGCCAGACTCTCCTTGTCATAGGGGACCGCCATGTCGCACACGGCGAAGGACAGGTCGTTGGATCGGTTGATCAGACTGCGGATATCGGAGTTGTTGATGATCTTCACGTTTCCGCCGGAGTCCATGATCTGCGTGGTACGGATGCCGATTTGTGTGACCGTGCCGCGGAAGTCGCCCACCACGATGATGTCGCCCACCTCGTACTGGTGCTCAAACAGCATGAATGTACCGGTGATCACGTCGGCGATCAAGCTCTCCGCACCGAAGCCGATGATCAGCGCCAGCACGCCGGCGCCGGCCAGCAGCGCCCGCACATCCACGCCCACGATAGACAGCGCCCACAGCAGCCCCACGATGATCAGCAGATATCGGATAGCGCTGTCCGCCAGCGTGAACACGGTCTTGCCGTGGTTGCTGCTGGGCGACACTCTCTGAAATACGGCTCTGGCCGCCGCCGAAAACAGCACCAACCCGGAAAACAGTATGATCAGCTGTGTGCCGATGTTCCAGATCTGCGTAAACAGGCCCGCGGGCACGGGCACCGCCGCCCGCGCTGCCAGGGCCGCCGCCAGCAGCACAGCGGCCAACCACGGCAGCACCTTTCCCGGTTTCTTTTTCATCTCGTTTTTTTCGTTTTCCATGATGTATTTCTCCCGTTTTTTATCCATATGATAAGCAGAAATTTAACAAAATTTCTACATACACAGAATACACCGCCTTGTCGAATGTGTCAATATATCGCGCGAAATATCCGAATATTTTGTCCTTTTTGCGCGAAAAGCACCCGCCCTGCGTTATGCAGGGCGGGCGCTTTTCTATCAAGGTTTACAGGCCCAGGCCGGGGATGTTCAGTCCGCCGGTGAGTGAGCTCATGGAGCTGTTCATGGCATCATCTGCCTGCCGAAGTGCCTCATTTACCGCAGAAATGACCAGATCCTGCAACATTTCCGCGTCCTCCGGGTCGATGACGTCGGGCTTGATGGTCAGCTTGGTCAGCTCCTTTTTGCCGGTGACCACTGCCGTTACCGCGCCGCCGCCCACAGAGGCGGTGAACTCCGTTTTTTCAACTTCTTCCTGCGCTTTTGCCATATCCTGCTGCATTTTCAGCAGTTTTTGCTGCATCTGCGCCTGCTGCTGCATCATCCCGGCACCGCCGGTAAAGCCCCTGCGGGCGCTATATCCCTTTGCCATATTCGTTTCTCCTTTATATCGATCTGTTCATTTTGCCAGTGTAAACTATCGGACATCTTATGTGCAGCATCGGTTTACCCATGTGTAATACCGATGCGCTCTTTGTGTAACATTGGTGTGCTCCATGTGAGACACCGGTGCGCTCAGCATGAACTGTCGGCTTATTTGATGCGAAAATTGTCCAGCTGTTTGGCGTTTTCCACCAACTCGTCCAGCTTGTCCCTGTGGGGAGCCGGCACCTCCCAGGGCGGCAGGTCCGGCGGGGCGGGCGGCGCCTCCTCCGGCAGGGGCGGGCGCTCATAGTCGTCCGCCGACGGGGCGGGCGTGGGCCGGGGCGCGGGGCGGACCGGGGCGCGCCGCACGGGCGCGGCGGGGCCGCCGCCTACGGTGAACTGCACCCGGACGGGACGGCCCACATGGCGGCTGGTGACACCGCAGAGCACATCCTCGATGGCCTTGCGGCTGAGCTGCTGCTTCACCAGATCGTTGGCACAGGAAACGGTGAGCACATCCCCCTCCAGCGTACCTGTCGCCTGGTTCAGCCATACCCGGTCGGGGATGGTCAGGGGCCCCTTGTAGTGCTCGATAAGCGCGGCCCAGACCTGGCTGTCACCGCCGGCGGCGGGCACCGCCGGGGCGCTCTCCGGCGCAGGCGTCGCGGGTGCGGGGGCCGGCGTGGGTACCGGTGCGGGAGATGTCTCCTGCGGGATCGGGGGCGCTTCACGCCGGGGCGGCGGAGTCGGCGCAGCCGCCGGACGGGCGGCGGGTCTTTCCGCCGGGACGACGCCCTTCTTCAAGGCGTCCTCCAGGGCGGAGACGCGGTCCGCCAGAGTCTCCGTGTCGTTGGAAAGGCTCTCGTCGCACAGACGCAGCAGGCACAGCTCGGCATCCGTCCGCTGGCGGATGCTCCGGGGCAGGGCCGCGGCGGTGCGCTGGATGGTATCGGTCATATAGAGCAGGCGGCGCATGGGGACCTCCGCCGTCAGTTCAGAGAGGGTCTTGCGGTCATACAGGCCGCCCAGCAGGGCGGCGCCGCCCTCCGGCGCGGCGGCCAGAACGGTCATATCCCGGCACAGGTCGCTGAGCTCACCCAGCAGCGCGCCCACATCCTTGCCGCCCCGGTACAGCTGGTCCAGCAGCGCCAAAGCGTCGCCCCCCTGACGCGCCAGGAGCAGGCGCATGAGCTGCACCGTCTGGGTACTGCCGGCCAGTCCCAGCGTGTCCAGCACGCTGCGGCCGTCCACGACCGCGCCGGCGGCACGGCACTGGTCCAGCAGGCTGAGCGCGTCGCGCAGGGCGCCGTTGGCCATGCGGGCCAGCAGGTCCGCCCCGTCCGGGGTCAGGTCGATGGCTTCGGCCTTCGCCACCTTCAGCAGCTGCTGCTCCATATCGTGGGGCAGGATGCGCTTGAAGTTGAACCGCTGGCAGCGGGAGAGTATGGTGGCCGGGACCTTCTGGATCTCGGTGGTGGCCAGGATAAACAGCAGGTGGGCGGGCGGCTCCTCCATGATCTTCAGCAGGGCGTTGAAGGCGTCGCGGGAGAGCATATGCACCTCATCGATGATGTAGACACGCTTTTGCAGCACCGCCGGCGGGTAGACGGCCTCCTCCCGCAGACTGCGGGCATCGTTGACGCTGCCGTTGGAGGCGGCGTCCAGCTCCGTCACATCCAGCAGCGAGCCGTCGTCAATGCCGCGGCAGGCGGCGCACTGGTTGCAGGGCGCGCCGTCAATGGGGTGCTGACAGTTGACGGCCTTGGCCAGAATACGGGCACAGGTGGTCTTGCCGGTGCCGCGGGTACCGGTGAACAGGTAGGCGTGGCCCACCTGACCGTCGGCCACCTGGCGCTGGAGCGTATCGGTGATGTGCTGCTGGCCCACCACCTCGGAAAAGGTCTTGGGCCGGTATTTGCGGTACAGCGCCTGGTACATGGGCACACCTCCCTGCTGACAAACAAAATAAACGAGTCCTCCGCCGTGAGCCACAGGGCCGGCACCCTCGCGGCACATGGATGATCCCTCTTAATGCTGCTCGGTTCCCCGCCTGACATGATTCGTGGGTATCCATTGCGCGAGACCGGCCCCGCAGCTCACGGCGGAGGACAAGTTCGTGAGATATATTCTACTACAATTCTTCCGCGATGGCAACTGTTTTTTGCCGCCTGTTTCGCTTTTGCTTTTATTATGCCCTCTGTTGACAAGGGCAGAGACGAAAAAAGGCGGCGCTTCAGCGCCGCCTTTTTTTCGGTAAAAGGAGAGAGAAATACAATGGGTGGGTATCCTTTCGGATGAGCGTATCATACACGCATCCGGGGCGGAAGTCAACAGGTTTGGCAAAGAATTAACAAACCATTCACAAAGTAGGGGCGCCGTTCACAAATCGTTTACAGGCAGGACACCCCTCCCCTATTGACAACAAAAAATATTGGTGCTACCATTTAGCACACTAATAGTTCGTATGCTAACAATTTAAAGATGAAGAAGGAGGGGCGCTATGAAATGTTGCTTTGACGAGCACCCGGCGCACTTCGGCGCACTGTTCGGCTACTGCGACCACCAGGTGCATAAGCTGATGGGGCGGATGCTGCGGCGCTACGACGTATCGCCCATGCAGTGCCGGACGCTGATATTCCTGCATGACGCGGAGGACAGCGTGAACCAGAAGACGCTGGAGCGCCACCTGATGATCAAGCCCAGCACGGTGAACGGCATCGTGGACCGACTGGAGGAGAAGGGGCTGGTATACCGCACCGTCAGCGCCACGGACGGACGGTGCCGCATTCTGGCACTGACAGAGGAGGGCCAGCGGTTCCATGACGATTTTCAGACCGTGCTGCACCAGGTGAACGAACGGCTGGAGCGCGGCTTCACGCAGGAGGAAAAGGCGCAGTTCACCGCGTTTCTGCTGCGGGCGGGACGGAACCTGACCGACGAGGAGGAGGAAGCATGATAAAAAAATTGGCGCCCTATACCAAGGGCTACCGCCTGCTGATGCTGTTCGCCATCGCCTGCTCCGCCGGAGAGGCGGTGCTGGAGCTGACGCTGCCCCAGGTGATGAGCGACATCGTGGATATCGGTATCGCCAACGGAGACAGAGGCTATATCCTGATGGCGGGGCTGAAAATGGTCATTATGGCGCTGCTGGCGCTGGGCTGCGGCGTGGGCGCGGCGGCTTTGGCCGCCAAGGCGTCCATGGGCTTCGGCGCGGCGCTGCGGAAGGCGGAGTACGAGCAGGTACAGCGCTTCTCCTTTGCCAACATCGAGCGCTTCTCCACCGCCAGTCTGGTGACGCGGCTGACCAACGACGTGGCCTCGGTGCAGATGACCACATTTATGGGAATGCGTATGCTGGTCCGCGCCCCTACCATGCTGGTGACGGCGCTGGTAATGGCCCTGATCATCAGCCAGCGGCTGAGCCAGGTGTTCCTGGTGGTCATTCCCCTGCTGATCATCGCGGTGGTCATCGTCATCAAGCGGGTAGGTCCGTTCTTCACCTCTTTGCAGGGGGCCACGGACCAGCTGAACCTGGTGGTGCAGGAGGACCTGAACGCCATCCGCGTGGTGAAATCCTTTGTACGTGAGGCGCAGGAAAAGGAGAAGTTCACCCAGCGCAGTGAGAAGCTGCGAAGCATGGCCGAGCGCGCCTTCGGCTTTGTGGTGCTGTTCATGCCGGTGATGATGATCCTCATGGGCGGCACCATCACGGCGGTCATGTGGATCGGCGGCCACTACGTGTGGGAGGGCACGCTGCTCTCCGGCGATCTGATCGCGTTCTTTACCTATGTGAGTGAGATACTGATGGCGCTGATGATGGTATCCGTGGTACTGATGATGCTGACCCGGGCCATCGCCTGCGGCAAGCGTATCGCCGAGGTGCTGGAGGAGAAACCCCGCATCACCGACGAGCAGGCCGACCCGGCGCTGAAGGTGGAGGACGGCTCCATCCGCTTCGACCATGTGTATTTCAAGTACCACGACACGGCGGAGGCCTGGAATCTGGAGGACGTGAGCTTTACCGTACCCAGCGGGGCCACGGTGGGCATTTTAGGCGGCACCGGCAGCGCCAAGACCACGCTGGTGAGCATGATCCCCCGGCTGTACGACGTGAACGGCGGCGCGGTCTATGTGGGCGGCCACAATGTGAAGGACTACACCATGGAGGCGCTGCGGGATGGCTGCGCCATGGTGCTGCAGAAGAACACGCTGTTCTCCGGCACCATCCGGGAGAACCTGCGCTGGGGCGACGAGAACGCCAGCGATCAGGAGATCGAGGCGGCCTGCCGTCTGGCCTGCGCCGATGAGTTTATTGAGAAAATGCCGGACGGATACGACACCTATATCGAACAGGGCGGCACCAACGTCTCCGGCGGGCAGAAGCAGCGGCTGTGCATCGCCCGGGCGGTGCTGCGGAAGCCGAAGATCTTGATCCTGGACGACTCCACCAGCGCGGTGGACACCGCCACGGACGCGAAGATCCGAGGCGCGCTGAAAACGGCGCTGCCCGGCTGCACAAAGCTCATCATCGCCCAGCGGATCACATCCGTTATGGACGCCGACCTGATACTGGTGATGGACGATGGGCATATCTCCGCCATAGGCACCCATGAGGAGCTGATGGCGCAGAGCGACATTTATCGGGAGGTCTATCGCTCCCAGCAGGAAGGGGTGAGCATCGATGGCTGAACAAAAACGCGGCGGACCGCGCGGCCACGGGCCCCAGGGGCACGGCTTCCAGCGGCCCAAGGACTTCAGAGGCACGGTGAGCAAGCTGCTGCGCTATATCGGGCGCTACAAGGCGGCGTTGGTGCTGGTGTTCATCTGCCTGGTGATCAGCTCCGTGGGCTCGGTGATGAGCAGCTATCTGCTCAAGCCTATTATCAACGACTATATTCTGGTAGGCGACTTCGCCGGCCTGCTGAAAATGCTGGCGCTGCTGCTGGGACTGTTCCTGCTGTCGGGCCTGTGCTCCTATGCCTACGCCCGCATCATGGTGCATATCTCCCAGCGGACGGTGGCCCAGATGCGGCAGGATCTGTTCGACAAATTGCAGGACCTGCCCCTGCGGTACTTCGACACCCACCAGTCCGGCGATCTGATGAGCCGCTTTACCAACGACATGGACACCGTGTC
>ERZ1673734.666-NODE-666-length-26878-cov-34.693845_pt1 | contig 26878 bp, 20 predicted proteins | sample MGYA00580199_ERZ1673734 | MGnify/ENA primary metagenome ERZ1673734 (study PRJEB41218, sample SAMN15661742) | gut metagenome | host: Homo sapiens | place: Canada: London | collected 2015-08-20/2019-03-30 | study: EMG produced TPA metagenomics assembly of...
CCACACCTCTCCCGTAAGCGCTGCGGGGAGCAGCGTTGTTCAGAGATTTAGGGAGAGTCACCTTGAGCGCGTCCAACACCTTTTCACGTCGCCAGCTACGGGCTTTTGCCATAGGGCCTCTGGCGAGCCTGTTCCTGACCTGCGCCTATGCGGCCGAAGAAGCCCGCCAGGTCTACCACATTGCCTCCGGCCCGCTGGATGAAGTACTGCTGAACATCAGCCGTCAGAGCGGACAAGTCATTTCGTTTACCCCGCAACTGAGCCGTTATTCGTCGGCGGCGATCAATGGCTCGTTGTCGGCGGAGCAGGCCGTTGGCGAGGCCCTGCGCGGCACCGGTTTGCAGCTGCAAGTCAGCCCGGACGGGGCGTTTATCATCAAAGAGGGCGCGGCCAGCGCTAACAAGGCCGGTACCCAGGCCCAGGACGCTGCGCCCACGACAGCCCTGGACCGGGTGGTCGCCATCGGCACTCGGCGCGCCAACGCCACGGCCTTGAGCAGCAGCGCCCCCGTGGATGTGATCAACAGCGAAGAGTTGGTGCAGACCGGCGCCGTGACCCTCAACCAGGCGCTGTTCCAGTTGCTGCCCTCGTTCAACTTTCCGCAAAACCAGAGCGCAACCCGTGGCCAGGACCCTAAAGGCGCTTCTTTGCGCGGCCTGTCCCCGGACGAAACACTGGTGTTGATCAACGGCAAGCGTCGGCATGCGTCGGCAGTGGTGAACTTGTCGGGTGGTGTGCCATTTATTGGTGCGCAGTCTGTCGACCTGGACATGATCCCGATCAGCGCCATCGACCACGTCGAAGTGCTGCGTGACGGCGCTTCTGCACAATACGGTTCGGATGCGATTGCCGGGGTGATCAACATCGTGCTCAAAGAGCGCGACAGCGGCGGGCAAATCAACACGCAATTGGGCAAGTTTTCTCAGGGTGACGGCTTCAGCAAAACTGCTGATGGCTGGTACGGCCTGGGGCTGCCGGGGGACGGTTTTCTGACCGTCAGCTTTAACGCGCTGAACAACAAACCAGACGATATTGGCGATAAGTACTTCGCCGATGGTCAAGTGCAAGACCCGCGCTGGGGCGGTGCCGGGCGTGACAAATACAACCTGGCGGCGAATGCCGAAATCGGCCTCAACGATCAATGGCGCCTCTACAGCTTCGCCACGTTCGGTCAGGATAAATCGGTCAACAACACCCCCAAGCTGTTGGCCAACAACCCGAACAACGTCACCGAGATCTACCCCAACGGGACCATTCCGAAATACCGCTACCGCTATGAAGATGGCGCGCTGACGGTCGGCACCCGGTATGAAGACGACACCCTGGGCCGCTTCGACCTGAGCGCTACCTATGGCCGCGACGAACATGACGAACTGGCCTACAACACCCTCAACCCCAGTTTTGGCATCGCCAGCCCGACCAAATTCCAGATTGCGACGTTGATCAACGAGCAAACCAACGTGGGTCTGGATTACGTCAAAGACTTGCCCGTGAACTGGCTGACCAACCCGCTGAACATCTCGGCCGGGATCGCCTACCGCAACGAGCGTTATCGCCTGGAGTCGGGTGATTCCGACTCCTATTCGTTTGGCGGAATCGACGGTGTGCAAGTGGGGGGCGTACAGGCCTCAGGTTTGACCCCGGACGATGCCGGTACCTACTCGCGGGATGTCGCCGGGGTGTATTTCGGTCTGGAAAACCAGCTCACAGAGAAGCTGCAACTGGGCCTGGCGGCGCGGACCGAGCATTACTCGGACTTCGGTTCGGCCACCACGGGCAAACTGTCGGCGCGGTATGACTTCACGCCCAAGGTCGGGTTACGTGCCACCGTCAACAACGCTTATCGCGCACCGACACTGGGCCAGATCGGCACCTCCTGGACTACCACCACCAACGTCGATGCCAATGGCAACCCGGTACTGACACGCATCTTGCCGTCCGATAACCCGGCGGCACGCGCCTTGGGTGCCGAACAATTGAAGCCTGAGAAGTCGACCAACTACTCGCTGGGCCTGGTGCTGCGTCCTGTTGACCAGGCCTCTGTGACCATCGATGCGTATCAGATCTCCATCCGTGATCGACTGTTGTTCAGCGGCGGTATTTCCGGGCCAGACGCCGAGCGCATTCTCACAGAGGCAGGCTACGGCCAGTACACCTGGGCGCAGTTCATGACCAACGCGGTCGATACCCGCACCCGCGGCGTCGACATCGTCGGCAAGTACAACTTTGACCTGCAACAGTACGGTTCGCTGGCACTGAGCGCGGGTTACACCCGTGCTAAAACCACCATTGAGAAGGTCCACGAAAACGCCAACGGCTTTGAAACCGTGACCCGTGAAAGCCGTGGTTACCTGGAGTATGGCTACCCCAAAGACAAGTTCGTGCTGGGCGCGATTCACCGCTACGGCCCGTGGACCGTGGCCTTGAACGAAACCCGTTATGGCGAATACCGCAAGTTCGCCGCACAGGCCAGCGACTCGCAATACGATCAAACCTTCGGCGCCCAATGGACCACAGACCTGGACGTCAACTACGCCTTCACCAAGCAACTGCGCGTGTCGGTGGGCGCCAACAACCTGTTCAACAGCAAACCGGATGACTTTGACAGCCACCTGCGTCAAACCCCAAGCCAGAAGTACAGCTACCTGTCACCGGCGGCACCCGAAGGCACGTTTTACTACACCCGCTTGAGCTACGAGTTCTGATACGCGGTGGCGGGGCAACCCGCCACCTTTTCAACCTTCGTTCTTCCTGCCATTCCTCCCTCTGCGTAACGTCCCGCTCATCGGCGGGGTAATGTGTCTGTAAATTTAAAAATAAACATATCTTTCAAATAGATAGCGGTTTTTAGCGCTCCGTTTCGCTGTCTTCACGATTATTTAATGGTTTTAAAATCAATTAATGCAATTGACAGGTGTATTTATTTGATCGAGCATTGCAATTAAATGATTTATAGATATCGCACAGCGATACGGAGATTAAATTGTACGATCCACTGGTCAATGCTCACCCAGGTGTCGGAGTGCCACATTCGTCTTCTTACTGGGTGGATACGGCAGGTACAGCGCCGCCAGATGACGGCCCGCTCAAGGGAGACATTGAGGTCGACGTTGCGATTATTGGCGCCGGTTACACAGGCCTGAGTTGTGCGTTGCACCTGGCCCGCGAGCACGGCATTCGCGCCGTGGTCCTGGAAGCCAATCAGGTGGCCTGGGGGTGCAGTGGGCGTAATGGCAGCTTTGCCCGTATCTCCGGCGGGCGAGTGCCGCTGGCGCAGTTGATCAGTCGCTACGGCGAGAACACCGCGAAACAGTATTTTGCCGAGATGACTGCCGGGCTGAACACCGTGCGTGGGCTGATCCGTGAAGGCCAGATTGATTGCGACGCGCAGCCGGACGGCGTGTACAAGGTCGCCAGCAACGCCAAGCATGTTGAGTCGCTCAAGCGCGAAGTGGGGCTGTATCACGATGTACTGGGTTATGGCGCGCAACTGGTCAGCGGCGACCAGGTACAAGCAGTGCATCGCGGCGCTGAGTCATTTGGCGCGCTGTACATGCCCGACGGTTTTTCCATGCACCCGTTGAAGCTGGCCTGGGGCGTTCATCGCCTGGCCCGTGAGGCGGGGGCCACCGTGCACGTGGGTTCGCCGGTGGTCGACTGGACCAGCGCCAATGGCAGCCATCGGCTGGTGACGCCGGGCGGCGTGGTGACGGCGCGCAAGGTGGTGGTCGCCACCAATGGCTACACCTCCACGGCGCTTAATCGTGCAACCGCGGGGCGTGTGTTACCGGTTCACTCGCAAATTATCGTGACGCGCCCCCTCAGCGCAGAAGAAAAGCGCCAGACGCTGCCCGGCAGCGAGTGCATGTTCGATACCCGCCATCTGTTGTCTTACTACCGTCGTTTGCCCGACGACCGCATTTTGTTTGGCGGGCGCAGCGCCATTACCGGGCGCGAAGCCGAAAGCCCGAAGCACCGGCAAAACCTGCAGGACGCCTTGTCCCGCAAGTTCCCGATGCTCGAAGGTATCCAGGTCGATTACAACTGGGGCGGCTGGGTCGCCGTCAGTGAAAGCTCGCTGCCATTTGTCTGCAAAGTGCCAGAGCTGGAAAACGTGTTCGCCGGCGGCGGCTATGCCGGCAGCGGTGTTTCATTTTCACTGCAGGTGGGCAAGCGTCTTGCACAGATGGTCACCGGCGATCCGCATCCCACCGAGGTGGACTTTCTTCATCAATGCCCCAAGCGTTTCCCGTTCCAACCGTTTTTGCGCATGGGCCAGCGTATGGCCTATGCCTGGTATCGATTCAAAGACGCTTCATAACGACCACGGTTCCAGCGAAAAAGAAGCAACCCGTGCAGGTGTGACATTGCCTGCGCTCATTATAAAAAGAGTGATTCGGGCCAACACGGCCGGCGTTTTATTCAACTGTCTAATTACAACAAACTCAGGAGTTGAAAATGCGATTAATCAACACACCCATGGCCAGTCTTGCGCTGGCCATTACCTTCGGTGCAAGCGTGCACGCACAGGCGGCAGATACCGTCACCTTTGCGGGTTGGGGAGGGGCGCTACAGGATGCCGAGCGTACGGCGTATCTGAAGCCCGCGGAAAAAGCACTGGGCATCACCATCAAAGAAGACAACATGGACGGCCTTGCGGCGGTGCGCGCCCAAGTGATGTCGGGCAAGCCCAAGTGGGATGTTGTCGAGCTGGCGTCCAATGATTGCGTGCTGGCCCAAGAGCAGGGGCTGACCGAGCCACTGGACTATTCGGTGATCAGCACCGATGGCGTGGCCTCGAACTTCTACGGCAAAAACTGGATCGCGAGCAACGCCTATTCCACCGTACTGGCCTGGGCAAAAGATGCCACAGGCCCGACCCCGAAGAACTGGCAAGAGTTCTTTGACCCGTCTATCAAGGCCTCGCGCTCCTTGTACCGCCAGCCTTACACCACGCTGGAACTGGCGTTGATCGCCGATGGCGTTTCACCCAAGCAACTCTACCCGCTGGATATCGACCGGGCGTTCAAGGTGCTGGAGCGCATCAAGCCGCAAGTGGTCAATTGGTGGCGCAGCGGCACCGACTCTGCACAACTGTTGCGCAGCCGCGAAGTGGACGCGCTGTCCATCTGGGCGTCGCGGGTTGATGAGTTGAAAAAGTCCGGTGAGAACGTGGACTACACCTATGACCATGCCTTGCTGGATTACGACTGCGTCGTGGTGCCAAAAGGTGCACCGAACAAAGCCCTGGCGATGAAACTGATCGCCGAAATCATGAAGCCCGAAAGCCAGGCAACCCTGGTGACCGTGATCCCGAACCCGCCGATCAACGTCAAGGCCTACGACACCGGCATCATTCCTGCGGACATGGCGGCCACGTTGCCGACGGCTCCGGCCAATATCGACAAAGTGGTGTTCTTCGATCCGGTCTGGTGGCAAGCCCACCAAGCTGAGGTTCAACGTCGCTACGACCTGTTCATCCAGAATTGAGAAGGCCGTGACCATGATCAGTTTCAAGAAAAGCCTGTTGTGCGGGGCGGTCATCGCTTCTTTGGGCTGGGGCGCAAGCTTTGCCGCCCTGGCTGACACCCTGACCTTTGCCGGTTGGGGCGGAGCCTTGCAGGACGCCGAGCGCAAAGCCTACCTCGAACCCGCCGCCAAGGCCCTGGGCGTGACTATCCGCGAAGACAACATGGACGGCCTCGCGGCGGTGCGTGCCCAGGTGATGTCAGGCAAGCCCAAATGGGACGTGGTGGAACTGGGCAGCACCGAGTGCGCCCAGGCGCAGCTGGAGGGGCTGGCCGAGCCGCTGGATTACAGCGTGATTGATGCCACCCATGTCGATAAGTCCGTGGTCAGCAGTCACTGGATTGCCAGCCATGCCTACGCCACCGTGGTGGCCTGGGCCGAAGACACCGGCGCGCCGGTGGCGAAAAACTGGCAACAGTTCTTCGACCCGCAGTTCAAAGGTGCCCGCGCCTTGTACCGCCAGCCGTGGCTGACCATGGAAGCGGCCTTGTTGGGCGACGGGGTTGCGCCTAAAGACTTGTACCCGCTGGACGTGGAACGGGCGATCAAGGTGCTCAACCGGATCAAGCCGCAGGTGGTCAACTGGTGGAGCGCGGGCGCGGATTCGGCGCAGTTGTTGCGCAGCCGTGAAGTCGATTTTCTGGCGATCTGGAATGGCCGGGTCAACGAGGTCAAGGCCAGCGGTGAGAAGGTCAACTACAGCTTCGATGGCGCGCTGTTGAGCCATGACTGCCTGATCATCCCCAAAGGAGCGGCGAACAAGGCGCAGGCCATGAAACTCATCGCCCACATCATGCAGCCCGAAAGCCAGGCCACGCTGGCCACATTGATTCCGTACTCCCCGGTCAACAGCAAGGCGTATGACTTGCCGATCATTACTGACGAACTGGCCGCGCGGTTGCCGACCTCGCCTCAGAACATCGACAAAGTGGTCACCGTGTCGCCCGAATGGTGGGTCAAGAACCAGGCGGCGGTTCGCCAGCGGTTCGCCCTGTTCCTCGCCAACTAAGCAGTGGGGTGGGGCGCCGCTGGCGTCCCGTCTACGAAACAAGGGCGCCTGACGTCCGTATGTGCCGAGTGTGAATATGTCCGAAGAACACAAACTTTCGATGTCGATCGATATCGAAAAGCTGACCAAGACCTATGACAGTTTTGCCGCGCTGGATGATGTTTCGCTATCGATCAAAAGCGGTGAGTTCCTGTCGTTGCTGGGCTCCTCCGGCTCTGGCAAGACCACGCTGCTGATGGCCTTGGCCGGGTTCGTTCGCCCGGATGCAGGCAGTATCCGTTTTGGCGGGCGCGAGATGATCTTCGAGCCACCGCACAAGCGTGATGTGGGCATGATGTTCCAGAGCTACGCGTTGTTTCCGCACATGAACGTGTTTCAAAACGTCGCCTACCCGCTGAAGTTGCGCGGTTACAAACGTGCCGACATCCGTCAGCGGGTCGAGCAGGCGTTGGCCACTGTGGAGCTGGATCACTTGATCGAGCGCGGCATTACCGAAATGTCGGGCGGCCAGCGCCAACGCATCGCGCTGGCCCGGGCGATTGTCTTCGAGCCAAAAATCCTGCTGATGGACGAGCCGCTGTCAGCCCTGGACAAACGCCTGCGCGAAACCATGCAACTGGAGCTGCGCCGTCTGCACGAGCGCCTGGGCATGACCGTGGTGTACGTCACCCATGACCAGCGTGAAGCGCTGACCATGTCTGACCGGATCGCGGTCATGAGCAAAGGACGGATTCGCCAGATCGACACTCCGGTCAATCTCTATGAGCGCCCGGCCAACCGCTTTATTGCGGAGTTTGTCGGGGAGTCGTCGTGTTTGCCGATCACCTTGCAGGGCGGCCAGGCGCTGTTTCAGGGCCGTGCTTTGCGCGGTGCCAACGCTGCCGGTGGTTTAAAGAACCCGAGCCTGGTGGTGCGCCCGGAAAAACTGCAGTTCGTCCCGGCCGAGGCCAGCGATTACAACCTGTTGCGCGGGCATGTGGCCGACGTGATTTTCCAGGGTGAAAGCCAGTTGGTGCAGATTGATCTGGGGGAGGGCATGTCGGTGGCGATTCGTCGGCCCACCAACAGTTCCGAAGGCAACCGCCTGCCAGCCCGCGGCGATGCCGTGGTGCTGGGCCTGCACGTACAGGACACGCTGCTGGTTGGAGATGATCAATGAGCAGCGACCTTTTCGATGCGCTCAACGCGCGCGACCTGCGCAAGGCGCAAAGACGTGAGCGCTGGTACTTGTTCGGCTCCGGGCTGCCGGCCTTGCTTCTGGTACTGCTGACGTTTGTGCTGCCGATTGGCTGGCTGTTCTGGCTGTCACTGTTCAATGCCGACGGGCAATTATCCATAGAGAACTACACCCGGCTGCTGGAACCGATCTATGTGCTGACGTTTGTGCAGACCTTCAAGACCGGGATCATTGTGACCATCGCCTGTGTGCTGATCGGTTACCCCTACGCGTACTTCATGATCAAGGGGCCGCGCTGGCTGGCCAATGTGGCCATGGCGCTGTTGCTGGTGTCGCTGTGGACGTCGTTGCTGGTGCGCACCTATGCCTGGCTGATCATTTTGCAACGGCGCGGCATCGCCAATGACTTATTGATGAGCCTGGGCATTACCGATGCGCCGCTGCCGCTGGTGTACAACCTGACCGGCACGGTGATTGGCATGGTCCACATCATGTTGCCGTTCATGATTTTGCCGCTGTATGCCGCCATGAAGAGCATCGACCCGATCTACAGCCAGGCCGCCGCCGCGTTTGGCGCGTCACCGTCGCGGGCCTTCCGTGATGTGTTTCTGCCGTTGTCGGGGCCGGGGCTGGCCGCCGGTGCCACTTTGGTGTTTGTGATCACCCTGGGGTTCTACGTCACACCGGCGTTGTTGGGTGGCGGCAAGGTGCAGATGATCTCGATGCGGATCGAAAGTGACGTCTCCATGTACGCCAACTGGGGTGCGGCGTCGTCCCTGGGTGTGGTGCTGTTGTTGGCCACGTTGCTGATCCTGTTCATTGTCAAAAAGAGCGCGGGCCTCGGCCGGCGCAGCGAGTGAAATCATGGTCCGACTAAAACAAAACCTGATGGCAGCGGTGCGCGGCTCCTGGCTCTATGTACTGGTGTTGGCGACCATGATTTTCCTGGTGCTGCCCACCTTGATCGTGATCCCGATGTCGTTCTCGGATGCGCGCTACCTGAGCTTTCCGCCCAAGTCGTTCAGCATTGAGCCGTTCTTCAAGTATTTCGCTTCGCTGGAATGGCGCAGCGCAACCCAGGTCTCGCTGATTACGGCATCACTGGTGATGGTGCTGGCGACCACCTTGGGCACCGCGGCGGCGTATTCGCTGCACGTGACCCAGTCGAAAGTCTCGGGGGTGCTGCGCGGCTTGTTGATGGCGCCGATGATTGTGCCGACCATTTTCATCGCCATTGGCTTGTTCTTTGTCTATGCCAAGTTTGACCTGAACAACACCATTCCCGGCCTGGTACTGGGGCATACGTTGCTGGCGCTGCCTTACGTGGTGATCAACGTCAGCGCCGGGTTGCGCAGCTATGACATGACCCAGGAACAGGCCGCCTGCATTCTTGGCGCCAGTCGTTTACGGGCGTTCTTTGACGTGACGTTGCCGCAGATCCGCTTTTCCGTGATTGCGGCTGCGATGTTCGCCTTCGCCATTTCCCTGGACGAAGCGGTGATCTCGCTGTTTATCAGTGGCGGCGACACGTCGACCCTGACCAAGCGGATGTTCAGTTCGCTGCGTTCAGAGATCGATCCCTTGATCGCGGTGGTGGCGACCTTGATGACATTCCTGTCGATCATCATGCTGTGCATCAGCATCATGGCCAAACGCAAGGCCGGGAGGTCTGTTGAATGAGTGAGGTCAACCTGCGCCTGCGGCATGCCAGCAGCGAGCGTGTCGAGTTCTTCTGGAATGGCCGTTCCCTGCAAGGGCGCAAGGGCGAGAGCCTGGCGGCTGCGCTGCTGGCCAACGGTGTTCAGACACTTGCCTGGACGCGTAAATCCCATCGGCCGCTAGGTTACTCGGGCAGCTACGTGGCCGGGGTGCTGGCCAGGGTCGACGGGGTGCCCAATGTGCGACTGGATCTGCTGGCGGTCACTGCCGGGGTGCAGGTTGAAATGCAAAATTGCTGGCCGGGCCCGGCGTTCGACGTGCTGCGCCTGTCGCGGCTGATTCCGGATCGTTGGCTACAGGGCGGCTTTGAGCACACCAATCTGGTGCCCAGCGGTTCGCCGCTGTTTCAGCGCTGGGAAGCCCTCTTGGCGTTCCTCGCCGGCGTCGCCAAACCGGCCGAGCGAACGGCTGAAGTGGCTGTGCCGCAAGGCCAGTATGTGAGCAGTGACGTCTTGGTCATCGGTGGCGGGCCTGCGGGCTGTGCCGCCGCCAATGAAGCGGCACGGGCCGGGCGCAGCGTGGTGTTGGTGACCCGTGGCCATCAACTTGGCCGTTATGCGCAAAGCGCCGGGCAGCCGAAACCGCAGTTGGATGAGCGGGTGCAACGAGTGACCGGGGTTGAGGTGTTTGGGGCTTACCGGGAAGGGCAATTGTTACTCGGTGCGCCCCACGACCCGGCGCAAGGTGCCGTGGCCTTCGAAGCTGATGACGTGGTACTGGCTACCGGGCGGCGTGCTTGCCCGCCGGTGATCCCGAATATGTGGTTGCCCGGCGTCATGGACGCGCGCACCGCGTTGATCATGGCCCACGAACAGGCAGTGGCGCCCGGTGCGCGAGTGGTGGTGGTCGGTAATGGCGATCAAACCGCCCATGCCAATCGTTTGCGTGAGCTGGGGGTCAATGTGGTGGCGGTCAAAGCCATTAGCGAATTGCGCCGTGTGCTGGGGCGCAACGCGGTGTCGGCGGCACTGTTCGAGCAACCGGTCGCCTGCGACGCGCTGGTCCACGCCGGGCCGTGGCTGGTTGATGCCAGCCTGACGTTCCAGAGCCGCGCCGAAGGGCTGCTGCAATTGCGTGAGCAGCGCCAAAGCCGCCTGCGCACGGTTGGCTCGGCGGCTGAACCTGATCAACCGCTGCCGGTGGCTGCACGTACGCGCTACAAGGCGTTGCTGTGCCCGTGTTTTGATGTGTCCTGCCACGAGGTCGAGGCCTTGATCGAGCAGGGTATTACCGACCTTGAAGTGATCAAACGCCTGACCTCCTGCGGCATGGGGCCGTGTCAGGGCCAACCTTGCTGGGACTTGCTGCGCGCTCTGGTCAGCGCCCGCAGCGGGATCCCGTTGCACACCTTGCCAAGGCCGACCCTGCGCCCGCCACGGCGTGCCCTGAGTGTCGCGCAAGCGGCCGGTCTGGCCGATGTTGTGGAGCCTCTGCAATGACCCCTACACAACCTTTGCCTGCACAGGCGTCGATCATCATCGTTGGTGCGGGGATCCAGGGCCTGTCGCTGGCCTTCAATCTGGCTGAACTGGGCGTGCGCGATGTGCTCGTGCTTGACGCCGGTTATTGGCAGGGCGGCGCCTCGGGTCGCAACGGGACGTTGATTCGCGGGGCGTTCAGCTCACCGGAATGGACGCGCTTCTTCGCCCATTCGTGCCACTTGTGGCAGGGCTTGTCCAGGCGCCTGGGCGAGAACGTCATGTACTCGCGCCGCGGCTACAGCATGATCGGCGAGCGCAGCAGCACGGCCGCCATGCTTGACCGCACCCTGGAGGTACACAAAGCCTGTGGTATCAACTCAAGCCTGTTGAACGCTGCGCAATTGCGTGAGGTGCTGCCGGCGCTGGCACACCAGCGGGTCAGCGCGGCGTTGCACCTGCCCGACAGCGGGGTCGCGCCGCACCATGCCGCCATGTATGCCTATCGCCAGGCGTGCGAGGCGCGTGGCGTGAGCATTCGTTACCGCACCGAGGTCAGCGCCATCGACCGCAGCGCCGGGCGGGTGACCGGCGTTCGTGTGGGTGAGCAGCGCATTGCTACCGACACCCTGGTGCTGGCTGGCGGTGCCGAAAGCAACCGGTTGGCGCAATTGGCCGGCGTGCCGCTGGACGGCTACCCGATGCGCCTGGAAGCCATGGCGCTGGAGCCGATGCGGCCCTTGATAGGCCCTGCCGTCGCATTGCTGGACCGGCTTTGTTACATGCACCAGACCGCACGCGGCGAAGTGGTGGGGGGCGCAGAAGTTGCCGAACGCCCGCAAAACACCTTGAATGCCGACGTGCCGGTGATGGCCGCGACTGCCAAAGCGTATCTGGAGATGTTTCCTCAACTGGGGCATGCCCGTATCTTGCGGCAATGGGCCGGGCTGGTGCATATATCCAAAGATTTTGGCCCGCTACTGGGCGCGCACAATGCCTTGCCGGGTTTGTTTATCAGCGCTGGCTGGTGCTACGGTCACGCCGGCGCACCGGCCGCCGGTGAATTTCTGGCCAAGGCCATCGTCAAGGGCGTGGTGGATGAGCGTATGCGCCCGTTTGCCGTCGACCGTTTTGAGCGTAACCAAGCCGTGGTAGAGCCCGGTATTGTATTGAGTCATTTTGAATAACCAACCGTGCTTGAGCCCCAAGCCGGCTCTCGAATTTACGCACCGTGATCGACATGCCTCGCGGCACACAAGGAAACAACCATGAGTTCTCTGGAAGACTCGCCACTCTTCATTACCGCCTTGTCCAAAGGTCTGTCTTTGCTGACCGCCTTTCGCGCCGGGCGCCCCAGCATGAGCCTGATTGAACTGGCAGAAGCGACCGGGCTGAACAAAAGCGCCGTGCAGCGTTCGGCGTTCACCCTTGAGGCGCTGGGCTACCTGTACAAGGACCCGGTCACCAAGCGCTTTCGCCTGGCCCCCAAATCCCTTGATCTGGGCACCGGCTACCTGCAAACCAGTGAGCTGATCGAACGCGCCAACCCGTACCTGCATGAACTGAACCGCGATGTCGAAGAGAGCTGCAACCTGCTCGAACCCTGCGGCCTGGACATGCTCTATGTGGCGCGTTTTCCCAGCCACAAACAGATTGCCATTCACATCCCGCTGGGTCGCCACCTGCCCATGTACTGCACCTCGGCAGGCCGGGCTTATCTGGCGGCGCTGCCGGAGCATGAGGCTGACGCGATCCTGGTCGCCTCCGAACGCAAGGGCTACACCCCCAACACTGTCACCGACCTTGATCAACTGCGCGCCATCGTCGCCGAGGCCCGTCACGACGGCTACGCCTACGCCCTCGAAGAGTATTACGCCGGGGATATCAGCGTGGCCGCGGCGGTGGTCAATGCCGATGGTTACCCGCTGGGGGCCGTGAACATTTCGGTGCCGTTCAGCCGCTGGAACCTGGACGACGCCCGAAAACAACTGGCACCCAAAGTGATCAACACTGCCCGGTCCATCGCCAGCGCGACACGCAGTTTGCGCCCGGCGGGCTAACCCCCAGGGCAATCCTTTTACCTGACACGCACTGCTGCGGGCCTGGCCCGCGGTATAGGTGCCGCTTTGCCCGGCTTTAGAGCCCAACTACAAGGAGACAGCGATGAGTCAAACCATGAAGGCTGCCGTACTGCACGCCGTGGGTGAGCCACTGCGGATCGAACAGGTGACAATCCCGACCCCGGGGCCCGGTGAAATCCTGATTCGCATCGTTGCCTGTGGCGTCTGCCACAGCGACCTGCATGCCATGGACGGTGACTGGTCGGATTTGCCCACCTTGCCGCTGATCCCGGGCCATGAAATCACCGGCCATGTCGCCGCCCACGGCGCAGGCGTAACCGAGCCCGCCATCGGCACAGCGGTCGGCATGCCCTGGATGTACAGCGCCTGCGGCACCTGCGAGTTTTGCCTGGGCGGCATGGAAACCATCTGTGAGCAGCGGGAATCCACGGGCTACAGCAAGCAGGGCGGTTATGCCGAATACATGATTGCCCCGGCGGCATTCGTCGCCAGCATCCCCTCCGGTGCCGACCTGTACGCCCTGGCGCCGATTCTGTGCGCGGGTGTCACCACTTATCGCGGCCTGATGCGCTCGCGGGCCCGGCCGGGGCAATGGGTGGCCGTCATGGGCATCGGTGGTCTGGGCCACGTCGCCGTGCAGTACGCCATCGCCATGGGCTTGCGCGTCGCGGCCATTGATGTGTCGCCCGACAAGCTCGAACTGGCCCGCAGTTATGGCGCCGAGTGCCTGATCAATGCCCTCGACAACCCGGTGGAAACACTCAAGCAACAAATCCCCGGTGGCGTGCACGCGGTGTTGGTGACCGCCACGGCCAATGCCGCTTTTGAGCAGTCGATCAAGATGCTGCGCCCCGGTGGTACAGCGGTGTTTATCGGCTTGCCAGGCGGCGATGCCGACACGGTTCGCGCTTCCATTTCCAGCATCAGCGGCTGGGAGCTGTCGATCACCGGCTCCAATATCGGCACCCGCCAGGACCTTAACGAGGCGGTGGCGTTTGCCGCCCGTGGCCAGGTCAAGGCACAGATCAGCCTTGAGCGCCTGGAAGACATCAACGACATCTTTGAACGCATGCGCCGGGGCCAACTGGTCGGGCGCACGGTCCTGAAAATCGCCTGACCTGAACCTTTAATCCTCAACAGGAGTTAGCACCCATGACCATTACTCGCCTGCAACCCAATCCGGGCCTGCTCAGCCATGCGCTGGTACACAACGGAATTGTCTACATCACCGGCCAGGTCCCGGCCGACCGCACTCAAGACGTCGCCGGGCAGACCGCGCAGGTTCTGGCGCGGATCGACGCCTTGCTCGCCGAAGCCGGCTCGGACAAATCACACATTCTGTTCGCACAGATCTGGCTCAAGCATGCCGTGCAGGATTTTGCCGCCATGAACGCCGTCTGGCGTGAGTGGATTCCGCAGGATGCGTTGCCGGCACGCGCCACCGTCGAGGCCAATATGGCTGCCGACAACATTTTGGTTGAAATCGCCTTGCAGGCCGCCGTCAAGGCCTGAGCCATTTAATACGGCCGGGCAAGGGCTGCTTGCCCGGCATGGGAGAGTCGTAATGGGCAGTATCGTTCCTCATTTGATCAACGGTGTGCGGGTTCAGGGTACTGGCCGCACCGCCGACGTTTACAACCCCTCTACGGGCGCGGTGAGCAAGCAAGTGGCCCTGGCCGACGCGGCAACCTTGCAGCAGGCCATTGAGGCCGCCAAGGCGGCGTTTCCGGCCTGGCGCAACACGCCACCGGCCAAACGCGCGCAGGTGATGTACCGCTTCAAGCAGTTGCTTGAGGAGCACGAAGCGGCGATTGCCCTGATGATCAGCGAAGAGCACGGCAAAACCCTCGAAGACGCGGCGGGTGAACTCAAACGCGGCATTGAAAACGTCGAATTCGCCTGTGGCGCGCCGCAACTGCTAAAGGGCGATTACAGCCGCAATGTTGGCCCCGGCATCGATGCCTGGAGCGACCTGCAACCGCTTGGGGTGGTGGCGGGCATTACGCCGTTCAACTTCCCGGCCATGGTGCCGTTGTGGATGTACCCGCTGGCGATCGTCTGCGGGAACTGCTTCATCCTCAAACCCTCGGAGCGCGATCCGAGTTCAACCTTGTATATCGCTGAATTGCTGATTCAGGCGGGCTTGCCCAACGGCGTGTTGAGCGTGGTGCATGGCGACAAGGAAGCGGTAGATGGCCTGATTGAGTCTGTGCATGTCAAAGCCCTGAGTTTTGTCGGTTCCACGCCGATTGCGCAATACATCTACAGCGAGGGCACCCAGCGCGGCAAACGCGTACAGGCATTGGGCGGGGCAAAAAACCATTGCGTGGTGATGCCCGACGCGGATCTGGACAATACCGTCGGCGCCTTGATGGGCGCAGCCTATGGCTCTTGCGGTGAACGCTGCATGGCCCTGTCGGTGGCGGTGTGTGTGGGCGATGCGGTTGCCGATGCGCTGGTAGCAAAACTGCTGCCGCAAATCCGTGGACTGAAAATTGGTGCGGGCACTTCCAGCGGCCTCGACATGGGGCCGTTGGTCACCGCTGCGGCGCGGGACAAGGTCAAGGGCTACATTGATGCGGGCGTTGCCCAAGGTGCTGAACTGGTGGTGGATGGCCGTGACTTGCAGGTGCAAGGGCACGAAAACGGCTTCTTTGTCGGCGGTACGCTGTTCGACCGGGTGACCGCGCAGATGAGCATCTATACCGATGAAATCTTCGGCCCGGTATTGTGTATCGTCCGCGTGGGCAGCCTCGAAGCGGCCATGCAACTGATCAATGAACACGAATACGGTAACGGCACGTGCATCTTCACCCGCGACGGTGAAGCGGCCCGGTTGTTCTGCGATGAAATCGAAGTGGGCATGGTCGGGGTTAACGTCCCGCTGCCCGTGCCAGTGAGCTACCACAGCTTTGGCGGCTGGAAGCGCTCACTGTTTGGCGATCTGCACGCCTATGGCCCGGACGGGGTGCGTTTCTACACCCGGAAAAAAGCCATTACCCAACGTTGGCCGCGCCGTGCCAGCCACGAAGCGGCGCAGTTTGCCTTCCCCAGTCACCATTGAGCCGAGTGAACACAATGAACAATGCACTGAAGTTTTATATCGAGGGTCAATGGCTTGAGGCCGAGTCTGGAGAGACGCTTGAGGTGGTTGATCCCTCAACCGAACAGGCCTTTATCAAGATCGCCGTGGGCAATGCCGAGGATGTGAACAAAGCTGTGGCAGCGGCCCGCAGGGCTTTCCCGGCGTTTTCGGTGACCAGCGTCGGTGAGCGTCTGGCACTGCTGGAAGAGATTTTGCGGGTCTACAACCTGCGCTATGACGACCTGGTCCAGGCCGTCAGCCAGGAAATGGGCGCGCCGCTGCATTTTGCCCGCGACGCGCAGGTCTGGAGCGGTCGTGCGCACCTTGAATCGACCATCAGCGCGCTGAAGTCGTTCACGTTCAGCGAACAGCACGGCACCACCCGTGTGGTGCGTGAAGCCATCGGCGTGTGTGCGCTGATCACGCCGTGGAACTGGCCGCTCAACCAAATCGTCTGCAAAGTCGCGCCGGCCATTGCCGCGGGCTGCACCGTGGTGCTCAAACCCAGTGAAATCGCACCGTTGACCGGCATCATCTTTGCCGAAATTTTGCATGAAGCGGGCGTGCCGGCCGGGGTATTCAACCTGGTCAATGGCACCGGGCCGGATGTCGGCCAACCCATGAGCAGCCATCCGCAGGTCGACATGGTTTCGTTCACCGGCTCTACGCGTGCAGGCATCATGGTCGCCAAGTCGGCAGCCGATACGGTCAAGCGTGTGGCTCAGGAACTGGGCGGCAAGTCGGCGAATATCCTGCTGGAAGACGCTGACTTTGAGGTCGCTGTTGCCAAGGGCGTGCAGGGCTGTTTCTCCAACTCGGGGCAATCGTGCGACGCGCCGACGCGCATGCTGGTCCCGGCGGCGCAGCATGCCCGGGCGTTGGAAATTGCCAAACGTACAGCGCAGCAACTGGTTACCGGCAGCCCGCGTGATGCCAACACCAACCTGGGCCCGGTGATCAGCGCGGCGCAGTTCGACAAAATCCAGGGCTTGATCCAGGCCGGGATCGAGGAGGGCGCCACCCTGGTGGCCGGTGGCCTGGGCCGCCCGGAAGGGTTGGACAAGGGCTATTACGTGCGTCCCACGGTGTTCGGTAACGTACAGCCAAGCATGACCATTGCCCGCGAAGAGATATTCGGGCCGGTGCTGTCGATTCTGCCTTACGACAGCGAAGAGCAAGCCATCGAAATCGCCAACGATACCGTTTACGGCCTGGCCGCCTATGTGCAATCCACCCATCTAGAACACGCCCGCGCCGTGGCCGGGCGCATGCGTGCAGGTTCTGTGTACCTGAACTACCCGGACTGGGACACCTTTGCGCCGTTTGGTGGCTACAAACAGTCGGGTAATGGCCGCGAATATGCGGGCTGGGGCATCCACGACTTCCTGGAAATCAAGGGCGTGGTGGGCTGGGGCAACTAAGCACTTGGCTTAAACCCCATGGGAGCGGGCTTGCCCGCATCGCGAGCAAGCCCGCTCCCACATCAAGGTGCCACTTGATACATGGACAGGAACTGCGATTTAAACAGGCTCTCCATGACGTTCATAAAGTCCTGGGTCAGCCTTGAACGATGCTGGTGGCTGGGAAAGACCATGGAAATTTCGAAAGGGATGTCCTGATCCAGCTTTCTGAAGGTAATGCCCGGGTACTTTGAGTAGGCCGCCGTAAACGGGTCACAGATCGTAATACCCAACCCTCCGGCGACCATGCCACAGGCTGAGTGCGCGGCCGTGGTTTCCACATTGGACAGCCCGGCAACCCCACGCGACTCCATGGCCGAGGTAATGCGCCGTTGCAGCGGGTTATGGGTATTGAGGCTAATCAAGCGGCGCTGGTGCAGATCCTCCAGTGAAATGACGCTTTTAGTCGCCAGTACATCGTCTGCCGGAAGCACGCACACGGCACTGATGGGGGGCAGTGGAATCGTTTGTATCCCCGGATATTCCCCCGACGGTATTTGAACAAAACCGATGTCTGTCTGGTTGGCCGACGTCAGCTCCAGAATCCCCAACGAGTTGCGAACATCCAATGATGTTTTGACCTCGGGGTGTTTGCGGGCAAACCGGCAAACACCTTCTGCAACCACGCTGAGCCCCAGCGTACTCATGGACGCGATTCGCAACGTACCGGTGCGCAGTGTCACCAGGTCGTCAGCAATGCGCTCAATGCGCTCGATCCCTTGATAAAACTTGTCCACTTCGGCGTACAGCACTTGTGCCTCTGCGCCGGGTATCAGGCGGTTGCCTTCACGGCGAAACAGCTTCAGCGACAATATTGATTCCAGATCACGTATCAGCCTGCTGACCGCAGGCTGGCTGATCTGCAGGCTTTCGGCCGCAATGGTCATGCTCCCGGTGAGCATGACGGCCCTGAAGGCTTCGAGTTGACGGGGGTTGAGTTTCATCGAAGTGCTCGGCGTGGTGTGAGTAGCATGCGGCGCCAACGTATAACATTTTGTTATGTGCGTCCAACATGTTGCCGGTTTGCGATAGTGAGGTGGCCGAGCGATGATTTGTCGGCGATGTTTCGCGATACAGCACTGACCGGCCACTAACGCCAGACGCTGCTGAACAAAATAAGAAGAGGGCAACTCGTGCTGAACTATACCTTGCGCAGGTTATTACTCCTGCTTCCGATGCTGGCGGGGGTATCCATCGTGGTATTCCTGGTAATGCATTTTATTCCAGGAGACCCGGCTCAACTGGCGGCCGGCCCCGATGCAACTGAAGAAGATATTGCGCAAATACGCCATAACTACGGGCTGGATAAACCGCTGGCCACGCAATACTTCATTTATGTGAAAAAGATAGTCACCGGCGACTTTGGTGAATCGTTCCAAACCTATACACCGGTACTGCAAGGTATCGCCAGAACATTACCGGCAACCCTTGAACTGACATTGGCGGCCATGCTCCTGGCAATCATTATCGGTGTGCCATTAGGGATTATCGCGGCGCTGCGGCCACGGGGTTTTCTGGACAGTTCACTGACAACGTTTGCGGTGTTGGGTATCTCCATGCCCGGCTTCTTTTTAGGGCTCATCCTGATGTCGATCTTTTCGGCTTATTTGGGGTGGCTACCGCCGACGGGCAGAGGCGGCTGGCAACACTTGATATTGCCGGCCATTACCCTGGGCTTCCCCTATGTGGCGACGTTCTCGCGGCTGGCGCGCTCCACCATGATGGACGTGCTCAAGGAAGACTACATTCGCACCGCCTACGCCAAAGGTGTCCCCAGTTATAAAGTTGTCCTTAAACATGCACTTTCCAATGCGGCGATTCCATTAGTAACAGTGTTCGGGATGGACTTCGGTCGCTTGCTGGGCGGTGCCGTCATTGTTGAAACCGTATTTGCCTGGCCCGGCATGGGGCGATATTTGATCGATGCAATCATGGCGCGAGATCTTTACGTCGTTCAGGGAACCATCCTTGTATTTGCGGCCCTCGTTGTAATCATTAATTTAATGGTGGACCTCGTATATGGCATCCTCGACCCTCGCATCACCTACAACTAAGACGGATACACAGCCGTCGGTTAAACGTCGATTGGGCTTTGTACGGTTTCTGGTTTCCCATCAGCGCTGGTTCGCACTTAGCGCATTAATTGTCATTGTTGCCATGGTTCTGGCGGCACTTTGTGCACCGTTGTTCTTCGATTGGGACTCGGTGACCAAAATCAACTTGTCCAAGTCACTGATTGCACCGGGCAGTGACTACTGGCTGGGCACCGACCAAATGGGCCGGGACTTGCTCGGGCGGGTTTTGTGGGGCGCGCGCATCACCCTGACGGTTGCGGTTTCCAGCGTGGCGATAGCGATGCTGGTGGGTGTTTCGGTCGGCGCTGCCTGCGGCTATTACAACGGGGCGCTTTCCAGTGTGGTGATGCGCATCATGGACTCCATGATTGCCTTCCCGCGCACTCTGGTGGCCATTCTGGTGATTACGGTGGCCGGTAACAGCATCTTGAGCCTGACCCTGGCGATTGCCATCTCCAGCATTCCGATCTATGTGCGCTTCTTTGCCGGGCCGGTCATGGCCCTGAGAAATCGCGAGTTTGTGCTGGCTTCCAAATCCATCGGTGTGAGTGACCTGCGTCTGTTGCTGGTGCATATCCTGCCCAACATCGGTTCGCTGGTGATTATTCAAATCACCGTATCGCTGGCCGAAGCCATCCTGATTGGCTCCGGGCTGAGCTTCCTCGGGTTGGGGCCACCGCCGCCCACTCCAGAGTGGGGTTCTATGATCGCCGAGTCGCGACCACTGTTGACCACGCACCCTTATGTGTTGTTTGCCCCCGGTTGCGCGCTGGTGCTGACCATCTTGAGCTTCAACATTGTTGGCGATGCACTACGGGACTTTATCGATCCGAAATCACGCAACGCCTGAGTAAACATCAGGCGAGGCAGTGGCCGATAAACGCGACAAAAATAATAAAGCGAGAAAAGAGAATGGGACGCTTAACGTTACTGGCAGCACTCATGCGCCGGGTTTCTGTGCTGGGCATGATCGGGCTGTCGCTCAGCTTGCCGCTGGTTGCCCAAGCTAAAGACGCGGGCAAGATAACCTTTGTGCAAGGTTCTGATATCGATACGTTGGACCCGGCTGTCTCGCGCAGTGTGCCTTCTTACAATGTGATTAATCATGTGTTTAATCGCCTGGTGGCCTGGGACGGCCGCGATCGCTCGGCGGTTGTCCCGGATTTGGCCACCTCATGGTCAAAAACCGAAGACGGGAAAACCTGGACCTTTGTTTTAAAGCCGGGCGTGAAGTTTCACGACGGTACGGACTTTAATGCCGAAGCGGTGAAATTCAACCTGGACCGCATTCGTGACCCCAAGTTGGGCTCTCCGCACCGTTCGTACTATGCGGACATCAGTTCGGTCGAGGCGGTATCACCTTACGAACTTCGCATTACCACCAAAGAAGCTTCGCCGACGCTGCTGGAGTTACTGGCCAAAGAGTCTTCGTCCATCAGCAGCCCGGCAGCGGTCAAACAATACGGACGGGCCTATGGTCATCATCCGGTCGGGACGGGGCCTTATACCTTCGACAGCTGGATACCCAATGATCAGGCGATTATAGAAAAGAACCCGGCCTTTTATGGTGAGCCCGGCAAACCCTCGAAAATCGTCTTCCGGCCTGTGCGGGAGGATTCCTCCCGGGTGATTGAACTGCGCACCAACAATGCCGATGTGGCGGGCAATTTGTCGCCCGAAGCGGCGATCGAATTACAGTCGCTCAACAAGTCCGATCTGTTGCGGGTGCCCAGTACGTTTCAGGTGTTCTTTGAAATGAACCTGACCAAGCCGCCTTTTGATGATCCGCGTATCCGCCGCGCGGTGAGCATGGCGATTGACCGTCAGGCGCTGGTCGACAAGGTGCTGCTGGGTTATGGAAAGGTCCCGACGGGGCCATTCCCCGAAGGCACGCAGGCACGGCAAGTGTTTGAGCCGGTCAAGTACGACCCGGACGCGGCAAGAAAAATCATTAACGACGTTTACCCGGGCGGTTACCCCGGCACCGTGGTGATGTGGACACCCGCAGGCCGCTATACCAAAGATCGCCAGGTTGCCGAAGTGGTGCAGGGTTATCTCAATGCGGTGGGGCTTAAAACCGATTTCAAAGTGTGGGAGTGGGCCACTTATCAAAAAAGTCTGTACCGCGCCGACCCTGGAAAGGGCACGGGCAAAGGCACTAACGACGCCAACATGTGGTTATTGGGCACCGGTCTATCGGACGCTGATATTCGACTAAGGCGCAAGTTGTCGACGGGTGATCCGCAAAACCTCACGGGTTACAGCAACCCGCAAGTTGATAATTTGTTGAAACTCGCGGCCCATGAAATGGACGTTGATAAACGCCTGTCTTATTACAAAGACATACAAAAAATTTTATGGGACCAAGACCCCGATAATTTGCCCCTGTTTGATCAGGAACAAATTATCGGCGTGCGTAAAGAGTTAACCGGTCTCGATGTTAATTACGAAGGGACCCTCGATTTCAAGAATGTAGAACTCATTAAACGGTGATTTAAGATGTCCAATTTACATGCCAACGAAGCCCTGTTAACTGATGCCCGTTTGAGTGCTCCGCCTGCAGAACGCATGGTCAAACATCATGATGTACCTGCGCTTGAAACCGAGAAGCGGCAATTCCATGAGTTCGTCGAAGTTGATTTGGCGCACACCGTGATGCTGGTTGAGCAACATATCCTTACTGAAACAGTCGGTAAGTCGATTCTCCTTGAGCTGCGCAAAATACGCGACATGGTGCCTGAGGACTTCCCGTTCGACGTAAAAAAAGGCAGCTTTTTACTGCAAGTCGAGTCTTACCTGTTTTCCCGGATCGGCGAAGATTCGGCCGGGCAAATGCACACCGGGCGTAGCCGTATTGACCAGGGCGCCACCGTACGCCGGCTGTACGATCGCAAGCGCATTCTGGGTGTGCTCGACCGCCTCAATGAGTTCCAGGCGGCGCTGATTCAAAAGGCCGCCCAGCACTCGAACACCATCATGCCGGGCTACACCCATATGCAACACGCTCAACCATGGGTGTTCGGCCACTACCTGTTGAGCTTTACCTCGCGTCTGCATGACAGCTTCAGCCGTCTGGTGCATGCCTACAGCCGGGTTAACCGCAACCCGCTGGGCGCGGTAGGGCTGGCAGGCACGTCGTGGCCGCTGGACCGTCAGCGCACCACGTATTTGTTGGGTTTTGACAGCCTGGTCGAGAACTCCAAGCTGGGCCGCGAAGCCTGGTATGCGGCAGAGACCATCAGCGCGTTGTCTTTTATCATGGCGGACCTCAACGACCTGGCCACCGACCTGCATATCTGGTCCAGTGTCGAGTTTGCCACGGTCGAAAGCCACGACGGTTATTGCGGCACCAGCAGCATTTTCCCGCAGAAGAAAAACCCCAGCGGCCTGGAAACCATCAAGAAGGCGGCCGGTGGTTCGGTGACCTGGTTGAGCACCGCACTGGCTACGTTCCGTGCTGAAGGCACTGGCGATCAGGCCATGCGCGATTTGCCGTTGATCCATGATGCCCTGGCCATTACCGACGGGATGCTTGACTTGTTTACCGGCATCATCGAGACCCTGATTGTGCACGAGGATCGCATGGCAGAACTGTTGTCAGGCAGTTGGTGCACGGCGAGCAATCTGGCTGACGTGATTGTTCGTGATCGCGGAATTTCGTTCCGTCAGGTGCACCATGTGGTGGCGCGTCTGGTACGTAACAGCTTGCGCGAGGGCGTGATACCCGCGCAGGTCACGGGCGCTGCCCTGGATACCGCGGCACTGGAAACCATCGGTTCAACGCTTAAGTACACGGATGAACAGGTGCGAGACGCGCTGAATCCACGCCGATTTGTCGAGACCCGAACCTCTGCGGGCGGTGTCTGCCCGAACGAAATCGAGCGCTTGCTGAGCATTGCCCGCGTTGAGCTGGCCCAGGACAACGAGTGGGTAAGTGAACACCGCCTGAAGATCGCCCAGTCCCGTGCTGACCTCGATGCCGCTGTGTCGAAGATCGTCGACTAAGGAGCCGTACATGAACGAGAATTTGGTCGCTCGGGTTCGAAACCTGAGCGTGGGGTTCGGCCCGGTCGGGCGTGAATTGCCCGTGGTGCGTGATGTCTCTTTTGATGTGAAGCGCGGCCAGACGCTGGCGATAGTCGGTGAGTCCGGCTCCGGCAAGTCGGTCACGTCAATGGCCATGATGGGCCTGACCAAGCGCGCGGGCGGCAGGGTCCTGTCGGGTTCGATGGAGCTGTACACCCGCGACAACCAGGTCATTGATCTGGTCTCGGCTCCTGAGTCGGTGATGCGTCACTTGCGCGGTTCGTCGATGTCGATGATCTTCCAGGAGCCCATGACCTCGTTGAACCCGGTGTTCAAGGTCAGCGCCCAGTTGACCGAGGCGATCATTCTGCACAAACGCTGCACCCGTGCAGAAGCTGACGCCCAGGCCTTGCGCATGCTGGATCTGGTGCGTATTCCGGATGCCCGGCAAGTGATGAACCGCTTTCCCCACGAGCTTTCCGGCGGCATGCGCCAACGCATCATGATTGCCATGTCGCTGGTCTGCGAACCGACCTTGCTGATCGCTGACGAACCGACCACCGCGCTGGACGTGACCGTGCAGGCGCAGATTTTGCGCATCATCAAGGAGCTGCAAAGCAACCTGGCCATGGGCGTTATCTTCATTACCCATGACATGGGCGTGGTGGCCGAAGTGGCCGATCAGGTCATGGTCATGAAACGCGGTGAGACTGTCGAGCAGGGTTGCGTCAATGCGGTGTTGCAGTTGCCCCAACAGCCTTACACCCAATCCTTGCTGGCGGCGGTGCCTAAAATCGGCTCGATGCAGGGGACATTGCTGCCCGCCAAGTTTGCGCTGATTGAGGACCAAACTTCCGCGGCCTTGGCCACGCAGCCCAGTGTTGCCCCTGATTACCAGCAGCCACCCATCCTCAGCGTCAAATCGCTATCCATTCGCTACGACCTCAAGGGCGGGCTGTTGGGCAGGGTTCAGCGCCGGGTGCATGCGGTAGAGGCCATCGACTTTGACATCTATTCCGGTGAAACCCTGGCGTTGGTAGGGGAGTCCGGGTGCGGTAAATCCACCAGCGCGCGTGCCATTGCCGGGTTGATGCCGATTCAGGGCGGGAACATCGTTTTTGAAGGCAAGAACCTCGGCTCATTGAACAAGAGTGGTTTGAAGGCTTTGCGCCGGGACATTCAAATGGTCTTCCAGGACCCTTATGCCTCGCTCAACCCGCGCCTGACGATTGAAGACAGCCTGATGGAGCCGCTGCAGGTCCATAACATTGCCCATGGCGCCGAAGCCCGTAAACAAGTGCGCAGTTTGCTGGAGCGCGTGGGGCTGTCGGCAGAACATGCGCAGCGTTACCCGCATGAGTTTTCGGGCGGGCAACGGCAGCGGATTTGCATTGCTCGTGCCTTGACGTTATCGCCCAAGTTGATCATTGCCGATGAAGCCGTGTCGGCGCTGGACGTATCCATTCAGGCCCAGGTGATTAATCTGCTGCAGGACTTGCAGCGGGACATGGGCATTTCATTCCTGTTTATCTCCCATGATCTTGCGGTGGTCGAGCGGGTGAGTCATCGCGTCGGAGTGATGTACCACGGAAGAATTGTTGAAATTGGCCCACGTCACTCGGTCTTCGAAAATCCGCAGCATGCTTACACCCAAAAGTTGCTGAGCGCGGTGCCTTCTGCGGATGTCACCGTGGCCAGAAAGCGCTTTGAACTGATCGAGGAAGTGGCGCCGAGCAGAATTTACGACATCAACTACCAAGCCCCTGACATGAGTTACAGGGAAGTAGCCCCAGGGCACTTTGTGGCCAGCTCGAACATTATGTAAGCGTTTCGTGCAATGCGAAGTTAACGCCAGTTATTCAATACGCAGTCTGTTTGAGCAGTAAAGTTTTATAAGTGTGGCAAATAACAACAATAACGTGCGACTGACAGCGGGCTTTACGCCTGCATGGGAAAACACACATGAATAAACGTGCAATGGCACTCGGCTTGAGCGTGGCCGCCTTTTATCAACCAGCCTGGTCTGCGGGTTTTATCGACGACAGTAAAGCTTCTATTGGATCTCGCTCGCTCTATTTTGAAAGTGACCAGCGTGGCAAGAACGGCGTCGATCAACGCCAGTCAGTCACGGGTTTAAGAGTTGACTTCAACTCGGGTTATACCGAGGGATTCATGGGTGTCGGGCTGGATGTTATGGGCTTGCTGGGCGTCAACCTGGACGGCGGTATTTCACCCCATAGCCCCGCCACCAGCAATACCATCACCCCGTTGAAAACCAACGGTACGCCGGTTGATAACTGGAGCCGCGTGGGCGCCAATGCCCGCTATAAAGTCGCCAAAACCGAACTGAAAGCCGGCAATGCGCTGGCGCCCAACTTGCCGGTGTTGGTGGCCAATGACGCACGTTTGCTGCCCCAGTCTTTTCAAGGCGCGATGCTTACCTCACAAGACCTCGATAACGTCACGTTCACCGCGGGGCAGCTTAACCGCGCCATAGGGCGGGCTTCGAGTAACTGGGGCGGTATTGCGGCGGGCGGGCGCAAGGGCAGTGACGCCTTTCGGTTTGCCGGAGCCGACTGGAAGCCCGCTAAAAACCTGCTGCTGCAGTATTACTACGCGCAACTGGATGACTATTACGGGCAATCGTTTTTCGGGTTAGTCCATGACCTGCAAATTGATTCGCAACAGTCGCTTAAAACCGACCTGCGTTACTTTAATAGTCACTCTGACGGCAAGAACGGCAGCGACCCCGATTACCAATATAAAAGCGGCTATAACGCAGGCGGCACAGGGAAAATTGATAACACCACCTGGTCGGCGGCATTTACTTATGCGCTCAATGCTCACTCGCTGACCCTGGGTCATCAACGTGTCAGTGACAGTGGCGGCATGCCCTATATCACCAACGGCAACCTGGTGAATGGTCGCGGGCGCTCAGAAGGTGAGGGCGGGGCGAGTGTGTATTTGTACACCGATATCATGATCAACAACTTTACCCGCGCGGGTGAAAACTCAACTTTTGGAATCTACCGGTATGACTTTGCCGGCATGGGATTACCGGGGCTGAGAGCGCAATGGACTTATGTCAAAGGCCAGGATATCCGTGGCATCGGCAATACAACCACCGGGCGGTATAGCGAATGGGAGAGTGATTACCGCCTGGACTACACCCTCCAGAGCGGCTCACTTAAAGGACTAGGCGTGTCATTACGTCGGGCCAACTTCAGAACCGAACTGCCGACGTCAACGTTGCAGAACCAGGACCAGACCCGGTTCTATATCAACTACACCTATGCGCT
>ERZ1673734.667-NODE-667-length-26795-cov-19.570344_pt1 | contig 26795 bp, 24 predicted proteins | sample MGYA00580199_ERZ1673734 | MGnify/ENA primary metagenome ERZ1673734 (study PRJEB41218, sample SAMN15661742) | gut metagenome | host: Homo sapiens | place: Canada: London | collected 2015-08-20/2019-03-30 | study: EMG produced TPA metagenomics assembly of...
GAAACAACAGAGCCTACAACAGTAGCTCCTGAAACAACAGAGCCTACAACAGTAGCTCCTGAAACAACAGAGCCTACAACAGTAGAGCCTGCAACAGTAGCTCCTGAAACAACAGAGCCTACAGATGCTCCTGCAACAGAGCCTACAGATGCACCTGCAACAGAGCCTACAGATGCACCGGCTACAGATGCTCCGGCTACAGTAGCTCCTACTACACCTGATGCTACATCTGGTTCACAGGCTGCAGCAAATGGTCAGTCAACAGCTGACACAGCTACTCCTGACACACCGGCTAACGGCACAGGCGGCAATGCAGTACAGACAGGCAATGCTTCTATGGCAATAGTTATCCTCTTAGCTCTTATTTCTGCTACAGGTGTTGTTTATTTCACAAGAAAGAGATTCACAAAGTAATTTGAATTTCTGATTGTAAAAAATTGTTGACGATGTTGACGGTTTTAAAAAAATAATTTTTCACCCCTCGGTGCTCCGAGGGGTGTTTTTGTTTAACCTCCTTTTAATTGGATGTTTTTGCAGTCGAAAATTTTCGTCGTAAATTTTCACACAAAATTCAGTGAAAATTGTGAATATATTCATTGAAATTTTTTTTGTAATGATATATAATAGAAACATCAAACTAAAGGAATGAAAAAAATGTCTAAAAAAATAAAAAGTATTCTTTCAATTCTATTTGTCGCAATTATGACAGCGTCATGCTTTTGTATTCCTGTTAATGCTGCCGATGATGATTTGAAAATCAAAATCTCGTCTGATGACAAAGATTCCGTAACTGCCAAGGTTGGTGATACTGTAAAGTATGCGGTCTATATGTCGCAGACCAATGAAAAGGTAATCGGCATTCAGATGAGCTTCTTCTATGATGACGCTTATTTAAAAATGGATGCTGATTCGGTTAAATGTGAAAGCTTTCCTAACTCAGTGGGCAACACGGCTTTGAAGAATTATTATATCTTTACATGGACAGATGTACAGAACCCTGTGACGCTTAATTCAAACAAATCTCTTGTTTCCGCAGAATTTAAGGTTCTCAAGGGCGGTGAAACCGATCTTTCATACTTTATTTCTGACATCTACGGTGATGATATGACTTACCTAAAGTCTTATAAGATTACCTGTAAGCTTTGGGTAAACGGTGAAGAGGTTAAGCAGGATGCAGTTCCGATTGTTGATGAAAAGAAAGCAAGCGAAAACAAACTTCAAGGCGACTTCATAAACTATGTTGACGGTATGGGTGAGGAGAATACTCCTAACAAAGATGACCATAAATCTGTAATTGTTGAGAAAAGATACATTGCAACCCAGAAAAGCACCTCAGTTGTTGATGTTACAAAGACTGTTGAAACATCAACAAACGGTTCGGGTTCGGGTTCAAGCACAACAATTATTATCATCGTTGCGATAGCGGTCGTATTGCTTGCAGCAGGTGCGATAATTCTTGTAAAGAAGAAAGACGATAAGAAAAAATCGGATTCGTTAGGTAATGTAAATTCGGACGAAAATAACGAAAATTGATATCTTCTTTGAGTTTAATAGATAAAAATTCATATATTGTCGCTAAATACACAAAATTGTAACTTCAATTTTGTGTATTTTTTTGCTTCCATATAAATTAAAAAGATTGCATTTTTCAATTTTTTGTTATATAATTAATGCATACCGATAGATATCGGAAATTTTTTTTGGAGGAGATTCAAATGTCAAAAAAACTTATTAGTATCATTTTGTCATGTGTTCTCGTTGCTTCACTTGCAGTTGTAGGTGTTGTAAGCGTTTCAGCAGCTATTGACAATGATGGTCGCTACGTTCCGAGTGAGGGCGTAACAGAAACACACAGAATATACTTCTTTATGCCTGAGTCATGGAAGAGTGAAAAGTTCAATGCATCAGACGCCGGTGCATACTGGTGGAGCGGTACAGACGCTTGCGAGTCTAAAGACGGTACATCAAAGGGTGCTCCGTGGCCGGGATACAAGATGCAGGTTTACGATGCAGACGCTAACCTCTTCTATATTGACCTTCCTGCAGATGCACCTAATATTATTTTCAACAACTACCTTAACGGCGGTGAGAAATATACTGATGGAACTTATCAGTACAGCAAGGAACAGTTCGAGGCTGCTGCTCAGACAAAGGATGCGACTTGTCAGTACTATTCGGATGGTGATGACGAATACTATGACAATATGTTAGACGGTGAGTTCTGGACAAAGGCTCAGGAGGCTGTTGAGGGTAATGATAAGTCGTTCCTCGGCAACTTCAAGGATAACTTCTTTATCGAGACAGAGTATGACCTCGGTATCTCAATGACATTCGATAACATGATTTTCGTTATTGATCCTGAAAACTCTGATGTTAATGATATCAGCGGTAAGGTATCTTACGGCGGTAACTTCTACTTCTTCTATGGTAAGAACGCAGATGGCAAATATGAGTACGGCGGACTTCCTAACTATGAAATGGCTAAGGATAATGGTGTAGTCAATGTTCTTGACAAAGATGCTAAACCTGCTACACCTATACAGCCGAATAAGCCACAAGTTCCGGACGACAACAACGGCGGCAACAATAACGGTGGCAACAACAACGGTGGCAACACAAACCCAACTGCTACAGTTCCCGCTCCTGATAAGAATGCTACATCTTCAGCAGATTCAGTTTCTACATCAGACACAACACCTACAAGTGACAACGGCGCAGTTCAGACAGGCGTTGCAACAGCAGCTGCAGCTCTCGCAGTTGTTCTTATTGCAGGCGGTGCAGTTCTTTACACACGCAAGAGATTTGAATAATCTCACTTGAATAATTATATATAAATATAATTGCTTATGCCCTCCAATCGGAGGGCATTTTTGCTTTACTGTTTATTATTTGTTCTCTTATGTATGACTGAATAAGCGGAAATTACGGATGAAAATATGCCAAAATTCCGTAAAATGCAAATTTGGCGGAATTTAACACAAAAATTTGGTTGTTATTACATTGAGATTAAGACTCAAAATTCCCTGTAACACTTGATTTTTACTGCGTTTTATACTATAATAAGCATACAGATGCAAGTATGGTGTCGGAAATTCATAAGGAGGATATTTAAAATGTCCAAAAAAGTTATAAGTCTTTTATTGGCTGTTATGCTTACAATGGCAATGATTGCAGTTGCTGCAGTCAGCGTTTCTGCCGATACGGACGATGAAGGCAGATATGTTCCTTCTGAAGGCACGAAGACTTACCGTATATATTTCTATAAACCTGCTTACTGGGAAAACGAGTTCGCATCAGATACAGATATTTTTTGGCAGAGCGGTTCTGACAGCCCTCCTGCTTTCCCCGGTTACTGTGCTCAGAAAGCCGATGTCCCGAATGTATACTATTGTGATGTTCCGACGGATGTTGACAATGTAATCTGGAATAATGTTATTGACGGAGCTGACGGCTCAAGCAATTCTGAGATTGCTCCTGCTTATAAGACAACCGATATAGCTTTGGTCGGTTATGATGCTAAAAAATCCGACTATTATCCTGAAGGTGTAAAAAACTTTGATAATATGATTTATGTCATCAATCCCGACAGCACATCTGTTGACGATGAGGGCAAATCAGTCTGTTCAGGTGAATGGTTCTACTACTACGGTAACGGTGAGTACGGTACTGTTCCTGTAAAGGAAAAGCTTAAGAGCGGTGATTATTACGGCGAAGACGGTGTGTTTCCCACAGAATACACTGCCTTGGAGGAAACAACAACTGCTCCTTCCGCAAAAGCTGCGACAGAACCGGCGGCTACAGAGTCTGCTGTCGAATCAACTGCTGCAACTTCGCCTTCCGAAGCTTCTTCGCTTGCACTCACAGTTAATGCAACATCAAATTATTTTCCGATGGCAACTGCACAGTACAACCCGACTACAAATCAGGTAACGGTTACATACAATTTTGAGTCCGCTGAGAATGTTCTTGACACGCAGTGGTACATTTCGTATGACACGGCAATTCTTTCCCTTTCAAAAGATAACAATGTAAAATCTGTTTGTCCTGTAATGAACGGCAAGGGCGCTTATGTCAACTTGTGTGATGAGGATGACGGCACAGGTTATGTTAGATTCTGTGCAAGCGACCTTTCGCTCTATAATTTCAGTGAAAAAACTCCTTTTGCAAGGATTGTTTTTGATGTAAAGGATATTTCAAAGGTCGCTCCGGTTTCTACAACTGTTGACCTTGTTGTTCAGGTACTTCGTGTTTCTGAGCTTGATCCTGACACCGAAATGACAGATAGTGACAAGGAAGTTGTTCTTGTTGATAAGGAAATTGTAAAAAAAGACCCTGTTGCCACTGCAAAGGTTGACCTTTCTACAATGCTTACACTTTCAACTTATGTTGAGCCTGCTACAACTACTGCTCCTACTACGGTTGAAACGACAGAGACTCCGTCAACAGAATCTTCAACAGCGACTTCTCAAGCGGCTTCAACCGAGAAACCAACGCAAATCCCTGCGCAGACTTCTGCGACAGAATTTGTAACAGAGAAAATCAATTCAACATCCGACACTCCCGATACACCCGACAGCAACGGCGGCAATGACGGCGTTGTCCAGACAGGTGAAGCTCCTCTGGCTGTTGTAATTCTTACACTTCTCATCGGCTCAACTTGTGTAATGTTCGTTCTCCGCAAGAAGGAAGAAATCCTTTAACGGCTGATAAAGACTAATAATTAAGAGGGCTGACCAAACAAAGGTCAGCCCTCTTTCTGTGCCATGATTGAGGTTTAAAATCCTGATAAAAATACAAAAAAACAGCTCCACTATTTTTTAGTGGAGCTGTTTCGTAATCTGTAAAATCAGTTAGCTCTGGTAACCTTACCTGAACGCAAACAACGGGTGCAAGCATATACACGCTTTGGTGAACCGTCAACAATAGCCTTAACACGCTGTACGTTGGGCTTCCATGTTCTGTTTGATCTTCTGTGTGAGTGAGATACCTTAATACCGAACTTTACATCCTTACCGCAGAATTCACATTTTGCCATGCGTCTGCACCTCCTTAAAGAAAACTAATTCTATTTCTAACTTTGTTATAATAACAGAAAATGAGAGAAAATGCAAGTGTTTTTTGAAAATTTCTCAACTTGTTTTTTGCTCTTGTAATTTTTGACGAATTATTATATAATGAGAAGTAAATATAGTTACACGATTGTTACCTAAAATTTTGAATTTCAGGAGGCTCTTATGCTCTCATTATTACTTAACGGAATCAGAAACGGAAATCTCGACTTCGGTGCCGTAATTGCCGAAATATTGGCTGTGCTTGTCATCATATTTTTAATTCTCCCATTTCATGAATGGGCGCACGCTTTCACGGCGTCACTTCTCGGCGACAAGGCTGTAAAGGGCAGAGGCAGACTTTCACTCAATCCGCTCAGCCACATTGACCCTATGGGTGCTTTGTGTATGCTTTTGTTCGGATTCGGTTGGGCAAAGCCTGTTCCGATTGATCCGAGAAATTTTAAAAATCCAAAGGTCGGTATGGCAATCACCGCAATTATGGGACCGATTGCAAATATCGTTGCCGCATTGGCAGGACTTCTCATTTATTATCCGATTATCCTTTTTACAGGCGCATTTCCGCTTTCGACAATCGGAGGATATGTTGTTCAATTCTTGAGCTTCTACATTTCGTGCAATGTCGGACTTGCAGTGTTCAACCTTATTCCCATTCCTCCGCTTGACGGTTCAAAGGTTCTCTTTGTATTTTTGCCCGACAAGGCTGTTGAGTTTTTTTACAGATATCAGATGTATTTCTTCATCGGTCTTTTTGTTCTCCTTTATGTAGGAGTTCTCAACACACCGATTAACTGGGTGAGCAATCAGATTCTTGACTTCATCAGCTGGCTTGCAAGCCTGCCGTATATGCCGTTTGTCGGTTAATTTAATCATCCGCAACAAAAATTACAACAAAGAAATTATCTATGGAAACACAACAACTTCAATACAAGCTGTCGGCATTTGAAGGACCTCTTGACCTGTTGCTGACGCTGATTTCTAAAAACAAAATAGATATTTACGACATCAGCATTTCCGAATTGCTCGATCAGTACATGGAGCAGATTAATATGATGCAGGAAAATCAAATGGATATCGCATCGGAATTTCTGACAATGGCGTCAAGGCTTGTTTATATCAAGTCTGTAATGCTCCTGCCAAAATATGAGGAAGAGGCTGAAGAACTCAAGAAAGAACTTTCGGGACAACTTCTTGAATATGCAGTCTGCCGTGAAATGGCGGCAAAGCTGGGCGATATTTATGACTTTGACAGCTTTTACAGAGAGGCTTCTCCCGTTGAATTTGACTTGACTTACAACCGTATTCATCCGAGTGAGGATATTGCAAAGGCATATGTCAGCGCAGTCGGACGAGGCAAGCGTAAGCTTCCACCGTCAAAAGACGCATTTTCGGGTATTGTGTCGCATAAAATCGTGTCGGTAAACAGTAAGATTATCCATCTTATGAGAAGGCTATGGCACGGCAAAAGGCTTGAATATCACGAAATTTTTGAGGTGTGCGAGGGCAAAAGCGACCTTGTAGCAACATTTCTTGCAACGCTGGAGCTTGTAAAGGGTAAGCGTATCAGAATTGAGGGCAGTGGTGAAAATGCCGTTGTTCATATGATTGAGGATAAAAACGCAATGCCTTTGCCGCAGGCTGACGAGGACGAAAACAATGAAAATGAGGAGGTGCAGTAATGGCTGTTGAAAATATTCGTGGTGCGATTGAGGCGATTTTGTTCGCAAACGGTGCGTCGGTTGAATTTTCCCGAATAGCGCAGGCACTTGAAATTTCCGAAAAAAAAGTTAAAGAGCATATTTCTGCACTGATTGATGATTATGAGGCGGCAGGACGGGGCATAACTATAATATTGCTTGACAATTCCTGTCAGATGGTTTCAAAAAAGGAATTTGCTCCGCAGATTCGTACCGTTATGGATTTGAGGAGGAACACTCCGCTTTCACAGGCGGCTCTTGAGGTTCTTGCAGTTGTTGCGTACAATCAGCCTGTTACAAAGGCTTTTGTCGAGCAGGTGCGCGGTGTTGATTGCAGTGGTGTAATCGGCAGTTTGACAACAAAGGGACTTGTTGAAGAAAAGGGCAGACTTGAGCTTCCCGGCAGACCGTTGCTTTACGGCACAACCGAAAACTTTTTGCGTTGCTTTAACATTTCAAGTCTTGACGAGCTTCCTCCGCTTCCCGAAAGTGATGAGGACAAGGAGTCCGAAGAAAACGGTGAAGAACAGGAGAAAATCGAAAACGGCGGAGAACAGATGGATTTGTTTTCGATACAGCCTGATGACAAACAGTAAAAATTAGGGGGAATACCCTTGCTTTGGCTATATATTTTACTCGGAATTGCTCTGTTTGTTGCGCTTGTGATGTTTATTCCGATTACTTTGCGTGCATCATATAAAGAGAAGTTTTGGTGTGCCGTGTATATCGGCTTTGTAAAGCTGCAGCTTGTGCCGGCAAAGCCTAAAAAAGAAAAGAAGAAGAAAGTTAAAAAACAAACTCCGAAAACCGAACAGCCTAAAAAAGCGACAGAAAAAAAGCCGAGCCTTATTAAAAAATACGGCATTGAGTGGCTTTTGAACCTGATAAAAAGCGTTGCAGAGCTTGCAGTATCGGCATTGCAGGACTTTTTCAGCCACATACTGGTTAAAAAATTGTCGCTGAGTATCAGCGTTGCAGGTGACGATGCGGCTGACACGGCTATAAAATACGGCAAATACTGTGCCGTTGTTTATCCGGCAGTAGGTACAATTGTCCGTGTTGTAAAATGCAAAGGCTACGGAGTTGACATAAATCCGAATTTTTCGGAAAAAGCAGAAACAGACATTAACTTTGACTTTGCCGCAAGAATTTTCGCATTCCGACTTATCGGTCTTGCCGTTAAGCACGGAATCAAGGGACTTAAGCTTCTTGCAGAAGTGAAAAACGAACTATAAATAACTGATAATTTATATAAATATAAAAAGGAGAATGGCTATGGAACATCCTATCGGTAATCTGATGAATACTACAATGGAAAAAATTAAGGAAATGATTGATGTCAATACTATCATCGGCGATCCAATTACCTCGCCTGACGGTACACTCATCATTCCTGTTTCAAAGGTAAGCTACGGCTTTGCGTCAGGCGGTTCTGATTTGCCCACAAAAAAAGAAAACAAGGACTGCTTTGGCGGCGGAAGCGGTGCGGGTGTGACAATTCAGCCTGTTGCCTTTCTTACCGTTTATCAGGGCGATGTAAGGCTTGTTTCCGTTGATAGTGAAGAAGGCACAGCCGACAAGCTCGTTAATATGATTCCCGATGTTCTCAAAAAGGTAAAGGGAGTTTTCAAAAAGGATAAGAGCGAATCCGCAGACGATTTTTCCGAAATCACACAGGACGATATTGACGGCTGATTCGTAATATTGCAACACCCCTCGGCATAGATTTATGCAGGGGGTGTCCTTATGAAAAAAATAATCTCGCTTGCGGTGTGCTTTGTTATGCCGTTTGTGCTTATGGGCGCAAAAACTGCGGAGGATACTCCTCCCACAACTTCTGCACAGGCATTTGTCCTGTACAGTCCCGATAACAACACGGTTATCTGTTCCAAAAATGCAGATGAAAAAATGAAGCCTGCGAGCACCACAAAGATTATGACATCTCTCATAACGCTTGAGGAGGCGGCATCCTGTAACAGCGAAGTAACCTTCAAACAGGAAATGGTTGCCGAGGGCAGTTCGATGTATCTCAAGGTCGGCGAAAAAGTCCGACTTTCGGACCTTGCGTCAGGAATGATGATGGCGTCGGGCAATGATGCGGCGAATGCGGCGGCATATACGATTTCGGGCAGTCCCGAAAAGTTTTCACAGCGAATGAATGAAAAGGCAGAGCAAATCGGTATGACGAATACCCATTTTGTAACGCCGAGCGGACTTGACGATGACAACCATTACTCAAGTGCAAAGGATATGGCTCTGCTTATGTCATATGCACTTGAAAATGACGATTTTGCAAATCTTACGGCTAAGAGAAGCGTGACCGTTGAATTTCTTGAACCGAAATCAAAGAAAACCGCATATGCAAATCATAACAGGCTTTTGTCGCTTTATCCCTACTGTACAGGCGGAAAAACAGGCTATACAACGGCGGCAGGGCGGTGCCTTGTTTCCTCTGCAAAAAAAGACGGTGTAACGCTTGTGTGTGTCACTCTGAATGACCGTAACGATTGGAATGACCATATTTCTCTTTATGATTACGCTTTTGAAAAGTACAGGGGAGTTGACTGCAAGGACGCTGACTTTTGTGCCGATATTCCGTGCGTGGGCGGTGATAAGGACAGCGTAACGGTTACAGGTGAGAAGAACAACACAATCGTTTTAAAGCGTGAGGACTGCGATAAAATCAAGAAGAAAATCTATATAGACAGCTTTTTGTACGCTCCGATTGAAAAGAACGAGTCGGTCGGCAGAATTGAATACACACTCGGCGGAAAGCTGCTTTATAAATGCAGCATTGTTGCAGGCGAAAAGATTAAATCGGATAAAAAGAGTGTGTCAATATTTTCGGCAATAGGGAATCTGTTTTCGTAACAGCTTAAATATAAAGAAAATTTTAATATAAAGGAATTTACATATGGCTAAAATTGAACCTATAAGACTTCAGAAATTCATAGCGCAATGCGGTATTGCATCAAGGCGAAAGGCCGAGGAGCTTATTCTCGGCGGTCATGTCAAGGTGAACGGCAAAACCGCAATTCTCGGCGATAAGGTTCTTCCTACAGACAAGGTGTTTGTAAGAGGCAAGAGGATTGTTGTGCCGAAGGGCGGTAATTACCGATATATTATGCTCAACAAGCCCCGTGGATTCATTACCACAATGAATGATGAGCATGGCAGAAAGTGTGTTGCACAGCTTGTTGAGAATGTCGGCGAGCGAGTTTATCCGATAGGCAGACTTGACAAAGACAGCGAGGGTATGCTTGTTTTTACAAATGACGGTGACTTTGCAAACAAGGTTATGCACCCGAAAAACAATGTTTACAAGATTTACAGAGTAACCGTTCGACCGTCAATTGACGAGGATCAGCTTGTAAAGCTTGAAACAGGCGTTGAGCTTGACGGTAGGAAAACCGCTCCTGCATATGTCCATGTAATTCACAAGGAGCAGGGCAGAGTAGTTCTTGAAATGATTCTTCACGAGGGCAAGAACCGTGAAATCAGAAGAATGTGCGAGGCTGTCGGGCTTGAAGTTGCAAGACTCAAACGCACCCAGATCGGCGGTGTAAAAATGGGTATGCTCAAACAGGGCGACTGGAGAGATTTGACCGAACAAGAGGTTAAAAAACTGCTTGCAAACCCGTTTTTAAACGGCAAACAGCTTTAATTTTCTGTTTTTGAAAAATACTTCCGAAACGGTGAATAAAACTATTCGTTAATTTGACAATAAATTTACGGTTTTGGTGTAATAACTATTAAATGTGTTCAAAATTGAAATAGTACAGCGTGTTTTTCTTGTACTTTTGAAGATTATAGAGTATAATGTATCGTGTAGAAAATTAGTATGCACGCTCAGTTTTCGTGCATATTCAATACATGGTATTGGAGGATTTTAAGATGAGTATTGAAAAGATCAATCAGGCAAAGGCTGAAATTGCCGCAACTTCCGCTTATAAGACAATTACGGCGTTTTTTGATGCAGACAGCTTTTGTGAAATTGATGCCTTTGCAAAATCCGGTGAAGGTTTTGCCGAGGTTGTTGCAGGCTTTGGAACAGTAGAAGGTATGCCTGTTTATGCGTTTGCACAGAACAGCGACATTTGCGGCGGTGCCATGAGTAAGGCACAGGCTGCCAAGCTTAAAAAGCTGTATGGTCTTGCACTCAAGACAGGCGCTCCTGTTGTAGGTTTCTATGACAGCGTTGGCGGCAGACTTAATCAGGGTACAGAGCTTCTCGCAGGTTGCGGTGATGTTCTCAATGCGGCTGCGTCACTTTCCGGTGTTGTACCGCAGATCTCGGTTGTTCTCGGCACTTGCCTCGGAACAAACGCTCTTAACGCCGCAAGCGCAGACATCGTTATCATGAGCAAAGACGCACAGCTTTCACTTTCGGTAACAGGCAAGCATTCCGATGCCGCTTACAATGCTGAAAACGGTATTGCCTCAATCGTTTGTGAAGATGCAGACAAGGCAATCAAGGCTGCAAAGGAACTTATCCTTTATCTTCCGTCAAATAACCTCACAATGGCTCCTCAGTCATTTGAAGAAGCTCCGGCAGAGGACGGTTGCGGTTGTGTAGTCAGCAGAACAGTTGACGGCAACAGCATTGTAAAGCTCTTCAATGATTACGGCAAGGAAGCAAATGTTCGTTTTGCAAGACTCGGCGGTCAGGTTGTAGGTATTGTTGTTACAAAGGGCAAGGAGCTTGGTTGCAAGTCTGCAAACAAGGTAGCAAAGTTTGTTCGTTTCTGCGACGCTTTCTCACTCCCTGTTGTAACATTCGTAAACTGCCCGGGCTTTGAGTCAATCAAGTCGGCAACAAAGGCGTCAGCCGCTTATGCTGAGGCAACAACAGTTAAGATTTCTGTTGTTACAGGCAAGGCAATCGGTTCAGGCTATGTTGCTCTTGCAGGCACAGGCGCAAATGCAGATGTTGTTTACGCACTTCCCGATGCGGTTATTTCACCTGTTAATGTTGAGGCTGCCGCATTCATTATGGCTCCCGAAGTTATGAATGTTGCCACAGATAAGCAGGCTGAGGTTGCTCAGAAGTTTGCTGACGAGAATCTTTCTGCTTACAATGCCGCTCAGAACGGCTATGTTGACGGTATTGTTGAAGAAGCTCAGCTCCGTCAGACTCTTATTTCTGCTCTTGATATGCTCTCGGGCAAGCGTGTTTCAACACTTTCAAAGAAGCATTCAACTATCTGATAAATGATTACTTGTTAAAATAAAAGGGGATACTAAAAATGAAGAATTTAAGAATTACAGTTAACGGCACAGCATATGATGTTCAGGTTGAAGAACTCGGCGGTTCTTCAGCTCCCGTAGCAGCCGCTCCTGCTCCGGCAGCCGCTCCCGCTCCTGCAGCAAAGCCGGCAGCTCCCGCAGGCGCTCAGGGTTCTGTTGTTGTAAAGGCTCCTATGCCCGGTACAGTTGTTAATGTTGTCGTTTCGGCAGGACAGGCTGTTAAGGCCGGAGATGACCTCGTATTCATCGAGGCTATGAAGATGGAAACTCCCGTTAAGGCTCCGCAGGACGGCACAGTTGCAACGGTTGATGTTGCAAAGGGCGAGTCTGTTGACTCAGGTAAGGTTCTCGTAACACTTAACTAATCAATAATTCGGAGAAAGGGATGCTGTAAAATGGCAAAAAAAATCAGAGTTACCGAAACTGCTCTGCGTGACGCTCATCAGTCACTCATTGCAACAAGAATGACAACAGAGGAAATGCTCCCTGTTCTTGACAAACTCGATAAAATCGGTTATTACTCACTCGAATGCTGGGGCGGTGCAACATATGACTCATGCCTCAGATTCTTAAACGAAGATCCGTGGGACAGACTCCGCACAATCAGAGAGCATTGCCCTAACACAAAGCTCCAGATGCTTTTCAGAGGACAGAATATGCTCGGTTATCGTCACTATGCCGATGACTGCGTTGAGTATCTTGTTCAGCGTTCAATCGCAAACGGTATTGACATTATCCGTATTTTTGATGCTCTTAACGACATCAAGAATCTTAAAACAGCTATCAAGGCCGCTAACAAAGAAGGCGGTCATGCACAGGTTGCTATCAGCTACACAACAGGTCCTGTATTCACAGATGAATACTATGTTGAGTATGCTAAGAGAATTGCAGACGCAGGTGCAGATTCAATCTGTATCAAGGATATGGCTGCACTTCTTACTCCGACAAGAACCGAAAGCCTTGTAAAGGCTATCAAAGCCGCTGTTCCGGAGCTTCCGCTTCAGCTCCACACCCACTACACATCAGGTCTTGCATCAATGTGCCTTTTAAAGGGTGTTGAGGCAGGTGCCGACGGCATTGACACAGCAATCAGCCCACTCGCTCTCGGTACATCACACGCACCTACAGAATCAATGGTTGCCGCTCTTTCAGGCACAGAGTTCGACACAGGTCTTGACCTTAAACAGTTCTCTGACATCCGTGCTTACTTTATGACTCTCCGTGAGAAGTACATCAAGTCAGGACTTCTTGATCCTAAGATGCTCGCAACAGACGCTAACGCTCTTATCTATCAGGTTCCCGGCGGTATGCTTTCCAACCTTCTTTCACAGCTCAAGCAGGCCGGTAAAGAAGACAAGCTTGACGAAGTTCTTGCAGAAGTACCCCGTGTTCGTAAGGATTCAGGTTATCCTCCGCTTGTTACTCCGACATCACAGATTGTCGGCACACAGGCTGTATTCAATGTAATCACAGGCAAGCGCTACTCAATGTGCACAAACGAGTTCAAGGGACTTGTTGCCGGTGAGTACGGTACAACTCCAATGCCGATTGATCCTGAGTTTCAGAAGAAGATTATCGGTGACAAGAAGATTATCAAAGGCCGTCCTGCAGATCAGCTTAAGCCTGAGCTTGATAAGCTCCGTGGCGAGATTGAGCAGTGGATTGAACAGCCTGAGGATGTTCTTTCTTATGCACAGTTCCCGAAGGTTGCCCTCGACTTCTTTGAAAAGAGAAGAAATGCCAAGGTTGGCATCAACGGCGACAAGCTTGACAAGAAAAATATGGTTCACCCTGTTTGATTTGACAACTAAAATTAACATTTATGCCACCTTCATCAACGAGGGTGGCATTTTTTGTAAACCAAAGTTGCTTGAAAATCACCTCTTTTTTTGCTAAAATCCTAGTATAAGCTGACAGTCAGCTTAGTTTTAGAAGAAAAGAGGATGAAATTTCGTGAAAAAATTATTATCAATCTTAATCGCAGTTATGATGTGCTGTGCAGTAACCGTTACCGCCTTTGCGGCAACTCCTGATGAAGCACCTGCAAAAGATATGCAGGCGATAATCAAACAGGCTATGCTCGACAACTACTATACAGATACAAAGCCTACAGAGCTTGAAATCCGTATTGTCGGAGGAAATGAAAATGGAAGTGTATATTTTGAGCATACTGACGATTTGAATTACCCATCGGCGGCTTATGAAACACAGCTTGGCAACTATACCTACTCATATACTGCAGCTGATGAGTTGCTCGTTTACAACAACGGCAAAATTTACACAATGAAGAATGCTTACGAAAGCGGAGTTATTGACGATAGTATTCTTGAAGAATTGTCAAAAATGAATTTTGGTTTGAAATCTAATAAACCGAATACAACTGTTCCTACTGAGCCTACAACTACGGTTGCAACAGTTGACGAACCTGTAACAGTACCCGATACAACTTCTGCAACTTCGGCAACTAAGCCTGTTTCAACAAGCGACACAGCAACAAATGACACACCGAACAATTCACAGAACAACAGTGGTGCAGTTCAGACAGGACAGAACAGCATTGCAATATTCCTTGCAGCTGCAATGCTTGCAGGTTGTGCAGTAATTTTTGCAAAACGCAGAAATTATTTTAAATAATTCAAAACATCAACAGAATATATAAAATAAACCGTTCTCGCTTTTGTGAACGGTTTATTTATTTTAGCTTAAAAATTTGTGATAGTTTATCAAGATGTATTGCTTTTTATATCATTTAATGTTACAATTAACCTGCATAAAAATTTAGCGAAAGTTTTTAATAATGCGTAGAATATTTACAAAGTGAGGGATAACTATGAAAAAGTTTTTACCTATAGCCATGGCGGCGGTAATGTCGATGTCTGCGGTTGCGGTTTCGGCAGTTTCTGCAAATGCGGTTGAACCGCTTAACACACCCGTCCAGTATGCACAGGTTGCAAGGGCAAGCTTGGCAACTCCGAAAATTTCAAAAGCCGAAAGCGTTTACGGCGGTGTAAAGCTTACATGGAACAAAGTGAACGGTGCGGCTAAATACAGAGTTTACTACAAGGGCCGTAAAGGTTGGACACGAATGGTCGATACAACTTCAACCTCATATATCGACAAGGATGTTTCATCGGGCAGGAATTACACCTATACTGTAAGATGTATTTCTGCTGACGGAAAGAGCTTTACAAGCGGTTATGATTCAAAGGGCAAAAGTGTAAAATATATTGCCGCCCCCGAAATTTCAAAGCTTGAAAATGTAAACGGCGGTGTGAAAATTACATGGAACAAAGTAAACGGTGCATCAAAGTATAGAATTTATCATAAAAATTCGTCAGATTGGTTCAGAGTATCAGATACGACTTCTAATTCTATAGTTGATAAATCTGTTGGTATGGGAACATATACTTATACCGTGAGGTGTATAAGTGATGACGGAAAAAGTTTTGAGAGTGGATTTAACCCAAAAGGCTTAAGTATCAGATATAATCAAGCTCCTAAAATACTTGAAACCAATGTTGTAAACGGCGGTATTAAGGTGATTTGGGAGACTGAAAACAATACAAATTACAGATTGTACTGCAAAACAGAAGGTAAGGGCTGGACAAAAGTATGCGATAGCAAAACAGGTGTTGTGACACATAAAAATTTACAGCCGAATAAGACCTATACATACACTGTAAGAGCAATCAGTTCCGACGCTAAAAAGTATTTGAGCGGTTATGACCCTGTGGGAATGAGCGCAAAATATGTTGCCACACCGAAAATATCAAAGGCAGAATATACATATGACGGTATCAAGCTTGCGTGGAATAAGGTTGCAGGTGCTGAAAAATATCGTGTATATTATAAGGATGCTACCGGTTGGAATAAACTTGTAGATACAAAAGGTACAAGTTATCTTGACAAGGGACTTGTTTCAAGAGAACTCAGCGTAAAAGATAGTTCTGTAAACGGTCAGTATATTTATACTGTTCGCTGTATTTCAAGTAACGGCAAAGTTTTTCAGAGCGGTTATGACACAAAGGGTGTAAAAAGTGCATTATATAACAACGGATGTCCGGAAATTTATAATATTGATACAATGCACGGAGGAATTACTTTAACTTGGAATTCTACCGCCGATAAAAATTCAAAGTATCGTGTTTATATTAAGCAAAGTGGTTCGTGGAAAAAGATTGCCGATACAACCGATAACCAGTACACGTATAAGAATGTAAAAGCAGGACAGACCTATACTTTTACCGTAAGATGTGTATCAAAGGATGAGAAGAAATTTACAAGTACCTATAATCCGTCAGGTGTTGCATTTAAGTATAAAACGACCAACAAAACAAGAGATGCATATATAGATTATCTGCTTAAACATGAATCGGAGTGGTTGCCTGAACTCAAGGTGGGGGACATTGCTTTGGCAGGTGTGCAGTTTACAGACCTTGATTTTGACGGTGTTCCTGAGCTTATAGCGCAGGAAGCAGGGGATAAGGAATACTATTTGAATGCAAGGGTATATACTTTCAAGAATGGAAAGCTTTCATTGGTTGGATTTGATAATTCTATGACCTACATTCAGAATAGATTGGCCTACTTATACGATAAATCGGCTAAAAGGTATGTGATAAATTCAGCCGAGTTATCAACCAGCAATCCCGATCGTTATCTTGATTGTGAAAACTATACATTGAGTTATGATGGCAACCTTATAAGTGCTCATCCGTATTCTTCTTATCATTTAGCTCTTGAAAATTGGGGATTGGATTACACCTATTATGTTCATGGCAGGACAAGCAAACAAGTGTATAATGCTGCAAACTTGAGTACACTCGATAATTGTGTAAATGCACATATGTACAGTCAGTTTGTTTACTGTTCTGTTGACGGCTATCCAAAGCTTTGGAATAGTTATAGCGAAACACAGAAGAAACAGCACCTTACTGATTCTTATAATGCATTCTCATACGATAAATACTAATTGAAACATAGATTGGTGTGAAAAATTTCATACCTATAGCCACGGCGGCGGTTTCGGCGAATGCGATTGAACTGCTGAAAATTTTGCAGCATTTTATGGATGGGTATTTTATAAGTGGCGATTACAAATGGCATAAATTGTATTTTAATATTTACAAAGTTGTTTAAACAATATTTGTTCAGCAGCTTATTAAACAAGGTGCATACATTGTGCATCAAAAGTCATTATACGAGGAGGAATTATTATGAAAAAATTATTATCCCTCGCAATCGCAGCTCTGCTTACTTTTTCGTGTGCTTTAACCGCCTTTGCGGCTGCCGATGATTCGGCAACTCCCGATGAGGCAAAAACACCCGTGGAGCTTAAGATAATTGAGCCTCCGTCAAAAACCTATTTTTGGGAAGATGTTATTCTTCCGTCCGAATCAGTTAAAAATGTTTATGCAGACAGCGAGCATTACTATGCTTTTGCCGACAAAATGAACGCATACAGCTTCAACCCGATGCTTGACCTTTCGGATGCAAAGCTTGAAGTGGTTTACAATGACGGTTCTTCGGAAAGTGTTAATCCAGCCGACTGTACCGCAGAAGTTTCCGATCCGTTTAATTACGGCGAGGTAATGCGAACAGCTCTTGATGCCGCAGGCAATCTTGAACTTTATACACCGTATGAAGAAAATCTAAGATGGTATTACCGCTATTGCATTTCTCTTGAAAAGCAGATTGAAAGGGAATATACGGTTAATGTCAGCTATAAAAACCTCACGGCAACTTATACAATAACCACAAGTGATTATGCGGTTGATAATCTGATTATGGATGAACCCGAAGATCCCGATGATAGCTCGGCTCATGATTATCCGTTTGAATCAACAGGCGAAGAGCTTTACAAGGTTGTTTCAATAACTCCTGGAAAGCTTAACTACACAAAGGCGGATGTTATTGATTCGTATGTGTATGACGGAAAAACCTATTACACTGTTCAGCCCGATGTAAGCGGTACTAAAATAACAATCAAGGATACAAAGACAGGCAAGCTCTACACAACCGTTCTTGACGGTACGGAGTTTATGGATGTTTATTCTTCAACTGTATCGAGTCTTACAAAGCCTAATCAGGTTTTGCGTGTTGATTTCGTTGCCGATGTTGACGATTGCTTCGGTATTACAACACCGACAGGATACAACAAAAATGTTGAGTTTACATTTAATGCTTATTTCAATCATCAAAGCACGAACGATACTGCAACCAAGGATAATGCAACTAAGAATATTGTGATGAACGATAACGGTTCTGTTCCGACAGGCAGTCCGATTACAACAATGTTATTCACATTGTCTGCTGTTATTGCAGGCGGTGCATTATTTCTTTCTTACAGAAAAAAGTTTGAAAAGTAAATCAAATAAATGACACTCATTTTTCTTAATATTCAGACAACTGCCCCCGAATCTTTCAAAGGTTCGGGGACAGTTATGTTCTGTAAAAAACGAAACGGCAACGGAAAAATTTATCCCGTTGCCGTTTAATTTTTATTCTTCACCGATAAGCTTTACGGTTGTTGCGGTGTGGTGAACCGCATCAAGATACTTTCCGAAAACATCGGCTGTTTTGATTTTTAAACTTGAGGTGTTTACACACGGATGACAGCCGACATATTCGCCCTTGAGAACATCCTCGTCAACAAGAAGTCTTACTCGGTTGTCCTTGTCATTCATAAGCCCCATAACGCTCACCGCACCCGGCTTGATGTCGAGAAATTCGAGCATAAATTCGGGAGATGCAAACGAAAGTCTTGCACTTCCGATTTGCTTTGACAGTTCCTTTGTTTTAAAAGGTTTGTCACCCGGCATCATAAGAAGATAGAAGTCGGTTTTCTGCCTGTTGCACAGAAAAAGATTCTTGCAAATCAGAACATCAAGCACAGCGTCAATCTCGTTGCAAGCCTCCATTGTGTCAGCGTGTCCGTGGTCGGTTCGCTGATATTCAATTCCAAGGCTGTCGAGAAGGTCATATACTCTGATTTCACGGTCTTCTCTGCCCGTTAAGTCGGTTGGTCGTCCGTTGTAAAGTTCCATTTAAAATCCTGCTTTCCTGTAGTGTAATGCCTGTATCAATATTCGCTGTCCTCAATGCCCGATACGCTGTCTGAGTAATCAGAATCATCATAATAATCGTCATATGTGATTATACTTGTTCCGTTATAATCATCGTTTGCCTTGACATACATATTTTTGTCGAGCATACCGAGATCCTGCAAAACCTCAATTGTCTTTGTAAAGCTTCTCGGAATAACATAGGATGCGGTTGTGTAAGCAGTGTCGGAATCTGCAGATTTGTAATAGGAAGACAGCTCTGAAATGTAAATATTGTAGGGTGCGCCTGTTGCAAGCTGTATTACACATACAACATCGGGAATGGATTCAACGAGTGTACTGTAATCTGAATAATCAGGGTCGGCTGAACCGTAGAATGTGTTACTGTATCCGACAACTTTTTTAAATTCTTCATCACTGCAGTTGTCAATATCTTCAAGAAAAGCATCCTTGATGCGTTTGTATGCCTCGCTGGGACCTGTGAGTGCAACCGACTGGCTGTCATCACCGTAATAGCCTGAAGCAATGCGGTTTACAACCAAGTCAGCATGCTTTTTCTCCGTATCCTTGCGGTTAAATCCAAAAACTGCAAATTCACTCAAATCATCGTATTCCGCCTTTGCAATAGGACTGTAGGTTTTGATATAACCCTTTGAATTTATTATATCCGTGTTGTCGTCATCGTATAGGGTATCTGAATTATAAAATGCGTTGAATCTGTTGTATGCCCTTGTAATAATGCGACCGTCATTGAGCTTGTATGCATATCCGCAGTATGGCTGCGAAAGCTCTTTGCTAAAAAACAGAAAGTTGTCCGTAAACATTGAAACCCATGTGTTCTTGAACTTGTTCTGAATTGAATAGTCACGCTTGTTGATAAGATTTGAATGTGAGTTGGTGATAAAAGTGATTGTGTCTTTGTCTGTAATATCGTCAGCCATATCTTTAAGATTTTTGCCGACAGCACTGCCTTTTGCCTGATAGTTTGAATTTGCGTCATAGAATCCGGCACTCTTGATATCCTGAGCTTTCGGTACATAGCTGTTGTAGCCGAATGCGTCAAAACAGCAGAGAGCAACACCGACGCAGCTTACAATAATTAACGCACCGAGCGGAATCGAAGTTTTGATAAGCTTTGAAAAGCCTCTGTACAAAATAAGATGAACGATTATGTAAACGGGAACGCTTGCAAGAATAAATCCGAAAACAAAACCCGCATATCCGCCGAAAACATTCATTGAACCGAAAAGAACACCGAGGAACATACCTGCAAGGAATGAAACAAGGACCTTGATTATGTAGCACGGAAGGTGGAATGCAAATGCCGACTGAGCTCTTTCCGCCTTTCTTTTCTTTGCAAGAAAAGCGCCGAGGGCAATACATACAACCGAGAAAATCAGCCAGTAAATAACATTTATTCCGTCATATGCGGCAAGCGGATTGAGTGCATTCATAATGACGCTGTCTTTGAAAATGCCAACATAAAAGCCGTCAAAACAACCCACAACAGTACCTTTGATGAAGATTGCGGAAAGCGGATAAGCTACGCAAACCGCAACGAACATAAGCACGGAGTTAAGCATCGTTCCGCAACAAACTGCAATAAGACCGAAAAATGCGATTGACGCGAGTGTACCCATACATATTTCGGGGAATAATTTTGTCACTTCCGAAACAACCGAATGTCCCGAACAAACCGATATAATGGATATTAAGCTGAGAAAGAAAATTGCAGGGATAATCGACATAAGGTAAGCCGATACGGATTTTGCAATAAAAAGTGTTGCTCTTCCAATCGGCAGTGAACCGTACAAATCCGCCTTGCGTTTATTGTGCAGATACGAATAAATTCGCACCGTGTAGATGATTGTAAATACTATTGAAATGAGATAGATGAGCGATGCCGAGGAGTATTGAAAAAGTTCAATTTCTCCGATACCGCTGTTTGCAATGCCTGTAATGCTCAACGCAGAAAGCATCATTGAAAAAGATGAATCGTTTCCGAGTACAACGCAGATTGTAAAGCATACTGTAATTGCAACAGCCGAAATAATACCGAATACAATGAGAAATGTATTGCAGGACTTAAGGTCGCTGAGGAAGAACGACAGCATCTGCTTCAGTCTGCTTTTAAAGGATGTTTTCTGTGTCATAACCTGCAACCCCCATTTCACATATAAAAATTTCTTCCAAGGTCATTGGAACAGCTGAGATATAAATCGGATTAAGCTCCTGCAATTTGGGCATAAACTCTTCCTCTGTTCCTTTGATTGTAAGATTAAATATATTTCCGTTTCTCCATGTGTTTATAACATTGATTTCGTTGAAGAATGAATTATCGGGAACTTCGGTGAATGCAACCTGAACCTTACGAAGCCCGAGTTTAATTTCGTCAATTTCCCTCTCAAGCAAAAGCTTGCCCTTGTGCATAAGACAAATTCTGTCACATAATTCTTCAAGCTCACGCAAATTGTGTGACGCAACGACAACTGTCATATCATTTGCGGAAACATTGTCAATGATTATTTTTTTTACAAGCTTGCGTACAACAGGGTCAAGTCCGTCAAAAATTTCATCAAGCAGCAGATATCTCGGACAGGTTGAAAGCGCCAGTATCAAAGCCGCCTGTCTTTGCATACCCTTTGACATATCAATTATTCTTGCATCAGGATCAATCGGAAACACCGAGCAAAACTGTTTGAAAGCGTTCTCGTTCCAGTTTGGATAAAGACTTCGAAAAAGGAATGCAGTGTTTTCAAGAGTTGAGCTGTTTGAAAAATAGGGGTAATCGGGAATGAAAAAACATTCTCCCTTTACTGACGGATTGTCAAGAATGTTTATTCCGTTAATATTTACCTCGCCCTTATCGGGGTCAAACACACCCGACATAATTCGCAGAAGTGTTGACTTTCCGCCGCCGTTGCTTCCGACAATGCCGAGAACAGAGCCTCTGTTTACGGTAAGCGTGAAATCGTCAACGGCAGTCACTTTGCCGAATTTTTTGGTTATGTGATTAACTTCAATCATTCTCTCTGCCTCCTTCGTATACGGAATTGATGATTTCTATGAGCTGTTCACGGGGAACGCTGTACAGCTCTGCATTCTTTACGGCATCACGGAATGTTTTGAGAGCCATTTCTTGGAAAGCTGCGTTTTTTGTCAACTTGTCTGTCAAAAATGTTCCCCGTCCAACAGTTGAATAGATGTAGCCCTCTGTTTCAAGAACACGATATGCCTTTGCAACCGTGTTTGGGTTTACACCGATTTCCTGTGCTACCGTTCGTACAGGCGGCAGCCTGTCACCCGATTTGAACACGCCTGCCGACGCAAGCTTGATTATATTGTTGCAAATCTGTTCATAAATCGGCACACGGCTTGTGAAATCAATTGTGAACATAGCCGTCCTCCTTTTTTTGTATAGAAAATTGTATAATATGGCCAATCCTACAGTTAAATTGTAACATTCAATTGTACCATTGTCAATGTACAATTTTAATTTAAAAGACCGTTTGAGAAATTTTTAAAAGAACTTAAAAAGAATAAAACAGCCAAAACCGTCAATAATTATTGTAAAGACAAAACCGATAAAAATTCAGATTCGGGGGTAATTCTTTGCAATACGGAAAAGTTGAAATCTGCGGAGTAAATACATCACAGCTCAAGCTGCTGAAGGAGAGCGAAAAGCGTGAGCTGCTTAACACAATCAGAAACGGTTCTCCTGCCGAAAAGAAAATGGCGAGGGATAAGATGATTAACGGGAATTTAAGGCTTGTTCTTTCTGTTATTCAGAGGTTTACAAACAGAGGCGAAAATCCCGACGATCTGTTTCAGGTGGGTGTTATCGGACTCATCAAGGCGATTGATAACTTTGACCCTACGCTTGATGTGCGCTTCAGCACCTACGGAGTGCCTATGATAATCGGCGAAATACGGAGGTTTTTGCGTGATAACAATGCAGTCAGGGTATCCCGCTCAATGAGAGATACAGCCTACCGTGCAATGCAGATAAAGGAACAGCTGACCAATAAAAACAATCGGGAGCCAACCATTGAAGAAATCGCCAAAATAATGGAGATGCCGAAAGAACAGGTGGTGCTTTCGCTTGAGGCGATAGTTGATCCCGTGTCGCTTTACGAGCCTGTTTTTTCGGACGGAAACGATACTATATATGTTATGGATCAAATCGGCGACAAAAACGATGATTCCGCTTGGCTTGAAGAAATTGCGGTAAAAGAGGCGATTTCCAATCTTTCCGACAGAGAAAAACGGATTCTTTCAATGAGATTTTTTCGCGGCAAAACTCAGATGGAGGTTGCGGCTGAAATAGGAATATCACAGGCGCAGGTCAGCCGCATTGAAAAAGGCGCTCTTGATACTATAAAGAAAAGCATTTAGCAATATATGCAAAACAGCTGTTCAATCGGACAACTGTTTTGCGGTTACATAGGTTTGTATAAAAATGTATGGGAAAATTACAACTGATTTTTGTAAAAAAGAAGAAAAAATTTAATTCCGCTTTACTTTCGTGCTTTTGTGTGTTAAAATTTTAATGTATAAAAACTTAATGCTTTATTGCAGAAATAAGGAGGTAACGGTTTTGAATTCTAAACTTAAAAATGATTCTACCGACTATTTGTTCAAGGCGATTCTGTCGCTTGAAAACGAAGAAGATTGCTACCGCTTTTTTGAAGATTTATGCACAAGTGCAGAACTCAAGGCAATGTCACAGCGCCTTGTCGTTGCAAAAATGCTTACCGAGAAAAAGGTATATACAGAAATCGTCAAGGAAACCGGTGCGTCAACCGCAACCATCAGCCGAGTAAAAAGAGCGTTGTTTGATAACGATACATATGGCTACACTCTTGTACTCGACAGGATTGAAAACGGAGAAAAAGAGTAATGCCGAGCTATTTGTCGTTTGCCCGATTTTATGACGGACTTATGCAGGATGCCTGCTATGAAAAAAGATGCGGCTATATTCTTGAGCTTGCCGAAAAATTCAGACATGATATGGGTATAACCCTTGACCTTGCCTGTGGAACAGGAACTCTCACACGCCTTTTGAAAAAGCGGGGTGTGGATGTTTTCGGGATAGATTACAGTATGGAAATGCTCAGCGAGGCAATGCAGAGTGCCTCCGAAGAAGGTCTTGATATCCTGTTTTTAAGGCAGAAAATGCAAAGTATTGACTTGTATGGTACAATAAATACCTGTGTTTGTACTCTCGACAGCATAAATCATCTTACAAAAATTGAAGATGTTGCAAAGACATTTGACCGTGTGGGACTTTTTATGGACGATGACGGTCTGTTTATTTTTGATGTCAACACGGTGTACAAGCATAAAAATGTTCTTGCGGATAATACCTTTGTGTATGAAAACGACAGCGTTTTCTGCGTATGGCAAAACACTCCCGAAGATGATAACAAGGTAAAAATCGACCTTGATTTCTTTGAGGAAGAAAACGGTGTGTATTATCGTTCATCCGAAAGCTTTTCGGAAAGAGCCTATACAGATGATGAAATCAAAAAAATGCTCACGGATGCAGGTTTTGAAGTAGAGGCTGTTTACGGTGACCTTACATTTGAAAGTCCGAAAGCGGATGAACAGAGGGTAATTTATGTTGCAAGAATGAAAACATCACGCAACAAAGAGTTTAATGAATCGAAAGGATAACCGATATGGATAAAATAATTCGTTGTATTACATCTGACGGTGCTATTATGGCGGCTTGCGTTGATGCGTCCGACATAGTTTTTACCGCAAAGAAGATTCACCACCTTTCACGCAGTGCCACAGCCGCACTCGGCAGACTTTTGTGTGCAACATCAATTATGGGCGATATGCTCAAACAGAAAGACGCATCAGTCAACCTCCGTGTAATGGGTGACGGTGAACTTGGTCCCGTTATCGCAGTCGGCGACAGCAGCGGCAATGTAAAGGGTTATGTCGGCAATGCAGACTGCCCGACGGAATATTACGAAAACGGTAAAATCAATGTTGCAAAAGCAGTCGGCAGAACAGGTATGCTAAATGTTATGCGTGACTACGGTTCAGGCGATCCGTACATAGGTCAGGTTGAGCTTGTCAGCGGTGAAATTGCCGAGGATATTGCAAACTACTACGCAACAAGCGAGCAGATTCCTACAGTTTGTGCCCTGGGTGTGCTGATTGACAAAGAGGACGGCGAGGTTTTGCTTGCAGGCGGATTGCTTATTCAGCTTCTTCCGGGTGCAGACGATACTGTTATTGATAAGCTGGAAAAGAATATTGCAGAGCTTGAACCCGTTACAACTATGCTTGCAAAGGGTATGAGTATTCTTGATATCTGCAAAACAGCCCTCAAAGGTTTTGAGGTTGAAGTGCTTGACGAAAACCCTGTTAAGTATGTTTGCGGTTGTTCAAAAGAAAAGCTTGAAAATTATTTTTGTACCCTCAGCGATGATGACATCCGTTCTATGGTCAATGAACAGGGTGTTGCCGTTGCAACCTGTCACTTCTGCAATAAGAAATATGTCTTTTCAAAGGATGACCTTGAAAAACTGATTGCAGAGAAAAACAGCAAAGAATAAAGATTTTTAAAGGCCTTGTCGCAAATGTTCGTGATGTCACTCATAAAAATGAAAAAAATTTCAAAAAAGTGTTGACATTTTAATCATAATGTAGTATTATGGTATCTGTCGCCGAGAGATAAACGAAATTCGACAGAACTTCGATACAGCGACAAAGGCATGTGGGAGCATAGCTCAGCTGGGAGAGCATCTGCCTTACAAGCAGAGGGTCACAGGTTCGAGCCCTGTTGTTCCCACCACATTTGGCCCGGTAGTTCAGTTGGTTAGAACGCTAGCCTGTCACGCTAGAGGTCGACGGTTCGAACCCGTTCCGGGTCGCCAATTTTTGCCTCTGTAGCTCAGTCGGTAGAGCAGGGGACTGAAAATCCCCGTGTCGGTGGTTCGATTCCGCCCGGAGGCACCAATTTAATGCGGATGTAGCTCATCTGGTAGAGCGCCACCTTGCCAAGGTGGAGGTAGCGGGTTCGAGCCCCGTCATCCGCTCCATAAAATCAGTACAGTTGATGTACTGATTTTTTTATTTTACATAATTTTTTGACGAACAAGGGGCTCGAAGGCGACCGTTAAGAAAATGCTCCAGTGGAGCATTTTTAGGGAGAGCGTTGATGAGAGTTAGGGTTACGCACCGCAAGCAGTTGGCGAGGCAGAACTTTTCACATTAAACAATCCCCGTCATCCGCTCCAACTAAGACAGTACAGAAATTGTGCTGTCTTTTCTTTTTGTACAAACTGTAGGGGCGGATATCATCCGCCCGCAAGTAACTACTGAATTCTTTTGACAGACCCGATTTTATAAATGTCGCAAAACAATTGTTATACTGTAACAGCGAACTGCGCTTTCAAATAATACCGTGTGAAAACACGGGGCGAAACTCTTGTTTACTGTTTGAAATAAGGAGTTTACCATACTTGTATTAATAACTTCAGCGACTATATTCTGATTGCCGATAATCACGAAATTGCAATTAGCAAATAAATTTTAAAAAATTAAAAAAACTGCAAAAACGGTATTGACAATCGACTGATTTTATAGTATCATATTACCTGTCGCTGAGATGTAATCGAAATTCGATAGAACTTCGATGAGCGATAAAGGCATGTGGGAGCATAGCTCAGCTGGGAGAGCATCTGCCTTACAAGCAGAGG